>MDTB01033272.1_pt1 | contig 48172 bp, 46 predicted proteins | sample 811161 | NCBI WGS metagenome assembly MDTB01 (sample SAMN05326650, study PRJNA326480) | marine metagenome | isolation source: seawater | place: Mediterranean Sea | collected 2009 | reverse complement strand
GAAGTACCTTTTTTACCTGCGTTTTGATCGTTTATTAAGCCTAAATAAGCTCCATTTATCATGGACTCTATCATCATTTTGCTTCCTGCATTAACAGAAATAATTTTGGTATTATTAGATTCTCTAAGTTCATTAAAAAAAGTATTCGCACCACTGTTATGCTGTATTTGGGCAACTCCAACACATTTTATATTATTAAGCCCTAATGAAGGACCTAAATATTCCCAATTACCTAAATGTGCTGATAAAAGGATACCGCCTTGATGGTTTTTAAATAATTTTATAGAATCTGGAGGAATTTTAACAAGATTAATATTTTTTTTCCTCTTATATTTATTTAATCTCAGAAAATCAATTAAAACCATCCCAAAATGTTGATAAGAACAATATAAGATTTTTTTTCTTTGCTTATTATTTAATTTTGGGAATGCGATACTAATATTTTTTATTGCAACAGCTTTTCTTAATGGAATAATATAATAAAAAAATAAACCCAGCATTCTACCAAGTAAAAGCGCCAATTTTCTAGGTATAAAGTCAAATATCTTACTGACAATTTTTAGTAACGTATACATAATTATTTATATTAACATGGTACAATAATTTAAAAAAATTATTTACAATTAATAACAGAATTTATATTTAGATAATTCTTTTTAATATTTTAACGTGGATATTTTCGAATTATAAATTTAAAATCAGGCAAAACATGCAAATAAATCTTGTTTTGAATTGTTAGTATATTGTACTTTTTCATGATGGTAAACATTATTTTTAATTTTAAAAATACTATTATCTTATTTATATCGTTTATTTTTGCTGCTGAAGATCTAGTTTATGATGTCTCTATTAGTGGAACAATTGATATGGGTCTGCCTCATTATATTGAACGAGTTGTAAATCAAGCAGAAACAAATGGCGCCTCTATAATAATCTTTGAAATAGACACATTTGGGGGTAGGGTAGACGCTGCTACTCAAATTAAGGATATAATATTAGATAGTAAGATTCCAACGGTTGCTTTCATTAACAAGAGAGCAATTTCTGCTGGAGCATTAATATCTTTAAGTTGCGACTCAATATATATGACGTCCGGTGCATCTATCGGGGCTGCTACTGCAGTAAGTTTAGATGGGAAAAAAGCCTCGGAGAAAGTTATATCTTATATGAGGGAAGAGATGGCTACTACTGCAGAGGCCAATAATAAATCCCGAGAAATTGCATCTGCTATGGTTGATGAAGAATTATACATTGAGTATTTTTTATCAGCAAGTGGTGATACTATTACCGCTTCAGATGTCGAAGGTTTTAAAGAAGGGAAATTGATAACTCTTTCTACTAATTTAGCTTTAAAACTAGGTATTGCAGATGGAAAATTTAATACCAAAGAAGATTTATTAAGTGGCTTGGGTATAGTCAGTTTTAAAAAGGTTGAGTTTAAAGAATCGTGGTCGGAAAGACTTGTTCGCTTTTTAACAAATCCAGTTGTGTCACCTCTTTTTATGAGTTTAGGTATGTTGGGTTTATTTATTGAAATTAGAACTCCAGGATTAGGTCTCCCGGGATTGACAGGTTTAATATGCCTATCTCTGTTTTTTGGTTCTCACTTTTTAGTTGGTTTAGCAGATATAACAGAATTAATATTTTTAATTCTTGGATTATTATTAATAATTTTAGAAATAGCTGTAATTCCAGGTTTTGGTATACTTGGTATACCTGGTCTAGTTCTTGTTTTTTATTCAATATTTAAAATGTTGATGGGTGATAACCCCTCTTCAACAGACTTCCATAATGCATATTTAGGTTTATCAATAGGTATAATATTATCAACAATTTTTTCAATAATTATATATACTAAGCTTCCCAAAACCCAATTTTACAAAAAAAATATTCCTTTTTCTTCGCAAAGATCTAAAGAGGGCTATTCTATAGCAAATAATTATGATAATTTGATAGGAGAAGTTGGGCTTGCAGCTACCGATTTACGTCCTTCAGGAAAAATTGAAATTAAAGGTAAAATTTATCAAGCTATTAGTACAGATGATTTTATAAATTACAAGCAAGATATAGTTATATTAGGTGTCAGTGGAAATCAATTAGTCGTTAAAAAAGCATAATTAGTTTAAATTTAATAAATTTTAAAGGAGTTCAGGATGGAAGGAATTTTTATAACAATACCAATATTTTTAATTTTATTAATATTAATTTTATATTTTGTACCAATAGGACTATGGATACAATCAGGTGTTTCAATAGGTTGGGGAAAAATTGGTATGATCAAACTGGTAATAATGAGAATACGTAAAATTCCTCCTAGACTAGTTACTGATGGTATAATTAATTTACATCGTGCAGGACTCGATTTTGTTACTCCAGAAGATTTAGAGACTCATTTTTTAGCGGGGGGAGATATATCAAATATTGTTGATGCATTAATTGCTGCTGATAAAGCAAACATTACTTTAGGCTTTAAAACTGCTACAGCAATTGATTTGGCTGGTAGAGATGTTAAGGAAGCTGTTCAAACATCAGTATACCCTAAAGTTATTGATTGTCCAATTGATGGTAAAGTCTCTGCCGTAGCTAAGGATGGAATTGAATTAAAAGCAAAAGCAAGAGTAACTGTCAGAACAAATATAGATCAATTAGTTGGAGGTGCAACCGATGATACTATTATCGCTAGAGTAGGTCAAGGGATTGTTAGCGCTATAGGATCATCTGAAAATTATAAAATTGTTCTTGAAAATCCTGATGAAATTTCAAGAGCTGTTTTGACTAAAGGTTTAGATTCTGGTACAGCTTATTCTATATTATCCATTGATATAGCAGATGTTGATGTTGGCAAGAATGTTGGAGCACATTTAGAAGCAGATCAAGCTGAAGCAGATAAAAAAGTAGCTCAAGCTAAAGCTGAGAGTAGGAGAGCTATGGCAGTTGCTGCTGAACAAGAAATGAAAGCTCGTGTTGGTGAAATGAGAGCTAAAGTAATTGAAGCAGAAGCAGAAGTTCCAAAAGCAATGGCACATGCTTTTAAAGAAGGAAATCTTGGAATTATGGATTATTATCGTATGCAAAATATTAAATCTGATACTGATATGCGTTTATCTATTTCTGAAGCGGATGAGAAAAAGGATCAAAATGATAAATCGGAGAATGAATGATTTACTATTTAGCAGAAATTAATCCCAGTATAGTATTTTTCGTTTTATGGGGTATTCTTTCTTGGTTGTCTAAAAATAGAGAAAAAAATGCTAAATTAGATGATATAAAAACTAGTCCTATTAATGATGAATCTAAAATTAATTTAGGTAAACAAGATTATTTTGAATACGAGAACGATATTTTTGAAAATATCGAAAAAGATGATTTTAAAGAAAAAAGTGTAAATACCAAAACTGTAGAAATTTCGGAAGAAAATATTCATATCGATCAAGAAGATTATAATCCTCTAGAAAGTATAGTTAATATTGATACAGCTGATGATTTTAAAGAAACTAAGCCCAATTGGTTAATTAAAGATTTATCGAATAAGAAAAAAATTAAAAAATATCTAATTTTTAGTGAAATCTTAAAGAAGCCTAGGTCTTTGAATCCATATTAAAATAATATACGACTATTTTAATCGTATATTATTTGTTCCTTCATCGAGAAAAATCGTAAATTATGGCCATTGGATATTAAATTATGCTAAAATTTACACGTAAATTAGAATATGCTCTTATAGCTCTAAGTCATATCAATAAAAAACGAGATTCATATAGTTCTGCACAAGAAATTTCTATTCAGTATATGATTCCAAAAGAGCTTTTGGCAAAGACATTACAGCAAATGAAGAAATTAGATTATATTTCTGCTATAAAAGGCCCTAAAGGGGGTTATGTTCTAAATAAAAAATTATCTTCAATTAGTTTAGTAAAATTTATTGAAGATTTAGAGGGACCAGTAGGAATGGTTGATTGTAGTATAAATGATGACTGTTTACAAATTAAAAATTGTAATATTAGATTACCCATAAATAAAATTAGTAATAATATTCGTTCAATTTTAAACAATATCAACTTAAGTGAAATTGCAAATTAAAAAATTAAATATATTTATATTATGGCTAATGAACAGATAAAAAAAACAATAGAAGAAGATTATAAGTACGGATTTGAAACAAAGATTGATCAAGATACTTTTGCACCAGGATTAGATGAAAATACTGTACGTAAAATTTCTAATATTAAAGATGAGCCTGATTGGCTGCTAAAGTGGAGATTGCATGCATTTGGTCAATGGTTAAAAATGTCTGAACCCGAATGGGCCAATGTAAAAATGGAGTCAATTGATTATCAATCTATAAGTTACTATTCGTCTCCAAGAAAAAAAACTGCAGAAAGTTTAGATGAGGTTGATCCAGAAATTTTAGAAACATATACAAAGCTTGGTATTCCCTTAAATGAACAAAAAATGTTAGAAGGTGTTGCCGTAGATGCTGTCTTTGATAGTGTATCAGTTGCGACTACATTCAAAGAATCTTTAAAAAAAGCTGGAGTTATTTTCTGTTCATTTTCAGAAGCTGTTCAAGAATATCCAGATTTAGTAAAAAAATATTTAGGTTCAGTAGTTCCTGTAACTGATAATTATTATGCTGCTTTAAATTCAGCAGTTTTTAGTGATGGTTCTTTTGTGTACATTCCAAAAGGTGTTAAATGTCCAATGGAATTATCAACTTATTTTAGAATAAATGCAGCTAATACGGGACAATTTGAAAGAACATTAATTGTAGCTGATGAATCTAGTCATGTTAGTTATTTAGAGGGATGTACTGCTCCAATGAGAGATGAAAATCAACTGCATGCAGCCGTAGTTGAATTAGTTGCTTTAGATGATGCTGAAATAAAATATTCTACAGTTCAAAATTGGTATCCTGGAGATAAGAATGGAAAAGGTGGTATTTATAATTTTGTAACCAAAAGAGGTGCATGTAGAGGTCGAAGATCTAAAATATCATGGACGCAGGTTGAGACTGGTTCATCTATTACTTGGAAATATCCTTCATGTATTTTGCAAGGAGATAATTCAATAGGGGAATTTTATTCAGTAGCTTTAACTAATAATCTTCAACAGGCAGATACTGGAACCAAAATGATCCACATAGGGAAAAATACCAAGAGTACCATTATATCTAAAGGTATATCAGCAGGTAAAGGTCAGCAAACATATAGAGGTGAGGTTAAAATAATGAAATCAGCTGGAAATGCGAGAAACTTTTCACAATGTGATTCAATATTAATTGGTGATAAGTGTGGAGCGCATACTTTCCCATACATAGATGTAAGAAACCCTTCAGCTCAAATGGAGCATGAAGCAACAACTTCAAATATTGGAGAGGATCAGCTTTTCTATTGTAATCAAAGAGGTATATCTACTGAAGATGCAGTTTCTTTGATTGTTAATGGATTTTGTAAAGAAGTTTTTAAAGAATTACCAATGGAATTTGCTGTAGAGGCTCAAAAGCTTATGGAGGTAAGTTTAGAAGGTTCGGTTGGCTAAAATAAATAATTATTTAAATAAATAAAACTATGATTAAAATAGATAATCTTCATGTATCAATAGATGGTAAAAAAATATTAAAGGGTATTAACTTAAATGTTAATCCAGGAGAACTCCATGTTATTATGGGTAGAAATGGTACAGGTAAAAGTACTCTTGCTAATGTTATAGCAGGAAAAGATATATATGATGTTACAGAGGGATCAATAATTTTTGAAAATCAGGATTTGACAGAATTATCACCTGAGGACAGAGCTTGTTCTGGTTTATTTTTATCTTTTCAATATCCCACATCTATACCGGGTGTAAATAATATGTATTTTTTAAAGGCTGCTTTAAATTCTATCCGAAAATATAAAGGTAAAGATGAAATTGATGCTGTTGACTTTTTAGCTATGATTAAAGAAAAATTAAAATTAGTCGCTCTAGATGAAAGCTTTATTCATCGTCCAGTGAATGACGGTTTTTCTGGTGGAGAAAAAAAGCGAAATGAAATATTGCAAATGATTACCTTAGAGCCAAAATTAGCTATTTTAGATGAAACTGATTCTGGTTTAGATATTGATGCTTTAAAGATTGTTGCAGAAGGCGTAAATAATTATCGATCCACAAACAACTCTTTTATATTAATTACTCATTATCAGCGTATTTTAAATTATTTACAGCCTGATTTTGTTCATGTACTTATGGATGGAAAAATTGTTAAATCGGGAACTCTAGAACTTGCTCAAAAATTGGAAAATAAGGGATATTCTTGGTTAGAGCAGGAATTAGCTCAATCCGTTTAATTTTTAAAAAATAGTATCATGAGCATTTCTAATTATTCTAATGAATTTGAAAAAATATTAAATAGAAACTATATTTCTAAAAATTTACGTTCACATAGAAAAAATGCATTCTCTCAACTGAAGAAAGAAGGTTTCCCAAATAAAAAATGGGAAGATTGGAGATTTACTAATTTAACAAAAATAACTAAGGGTGGATATAGAATATCTGAAGAGTGCGACGCCCCTAATCAGGATTATACTTTAGATACATATAATTTAGATGAAATAAATACAATAGTAATTTACAATGGTCATTATATCAAGCATTTATCAAATATACCTGAAGGTATTAAGCTTTTAAATGGAGAAGAGTATTTAAAACAAAATGATAATAAATTTGAAATTATAAATAATTCTCCATTTGATTTACTTAATACAGCATTCGTTGATAGTGGAATTAATATTATAGTAGAAAAAAATAAAAATATTAAATTTCCTATTCGAATATTATTTATTTCCAGTGGGGAAAGTTCAATTATGGTTAATCCTCGCCTTCACTTAAATATTGATGATTCTAGCAATCTAACATTTATTGAACATCATGTAGGTAATGCTGCATCGTTTTTTCAAAATCAATCAGTATTTATTAAAGCGAAAGATAATGCATCTTTAGAACATATTCGTATTTTATCTAATTCAGATGAAACTCAGAATATTTTCAATTTAAATATTAATCAAAGTAAAGATAGTAATTATAATTTTTATCAATATATTGATGGAGGTGGTCTATCTAGAGCTAATATATCAGTTAATTTAAATGGTCAAAATGCAAAGTGTAATGTTAATAGTTTATCTATTTCTCGTTTTAAGCAACATACCGATAATAATATTATTATAAATCATAATAGCCCTAGTACTTTGAGCTCACAATTTGTTAAATCAATTTTATTTGATAATTCTGCAGGTGTATTTAATGGTAGAACAATAGTTAAAAAAGATGCACAAAAAATTATAGCTCATCAAACTAATAAAAATTTATTATTATCTAATTCAGCAAAAATGAATTCTAATCCTCAATTAGAAATATATGCAGATGATGTAAAGTGCTCACATGGGTCTACTACTGGTGAAATAGATGAAGATGCTTTATTTTACATTCAATCAAGAGGAATTTCTAAGCCCGATGCAGTAAAGCTAATAGTTAATGGTTTTGCAGGTGAAGCTATTAAAAATATTTCCAGTAAGGAAGTATTTTTATTTTTACAAAAAAGAATACTTCAACTTTTGAAAGATATGGTTAGATAAATGGATCTATTTAGAGATTTATATCAACAGCTAATTATTGACCATAATCAAAATCCTCGAAATTTTAGAATTATAGAAAAACCAACCTATTGTGCAGAAGGTCAGAATCCACTCTGTGGCGATCAATTATCTATTTTTATTATAGAGTCTGAAGGAAAGATTGAAGATATCTCCTTTATTGGAGAGGGATGTGCAATTTCTAAGGCCTCAGCATCTATAATGACAACTACTTTAAAAGGTCTTTCTATTAAAGAGGGAAAAAGCTTATTTGAGAAATTCCATACTTTAGTAACAACTGGTAATAGTTTAGGAGGTTTAGGAAAGCTAGAAGTATTGGGTGGAGTACATAAATATCCATCAAGAGTAAAATGCGCATCTCTTTCATGGCATACATTTAATGGTGCTGTAAATAAAATAGAAGATATTATTAAAACTGAGTAAAATGAATCCATCTAATGAACTAATTACAGTATCTCGAGATTGTGATGCAATTTTAATTCCATCAGGAGATCCTATAAAATTAATCGAAGGAACAGTTGTAAGAATTACTCAAGCTTTGGGGGGTGATTATACCCTTTTTGTAAATGGTAATTTAGCCAAAATTTCTGGTAAAGATGCAGATGCCATTGGTCTAAAACAAGATGAAATTAAAGAGATTGAAAGTAACTATAAGCCAGGAGACTCAATAAAAGAAGATTTAATATGGGATCAATTGAAAACTGTATATGATCCCGAAATTCCTGTTAATATTGTTGAGCTTGGATTAATTTATGATTTAGCAATGGAGACTAAAGAAGAAGGAATTTTTGTACATATTAAAATGACTTTAACAGCACCAGGGTGTGGTATGGGACCTGTAATTGCTCAAGATGCCGAAAATAAAATTCATTCCATTCCTGGAGTTAGAGATGTACTAGTAGAAATAGTTTGGGAGCCTCTTTGGGACAGAAATATGATGACCGATGAGGCAAAACTGCAATTAGGAATGATGTAATTTTGAATATTAAAAATAATTTAAATTTATTTGATGTAGAAAAAATTAGGAATGATTTCCCAATATTTAAAAATAATCCAGAATTAATATTTATGGATAATGCTTCTACAACTCAAAAACCTCAAATTGTAATAAATACTCTATCATCGTTCTATGAAAATTACAATGCTAATACTCATCGAGGTATATATCAAATTGCAGAGTTAGCAACGGCTAAATATGAAAGTTCTCGTAAGAATATTGCAAATTTTATAGGTGCAAAAGATAGTCGATCCATTGTTTTTACAAAGGGAACAACTGAAAGTATTAATTTAGTAGCTTACAGCTGGGGAAATAAGAATTTAGGTCCACAAGATGAAGTTTTAATTACTGAAATGGAGCATCATAGTAATATTGTTCCATGGCAATTAATATGTGAACAAACTGGTGCGAAATTAAAATATTTACCTATTAATGAGGATGGTACATTAAATATATCAAATCTCGAAAGTTTTATAACCAAAAAAACAAAAATAGTTTGTTTAATTCACCATTCAAATGTTTTTGGTACAATTAATCCCATAAAAAAAATAGTTGACGTCGCTCATGATATGGATGCATTAGTTTTAATTGATGGTGCACAAAGTGCGGCTCATAGTAAGATTGATGTAGATAAAATAGGGTGTGATTTTTTTACATTCTCAGGACATAAAATGTTAGGCCCAACAGGCGTTGGTGTATTATTTTCAAAACCCGAAATATTAGAGCAGATGCCCCCATTTTTAGGTGGTGGGCAGATGATTGAAAAGGTAGATTTAGATAGATCAACATGGAATCAAATTCCATTTAAATTTGAAGCTGGTACTCCTAACATTGCTCAGGTAATTGGCCTCAGTAGCGCAATAGATTATTTAAATAATTTAGATTTTAATATCATTGAAAAATATGAAAGAGAATTATTAGACTATGCTGAGAAAAAGTTAAATAATATTCCTGAGCTCACAATTTATGGTAATGCTATAGATAAAGGACCAATAATTAGTTTTAATTTAAAGGATATTCATCCTCACGATGTTTCTCATCTTTTAGATACATATGGAATTGCAATTAGAGCCGGACACCACTGCGCTCAACCAATAATGAAAAAATTAAATGTTTCAGCTACTAATAGAGCAAGTTTTTATATTTATAATACTTTTGAAGAAATTGATAAGTTAGTTGATAGTATTATAAAATTAATTTCTTTATTTAAATAAAATTAAAATAGTATCAAGGCTTTTAATATATTTAAATTTCAGTATTGGAATTTGATGCCGGGATGGTGGAATTGGTAGACACGCTGGTCTTAGGAACCAGTATCCTTGTGATGTGAAGGTTCGAGTCCTTTTCCCGGCACAAAAAATTAATCAGAATAAATATCCCTATTTTAACATACAATAAATTATTTTTTTAAATAAAAATTATAGATTGATAATTTAATTTTTCTTTAAATTAAGTCATCTAAAATCTATTTAATTTCTTTTCAATAAAAGATGGATTAAAAATTTAATTTTTAAGTTATAAATAAATTTTGATACTGATTCAGTATTTACTAGAATAAATATTGTTATAAATAAAAATAAAAATAAGGAATAATAATTATGGCAGGAACTAAAGATCTATTTAAAAGTATGCATACTTTATGGACCGAAATTGAAGAAAATCATACTACTTTTGCTGAAAAGGGAAACAAAGCTGCTGGAACTCGTGCAAGAAAAGCTGCAGGAGAATTCAAGAAATTAGTAACTGATTATAGAAAAGCTTCAGTTGCTGAAAGCAAATAGTAAATATATTATTAAAAAAAAACCCCTTTCTATAAGGGGTTTTTTTTTACAGTCTAATTAATTTCACAGTTAGTTGTATCCTGTGCTCCAATTTTTTCAATAGGAATGCAATCAGGATATGGAGGACAAAACTTATTATAGGCAAAGGAAACATTCTTTAAATTTGAATAAATTGCACATACAGTATCTGGAATAGTTCCACTAAAGTTATTCAGCTTAAGATATAGCCACTTTAAATTTTCTAGGTTTCCTATACTTAATGGGATATTACCAGATAAATTATTGTAAGATAAATTTAACGTATCGAGGTACTCTAAATCACCAATATTGTTTGGTAAATTCCCGCTTAATGAATTATCATAAAGCCATAAATATGTTAGTCGGCGTGGTTCATTTTCAGTCCATTTTTTAGATAACAAATTAGTATCTAAATGATCGTCTATTGATATATTTGGATAAAGACTAATATCTATTATTTCTTGAAATATACCTATATCTATTTCATTATAGCATACCTCGTTGATGTTCATATTACCTTGTCCACATACTTTTGTAGATGGCTGGGTTATACAAGCTATACTAAATATACTTATGAATAAAAATATATTTTTTATCTTAAAGATTTTTTTTTGCCCAAAAATATGTACCAAATCCTGTTATTAATTCTAATATTATAAATATAGTTATATTTATTGCTATGCCTTCTGCAAATCCATAGCTATGGAGTCCTATACTTAATAAATTCACACCAAACCATGCTAAAATAACAACAATATTATTAAGAATCATACCTAAAGCAAAACCTAACGGTTTAACTAAACCTGTTAGTCGTAGATGAAGCATCATAGTTTGCCACATTACTATAAGTAAAGCGCCATTTTCTTTGGGATCCCACCCCCAAAATCTACCCCATGATTGATCTGCCCAAATTCCACCTAATATTGTACCAAATAATGTGAAAAATAACGCAAAAAGAGTAGCACCGAATAGATTAGAGTAAATATTTTTGATTAATTTTGTATCAGAGGAATTTCTAATAATTTGTAATAAATATACATGTCCAATTAAGCCTGCAAATAATGATGCTCCATAACCAATCGTTATAGTAGTTACATGCGTAGAAAGCCAAAAATTCGAATTTAAAACAGCAACGAGTACTTCAAGTGTATCTCCATCATTAGCATATCCAAATCCTACAAAATGAAGGATGGTACCAATCACAGAACCGATAAAAATTCCAATACCATCTTTTCTGTTTATTTCTAAAATAAGTGAAAAAATTACAGATATTATACCAACAAAAATTATACTTTCGTAGAGCGTAGAAACAGGAGGCCTTTGCATAATTATCATTCTAAATACTATACCTAAAAAATGGAAAAAGAGACCTGATATCATTGATAAAAATGCAAGGTTTTGGATTACTTTTGGTTTAATCATCCGTGATATTAGTAATAATAGAAAAGATAATAAATAAAATGCAACGCTCTTATAAAATATATTAAATTCATTTAACCATGTTTCAAGTTGTAAATGATTTATTTTTATTAAATGGTTAAAATTGTCTAATAAAATATTTTTATAACTATTAAGCGAGTAAATTTGGTTGTCATAATCATTTAAAATTCGAAATTTCAGATAGGACTCAAGTTGATTTAATAGTTTTTTTTGATTATCGCCTATTTCTCTACCATCCATTAACTCCCAAGGAGAAAACCAATTTGTATTTTGATTTGAATCTTCAGGTGGAATAATTTTTAAATTATTTGCAAATTTATCTTGATCTATTTCATTGAGTACAGTGAGAATGTATTGTAGTTCATAATCTGACTCTGTCCATTTACTTTTATCTTTATTAACTAAATTATTAACTATAGGACCTAGTTCATTAGCTTTTTTCATAAGCTGAAAATAGCTAAGTTTATCTCCTTTTTTAATATTTAATCGCTTAGCATTTAGACTATCCTGTATTACGATTGTTGGTGTTAAACAAGAAAGACTATATGTTAATTGTTGAAATTTAATTGCATTATTATAAAGTTGTAATAGTTTTCGATCAAATTGAGTTAATTCTTCTTCAGTTTTTTGTTGAATTGCAGAAATATAATCCAATTGTATTTTTAATCCTGTCAATACTTCATTTATATTATATCTATGTGTTGGAGACCAATCTAAACCAAGGCTAGATACTAGCTCGGGATTGCTAATATTAAAGACTTTATATTTACTTGACTCTTCGGGATTTAAAATAAGGTCAAAAAACCAATCATCTGCATTTAACTTTTTATTATTTAAGTTATCTACAAGAGCAGACGATTTTAAAGTTCTCTTACCATATAAAATTAATAATTGATTTTTTAGAAAAGTATCTAAAGGTTTAATACGTCCATTTTCATGGATTGGTACATTCTTTATTTTAAATTCTTCACAATAACTAAAATTGAAAGAGAAAATAAACACTAAAAAAAGAGTATAAAATTGTTTCATCATACGCTAATTCTAATTTTTTTAAATAAGTTTGGCAATTTGATAGCAAGGTGATATAAAAGTCCTATACACATGACAATACTTGATATATATGGATACATGCGTCCATAATTTTTGACAACTGCTAAAACTGTGGTTTCTATAGTTGAACCATCTATAAATGAGGATTGATAAAATGTATACCCTCCATGTCTTAAAGGTTCATTCATTTTGATTATAGTACTTCTTGAGGTACCTTCTTCAAGAAGATTAACTTCTGAGCTATAGCTTTTTGCAATATTTGTTCCTGGGTGCATAACCTTTTTGAAATCAGTAAGTTGAATTGAAAATGGTAGATATGTTCTTTTTCGTCTGAGAAGTATTTCATAATTTTCATCATTATTAGATAATGTTGTTGAAATTGCTTGATTGAAGAAATTAGCATAAATACCATCGGCATTACTTCCTGAATTACTTACTCTATAGATTATACCAGGTCTATTTTTATTCTCTTCTTTTTCGCCAGGTATCTTTTGAAGCATTAAATTTTTTAACATACCTTTATACTGCATGTTTGCAGGAGAACTTCTTTGAAGTGGCTGACAATTTTCAAAATAATTTAGTATTTCTATTTCAAAATTTATATTTTTATGTTCTAATATTTTATTCTCATCTAACAGAGGTTGATCAAAAATTGTATATTGATCAAAATTACTGTCAGAAGTATTTATAATAGCAAGCTCAAAATAAAAATAATCTTCTACGTGGTTAGCCTGCTTCCCTTCATCGATCACCATGTTGCCTTCAGAACTAAACATAGCTGTTAATCCCCCTCCTACAAGAAGCAATATAAATCCTAAATGAATAATTACAATTCCCAATTTTTTTATTTTCCAAATACTTTTATTAAAAAAAGAGAATGATAAATTAATAAGCATTATTATCATTGTTAACCTCCCTCCTGGAGTAGGAAAGAGAGAAAACCATATGATCCAAGAGGAGAAATAGCGCTCCTGAATAGTAAATAGACCATAATATTTTTGTTGAATAGTACCAATTGAAACAATTATCATCATCCAAATAATTGTTATTACAAAAATTTTTGGATCTTTTAGAAAAGCAGTAATTTTTTTCATTAATTATAATTGATTGATGAACAAAATGAAATAAAATCATTATAAGTATATTCTATTCCTTTAGGCGTTGCTGAAAGTTTAGCAAAAATTGTTTTATTTTCAATTGGAATAATTGCACATATAAACGCCGAGTTTTGTTCATTATTTGTTATTTTAATTATATCAAATGATCCTTTTTTCCCTTTATGAGAAATTAAGTTATTTTTGATTTCATCAAGAGATTGAGGGGCTAAATTTAGTTGTCTTCGCCAGCGATTAATATTACTTTCTAAACCTCCTCCATCTCCAGAAAGCTCTATAAGAGAAAAATCGCCTACTCCATTTTCAAGAGGAACATCAAAACTTGCAATACGCATATTAGATCCACTTGAAATTTTCCAACTTTTTGGTTTTATCCAATTAATTTCATTTTTAGAGATTTCTTTTTGTTGATTATTTTCTGAAATAGGAGGCTTATCCATTCGGTATGTACGTATAGATTTTTCTTTTGAGCATCCGAAAATAAAAACGTAGATTATAATTAATAAAAAACTTTTGTTTTGCATATAGTAAATTTACAATCTCTCTATATATATAGTCCATGCTTATATTGCATGTTATGCATGAATTAGAAGGTAATTTTATTAATTAATCAAACATTTCCCAACGAATTTCTCTTGTAACATAAGATACTGAAACTGAATCGGGTACTGATACTTTAAAATTAAACCTTGCAGACTCATTAGGCTCTAAAACTGTATCAGTTATAATTCCGGACCGATAAATAAATTGTGAACCATTTATAAAAGTAGAGTCTGTAGCAGCTAACTGAGTATCGTCAGTCCATAAATTATAAATTATTCTTACAAAATCAGCTCTTCTATTGCCTTGATTCATAACTTTTCCAGTAAAGAGTCTATAAGAGTTAGAAATTTCTTCTTGTCCATTTCCTATAAAAAGTAATTCAGGAATAGGAAGAATTATATTTTCTATACCAAGAATATTTGATTTATTAAGTCTTAGTTTTCCTACTTCTGTACTGATTAGAATAATATCTATTTTATCTTCTTCTATTATACCATTGATTATAGATCCATTTTTCATCGATATTCTGTGTGTCGCTGGAGGAGAATCAATAAGTAATTTAAGTTTTTCCGTATAATTATCTTGTTGTTTGGGCGTATATTCATAATTCATAACTTTATTCTTGAGAATTTGCATCTCATTTTGAATATCTTGCATTGATTTCTCTAATTTAAAGAAATTATTATTTTGAATAGTACTTAGACTATCTGAATTGAGGTTATTTATTTTTTTATCATTTAATTTAGTAGATGATGTTTCAGGTTCTATAGAAGATTTTTTAGAGCAACCTGCTAAAATTAATAGAAAATAAATAAATAAAATTTTATTAATTTTACTAGTCATTATTGTTTTGACTCTGTTTTTTTCATTGCCGTATATGCTGCAAGTCTTAGCTCTTGCTGATATTGATCATAAAGACCTTGATCTTTAATAATTTTAATAATTTCATTATAATATATATAGTTAGAGGGATTATTAAGCAATTGGACTAAATCTTTAATTGAATCAGTATCTGAATACTTTGCTAAACTCTTAAATGCTTTTAATCTAAGGTTGGCAGGGAAGTTATCAGTTTGAGCAATTTCAATATAAAGTGATTTTACTTCAGAATTATCAAAATCTTCCATAGATGATATTATACTATTTAATAAAGCATAATACTTATGCCGTCCTACTTGATATGCCTCTAAAAGAGCCATAAGCATTCTTTCTTCAGGTAAGTCACCCATTACATCGAGTGCAAATTCATTAATTTTATCTCTTGATGCAGGATCTCCTAGCATCTCAATAAAAAAATCAACTAGTTCTGGAGCATTTTTTTTAGATAAAACCTCAACAGCTTGACTTCGAACGGTAAGTGGAAGTTTTTTATTTTTAGCGATATCCATTAAAATTGGAATTACTTTTTCATCTTCTATTTTACCTAAAGTATTTGTCAATAACTTATTCATTTGAACATTACTTTTTTTGCTTACATCATATAGTTCTAAAATTAATTCAATTTCATTCTTAGAAGCATTAGAGCCAATAGCATTTAAGATTTCAGTACGAATTTCAATCGTTTTTGCTTCTGTTGTATTTAAGGCTGATATTAATGAATCAGTAGAACTCACATCTTGAAAATCAATAACTATTTTAATGGCTTCTTTCATTAAATCTAATTCAAGCAAGCTAGAACTGCCTACGGATCCTTGTATTTCTTTTATAATCATTGGGTCTCTACTATCAGATAAAGCTCGTAAAGCAGCGAGTCTAACCTCATTACTTTGAGTTTTATCTTTATAGATTTCAATTAAGATTTGTAATGATTTTTTATTGCCTAAGTTTGATTCTAGTCGCTGTTTTTCAACATCTTCTAAAGAATATTGAGAAATTTGTGCACATCCAGAAATAAAAATTATTACTGATATTGATAAAAAAAGGTATTTACTAAATAATTTTAAAAAAATATTCATACTTTTTGTAATCAAAATTTGACTAATTATTTAATGGTAAAACAAGAAAAATTTATAATTCATTCCATTTTCCTTGCCACCAACCATTATTATCAAATCTTGTGATTGTAAAATGTCTAAGCCAGTCCCCCATGAAAATAAGCTTGTTTCCATTTTCTTCTATTATTCCTGTTTGATGATAGTGACCCAACAAAACTGTATTTATTCCCTGTTTCCATTGTGACCTAGCATACTCAATTAGCTCATTTCTAATTAAATTAGATTTCAGGTCATGATGATGATATTCTCCACTAGTTTTAGATATAATTTTTGCTAATTTGCAACCCCAGTCAGGATGGAAAGCTTTAAACATTGAAATACAAATTGAGCTACGAATTATTTTTTTCATAAATCGATATGCATGATCATTTTTTATCAATCCATCACCATGAGAAATATGTATATTTTTATTTTTAATAGTTATATCTAAATTTTTTGGATAGACTGTTGCCCCAAACTTTTGTGTAAAAAAACCAAAATCCCAGAAGTCATGATTACCTAAAACAAAATGGATTTCTACCCCAGAAGATTGTAATGAGCTTAGTTTCTCTAATAAATCAATATATCCTCCAGGAATGACAAATTTATAATTAAACCAAAAATCAAAAAAATCTCCTCCAATAACAAGTGTTCCACCTGTAGACTTGATATGATCGAAAACTTTATAAAGCTTTGAGCGCCTCTTTTTCTCTAAATCATTTATGTCCATATTAAAATGGTTATCGGATGTGAAATATACAGGAAGCTTAAACACGGTATAAAATTAGTTATTACTGGCTATGATGTAAAAATAAAATAATTAAAAAAATGTATAAAATAAATTTTAGATTTTCTATCAAAACAGCTACCTTACGTATATGTCAAAAGATTTTTTTATTTACATTAAGTGACAATTTTTTTAAAATATATAATTTATTTTCATTTTTTTTCATCAGTATTTGCTCAATTTGGACAAAATATTGTTCAATATGATGATTTTGAATGGCATTTTATACAATCAAAACATTTTGATATTTATTATTCTGGCATTGGAAAATCTCATGCTGAATTTACTGCAGGTGAAGCTGAAATCGCATATTTAAAAATTTCAGATAGACTAAATTGGAAATTGAAAAATAGAGTCTCAATTATAGTATATAACTCTCATAATGACTTTCAACAAACTAATGTTATCGATAGTTATTTATACGAGGGTATTGGGGGAGTAACTGAGCTTTATAAAAATAGAATTGTCATTCCTTTTGATGCTTCTAATCAGCAATTTAAGCATGTAATTCATCATGAGTTAGTTCACGCGTTCATAAATGATTCAGTTTATGGTGGAAGCTTAAAAAATATGGTTGCAAACTCTATTAGAGTGCAAATCCCTCTCTGGATGAATGAAGGAATAGCAGAATATTTGTCTAGTGGTTGGGATACTAATTCTGAGATGTGGATTAGAGATCTAGCTATTAATGGTGGAGAGTTCCCTCTGTTTTCTCAATTAACAGGCTATATGGCTTACAGAGGTGGGCAATCTGTATGGAATTTTATTACAGAAAAATGGGGAGAAGAATCTATAGCAGAAATTTTTTATCAGCTAAAGCAAGCTAATAATGTTGATTTAGGCTTTAAAAGAGCTTTAGGTGTAGATTTAAAAAAATTAAATGATCAATGGCACGAATATTTAAAAAAAGAATATTGGCCAGACATTGCTAAAAGAGAAAATATTCCAGATTTTGCTAGACAATTAACCTTTCATGAACAGCTAGGTAATACTTATAATGTTGCCCCAGCTCTATCTCCTGATGGTAGTAGAATTGCATTATTTTCTAATAAATCCGGTCCAATGGCAATATATTTAATTTCTTCAGAAGATGGAAGATTCATAAAAAAATTAATTCAGGGTGAACGAAGTGCAGAATTTGAAGAATTACATATTTTAAAACCAGGTATAACTTGGTCTGAAGATAGTAAAAAAGTTGCTTTTGCAGCTAAGTCTGGAAAATCTGATGCCTTATTTGTAGTAAATGTAGTTACAGGTAAAAAAGATAAATATAGATTAAATATGGAAGGAATTTTTAGGCCAGCTTGGCGGCCTGGTTTTAATGAAATAGCTTTCATTGGGAATAATGGTAAATCTAGCGATATTTATTTATTTAATTTAGATTCAGAGAATCTTACTAATCTTACAAATGATTGGTTTTCAGATGATCAAATATCATGGAATCCAAATGGAGAATCAATTCTTTTTATATCTGATAGAGGTGATATGTTAGAAACAGGTATTAAAAATATGCCTTTAGATCATATTTTTGAACAAACTGATATCTATGAGATAAATATTGAAAGTCAAAAAATAAAAAGAATAACGGATACTCCATACAATGAATCCTATCCTTGTATGTCAAATGATCAAAACTATTTAGGCTTCATTTCTGATCAAAGTGGAATAAATAATATTTATTTATTTTCTGATGTTAAAATAAATAATGACTTCAAAAACCCTCAGGTTATTACTAATGCATTAACTGGTATTACTCAGTTATCATGGAATGGTGATGATTCACAAATGATATTTACAGGTTTTTACAATCGGGGATATGACGTTTACTCTTTTGATAATCCTATTCAAAAAATTAATGATGGTATTGAAGTTTCGCCTGCTTCGTGGATATTAAAAGATGAGAAAGTTAAACTATTAAGAAATAATGAAAAAAGAAAAAAACAGTTTGGAGATAATTCGAATAAATATAAAGGGTATGTTTTTTCAGGAATGGATGCTACCAAAAATTTTATAGATCAAGAAGAACTAGTTGAGTATGATACATCTATGGTTTTCGATAGTACAGGTCTTTTTAGAACTCATCGGTATAAAACACGGTTTTCATTAGATTTTGCTCAAGCATACTATGCATTAGATTCTAGATATGGAAGTCAAGGTATGGCTTATTTTTTATTTAGCGATATTTTGGGAGATCATAAGCTACAGTTAGGAACTGAGATGGTAGTAGATATACAGAGATCTGATTATTTTTTTCTATATCGTTTTCTTCCATATAAAACAGATTGGGTTTTTGCTTTTGATCATTTAGCTTACGAATATCTACAAGGCAACTATTATTATGGTAATATTATACTATTTGAAAATTTTGGATTAGGAATTAATGCAAGTAGACCTATATCAAAATTTTCCAGGGTAGATGGAGGTATTAATATTAATCACATAGTAAGTTCTAATATAGTTAGAAGTGATACAGATAATAATGGATATGCTGATACTCAGGATATTAATTATATAAATTCTTTTACTACATTTATTCCTTCTTTAGGATATACATGGGATAATACTTTATGGTCCTATACTTATCCTATTGATGGAACTAGATATTATATAAATTATAAAACTAGTTCAGATATAAATAAGACATCATTATCTTTTAATTCTTTAACGATGGATGGAAGAAAATATTTTTCTTTATTTAATGGAATTAGTTTTGCTGGTAGAATATTTTCAGGTAAAAATTGGGGCCTTGATGCTCAAAAATTTCGTTTAGGTGGTGTCCCATGGATAGCTTCTTCTGATAAAAATAGTGAGAGATTTTTCGATCAAGATAATCCTCCTACTTCAAAAGAATTATATTTTTCAGAATATGTAATGCCTATAAGAGGATCTCAAATTTCAAATAAATTTGGTAATAATGTCTTTCTTCTTAATTTAGAATTAAGACTTCCTTTTTTAATGTACTATTTTCCAGCAATTAAATATCTTGGTCAAATAAATGGTGTTATTTTTACCGATGTTGGTGTTGCTTGGAATGGTCTATACCCTGAGTTTAGTAGTGAATCAAGTTGGGAAAATAATAATAGTACCGGATGGCTAATGTCATATGGCTTTGGTCCAAGATTTATATTTTTAGGTATGCCGTGGCAATTAGACTATGCATGGGACTATAATCCTCATAAGGGTACAGTTTCTGATAGACAATGGTTTCTTACAATAGGTTTAGATTTTTAAATACTTCATATTTTATCTAAAAAAATTGATGCTAGATTGAGATGTTTACTCTTCTTTTTTTGGTCCATTTTATTAAATAAATGATACATCATAGATAACCTTGGGTTAGACTTGAAAAAACTTGAATGTTTATTTATAAAATTCCAAAATAATGCATCCCAAATATTACACCATTCACCAGAACTATAGTTGCTCATTTTTTTTATATAATTTGAACTGCTAATATATGGTTTAGAAGCAAAAAGGCCTCCATCGGCAAATTGACTCATACCATAAACATTAGGGACCATAACCCAATCATATGAGTCGATAAAAAATTCCATAAACCATTTATAAACTTCATTTGGATCAAATTCACATAATACCATAAAGTTTCCTAATACCATTAGTCTTTCAATATGATGACAGTATCCATATTTTAAAGTTTTTTTAATAGAATCATCTATAGGATCTATACCGGTTTCTCCAGTATAAAATGATTTTGGAATTTTTTTTGTAAAATTCCAAAAATTATTAGTTCTTGAAAATTGACCTTTACAATAGTATATACCTCTAATAAATTCACGCCAACCTATTACTTGACGAATGAATCCTTCAAGTGAATTTATAGGAATTTGATTAGATTTAGCAAAATTCAAGGTTTTTTGAATTACAAAGTCAGGAGTTATAAGACCTGAGTTTAAAAGAGGTGAAATTACACTATGATTTATGAAAACATCATTTTTCAAAATAGCATCTTCATAATTTCCAAACTCATCTAATCTTATCATTAAAAATTCATCTAGCCATTTTTCTGCATCTTCATGCGAAAATGGGTAAATTGGACTTAAAGTATTTTGTCCTAAATTTTGTGAAAAGTTTTTTTCAGTATATTTAAGTGCCTCAAGCCAAATATTATTTTTTTTGGGGAATGATATTTTTGGGGTATCTTTATTTTTCGGATATTTTTTTCTATTTTCTGAATCAAATGAAAATTTGCCACCTTTGGGTGTTCCATCTTTTTCCATTAAATAGTTATACTTTTTCCTCTGATTTTCATAAAACACTTTATGGGAGAATTTTTTTCTATCTTTTCTAAAGTATTGATTTAAATCTTGTATAGAATTTTTAAAAATAGGATTATCATAAATATTTAGTTTAATATCTTTAGTTCCTTTAACTAAACGTTTCATTAACCAATCATCATTTGGTTCTAATATATTAATTTCTTTTATTTCATTATTTTTTTGTAATTCAGTTAAGAATGATCTTATATCAGATTTAGAGTTATTGCTATCAATATAATGTACTATTTTACCTTTCTTTTTTAAAAATAATTGATATTTTTGCATTGAAGCGCGATGAAAAGCAATTTTTTGCTTGTGAAAATTAAATTGTCTAAAAAATAAATATTCTTCAATTAAATAAATTTCGTGGCTATTTTCTATAATTGGATTTTCTTTCAGAAGCTGATTTGGGAATAAAATATTTATAGTTTGAATCATTTTAACAATTATTTAAAATTTATTAGTAAAAAGCAAAGTAGTTAAAGTAGTTAGTTTTATTAACCAAAAAAGTGTCCGGATCCAATTTGATATAATTAAATGTTGAATTTTCTCAGTATTATATTTAGTTATCAAGGAATTATGTATTGGAACTTGTATTAAAATTGTACTTAACCAAATGATTACTGTGAATAATAGTATGAAAGTATGTGAAAGATTAGGAAATAAGTACAATAATACTATTGTCAAGATTAATTCTGAAAGCATAACAGGTAATACGATTATAGAAATTTGCTTTCTATAATATTTATGATATTCATAAAAAATATTAGAATTTATTTTCATGAATAATGGATAACTGACTATTTGTGTAACTAAAATTAATCCCGTTAAAATAGAGGTTATAATTATATTTGCGACTAAAATATAATTATAAAACATGTAATATCTTAATCTGCCGCTTTAAATACTTTTTTACGAATAAAAGAGATTTATTTTTTAAAAAAATCATGCCTTAAATTAATAATAAAATTATTTATTGCGCAACCAAAACATGCATAACATGCAAATATATCTTGCAATAAATTATTATATTAACATACATTTTAAGGTTAACTTAAATCAAAATTGTCTTAACTGTATAAATAGTGAATTTTAGGATAATTATTTAATAGGAGAAATATTGATTATATTTTTATTTAGTAGTATGTTATTGATAACAACTTTTTATTTTGTATGGGGTTAAAAAATGCTTTAGCCAACAATTTTATGATTATCAGATCTTTCTTAACAGATAATATTGACCGTGCTTATTGTGTATATAATTCATTAATATTTACTCAAACTTGTTCAGTACATTTCATTAATTAATCTTTCTAAATCTCTAAAGCTTGTAAATGTATTTTTTAAATTCAGGTTTTTATTATTAATAAGCTTTACCCCCTCTCCTCCAAACAAAATTTTAATATTATTTTTTGAAGAATACTCTAAAATCGAATCAATTTCAGAACTAGTTTCTTCTAATTTACTGGTTGCTATAGCGTTACAACATTGTCTATTGCAAAGATAAAAAATTAGAACACTTATTTTCTGTTTTCTTATCAAATTACTTAAATCTCCAAGCTCTCCTTGCGATCCTGTATTATACACATTAAAATCTAAATGCCTTAGAATAACTTCCGTCATAATAATACCAATATCAGGTAAGTTATCTTCAAAATTAATACACAGTGCTCTTTTTGATGCACTACCCTTATTTGGTTTATTATCACATAAATTTTCGATCGATCGAGTAATAAGTTTTCTTGCTACATATTCTTCTGAATGAGAAATTTTATTTTTTTCAAGTAAAGACTCAATTAAATCATAATTTTTTTCAACAATATCATCAAAAATGTTATAAAGCTTAGTTCCACTTAAATATAATTTATTCATCATATTATTAATTTCAGAATCATTGCCTTCGAGACTCATGTCCATTAAATATTTGGCAAGTTTTGAATAGTCTGAGGATGAAATAAAATTATCGATAGAATTAGCATTATTAGAACTTAAAGATAAAATTTTATCCTTATATCGAGGCTGGTGTTTTGAAATAAATTGTCTCAAATCATATAAACTAAAATGTCTGTGACCACCTGGTGTTTTGTGGCATTGTAACATTCCTTTATAGGTCCATCGCCTTACTGTAGACTCATTACATTGGAAAATTTGAGCAACTTCTTTAGAACTAAAAGTTTTCATAATAATAAATAATTTTAAATAAGTTTAACAAAATTTAAATATAAACGTGCATACAGTGCAAATAATACTTGTATTGTATTTTTTTGTTAATGTAAGTTTATATATTAATATAACATGCAAAGCATGCATTAAATTTATGATTAAAAGAATATTTAAATATTTAACATTATTAACACTTATTTTAACCATAATTTTATTTTTATCAAATAGTTTAGGAGGTTTAAATACTGAAAATAAAATTATAGATAGAAATAATTTTGAACCAATATACAAAATTAATTTTAAAGATATTGATAATAATGAGGTTTCTCTTAGCCAGTTTAAGAATAAAAAAATTTTGATAGTGAATACCGCTTCAAATTGCGGGTTTACCTATCAATACAAGGATTTACAAAACCTACACAAGTTGTATGAAAACAAACTAGCAGTTATTGGTGTTCCGTCAAACGATTTTATGGGACAAGAGCCCGAATCTGAAAATATTATCAAAAGCTTTTGCGAAGATAAATATGGAGTAACTTTTATGATGTCGGAAAAAATGCGAGTTAAGGGAGAAAACAAACATGAATTATTTGATTATTTAACTGATAAAAATTTAAATGGGTGGAATGATGATGAACCAAGTTGGAATTTTAATAAATTCCTCATTGATGAAAATGGTTATTTAGTAAATAAATTTTCTTCATATCATGATCCTCTATCGGATAGTTTTTTAAATTCAATATTTGGTAGCAAAACAATTTTATGAGGAGTCTCGTATATCAATTAATTATTGCATGCCCTCCCCAAATTAGGTATGCAAGCGAGTCTCCTCATAATATTTAATTTAAAAACAAGAGAGCTTGCAAGATTTGAAAAAAATCCTCCATTATATTGCAAGCTCTCTATTATAGGAAAGGGAAAATATGAACATTGTTTTAATTGGAGCTACTAGTGGTATCGGTCTAGCTATTTTAGAAAAACTATCTGGTACCCAAAATAATTTTTTTATTGGTTCTTCAAATCAAGAAAAATTAAATGCAGTCAAATCAAGAGTTAATTGTAGAGGTACGCTTATTGATGTTAGCGATATGGATAATTTTGAATCATTTTTTAAAGAAGCAAATGATACTTTAGAAAACATTAATGTTATTATAAATTGTGTTGGATCTATTATGTTGAAACCTTCACACATGGCTCGCAAAAAAGAAATTTTGGAAACATATGCACTTAATACTTTTAATTCTATAGGAACAATCAAATATGGTGTAAGTTATTTAAGACAAAAAGGTGGAAGTATAATACTTTTTTCAAGTGCGGCTGCAAGTATAGGACTGAAAAATCATGATATTATAAGTTCAGCAAAAGGGGCGATAAATTCATTAGTCAAATCAGCAGCAATGAGTTACGCTAGTAGTAATATTAGAATTAATGCTATTGCACCAGGATTAGTTGACACACCTCTTTCCTCTAGAATAACTAGTAACTCTTCTGCATTAGACTATTCAACTAAAATGCATCCAATTAATAGAATAGGAAAACCGAAAAATATAACTAAATGTATTGAGTGGTTAATTGATGAAGATTCTGATTGGATTACAGGACAAACAATCACAATTGATGGTGGCTTGAGTACCTTGAAATCATAAATTAAATTAGCAAAGAACAATGAAAAAAATTGAATTTGATAAACCAAGTATTTTAAATCTAGATAAAAATTTTAGAATAGATTTAATAAATTCTGTAACTGGAGTTAAAACCCCTCATCTCATAGCAACAGTTTCTAATGATGGAATAACAAATTTGGCTATTTTCTCATCTATAGTACATCTTGGTAGTAACCCTCCCCTAATAGGTTTTGTTTTAAGACCTGAGACTAGAAGGTTGAGTGACACTATGCAGAATATAAGAACGGAAAAGTATTATACCATAAATAGTATTTGTCCCTCTATTCTTAAAAGTGCACATAAAACCTCAGAAAAAATTGAGTCAAAAATATCCGAATTTGATTATTTAGATATAGAAAAAGAATATATAAATAATATTTCAGTACCATTTGTAAAAGAAAGTAAAGTTAAGATAGGGCTAAACTTTAAAGAAAAAATAGATATTAATTTAAATAACACATCTCTTGTTATAGGAGAAATTGATTGTATTAAAATTAACAAAAATATTTTAGATAATCATGGTAGAATAAATTTTGAAAAATCAAATTCAGTTGCTGTAAGTGGTTTAGATATGTACTATTATTCTAATGAACTAATTGATTTGAAAGGGTCCTTTTAAATGATTTACAAACAAAAAGTTACTATAAAAAACGTTCAATATTTAGAAGTTGTATCAGAATTTCAAAATTTAAAGTTCATTAAATTTTTAATCAAGTGGCAACCTGTAAAAATAATAAAGTGGAATGGTATTTATAATAATGATAAAGCACATTTTAAATTTTGGTTTCTCAAATGGCATAATTTTAAAGTTGTACATCAACTCTACAATTTTAATGAAGATCAACTATCCTTTGAAGATAAAGGTACCAAGCTACCACTTGGTTTAAAGAGCTGGAATCATAAACATAAAGTTGTTAGAGCAGTTAATTCTGTTATTATAACAGATAATATTAGTTTTAGTCATAATTATTATTTTATGGGTTTTATTTTATATCCTATACTTATTTTTCCCATACTGTTAAGAAGGTTATTATATAAAAAATACTTTAGGAGAAAAAAATATGTATATTCAAATTGTTAAAGTAATAATTATTGTATCAATTTTATATGTTTGGTTAGTTAGATATGATAATATTGTTAAAGAGTTTAAATCATTTAATTTACCAGAATGGCTTAGAGATTTAGTAGGTATCATAAAAATTTCATCAAGTATTTTTTTACTTTATAACGATATTAGGATTGTAAATGTTGGAATTGCAGGAATTTTATTTTTGATGATTTCAGCACAAGTTGTACACTTTATAAATAAAACTACTTTAATAAAAAGACTACCTTCTTTAGTACTTATAGCACTTTCATTATTTTTATTTTTCTATGTCTAATACTAAATCATCATCTAAAGATATCATTGATCATATTGCTATAGTTGTAAAAGATATAGAACAATCAATAAATTATTATACTCATCAATTTAAATGTGAAGTAATTTTTTCAGATGATACTTGGGCAATTTTACAGTTCGAAAATATAAAACTATCCCTAGTTGTTAAAGAGCAGCATCCTCCACATATAGCTATAATAGATGACACAATTTCTAATGATCCTAAATCAAAAACTCATCGAGATAAATCTATTTCAAAATATATTTTAGATCCTGATAATAATTTCTTAGAGTTACTCAGCTATAATAAAAAGTAAATTTAATTAAATGGTTAAAAATATATTAGTTACTGGTTCTACTGGATATGTAGGAGGTCGTTTAGTACCACAATTACTATCTAGAGGATATAACGTGCGTGTACTAGTTAGGAATCCGGACCGTTTAGTTAACAGGGCTTGGCATACTGAAGTTGAGATACACAAAGGGGATGTACTGGACTTAGATAGCTTATCTGGTTTATTTACAAATATAGATTTTGCATTTTATTTAATTCACGGTATGTCAGACGATCAAGATTTTGAAACAATTGATTTAAAAGCAGCAAAAATTTTTACCTTAGCAGCAAAAAACTCAAGTTTGAAAAAAATAGTCTATCTTGGTGGTCTGGCTGAAACAAAAAGAAAACTTTCAAAACATTTATTATCAAGATATAGAACAGGTGAATCTCTTAGAAATTCTGAACAAAATATTTTAGAATTTAGAGCTGGTGTTATTGTAGGTGCTGGTAGTTTATCTTTTGAAATGATAAGACACTTATGCGAACGTCTTCCAATTATGATTTGCCCTAAATGGGTTTTTATCAAAACTCAACCTATATCTATAACTAATATCCTTGAATATTTGATAGGAAGTATTACAACTGAAATCCCTAAAAATGAAATTATAGAAATAGGGGGGAAAGATGTTCTAAGCTATGGAGATATGATGAAAAGATTTGCAAAAGTAAGAAAATTAAAAAGATATTTAATTCCTGTACCTGTTTTAACTCCTACATTATCATCATACTGGGTTCATTGGACAACACCATTATCTGCTAGAATTGCTAGGCCATTAGTTCAAAGTTTAAAAAATGAAAGTATTGTAAATAAAAATACTGCAGAAAAATATTTTCCTAATATTGATTTAATTTCATATGATAAAGCTGTTTCCTTAGCTATAGAAAAGTTAAACAGTGAGCATGTAGAAACCTCTTGGTCTGACGCTTTAAGCTCAAGTGGTGGTAAAGATGTTTCTGTAGATATTAAATCAATAGAAGGTCTTATCATGGAAAAAAGAAGTATTATAATTGCAAAAAATAGTAAAAAAATATTTTCTTATTTAATTACTTTAGGAGGTAAAAATGGTTGGCTTTATGCAAACTTTTTATGGGTGATTAGAGGCTATATTGATTTATTGTTTGGAGGAGTAGGATTAAGAAGAGGTAGGAGAAATCCTTCTGAGCTCAAACAAGGTGATGCACTTGATTTTTGGAGAGTAGAAAAAATTGTTGAAAATAAATTACTAAGATTTAAGGCTGAAATGAAATTGCCTGGTAAAGCATGGTTGCAATATGAAATTATTTCTTTAGAAAATAATCAATGTAATCTAATTCAGTCAGCGTTTTTTGAGCCTAAAGGATTAGGAGGACTTGCTTATTGGTATTTTTTATATCCTATTCATAAAATAATTTTTAGCGGTTTAATTAAGACTATAAATAGAAATATTATAAGTATATAATTTATTACTTTGAAAAATATTTTAAATATTATTGGTTTTCAAATAGGATGGTGGGTTTGTGCCTTAGGTGCTCAAAACTCATTAGATTATTTAGGTCCACTATATATGGCTACTTTTATAATCATTCATATGAGATTTATTTCAAAAAAATATTCAGAATTTATATTAATTCTATTTGGCATATTTTTAGGTTTACTTGTCGATTCATCATTTAAATATTTTAATATTATTAATTATTCATCTATTAATTTTAATTCTTATTATGCTCCATCATGGATAATAGCGATGTGGGCAGGTTTCTGTGCTACATTAAATCATTCTTTATCTTGGCTGAAAACTCGCATTTTAGCATCCTTCTTTTTGGGTGCTATATTTGGACCTTTATCTTATGTTGCAGGTCTGAATATGAATATAATTTTTTTTATTTCTTCACAAAGTAAAGCTATACTCATTTTGGCCATTGTATGGGGAATAAGTATCCCCGGTTTATTTTGGATAAATAATAAGCTCAATCTTATATTTGAAAAATATGATTAAGATTTTTTTGATTTCCATTATTTCAACAATTTTAATTTCATCCATAAATGGTATGAACTATCAAAACTCCAATGAATTAATTAACCTGTTAGCAAATGATAATGATTGGGAAAAAATAAATCATGAAGCAGGTATTACCTTGTTTTCTAAGCAAATATCAGGCCATAATATAAATGCGATTAAAATAACTAAAAGAGTATCAATTCCATTGTATATAATTCAAAATATAATAATGGATGTAGATAATTATGATTCGATTTTAAGTAATGCTGAAGGTCTTATTACCAAGTCTCAAAGTGTTTCTGATAATCAAGTAGTAGCATACCAATTTATTCCGGTCAACTTGCCTTTTTTTGATGATAGACATTATTATTTCAAATTAAAAAAATATGATTTATCATATGATCAAGAGCAAATTTTAGTTGAATGGAATTTAATCGATAATAGTTTGTTTGATAAAGATAAAAATATTTTAGATGCGATTTATTTAAAATATGGTGCAGGAGTATGGATGGCTCAACATAGTAGTTCTGGAGATATTTTATTATCCTATAGAATATTTATGGACCCAAGTGGATCAATACCTGATTTTATTATTGATAAAATAAATCAAATTAGTATTGTTAATTTATTTACAGATGTTATTTTAACATCGCAAAAAAGGCTTAACTAAATATGAATTTTATTAAAAAATATGGTTTGATGAGTTTAATAGTTTTATTTGGATGTATTTCTAAGAAAATAAATAATGATCCGAAATTAGATCAATTGTTACAAACTGTAAATTATGTTGATTTAGAAAAATTTATGGGAGACTGGTATATTATTGCTAATATACCAACATTTATTGAAAAAAGAGCGACTAATGCTATTGAATCTTATAAATTAAACGAAAAAGGTGAAATAGAAACAAAATTTACATTTTATCAAGATAAACCTAGTGGCAAGAAGAAAGAATATTTACCTACTGGATACGTTTATAATAAAATTTCAAATGCTGAATGGAGAATGCAATTTTTATGGCAATTTAAAATGCCTTTTCTAATAATTGATTTAGATTCTGATTATAGCTATACTGTAATTGGATATCCCAACAGAAGTTTTGTATGGATTATGGCTCGAGAGCCTAAGATGGATTCTAAATTATATGATGAAATTATAAATAATTTATTTTCAGTTGGTTATGATACAACTAAAATCCAGAAAGTTTTGCAGGATTGGAACTAAATTAAAAATATGAAAATAGCAATTATTGGATCAGGAATATCAGGATTGACTGCAGCATATTTATTAAATAATAAACATGAAATAACAATTTTTGAATCTAATAATTATATTGGTGGACACACCCATACTCATGATTTAATTATAGATGAAGAAAAGGTATCTGTAGATTCAGGTTTTATAGTATATAATGAAAATACGTATCCTAATTTTATAAAATTGCTTGGTACATTAAATGTGGAAAGTCAAAAAACTCAGATGGGTTTTAGTGTAAAATCCATTAAAAATAATCTTGAGTATTCTGGTAATTCTCTAAGTGCAATGTTTGCTCAACGTTCAAATATTCTGAAACCCTCTTTTCTTATAATGATAAAGAATATTTTAAGATTTAATAAAGAAGCTGAAATACAAATAAATAAAATGAGTATAGAAACAACCCTTAAGGACTTTTTAGCTTATTATAAATATTCACCTTATTTTATTAATAATTATATTCTTCCGATCGGAGCTGCTATTTGGTCAACAAAAATATCAAGTATGCTTGAAATGCCGGCATTATTTTTTATAAAGTTTTTTAAAAATCATAGTTTGTTGCAGATTAAAAATAGAGCACAATGGTATGTTATAAAAAATGGATCTAACAAATATATTAAAAAACTTACTAAGTCTTTTGAAAATAAAATAAGGCTTTTGACTCCCGTACAAAAAGTTATTAGAACGGAAAAAGAGGTTGAAATTATTTTTGGTTTAGATGAAAGTTTAAAGGAAACTTTTGATGCAGTCATTTTTGCAAACCACAGTAATCAAGCACTAGAGCTTTTGGATAATCCTTCAAAAAGCGAACAAGAAATATTATCTGCAATTAAATATCAAAAAAATGATATTTTGCTACATGTTGATGATTCTATTCTACCTCAAAGAAAAGCAGTTTGGTCTAGTTGGAATTTTTTATTAGATAGTGAGTCTGATAAGCCCGTTGCTCTCACATACAATATGAATATTTTACAGAACTTAAAGTGTAAAAAAACTTTATGTGTTACTTTGAATAGCAAGGATCAAATCGATAAAAATAAGATTTTAAAAAAAATTGTTTATTATCATCCTCTTTTTACCGTTGATAGTCTAAAAGCTCAGAGCCGGAAAAATGAAATTAATGGTAAGAATAACTCCTATTTTTGTGGAGCTTATTGGAGAAATGGTTTTCATGAAGATGGGGTGGTAAGTGCGCTTGATGTTTGTAAAAAATTTGGAGAATCATTATGAGTCTTTCAAAAAATAATTATATTTACAAAGGGCAAATAAAACATCAGAGGTTTACGCCGGTAGAGCATTACTTCTCTTATTCAACATATATGACTTATCTGGATCTAGAAACTATAGAATCAGCATTTTCTAGGTCGTGGTTTTGGAATATTAATAAATTTGCATTGGTGTCTTATTTCAGGAAAGATTATCATGGAGATGTTTCAAAGCCTCTCGATTATGAAGTTAGAAACACTATCAAAAATAAAATTGGCTATAAACCAAACGGTCCAATTAGATTACTAACAAATTTGCGTTACTTTGGTTTTTGTTTTAATCCTGTTAGTTTTTATTATTGTTTTGATAAGACAGATACTTATGTAGAGGTAATTATGGCTGAAGTAACAAATACACCTTGGAATGAGAGATATAGTTATATCATTAATAAAAAGTTAACTTCAAAACAATTATCAAATTTTAAAGCAGATCTTAAAAAAAAATTACATGTAAGTCCTTTTTGGGGAATGGATCATCATTATAAATGGATTTTTAATCAGCCAAAAGAAAAATTATTTGTTAATATGACTAATATTAAAGATCAGAATAAAGTATTTAAAGCTAACTTAACTTTAAATAGATATCCCATGACTTTAACTTCTTTAGCTAAATTAGTATTTCAGTACCCTTTTTTAACTTTTATGGTAATTTTTAAAATCCATTTTCAGGCATTAAAACTATGGTTAAAGAAAGTACCATTTTTTATTCATCCAAATAAAATAAAAGCAACATAAATATGAAAAAAACTTCTCAAGTAGATCAATTCGCTGATCAAATTAAAATATCAAAAAAATCAAGTGTATTAAATTCTTTTTTCAAAAAGATGTTTTATAAAAATATGAAGTCAATTTCATACGGTTATTTAACAGTAATTGATAGAAGTGACACTACTTCATTTGGAGATCCTAATCATAAGTTGTCTGCAAAAATTGAAATCTTGTCTCCTGAATTTTATGTGCTTTTAGGTAGTGGAGGTGATTTAGGAGCTGCAGAGTCATACATAGCGGGATATTGGAAATCTCAAAATTTAGTAGAACTTCTCCAAATTGTAATTAAGAACCAGTCATTATTAAAACAGCTAGATTCAGGTTTAGTTAAATTATTTAAGCCGATTAATTATTTTATTCATAGGAGAAGGCAAAATACCTTACTAGGAAGTAAAAAAAATATTTTAGCACATTATGATTTAAGTAATGATTTTTATAAGCTTTGGCTAGATCCAACTATGACATATTCAAGTGCTATTTTTGAGCCAAAAGGAATTACTTTAAAGGAAGCATCAATTGAAAAACTTGATAGAATATGTAGAAAGTTAGATCTTAATAATAAAGATAAAATTTTAGAAATTGGTAGTGGATGGGGAAGTTTTGCAATTCATGCCGCAAAAAAATATGGTTGTCATATTACTACCACAACTATTTCTGATGCTCAATATGAGCATGTTCAATTGTTAATTAAAAAAGAAGGATTACAAGATAGAATTAAACTATTAAATAAAGATTATAGAAAATTAAATGGTCAATTTGACAAGTTAGTTTCTATTGAAATGATTGAGGCTGTTGGTAATAATTTTATGAATAATTATTTTAATACAATATCAAAGTTAGTTAAGTCAAATGGTTTGATTTGTATACAGGGAATTACCTATAACGATCAGGGATTTAAATTATATAAAAATAATGTTGATTTCATTAAAAAATATATTTTCCCGGGATCATGTTTAATTTCTATAGAAAACATTATGACAATCATTAAAAATAATACTGATTTAGCTTTAGTTCATTTAGAAGATATCACTATTCATTATGCGGAAACATTATTTCAATGGCGAAAAGCATTCTATAATTCTAAAAACGAAATTAGAAATTTAGGTTTTTCAAATGCATTTATCAATATGTGGGAATATTATTTTGTTTATTGTGAAGCGGGTTTTTTAGAAAGAAAAATTGGAGATGTACAGATGGTATTTGCAAAATCTAATTCAAGAAATGTTAAAATTAAATTTTAATTATGATTAAGAGTTTTATCAATTATGCAGAAAAGGGGTTGCTTCCAGATAAGCTGATTCGATTTGGAATTAAAAAATTATGTAATACTAGATTAGAATGGTCAAGACAATTAGGATTTGAAGGATTGGAGAAATTTCAACAAGATTTCATTGGAGAATTAAAAAATAGTCCAATAGCTTTGATACCCAAAGTAGTCAATGAACAGCATTATGAAGTTCCAGCTTCATTTTTTGAAATTGTTTTAGGAAAAAATTTAAAATATAGCTCAGCTTTATGGCCTAAAGGTATTAAATCCTTAGATAGTGCCGAACAAAAAATGTTGAATTTAACATTTAGTAGAGCCAATTTCAAAAATGGAATGAACATATTAGAACTTGGATGTGGATGGGGTTCCTTAACTTTTTATATGGCTAAGAAGCTACCAGATAGTAAGATTGTTGCTGTAAGTAATTCTAAAGATCAAAGATTATTTATAGAAAAAAAATGTAAAGAAAAAAGAATATCAAATATTAATGTTATAACTGCAGATATGAACGATTTTAATACAGATGAAAAGTTTGATCGAGTAATTTCTATTGAAATGTTTGAACATATGAGGAATTATAATAAACTTTTAGAAAAAATTGATAATTTTTTAAATCCTTCTGGTAAATTATTTGTACATATTTTTACACATAAAGAAATGGTATATCCTTTTGAAGATAGTGGAGAGGGTGATTGGATGGCAAGAGAGTTTTTTAGTGGGGGCATAATGCCTTCTCATAATCTTTTACTTTATTTTCAAGACCATTTAGTAATAGAAAAAACATGGAAAGTTTCAGGGATGCATTATAGTAAAACATCAAAAGCATGGTTGAAAAATATGGATGATAATGAATTTAAAATAATGCCTATACTAATTAAGAATTATGGAGAAAAAAATGCGAAAATATGGTTCCAAAGATGGAGAATTTTTTTTATGGCATGTGAAGAACTATTTGGTTTACACAATGGAAGCGAATGGGGCGTATCTCATTATCTTTTTAGTAAGAGGAGTAATTAATTGAATATACTTATTTTTTTTATTTTTCATTGGTACCTTTCTTTATTTTTTCAAACATTTTTTCTTCATAGATATGTATCACATAGTATGTTTAAAATGAATGCTTTTTGGGAAAAAACATTTTTTATAGCTACATTTATAGCTCAAGGCTCTTCTTTTCTTAATCCAGTTGCATATGGCTTACTTCATCGAAAGCATCATGAGCATAGTGATACAAATAAGGACCCTCATTCACCTTTATACTATAATAATTTTTTTAGTTTTATGTGGAATACATTTAAAGAATATAGGCAATTGACTTTAGATGTTTTTCAAAATAAAAATAAAAATTATAATATGCCTAGATTAGAATTTATTGAAAAACTAGGAGAATTAATGTCGACTAGACTATTATTTGGTTTAATTTATATTTTAATTTATTGGTATAATGCTAGTTCATATTGGTATTTTTTATTGATTCCAATTCATATATTTATGGGACCTATTCATGGTTTTATAGTTAATTGGTTTGGTCATAAAAGGGGATACAGAAATTACAAAAATTTATCTGACAACTCAAAAAATACTTTACCAATTGATATATTAATGATGGGAGAGTTATATCAAAATAATCACCATAAATCTCCACAAAAAGTTAAATTTTCCGATAGGTGGTTTGAAATAGATATTGCACATATTTTAATTGTAATATTCAAAAAAATTAAAATCATTTACTAAAAATTATGAAAAATAATATTAAGGATCATATTGCATCAATATTATCAGTTACAATAGCACTACTTATTTCATTTTTAAGTAGTCAAAATAATAATGACTATTCATATATTTTGTTTATATGTATGTTTTGTATTTTTATTATCCATTGGATTATTTTCATTCCATCATTCTTATTTAAATCTGAAAAATATTATGATATAACTGGAACCATAGCATATATATCGATGATATTAGTTGCTCTATATTTTATAATTTATATTAATGGGGAGCAACTTACCATAAGGTCTAAGGTAACTTCATCTATTGTTTTAATTTGGGCTTGCAGGCTGGGGATATTTTTATTTATAAGAGTGCTAAAAGCAGGAGAGGATAAGCGTTTTCAAAATGTAAAATTATCATTCTCAAAGTTTCTAATGTATTTTACTATTTCTGGATTATGGGTATTTTTAACAACAATTAATTTTTTAACTATGTTATTACGCAATTCTATTTTAATTAATGATATATTTTTCATTTTAGGTTTAGTCGTATGGTTTTTAGGTTTTGTAATTGAAGTAGTTGCTGATGAGCAAAAAAGAAGATTTAAATTAAATCTAGATAATAAAAATAAATTTATTTCTTCAGGCCTTTGGAGTTATTCTCGTCATCCCAATTATTTTGGTGAAATATTATTATGGATTGGTATTGCTATTATTTCATTACCAGTGTTAGTAGGTTGGGAATATGTGACTTTAGTATCTCCTTTATTTGTTTACATGTTATTAACTAAAATGAGCGGAATACCTATCTTAGAAAAGCAATCAAATGAAAGATGGGGAAAACAGACAGACTATCAAAATTATCAAAAAATAACACCTGTCTTATTTCCATTTAAAAAAGTTAAAAAATAAAAAATAATGAGATGAAAATATTTTTATTAATTACGCTAATGTTAGGATTTACCATATCATTATTTAGTACAATTAAAGGTGAAGAAATCTATGAACCTCAATATTATTTGATCAATAAATCAAATAATTTTGAAATTAGAAAGTATGAAAATATATTAATTGCTAGTACTAGCAAAAAATCTCCTTATAATATAGCCACTTCTTCGGGATTTAGAACGTTAGCAAATTATATTTTCGGTTCTAATGTTCAGCAAATAAAAATGCCAATGACTGCTCCAGTATTTACAACAATGCCAGGTAATGAAGGTATTGACATTTCTTTTGTTTTGCCCAGTCAATATAAAAAGAATGATCTTCCAGAACCTAATTCAAATGATATTGAAATTAAAAATTTAAAATTAGGTACGACTGCAGTAATTAAATTTGGAATGTGGGCCACTCCAGAAAGAATTATTAAAATGAAATCAGAATTAGATAATTATTTAGATATAAATAATTTTGAACCAAGATCAGAATACCTTATTGCTCAATATAACTCTCCATGGACTTTACCACCTTTTAGAAGAAATGAAATTTTAGTTTCAATTATTGAAAAATAGATGTATTTCATTTTAATTATAATATTATTTAACTTTAGTATTATTAGTTGTTCTGATAGTTTGAAGAATATTCTTACTGGATTGCAATATGAAGTTACTCAGAATTGTGGTACTGAGCCGCCTTTTAATAATTTATATTGGAAAAATAATGAAAAAGGAATCTATCTAGATTTAATTTCAGGAGAGCCTTTATTTTTTTCATTTCACAAATATAGTTCTGGCACAGGTTGGCCTTCATTTTATGATATAATTGATACTACTCAAATAATCAAATATGATGATTATAAATTAGGATATAAGAGAGTAGAAATTAAATCCATTGAATCTAATAGTCATCTTGGACATTTATTTAATGATGGTCCAAAACCAACAGGTCTTAGATATTGTATCAATTCAGCTTCTTTGAAATTTGTTAAGCTTGAGGATTTTGAGAAAGAGGGTTTATCAAATTATAAAAAGTATTTTAATAATTAAATAAAAAAAGTATTTATTTAATTTTATACCAATTTGAATAAGTAACATTTTTAGTTAATTTATGATCTGATTGTTTTTTAAACGTTTTTTTAATTTGATCAAGATTTAAAGGGAAAATGGTATCAATATTTTTCGTTTCTTCATCTATTAGTGTTATGTGAAGTTGATCTGCTTTATCTATAAAACTATTATAAATCTTTGAACCTCCGATAACATATATTTTTTCTAAATTTTCATTATTTAATTTAGTAAGGCATTCACTAATCGAATTATATGATTCAACTAGGCTAATTTTTTTACTAGAAAGTACTATATTTCTTCTTTTTGGTAAAGGTTGAATTGGTAATGAGTCCCAAGTTTTTCTTCCCATCAAAATAGTTGAATTTAGTGTTATTTTTTTAAAGTTTTGTAAATCTTGAGTAATATGCCAAGGGAGCTTACCTCTATAACCAATTCCTCCATTTTTGTCTTGTGCCCAAATGAGATGAATTTCCATTACTAAACTGCTACAGGGAACTTTATTAATGGATGATGTTCATAATTATTGAGAGTAAAATCTTTAAATTCTAAATCCCAAAATTTTTTATTAGCTATTGTTAAAGTTGGAAGATTATGTGGTTTTCGTTTGATTTGTTGTTTCAATCCATCAATATGATTAACATATATATGTGCATCATTAATATAATGAGAAAATTCTCCTAATTTCAAATTAGTTTCTTGTGCAATCATTTGTGTTAAAGCTGCATAGCACGCTAGATTAAATGGAATTCCTAGGGCGATGTCTCCACTTCTTTGGGTTAAATGACAGTTAAGCTTGCCATTTATTACATTAAAAATAAAAAATGCATGACAGCTAGGAAGGGCTATTTCATCTAAAACAGAAGGGTTCCATGCACTTACAACCATTCTTCTTGAGTTTGGATTTGATTTTATTAAATCGATAACATTTTGTATTTGATTTATATGTTGGGTTTTGTTTTTTTCATTTTTGCTATTTGCATTATATTTTTCCCACTTTACCCATTGATATCCATACATTTTTCCTACTTCCCAGTTTTTTTCTTCAGATGTCCAGGAATCCCAAATTTTAGTATGTTGACGTAAATTTCTTATGTGAGTTTCACCTGACAAGTACCACATTAATTCTCTAATAACTGAATTGAAATAAACTTTTTTTGTAGTTACAAGAGGAAAACCTAGGTTTAAATCAATTTTATAGTGATATCCAAAAACCATTAATGTATCAGTACCGGTTCGATTAGTTTTTATGGTACCATTATTCAAAACATGTGATACAAGGTCTATATATGCTTTCATAGTAGTATTTGCAGTTTATTGTTAAAAAATAATTAATTCAGATAGTAAAATATAAACTAATTTTATAGCAGAATAATTATAAAAATAGATTGATTTATTTTATGAATAATTAATTTTTATTAAAATTTATAATATTTTATTTTGTCTGATAACACTATATAGAGTATATTTTTAATAAGAGATGAGCTTATATTGTGTTAAATATATTTTTTATCCGACGTGAAAAATAAAAAAACTTAAATATTTCCAGTCTCCAATCTGGAAAAAATGGTTTCCCAATTGCCGCTTGAGTTTTGCTTGTTCATTTCTGCCATTTAGCAGAAAACCCAAAATAGGGATTTTGAGATTAACTCAAATCTAATTAGTTAGAAACAAAAAAATACACTTATTTGTTAAGGAACTTTTATGTCAAATCAGCCAATAGAGACCATGTTTAGGCACCAAGGTAAAACTGTAAATATAATCGGGAAAAATAGAACAAAAATATATGAAGATTTATATAAGGAAATTACAGAACTACAAGACAGCAAACAATTGCCTGTACATGATAACTATCTGGGTGATAATGAATTAGCTCAAAATTTATATAAAAAAAAATATTTTCTTAAAAACTTAGATTCGGAATTAATTGAGAAAACACCTGAAGACGTTTTTAAAAGACTTAGTTCTTTTATAGCAACAGTTGAAGGAACTAAGGCAAAGCAAAAAAAATGGGCAAGTAAATTTTACGAAGAATTGTTCGAAGGCAGATTTATACCTGGAGGTAGAGTTTTAGCCGGTGCTGGTGATCTTTATCGTTTGAAAACTCTAGCTAATTGTTTTGTTACAAAAATAGATCGAGATGAAATTGATTCTATTTATAAGGCCGCATTTGAATGTGCAAGGACATATTCCTATGGTGGAGGGATTGGTGTTGATATTTCTTCATTAAGACCTAAAGATGCAGTTGTACACAATGCTGCAGATAGTTCTACAGGGGCAGTTTCATTTATGGAACTATATTCGTTAACTACAGGGCTGATTGGCCAAAGTGGAAGAAGAGGTGCATTAATGTTAACTATTGACATTAAACATCCTGATATTGAACATTTTTTAAGTGTTAAAAAAGTACCTAATTGGGTAACTAACCAAATTGTAGATCAATGTAATTGGTCAGGAAAGTTTGATGATAAAGAACTTGAGACAATTAAAAAGCAAGTTATGGAAAATACACAAGTAAGATTTGCTAACATTTCTGTAAAAGCTAGTGATGAATTTATGCAAGCAGTTGACGAACAGAAAAATTATAATAAGGGTGAATTTTTAATTTATCAAAAAAAGAAAAATAATATTCTCAAAAATGCCCCTCAAGATATTGAAAATATACATTATTCAATTAATATTCCATCAAAAGAAATTAGCGATTATGAATTAAAAGAAAGTTTTGCAACTTTTGCTCAGATGAAAAATTGGCTTGAAAGAAAGTATAATGTTAGTATTACTAAATCAAAATTCAATAATGTTAAAAATAGAGATGTTTATGGTGATGTTTCGTTAGAACTTGATAATGAAGATTTTGATATTGCCATGAGACAATCGGGTGACTTTATGTTGTATTTTAGTAGTGAGCAGACAGGTGAAATAAAAAAAATTGTAAAAGCGCGCGATATATGGGATCAATTTGTTGAAGGGAACTACAAAACGGCTGAGCCTGGTATAATTTTCTGGAGTACAATGAGTAAGTACTCTCCCTCAAATTATGTAGGTAGACCGATAATATGCACTAATCCATGCGCTGAAGTTCCTTTAGAAGATGGCGGTGCTTGTAATCTTGGTTCATTAAATTTATCATGTTTTGTAGATAATGGTTATGAAACTGATGCAAAAATTAATTGGGACCAATTAGCTGAATCAACAGCTATACTTGTAAGATTTCTTGATAATGTTGTTACATGGAATGAGGATTTGAATGCTCTTGAAAAACAACGAATTGCTGCTAAGGAAACTCGTAGGCTAGGTCTTGGTATAATGGGAATAGCTGATATGCTCAATCAGTTAGGGCTTGCATATGATAGTGATGAAGGAATAGCTATTATTACTCAAGTAATGGAATTTATTACTAATGCAGCATATCAAGCTTCTGCTTCTCTTGCTGGAGAAAAAGGTGCTTCTTCAATCTATCTAGAGGAGGATTATATGAAATGTCCTTTTATAGAAGAAGCTTTAAGTAATGAAACTCAAAATCTAATTCGTGAGAATGGGATAAGAAATATAGCGATTATGTCAATAGCCCCAACAGGTTCAATCTCTAATATTGTAAAGGGAATAGAGATCAATGGTAAAAATTATATAGGTGTATCTGGCGGAGTAGAGCCAATTTTTGCTCTCTACTATACAAGGCGTACTGAATCTTTTAAAAAGAACGAATTTTATAAGGTTTTTCATTCATCAGTACAAGCTTATATTGATAAAATGGCATTGAATGAAGATGTTTTAGAGGCAAATGATATTGCTGAAGTACTTCCAGATTATTTCTTAAGGACGGCTCATAATGTTGAACCTGAAAAAAGAGTTGATATTCAAGGAGTCATTCAGAAATATATAGATCATAGTATATCATCTACAATTAATTTACCTGAAGATGTTCAACCTGAAGTTATTTCTGATATATATTTGAAAGCATGGAAAAATAATTTAAAAGGTGTAACGATTTATAGAGATGGAAGTAGATTCCCTATTTTAAGTACAGAAAGTGATTTAACTGAATTTCAAAAAACTAAAGAAAATGAATATCAAATTTCTTTAGAAGAAGGTGGAGAGACAGTCACTGTAAGTGGAGAAGAAATAATTAAATTACCAGATGGATCTTTGACTACAGTATATCATTATATGAATAATAGAAGTATAGGTATTGAAGAGATTTTAACAAATACCGAATTTGAGGAAGTAGATTCATGATTAAATTTGGAGCAAGTACAAAAATAAAGCAAATCTCCAAAGATAAGAAAAGCGATACAAATAATTCTAAAACTGAATTAGTGGAAACCCCTTCTTCAGCAAATAGGAATGTTCAGAGACCAGAAGTTGTTGATGCTAAAGTTTATAAATTAAAGTCTGCATTTGTTAAAAACTCTGTTTTTATTACTTTAAGCTATGTAAAAGATTCTGATTTAGTACGTCCTATTGAAATATTTATTAATTCAAAAGATTTGACACGTGCTCCAGAATACGTAGTATTAACACGGTTAGTTTCAGCAATTTTTAGAAGATCTAATGATCCAATGTTTATTCTTGAAGAGTTACAGGGAATATTTGATCCTAATGGAGGTACTTTCAAAGAAGGAAAATACTATCATTCATTTTACGCTGAAATTGCAGATGTAATTGAAAGATTTTTCTTTGATGTTGGAATCATTAATCGTCCAGAATCAAATCCAGTTGAAGATAACGGTACAGTACCTGAAATTATTATCCAATCAAAGGATGAAGGGAATGCAGGAAATATTAATTTTAGGATTTGTAATGAATGTAATAATAGAACTTTAAAAACAGAAAATGGATGTGATATTTGTATGGATCCTGATTGTGGTTATAGTAAATGTGACAAATAATAATTATATAATACCTGGTAAGCACTTTTCCTCCTCCTCCTAGTTGTTTACCAGTATTGCGAAAAGCTCGGCTCCTTCCGAGCTTTTTGTTTTATATAAAAGAAAAACCTCTACAAGAGTATACTTATAGAGGTTTTTTAATTTCCGTTGAATCAACGAAAATGATTGTAGCCCGTAGGAGAATCGAACTCCTGTTACAGAGATGAAAACCCTGGGTCCTAACCACTAGACGAACGGGCCAATCAGAATTACTAATTTATAGGTATTTTTTTACTTTCACCAATAATTTATTAATCTAAATTATATTTTTTGTTTAACAATTGAAAAATTTATATTTATGGATTAAGCACAATATTTATAATGCTTATAATATCGATAATATCGATTAAATTATCTTGATTAATATCACTATTTATAAATTGAGTATTATTTGGGATATTAGCTTCTAAAATAAAATTTACTAATAAAATTAAATCTTGAACATTAATAATTCCATCTAAGTTTGTGTCACCAAAAAGAGTTTGGGAGTTCTCTATTACAAAATCCCAAATACCTCTACCATAAGTTCCAAATCTTACAGTATTAAGTTCAGATATAAATTCAACTGACCAATATGTCTGATCCGGAGCAGAAATGCCTGCTAAATCAATCCATTGATTTAAATTTTCAAAATATACATAAGGTCCTACTTCTGTAGCTGCAAATAAATATTGATCATCTGGTGTTCCAACTATTTCATAAACGAGTGTACTAGGTAAACCATTACTAAAATTTTCAAATGTTTCACCATGATCATAACTTATATATACTGGTGGATTTGAATATCCCGAACCACCAATTATGACTTTACCTATATTTGTGTTTGATGACCAAATAGTTGATCCGTAAAAATAATGAGCATTTGGTCCATCAAAAGCTTGAGATTGTTCCCAGCTTTCTCCATCATCTTTACTAAAATAAAAATTACCATTATAATCTAGAATATAGCGATTATTCCGTTCAAGAGTTGAATAGCCCATTGCTGAAATGGTACTATTAAAATTATATGGCTTCTCAATATAACTTATAGATGATTGTCCTGCTGTTAAGTGAAAAAGATGATTTCCTCCAGATATTCCTCCACCACCTAGGTAGGCTTTATTGGGTTCATAAGGATCTTGCATAAGAGGAGATAGCCATAAGTGTCCAGAGCCTGGAAAATCTAATGTTAAGCCGCCAACATTTGTAATCGGATTGTTATAGTACATCGTAAATCCAGGGTAATTAGACCATATAGTTAGTCCATTATCACCAGATGATAAATGACCATAATCACCACTAATAGATTGCTCAAAATTATATATATTCCCTTGAGGATTAATACTTCTTTGAAAACCTTGATCCTGACTTCCTGCATAAATATTATAAGGGAAACTACGTTTAGTGTAAGTGGAATAATATTGACTAACCCCAAGACCATTCAAAGATAAATTTTGTACAGTTTCTAAATAATCATTTGAATAGTACAGTCCTCCATCAGTTGATATAAGCGCAACTTCATTATAATTTGGATCTAAGAAAAATTTAATTTCAGGAATATCTGCATGGAGCATTGAAAATTCATTACCATAGTATTCCCACCAATTATTTACAAGATTCCAAGTATTAGCACCATCGCTACTTTTAAATACTTCCATTCCTCCCCAAAAAATATAGTCTCTATTAATATTACTACTACTGAAACTATTTTGTAAATTAAAAAACCATTGGGGTCTTTCATCTCTATTAATCCATGAATTACCTCCATTAATTGATTGATATATTTGACCATCAATATGAGCAAAGAAAAAAGGGTTATTAGAGCCCATTCCTCCTGTTAAAATATTTTCACCTATATTATTAGTTGAAATATTAGAAATAAGTTCTAATTCAGTTAGTTCTGTAACTTTAAAGAATTCATTATTATGAAGGATATAAACATTTGAAGGGAAATATCTTGAAGTCCATATATCAAAATGATCAACAGATTGATTAGATGATATACCAATATCTGTATTTAATGTAATAAATTTAGTAAAGTTACTTCCTCCATCAGTAGATTTATATATTGTTCCAACAGCATTCCAGTTACCTGTTCCTTCATTTACGAGAAGATAAATTGTATTATTTTCAGTTATTACAGCTCTCTTTATAGAATTTCCTCCCCATTCTGAAAGAAAGTCTAATCCGTTACTTGATTGTATTGTAAAACCTTCATCATCAGTAAAATAAAAATTATCATTATTAGCAATCAAGATTCTTTTAGTATTATTAAATTCTAGAACTTTTATAAAATGAATACCTTTAATTTGCATATAATCCGTAAGCGAAATCCAATTTTCTCCGTACAAACTACCACGCCAAATATTCCCTCCATCAGAAGCACAGTATATTAAATTATTTGTCCAATCAATATCAGAAGTTAAAATTCTCCCAGCTAAATTATTACTCCCTCTTTCTTGCCAATATCCACTTAAATCTTCTTGAATATTTTCCGTATATTTTATATTTGGTTTCCATTCTCCATTTTTGACCAAAGAATTTCGTTTAGCTTGTACTAATTTAGTTCTTTTCATTCTATGTTCATTATTTAATTTTTCCCAATTAATATTAGAATCAGATCGGTGCATATTTTTCAAAAATTCTTTACGTTCATTTTTAAAATCTTTTCGTTTTGATTTTTTAATATTAAATTCTGTTGGAACAGGAATAATTCCATTTATACGCTGAGATGGTTTTTTATACCATAGTACTAAAATGATAAGGATTGATGAAATGATTAAAATTTGTTTATTCATAGTATAAATTTACAATATTTTTATAATTAACACATTTTCCTCTTTAAGTTACTTCTCAATTTTTATTAAAATATTATTTTTAAAATATAGTCTAGAAATACTTGAATCTTTTGGATAAGACCACATTTGATATTGAATATTTAATTTAGTTGTTTTATCAATATATTCTGGTTTTCCTTTAATTCTTTGAATATCTTTAGTTGACATTCCTATTAATATTTCTTGAATGTTGTTATTGCTTTTTGGATGCTGTTTTTGTTTAATATAATCTTTTATAACAACATTTTTTTTATTACTGAGTTGTTTTTTTAGTTTTTCTTCTAATTTAATTATGAGATTTTCTAGTTCATATTTAAGATTAGGGTTTATTTCAATAGCAGATTTTAAAGAATTTATTGCTAAAAATAAATCATCGTTTACTGAAGCATCGTACGCGTCCTTTATAAATGCATTAATAAGTTTTTTATATTCTGAAATAAGTAAAGGTTCAATAGATGGATTAACAAGCAGTGCTTCTTTATAATTTTTTAATGCATGAGAAAAATTACCTAGAGATTGGTTTAATTTTCCCTTGTCGACATAAGTTTGAGCAATAATATAAGTACTATTGTTCAGATCAGGTGATAATTGTTGAGCAAATAGAGCAAGTTGTTGAGCTTTATCAATAGACATATTACTTTTATAATTTTGTACACTATCTAATAAAGTTTGAGCAATCTTTTTTCTATTTAGTTGTATTTCTTTTTTTATAAGATCACCTGATGCTTTTGATTCTGCCTGGTTGAACCATTCAACAGCTTCATTAAAATTAGAAGTAAATATTTTTTCTATTCCGATATTAAGCTGCTGTTGTGGAATTTCCGATTCACAATATTCAAGCATCTCTAAAGCTTTTTTTCTTTTCCCATGATTTTTTTCTTTCGCTAAGAAATATTCAAAACTTTCAGAAGCAGAAATATAATCATGATTCATCATATGATAATAAGCAATATCACCATCTGAAGGTAAGCCGCCAAATTGAATTCCAGTAGTTAAAAAAATACCGGAAGAGCGTAAATCTATTCCTGATATTGGTGATAGTGTGTCTGGTGCATTTATGGTATTCATGTATAGTCTATTCCATTTTAGCTCAATACCAATTGTATAATTAAAATTTCTTTTTTTTTCATCAAAAATATATTTTGATCCAATACCAAAGCTTTCAGAATAACTTTGACCTGAAAGATTAATCTCTCCTCCTTCAGATTGATATAAAGAAGTTGAATTTAATCCAAAGGAGTGATAAATATATGTAGCATTATTTTGAATAAATTGCCAAGTTGCAGTAGAATTGATATTTATTCCAGTTGAACGGGGATGAAAAAAATATTCTCCCCTTGATGATTTTTCTATCCATTCATTATCTTCTTCCGATGGCAAAGAAGGATTACTACTAAAGTCAATATATTGAACACCTATTCCAAATTGAAAATCTATATAATTTTGATTTATAAGTAATTTTGGAAAATTAGTTCTTACGAGATCTAATTCAATAAAAATACCTCTTCTATTTTTAAGCTCATTAATAATATCGAAATTAGCTTGTGTTGAGTCCAGTATAACCGGTAAATCAGAAATTTTTATTGCTGATTTATTAAAAGGAGCTTTATACCAATAATTTTTTCCACCATAATTTAAATAACCAAATTTTAGTTCAAATGGAGTAAATGTAATAGAATTACGAAAGGTCATTTTTAAGGGTTTATTACTATTAATTTTTGAGGATGAAGATGTATTTACATCTGCTTTAACAAATGTAAAATACAAGATAATTAATAAAATATAATGTATAATTAATTTCACGGGCTATCAATTTAGGTTAAAATATAAAGTAAATACAAGAACCGGATATTTCTTTACATTTTGTTACAGAATATAATAGTTTTCATCGTTAATTTTATCCTAATTTAAACATCAATAAAACATTAAGGAGTGTTTATGATAAATTTTTTTTATTATTCTTTATTTAGTGTAACTACTATTCTGTTTGCACAAGATTATACTATAAATTCAGGTAATTTTTATTATAGTCCTACTAACCTAACTATTAATGTTGGCGAGACTATAGAATGGTATAATGAATCAGGCTATCATGATGTTAATGGTTTAGAAAATAGCATAACGGGAGTATCATTTAATAACCCTCAAGATTTTTATTTAGATCCAATATCAGGTCCTGCTTCAATTGGAACATTTACTTTTACAGTTCCAGGAACTTATCAATATGATTGTAGTGTGGGTAGTCATGCTGCTCAAGGTATGGTAGGTACAGTTATAGTTGTTGCAGCAAATAGTGATAGTGGATGCACAGATCCTTTAGCTTATAACTGCGAGAGTAGTTTAAATGGTAATTATGTTACCGATATTGGTGGTATTGTATATGACTTTACATGTAATGGCAGTTCTCCAGCAGGTTCCGAAAGTTGCTCTGACAATAGCTTATGTGAAGGATATTACAATCCAAATGCACTTGAAGATGATGGCTCTTGTAGATATTACCAAGCACCCTATGATGATCAGGTTATTTTTGAAATACAAGAAAATGGAATAGGTATTGATTGGTCACTTTTTGTCGCTCCATCCAATAGTATAGTTGAAAGTTATCATATACAGCGATGCGTCGAAAATTGTACTTGGTTACCAGAATTTAATCCTTCAGGGACTAGTACTGCAACTGAGGCATTTGATGAATATGCTTATGAAGAAGGTGTAGAAATTAAATATGCTATTGCTGTCAAATATTCAAATAACCCTTATTGGGGTTGGGCAATAGGTGCTTCATATATTACACCTGCATCTTGCCCTTCTCTAGGAGATTTGAATGGTGATGGTGGTTATAATGTATTAGATATTGTAGGTCTTGCAAATTGTGTTCTTGCAGGTAACTGTCCTGATTTATCAAATGGTTGTGCTGGAGATCTTAATGGTGATGGTGGTTATAATGTATTAGATATTGTATCTCTTGCCAATTGTGTTTTAGCGGGTAATTGTGGTGGTAGAGTTGATGATGCGACAGCATCTAGTTT
>MDTB01108391.1_pt1 | contig 48203 bp, 45 predicted proteins | sample 811161 | NCBI WGS metagenome assembly MDTB01 (sample SAMN05326650, study PRJNA326480) | marine metagenome | isolation source: seawater | place: Mediterranean Sea | collected 2009 | reverse complement strand
GTAGAGCAATAGTAAGAAAACCAAAGGAAGGGACAGTATAGAAATCCCCTTAAAATAATTGTATGGAATTCTATGAATTAAAAACATCAGGAAAAAACCAAAGACAAGTATAATGGCATGCTTAATTAGATAGCCTGTAGGTGTTCCAACCCCTACCACATAGGAGAGATTGGTACTGGCACTGTAAACAGGTAAAAATGAAAAGACCGCTAATAGGGTTACCACTCCCCAGAGCACCTTATCACCTTTAAAATGTTTTAAGAGGTTGATCATTTATAAATTTCTAACCGCATTAATGAACTGATTGCCTCGGTCTTCATAATTATCAAATAAGTCGAAACTGGCACAGGCGGGAGACAACAGTATATTTTCATTTGGCTGGGCAATCTTTGAAGCAATCTTAACTGCTTCTTCCATTGATTGTGTTTCAATGATGACATCCACAACTTTTTCAAATGTTCCAAACAACTTCTCGTTATTGACCCCAAGACATACTATTGCTTTCACTTTTTCGTGTACCAGGGGTAATAGCTCTTCGTATTCATTTCCTTTATCTATCCCTCCAGCAATCCAAACTGTTGATTTTTCCATACTCTCTAAAGCAAAGAAGGCAGCATTTACATTGGTGGCTTTCGAGTCATTGATAAATTGCTTTTTTTGAATTTTTAGCACTTTTTCCAGACGGTGTGGAACCCCTTGAAATGTTGATAAGCTTTCCCTAATCACAGATTTACTAATCTTTAATAGATCTGCAATTGTGGCGGCAGCCATCGCATTGAGCAGATTATGGCGCCCTTGTAACGCAAAAGAATTTGTGGGTATCATAGTTGTCTTTTTTTCGTTTTGTATTTGAATATGGTCTTCAGAAAGTGTGGTTTGCCTTGTAGACTCCTCGTTGTTTTTGAATCCGAAAGGATGTAGAGTACTTTTGAAAGATGCTGATAGGATGTGATCGCTCAGGTTCTTGTCGTCTGCATTGTAGACCAGAAAGTTGGAAGCTTGTTGTGCTGTGGCAATTTTTAATTTAGATTTGATGTACAAACCAAAATCATTTTCATAACGGTCCAAATGATCGGGAGTTATATTGGTAATGGCAGCGATGTGTGGAGCAAACTTTTGAATATGATCCAACTGAAAACTGCTAATCTCCAATACAAATACATCGTAATTGTTTTCAGCGATTTGGCGGGCAAAACTCGTCCCGATATTTCCTGCCAAGCCCACGTGTAGTCCGGCATTTTTCAGGATATGATGGGTAAGCATTGTGGTGGTAGTTTTGCCATTACTCCCAGTAATTCCAATTAACAAAGCATCAGTATATTGAGCGGCGAATTCCAGCTCAGAAAGTATGGGAATATTCAACGCTTCCAACTGAGTTACTATAGACGCATTATTTGGAATTCCAGGGCTTTTCATAACCCAATGGGCGTCTTTCATCTGTTCCAGGTCGTGTTGGTTTTCTTCCCACAGAATTGCATTTTTTTGTAGTGTGTCTTTGGCTATTGAAGACAATGAATTCTGATCGGATACAAATACATGAAACCCTTTACGTTTGGCTAGTAGTGCTGTACCAATTCCACTTTCTCCTCCCCCTAAAATGACTCCCTTCTTTTCCATCAACGTATTTTTAGAGTTACGATTGATAAAACGGCGAGTAGAATTCCAACGATCCAAAATCGAGCGACTATTTTACTTTCATGAAATCCTTTCTTTTGGAAATGATGATGTAAAGGAGACATTAAAAATATCCGTCTTCCATCGCCCCATTTCTTTCGACTGTACTTGAAATATCCAACCTGTAGGATAACCGAAAGTGCTTCTATTAAGAATATACCACAGAGAATAGGTAGAAGAAGTTCTTTGCGAACCATTATTGCGATTACGGATATTAGTGCGCCAATGGTTAAGCTCCCTGTATCTCCCATAAAAATGGATGCGGGATAGGTATTATACCATAAAAATCCAATGAGTGATCCCAAAAAAGAAGCTACAAAAATTGTGACCTCTCCCACTTTCGGAATAAACATAATATTGAGATAATCGGCGAAAATGAGATTCCCAGAAACCCAGGCAAAGACTCCCAATGCAAATACCATAATCGCGGAACTTCCAGCGGCCAAACCATCGATTCCGTCAGTAAGGTTAGCCCCATTGGAAACAGTTGTAATAATAAAGACTACAATAGGAATGAACAGCAACCAAGACCACTTCTTATAATGGTCATCCATCAATAGGGAAGCATAATTGAATTCGTTATCCTTAAGCATCGGAATGGTTGTCAGTGTGGATTTGATAGCAGGCTGAAAGCGATCTTGAATGTCTTCGATCGCCATTGATTTTTGAAGCTGATCATGTTTTTCTTGGCGCACGGTCACTCCTGGATGAAAATAGAGAACACTACCAATAAATATCCCCAGTATGATTTGACCAAAAACCTTGAATGTTCCCTTCAATCCGTCTTTATCTTTTTTAAATATTTTGATATAATCATCTACCCCCCCAATCGTCCCCATCCATAATGTGGTTACAATCAATAATTGGATATAGATATTATCCAGCTTTGCCAAAAGAAAGACAGGGACCAGAGTAAATAAGATTATCATCACACCTCCCATAGTAGGAGTTCCTGCTTTTTCTTTTTGTCCATCCAAACCAAGGTCGCGTATGGATTCTCCGACTTGCTTGGATTGAAGAAATGAAATGATGCGCTTTCCAAAAATAGTGGTGAGTAGTAGTGAGAAAATAACTGATAAAGCCGCTCTAAAAGATAAAAATCCAAAAAGACTCGCTCCAGGAAGTGCGTATTGTTGTTCTAAATAATTGAATAGATAATAGAGCATATTAGTCGGAGTTGGAAAAAATTTGTTTAGCTATTTCGTAGTCATTGAAGGGTATTTTATTTCCCTTTACTTCTTGATAGGTTTCATGCCCTTTTCCAGCAATTAATACGATATCATTCGGTTTTGAAAATTGAAAAGCCGCTTGAATAGCTTCTTTCCTATCTTCTATTACGAGTGTTTTTTTATACTCCTCTGGGGAAACACCTTCACGCATTTCGTTTAAAATTTGATGCGGGTCTTCGGTTCGTGGATTGTCTGAAGTAAAGATGACTTGGTTGCTTTTTTGTGCTGCAACAAAGCCCATTTTAGGACGCTTTTCTTGGTCCCTGTTGCCCCCACAGCCCACCACGGTGATCAGAGATTCATTGTTGGTGCGTATTTCATTAATGGTCTCAAGAGTAAGTGACAAAGCGTCTGGAGTATGGGCATAGTCTACAATGACAAATCTGTTCTGGGCGCCTTGATGGACTTGAAAACGTCCAGGAACCGACTCCAATTGACTAATTGCGCTCATACTATCAAGTGGATCAAGACCCAATAAATCGGTCACCGCATAGACCGCAATGATATTGGAGGCATTGAATCTACCAACTAAAGGTGTCCATAATTCTGTTTCTTTAATTTTCAACAACATCCCCCCAAACTGCTGCTCCAATACCTTAACAGGGAAATCTGCGTAATTTTTAATTGCATAAGTATAGGTTTTGGCTTTGCAGTTCTGAACCATCACTACTCCATTTTTGTCATCTGCATTGATGAGAGCAAAAGCTTGCTGAGGCAGTTGATCAAAAAATCTTTTTTTTGTGTCTCGGTAGGCAGCAAAAGTTTTGTGATAGTCAAGGTGATCATGGGTTAGGTTGGTAAAGACACCGCCGGAAAAAGAAATCCCTGAAATTCTTTCTTGAGCAATCCCATGCGAGGAAACTTCCATAAAGCAATGGGTAATTCCGGCTTTTTTCATTGCTGCCAGGTGGGCTTGGATTTGAAGGGGATCTGGAGTGGTGTGGGTTGCTTCTTTTTCAAATCCACCAAAACATACTTTTACGGTAGATAAAAGACCAGCAGGATAGCCCAAAGATTCGAACAATCCGTAGAGCATAGTGGCTACCGAAGTTTTTCCATTGGTACCAGTAACACCAATGACCTTTAAGTCGTACGAGGGGTTTCCATAGAAGTTTGAAGCCAAAATACCCAATGCCTTATGACTGTCTTGCACTTGCAAGTATGTACATCGGTCGTCTAAGGTGGAGGGAAGTACTTCACACAATACGGAAATGGCTCCCCCTTCTATAGCCGATTCTATGTAGTCGTGCCCATCCAACCCTTCTCCTTTCAAGGCCACAAAAAGAGACTGCGATTCCACAGCTCTAGAGTCGAATGTAACTGATTTAATCTGCTGTTGCAACTCCCCAAAAACAGCTTCTAAGGATACTTTATACAACAAGTCTTTCAGTATTATCATGACAATTCGATCAATAGATTTTTGACAGTGTGAGAGGGAGTCCCCGCCTGAATTGATTGCCGTACGACTACTCCATTTCCTTTTGTTGTGAGTTTTATTCCTAAACTTTTTGCCACTTGTTCGGCTTCCGTCTTTGTCATTCCAATCAAACTAGGCAAGGGAACCTCAGAAGAAATTGTTCTTTGGGTTTCCAAGGCTTCTATTTCAGCATTGGTGATTCGTATTTCTTTAGGGGTATTGGTGTAAATTTTCTTGGCTATCTTTTTAAAAACAGGGGCTGCCACAGTAGCGCCGTAGTAGCCTTTCTTTTTGTTTGGTTTATGAATCACTACAATACAAGAATACCTTGGGGCATTTGCTGGAAAATAACCAACAAAACTTGATATATACTGTACATTATCCGTGGTATAATCTACCTGGCAAGTACCCGTCTTTCCAGCCAAGGGTAGAACTTCATCTTTTATTTGGTGTGCCGTTCCCCATTTTTTGTCCACTACATTGAACATCATTTGTTGGGCTTTTTCAACTGTTTGCTGCGAGCATATAGCAGGGTTTAATATTTCTTTACGAAAAACTTTTTCTGGACGATTTCCTAAGCGACTGATTTGTTTCAAAAATTTGGGCTTCACCATTTCTCCTCCATTCGCAATAGCATTGTAAAATGTAAGAGTCTGGAGGGGGGTCAGCGCAACTCCATACCCATAGGCCATCCAAGGTAGATCTAGCCCATCCCAAGTGGAATCTGTTGGATAAGGAATTTTGGGCTTCGCTTCCCCTTTAATAGATATCCCAAGGGGTTTGTTCAGTCCCATATTGTAGAGACGATTAACAAATTGCTCTGGATTATTTTTATAATTATCATAGACGATTTTTACAACGCCCGTGTTCGATGACACTTCGAATACTTTCCCGACTGTTAAAGTTCCGTAGCCTCCTCTTTTGGAATCTCTTACTTTAAACTTGTTATAGAAAGTTAGTTCCCCTTTTCCCGTATGAATTTTATCATCTACATCCACCACCCCATCTTCTAAAGCAGCAATCATCGCCATCAATTTGAAGGTTGAACCAGGCTCGTGAGCCTCTCCTACGGCATAATTTAATTTTTCATAATAGGTGCCTCTGGATGTTCGTCCTAAATTTACAATGGCTTTCACGTTCCCAGAATGGGTCTCCATTACCACTACCGTTCCGTGATCTGCTTCAAATCTTTCCAACTGCTGCAACAAAGCCTTATGAGCAATGTCTTGTATGTTGACATTGATCGTTGTATGCAAATCAAAACCCGATGTAGGTTCTTTTTCATTACTATCATTAATGGGCTTCCATTGTCCGTTGGCAATTTTTTGCTTTAGTCTTCGTCCTGGCTCTCCTCTCAGATATTGACCAAATGCGCCTTCCAGTCCCACACGAAGAAAATACCCTGAAGGATCGCGCATTTCATATCCCACGGTTCGTTCAGCAACTTTACCTAAGGGATGTTCTCGGACGAGTTGTTGCTCTACTATTAAGCCTCCTTTATAGGAAGGGAGTTTTAAAATGGGGAAATTCTTTAGGGTTTGATATTCCGAATAGTTCATGTTTTTTGCAAGGAGGAAATAGCGATTTTTTTGTTTCCTCGCCTTTTGTAAACGGCTTAAAAAATAAGTTTTGGATGCCCCAAAAAAAGAAGCCAATTCGGTTGCCAAAGCGTTTTTGTGAGTTTCAAAAATCGCATTAGACACTACCATAGCATCCCATCGCAATTCATAGCGAGGGACAGTAGTCGCTAATATACTCCCGTCGTCGGCATAAATATTTCCTCGACTCGCGTCTAGAACAACACTTTTTAAAGTGCTCGCTTCCAATTTGGAAGTATACAACTCACCTTGGACCCATTGGATATAAAATAACTTGCCTACAAGAACCAAAGCAAATAGAACCAAGCCCACTACGACCAGGTACACTCTCGACATGATTCTATTTTGGGCTGAGTATTTCATTTATTCTACAATTATCTTTACGGGAGGTTCTTGCGATGCTTTCACTCCCTTTTCTCTCAAAACAGCAGCAACCTTGGTCTCCATTTTCAAGCGCATCAAGTGTGATCGTTTTTCTACAAACTGACTTTTTAGTGCTTTTAATTCTTCGTTGAGCTGAGCTATTTTAAGAATCTTACTATCGGCCTGATGCCCACTCTCTATCATTATCATTGCCAGAAGAGAAAGTGAGAAAACAAAGCGCCAATTGCGAAGTGCTCCTTCTTTGAGAAGAAATTCCATGTTCAGGAAAGCGAGAATTTGTTTCATCTTTTTTCAGCGATTCTCATTTTAGCACTTCGTGCCCGATTATTTTCAGCTATTTCTTTTTGGTCGGGGTGAACCATTCCCCCTATTTTTTTGAGCGGTGTACTTCTATTGCCATAAAAATCTACTGGAGCTGTCCCTTCGAATTGGCCTTCACGGATATACCGCTTAACCAAACGATCTTCCAGAGAATGATAGGAAATACATACCAACCGCCCCCCTTGGACTAATACCTCTGAAGATTGCTTTAAAAATTGCTTTATAACCTCCAATTCTTGATTTACTTCGATTCGGATGGCTTGAAAGACTTGTGCCAAATACTTATTTAAAAACCTCTCAGGCACTAGCGGCTCGATAACCTGTCTAAGCTGTTTGGTAGTGTGAATGGGGTGATTTTCTCGATGAATTGAAATTGCATATGCCAACTTGAAGGCATTGCGCAATTCGCCGTAGTTTTTAAACAGATTGGTGAGTTGGGACTCTGAATAGGTATTGATCAGTGTTGAAGCAGATTGTTCTTGTGCTGGATTCATTCTCATGTCTAGAGGCCCTTCAAATCGAGTTGAAAATCCCCGACGCTCACTGTCAAATTGATGAGAAGAAACCCCAAAATCGGCGAGTATGCCATGAACAGAAGTGACCCCGTTAAAACGAAGGTGTTGTTGTAAATAAGAAAAATTGGAAGGAATCAATTCGAATCGAGGATCGGAAAGTGCCTGTGCTTGTGCATCAGGATCCTGGTCGAAGGCATAGAGTTTACCGTCTGTAGCTAGCTGATCTAGGATTGCTTGTGAGTGACCTCCTCCTCCAAAAGTGACGTCTACATAAACCCCGGAGGGACGAATCGCTAGTCCTTCGATCGCTTCTTGCAGCAATACCGGTTTATGATAGGTCATTTTCATTTTGATCTCCCATTACTTCTTCGGCTAAAGCGCCAAAATCTAGAGTTGCAGCATCAATAGCTTCTTCGTATTGGGTCTTATCCCATAGCTCAAGTATATTGACTGCAGAAGACACAACTACTTCTTTGTTCATTCCTGCATGTCCCAACAAGTCTTTTGGAATTAGCAAACGTCCTGAAGCATCTACATCGACCATTTTCACTCCTGCGGTAAATCGTCTGATGAAGTCAATGTTTTTCTTATTGAATCGGTTAAGAGTATTAATTTTTGTCATAAGCTGCTCCCATTCTTTCATAGGATACAATTCCAAGCAACTGTTAAATACAGCTCGCTTCAGAACAAATCCTTGACTCACCACTGCAGCCAACTGTTTTTTTAGGGCAACGGGAATCATAATGCGTCCTTTGGCATCTGCCTTACACTCATATGTTCCTATAAAATGCTGCATCAGAGCTTTTTAGCTTTTGTACTATCAAAAATAGAAATTAATTACCACTTTTTACCACTATTTACCACTTTGTTGATAACTTTTACCACTCTGTCCTTTTCTTGGGTTTTAGTCATAGGAAAGCGATTTAAACTTGTAATTCTCTATATTTGCCCTTCTTACAGGAGTGATTGCGGATGGAAAATCAATTAATTGAAAAAAAGGGGTACCGATATGTTGCTGAAGGAACCGGTCAGCCTATCATCATCCTCCATGGATTGATGGGTGGACTGAGTAATTTTGAAGGTGTTATGTCTTATTTCACTCAGCATAATTATCAAATTATCATTCCTGAATTACCAGTATATGATCGTCCGCTACTTCAAACCAATGTGAAAGACTTTGCCGAGTATCTTCATGGGTTTATTACGTTTATGGAATTAAATAATGTGGTCCTCTTGGGCAACTCACTCGGAGGGCATATTGGTCTTCTATACACTAAGTTGCATCCAGAAATGGTTAAAGGTCTTATCATTACTGGAAGTTCTGGTCTGTATGAAAACTCAATGGGAGATGGCTATCCCAAACGCGGAGATTATGATTATATAAAAGCCAAAAGTGAGGAAGTCTTCTACGACCCCAAAGTTGCCACAAAGCAAATTGTAGACGAAGTCTTCGAGACGGTCAATGACCGTAAAAAGCTGGTTAAAACACTAGCCGTTGCCAAGAGTGCGATCCGTCATAATATGTCCAAGGATTTGCCAAACATGTCAACTCCTACTGCAATTATATGGGGGGCTCAAGATCAAGTTACTCCTCCTAATGTGGCAGATGAATTTCACAAGTTACTCCCTAATTCCACTTTATATTGGATTGATAAATGTGGACATGCCCCGATGATGGAGCATCCCGATCGATTCAATCAAATTGTAATGGAGTGGTTTCAAAATTGCCAAATATAACTGGTCATGCAGATCAAATCTGCTCAATTTATTGTCAGCAATACCGAAGTTGAAAAATGTCCTTCAGAAAAGCGTCCTGAGTTTGCCTTTATTGGTCGCTCTAATGTGGGGAAATCTTCTCTTATCAACGCCCTATGTAATCAAAAAAAAATTGCCAAAACGTCTTCACGTCCAGGTAAAACACAGCTAATAAATCATTTTTTGATTAATGAGCAATGGTATCTAGTTGATTTACCGGGATATGGATATGCAAAAGTTTCTAAAGTCCAAAAAAAGAAGTTTCAATCCTATATAGAATCCTATTTCAGAAAGCGAACGCAACTCCTGCTCACCTTTGTTCTTTTGGACATTCGCCATCCAGCACAACCTATAGATTTGGAGTTTATTGCATGGCTGGGAAGGCATGAAATTCCTTTCTACTTGGTCTTTACCAAGGCGGATAAATTAAGTTCAAATGCAATTGACAGCAATGTAGTGGCTTACCAAAAGGTATTGAAAAAGGATTGGGAAGAAATCCCCTTATGCTTTGTTACTTCAGCTACAAAAAAACTAGGTTTGAAATCAATAACAGAATCAATCGGAGATCTTTTGATTGACTTTGCTGCTGCTAAATGATCATTTGATGTTAAGTTTTTCAGCAAAAAAAGCTGCAAAATCTTCAAACCCTTGTGCCATTTTCTCGTCTTCTGTAGCCCGAAAATAGGTTTGGCCCATCGTCACTAAACTTTGATGAAAAAAGCGTTGCATTTGATCAATTGGCATGTCCTTCACCCACAAATCCATTCGTAACGTTTCTTGGGTTTCACTATCCCATAGAGAAAGTAACAGGGCCTTAGCCACTGCATTTTCTACTCCCCCATCAGGAGCAGACCAATGAATGGTTTCGGGTATTTTATTTTCATCAAGGCCTATTTGAATTGAAATAGAGGATTCTTTGCTTGTTGCCATTTTATCTGCTGGGTTTGTATCTAGATTCTTGAAATATAGTAAGGGCAGGAAGAGCCAAGAGTTCTTCTAGCGGAATTGTTGGTTTTTTTTCGATAAAGGCTTTGACAATTTCAGTACCTAACCACACTCCAATCTGACCCGGTGTTTCGTTGTCTAATTCCAAATAAAATTTGGAAAAAGGAGCCGGCTCTAAAAAACGTTGTGAAAGAGTAGGATCGGTGCTGTATAACAATTGTCTCTCAATAAAATATTGCCAAATATATTTTTGGTTCTCTCTAGCCCATTGGAATTGTAGCTCAGAATAGCCCAAACGTTTGGCTTCTGAAAGATCGGGCAAGAGTAAGGATTTGGCGTATTGTATTTTACCTTGGTATATGAGTTGTGCCAAAAAAGTGCGTTCGGCTAGAGGATTCAATTGGGTTACTAAAAATTTGTCAGCGACATGAGAAGTCAAATAAGCTTCATCCATTTGTTGACGAATATATTTAGGGATCCCTTCATACAGTTCGTTATCCTTTCCCAAGTAGGTGTCCAAAGAGAGAATCAAAAGACTATCTCTATAGATTGTCTTGCTTTGATAATCAACATTATTAATCAATCCAATGGTGTATGGAATAGGAGTCTGTGGAAAGTAAAATTTGATATGTTTAAAAAGCTGACTAAGGCTTTTTTTTAGAGACTCTTCATTGGGGAATTTTTTATCGACAGCCAGCTGTAATAAAAGTTGAAGGCTGTCCTTTTGGCGTTTTATCCAAATACTATCATCAAATTGTTCTGGGAACAAAAAGGGATATTCTTCTTTGAGGTTAGGAATTTGCTCGGGAGAAGCCTCGTGAAATTTTCGGTCAAAACGATCCACTTTTATTTCAACAGGAAGTGACTCAATTTCAGCTCTCAATGAGTTTTTATCCTGGCAAGCAAAGCTCAATACGAGTAAAATTAAAAGGACAAAACCTGTTGAGAAATTAAATTTTTCATGAAGATAGAATTCCATCTTTTTTTATATGTGAAATGATTGTATTTTTATGCAAAAATACATTCTATTACTATAAAAGCGCTATGAAAAATCCTGAAAAAGTTGTAGAACATATCGTGGAATGGTTGAACTCTTATGCCTTGGAATCGAATATGAACGGTTTTGTGGTAGGCGTTTCAGGAGGCATCGACTCAGCGGTAACATCAACCTTGTGTGCCCTTTCAGGGCGCCCAGTTATTGCCTTGGAAATGCCAATCCATCAAGGTTCTAATCAAGTCAATCGGGCAAAAGAACATTTGGAGTGGTTGACAGCTAAATTCGCTAATGTTCACTCAAATACTATACAACTTACAGGACTATTTGAAGCCTTCAAGGAAGTATTACCACCTACTGAAAATGAACAGAAACATCATCTGAGCCTTGCCAATACAAGAGCTCGTTTCCGAATGGCTACCTTGTATTATTTTGCAGCGCTGAACCGGTATCTAGTGGCTGGTACTGGAAATAAAGTTGAAGACTTTGGTGTGGGCTTCTACACCAAATATGGAGATGGTGGAGTCGATTTGAGTCCTATCGCAGATTTGTTGAAAACAGAAGTGTTTGCTGTAGGAGCTCACCTTGGTATTGTAGAATCCATCCAATCGGCTTCCCCTACAGATGGTTTATGGGATGACGGACGCACCGATGAGGAACAATTAGGTGCCTCCTATCCAGAAATGGAATGGGCAATGGATGCTGAAGCTAATCAATTGCCTGTTAGTTCGATGTCGGATCGCCAGAAAGAAATCTTGGAAATTTATCAAGTGCATCACCAAACAAATAAACACAAAATGGAAGCTATACCAGTTTGTAGTATTCCAAAAAACCTTTAAGCATTGACATAAGCTTTAAAAATTTGTATCTTAGTATTCCCCAAATGTTGAACTATGATACAGACCCTTGTACTGGATTCCAATCCCATTGTACATACAGGTTTCGAAAAAATTGCCAAGGATAGTAATCAGATTAGCTTGGCCCCCCCTGCCTATTTGTACAACCACGCCTTCAAAATTTTAACCCAATATCCTATCGACATCATCGTCATGGATATGGAATTACAAGGCATTAGCCCTGTGACCTTAATTGAAAAAATAAGGGAAGAATACCCACAAATCAAGATCATCGTCTTCAGCAACCAACCGTCTAAAGTCTACTCAATTAGTCTTCTAAAAGCGGGAGCAACCGCGTATCTATCCAAAAAAACAAATTCAGAATTGCTTCTTGAAGCTATAAATTATGTTTACAATAAAGGGTTTTATGTGACGTCTAGACATCGTACTCAATTGAATTACAATATCAATTTAGAAGATCCAAAAACAAATTTCGAGACGCTTTCTCCAAGAGAGATTGAGGTTTTAAAACTTTTGGTAGAAGGCACCAAAAATATAGACATTGCTGAAAAGCTAGATATTAATCAAAAGACAGTAAACACCTACAAAACCCGAATATTAACAAAATTGAATGTCGACAATTCGTTTGATTTGTATCTACATTCCAAGCAATTGCGAATAATTTAAACAACTCGACTAAGTTTTTGAGAAACCAACTGACGTAATTCGTTATACATATTAATTTCCTCTAAGAGATGAGCATCGTTCTCTGAACTCGCTTCGAGTTGACCATTAAGTCGTTGGATTTTCTCATTAATTAAAAAGCGGCGTAAAGATAATATCGTTTGTGTTACAGATTGCCCAACTCGGTCCTGAGGTTGTTTAACAAAGATATTTTTCTTGTCCCAATTGTGCAGCTTGTATTTTTCATTCTCCATCAATAAGTCAGATAATAGGGTGCTGTTTTCCTTATCTTCTTCTTCTGCAAAACGTATGGGTTGAATTTCTCCATTGGCTTGCAATTGCTGAATAATAGTGGAATAGGTTTTTCTAAAAAAGGGATTGCTTAGTTCAATTTCGTCCTGTTGAAGATCCAAAAAAACTTTTTCATGAACAGTTACTTCCATCTGACGAACGGCTTGCTGTACACTCCCGTCCGAGTCTTTTTGGATAACTACGTCTTCGAAATACGCTTTTTCATTGCCGTAGTGCAACAAGAGCCTTATGATTTGTTTTTCCAGCTCAAAAACTTCATCCACTTCAACCAATTCTTGTGAAGGAGGCTTCACTACTTCTAAAGACTGATTGGGTTTTCTTGGCTGCTTGGATTCTTTTTGCTGTTTTTGAAGCAATTGCGCTAGAGCATTAAAAAGTACCGCTTCAGATACTCCCATATTCAAAGCACAGCTCTGAATATAAACCTCTCTTTGTATGACATCGGGAATCTTGGCAATACTACTTACAATAGCACGAATCGTATCCGCTTTTTTTACAGGATCCTCTTTGGCCTCTTCAAGAAGTAAGCTGGCTTTGAATTGAATGAAATCTTTTGCTTTATCCAACAGATAGGTACGGATGTTTTCCTCCGATTTTCCTTTGGCAAAACTATCTGGGTCTTCCCCTTCTGGAAAAGTGCATATTTTAACATGCATGTCTTGTTCTAAGATCAAATCGATCCCACGTATAGATGCACGGACCCCTGCGGCGTCACCATCGAATAAGACAACTATATTTTTAGTCAGGCGGCGAATTAGACGAATTTGCTCTTGGGTCAATGCTGTCCCTGAGGAAGAAACAACATTGGTAACTCCTGCCTGATGCATTTGAATGACATCGGTATAGCCCTCAACCAGATAACAACAGTCTTCTTTTGCTATTGTTTTTTTTGCTTCAAACAACCCATATAAAACTTTGCTTTTATGATAAATATCGCTTTCTGGTGAGTTGAGGTATTTTGCGGTTTTGGCCTCTTTGTTGAGAATTCGACCTCCAAACCCCTGCACCCGACCCGATAAACTTCGTATTGGAAAAATTACCCTTCCTCGAAACCGATCAATGTGTTGCTGACGTTCTTCATTGTGAATGAGTAGACCCGTTTTTTCCAAAAACTCCAATGAATGAGACCCTTTTTTAGCCGCATTGCTAAGAGCCGATATTGAGCTAGGAGAATAACCCAAACCAAAGTCTTCAATCGTTTTTTCTGAAAAACCACGTTCTTTAAAATAAGTCAACCCAATGGCTTTGCCCTCGGTTCCTTCCCATAACGATTCTTTAAAAAACTCTTGAGCAAATTGTGCCACCAAGAACATGCTCTCCCGTTCAGAGTTTTTCTCGCGCTCCTCATCTGTTTGCTGGGTTTCCTCAATCTCAATATTGTATTTTTTTGCTAAGTAACGGATGGCCTCTGGGTAGGTAAAATGCTCGTGCTCCATCAAAAAAGCAACTACATTTCCCCCTTTTCCACTACTGAAGTCTTTCCAAATCTGCTTTACAGGAGACACCATAAAGCTGGGTGTTTTCTCCTGAGAAAAAGGACTCAACCCCTTAAAGTTAGATCCCGACTTCTTCAGCACAACAAAATCACCAATGACCTCTTCCACACGGGAGGCATCATAAACTTGATCTATGGTAGTTCTAGAAATCAATAAATATGTTGTTGGACAATAAAAATAGAAAAGTATCTCTAATATTTTCGCTCAATAACATAATTGAGCATCAAAACCAGCGCTTCTCTGTATTCACTCTTCGGAAAGGTAAAAAGAATATCGAGAGCTTGTGATCGGTATGCTTCCATTTTTTTCAAAGCAAATTCTAGCCCTCCACTATCTTTCACCTTTTGAATGACCTGCTTAACTGTTTTTTTGTCTTTGTTTTTATTTTTTACTGCATTAATCAACCAACGCCGCTCGGAAGAGGAAACTGTATTCAGGGTTCGAATCAAAGGGAGTGTCATTTTTTTTTCTTTAATGTCAATCCCTAAGGGTTTTCCAATTTTGGATTCTCCATAGTCAAACAAGTCATCTTTTATCTGAAAAGCCATCCCTATCAATTCGCCAAACTTATGCATTTTGGCAACTGCCTCTTTATCCGCATTCATGGATTGAGCTCCCATTGCACAACAAGCGGCCAGAAGCGTTGCTGTCTTTTGGCGAATGATTTCATAATACACTTTCTCCGTAATGTCCAAACTGCGGGACTTTTCAATCTGAAGGAGTTCACCTTCACTCATCTCACGAACTGCTTCAGATATGATTTTTAACAAATCAAAATCTTCATTTTCTATAGATAGGATTAGCCCTTTTGACAACAGATAGTCTCCAACCAATACAGCAATTTTATTTTTCCATAAGGCATTGAGAGAGAAAAAACCACGCCGGTAGTTGCTATCGTCAACAACATCGTCATGCACTAGCGTAGCGGTGTGAATCAATTCAATAACAGAAGCGCCACGATAGGTTCGTTCTGCTACTTTTCCATTTCCAAACATCTTTGCCACCAAAAAAACAAACATAGGGCGCATCTGTTTTCCCTTACGGTTGACAATAAAATGGGTAATTCGACTCAGAAGTGAGACTTTGGATGCCATGGATTGGGTAAACTTTTTTTCAAAGTTTTCCATTTCATCATAGATGGGGGCTTTAATCTTTTCAACCACTTTCATACACCAAACCAAATATACTACTTAAAAGCTACCTCTGGCATAAAGAGATAATTTAGGCTTGGCTTTTATTGGCCAATTGTCCGCAAGCTGCATCAATATCCGATCCCCTAGATCTTCTTATTGTGGCCACAATTCCATTCGCTTCTAAAACCTTTTGATACAATTCTACGACTGCTTTTGGAGCCTGTTGGAACCGATCCTCTCCAATGCTGTTGTATTGAATTAAATTCACTTTAGAGGGAACTTTCTGACAATAATCTACAAGGGCTTGAATATCTTCTTGAGTGTCATTAATTCCTTCCCACACTACATATTCAAAAGTAATCCGACTATTTGTTGTTTCATACCAAAATTGTAAAGAATCGAGAAGGTCCTCTAGAGGGAACTTATCGGCAAAGGGCATTATGTTTTGTCGTACTTCCTGTCGTGCACTGTGAAGCGAAACAGCCAGTTTGAACTTGGGGTATTCTTCAGCCAGTTTTTTAATCATTTTGGGTACACCGGAGGTAGAGAGAGTAATCCTTTTGGCAGACACACCCATCCCGCTAGGAGCCGTTATTTTTTCAATTGCTGCAACAACATTATTATAATTCATCAATGGTTCTCCCATGCCCATAAACACAATATTGGATAGGGGTTTATTGAAATACAGGCGGCTTTGTTGGTCCATGGCCATAACTTGATCATAAATTTCATCGGGATTTAAATTCCGCATGCGCTTCAGACGTGATGTAGCGCAGAAAGTACAATCTAGGCTACATCCTACTTGAGAAGAAACACAAGCTGTAGTTCGGGTTGTTGTAGGAATTAAAACCGACTCCACCACCAATTCATCGTGAAGCCTTACGGCATTTTTAATGGTTCCATCAGTGCTTTTTTGTTGGGTGTCGATGGCAATATGATTAATAGAAAAATTATCCTCTAATAGTTGACGGACATCAATGGACAGATTGGTCATTCGTTCAAAATCATGGATACCCTTCTGCCAAAGCCATTGATAGACTTGATTACCTCTGAATGCCTGATCCCCTTTTGCTATAAAAAAAGCCCTAAGTTCTTCTAAACTAAGGGCCCGTATGTCTTGTTTCACTGAAATACAATTGGAATTTACAGAATCAGCATAGCGTCACCATACGAATAAAAGTTATACTCTTCCTTGATGGCTTCTTCATAGGCTTCTTTGATAAAATCAGGATCAGCAAAGGCTGAGACCATCATCAAAAGTGTTGATTTGGGTGTATGAAAGTTAGTTATCATACAATTTGCAATGGAAAAATCGTAGGGAGGAAAAATAAATTTATGGGTCCACCCGCGATAGGAGTTCAGTGTGCTTTTTGAAGACACTGAACTTTCCAAACCGCGCATCACAGTGGTTCCTACTGCACATATTTTCCTTTTTTGCTTGAGGGCTGTATTTACAATATCAACCGCTTTTGGATCTATGATTAATTCTTCGGAGTCCATTTTGTGTTTAGAAAGATCTTCCACCTCAACTGGACTAAAGGTCCCTAAACCTACATGGAGGGTTAGCTCTGCCAGGTCTACTCCTTTTATCTCAAGTCTTTTTAGTAGGTGTTTTGAAAAATGAAGACCTGCTGTAGGGGCCGCAACAGCGCCTTCATGCTTGGCATATATAGTTTGATAGCGTTCAATATCCAATTCTTCTACATCTCTTTTGATGTATTTAGGAAGGGGGGTTTGGCCCAATTCTTTCAACTTGGTGCGAAACTCAGAGTAGGATCCATCAAAAAGAAATCTCAGGGTACGCCCTCGCGAAGTGGTATTATCTATCACCTCGGCAACCAAACTTTCGTCGGGGCCAAAATAGAGCTTGTTTCCGATTCTGATTTTTCGTGCAGGATCGACTAATACGTCCCACAGACGCTGTTCTTCATTTAATTCTCTCAATAAGAATACTTCGATTCGAGCACCAGTTTTCTCTTTGTTTCCAAATAATCGTGCTGGAAAAACTTTCGTGTTATTCAATACCATCACATCGCCTTCATCAAAAAAATTGATGATATCCTTGAAGGTATGGTGAGCTATTGACCCCTCTTTACGATTCAATACCATCAGTCGAGATTCGTCTCTGTCTGCTGCAGGGTGTTGTGCGAGTAAGCCATTTGGAAGGTCAAAATTAAAATCTGAAAGTTTCATAGTGAATAATTAGTGGGTGCAAATATAGGGTCTCCGTATAGGGGAAGTCAAATATTTAGCAACAAAAATTACATTTTACTATAATGAAAGTCTAAGGCTTCCAAATCCGTCCAAAAATCAGGGTATGATTTGCTCACAACATCGGCCTCTTCAATAGCTATCGGGACTCTTAATGCTATGGGAGCAAAGGCCAGGGCCATACGATGATCTTGGTAAGTGGCGATAGATTGGTTGGCTAGTAGCGAACCGTTTTTTTCTAAATACAAACTATCCTCTGTAACATCTAATTGGGCTCCCAGTTTGGTGAGTTCGTTCTTCAATGCCAGCAATCGGTCCGTTTCTTTAATTTTTAAAGTATGCAATCCCGTTAGATCACACCCTACTCCTAGACCTGCACAAGTAACTGCTACAGTCTGTGCCAAATCGGGGCAATTCACCAAATCGAATGCAACTTTATCTGGTGGGGTGAATCCTTTGATTTTTTCTAGCTGAATTCCATCCTTAGTGTGGGTGGTGTCCACTCCCAATTCACGATATAGTTCGACAAGAACAGCATCTCCCTGCAAGCTTTCTTTTCGATAGCTGCTTAAGTGTACTTTGGCTTCCTTGGCGAGAGCTACCATACTGTAATAGTAGGAAGCAGAACTCCAATCAGACTCAACCACAAGAGTTTGTCGATTAATAGCCTGCTTTAAAGGCTCCACCTTAATGGATTGATCATTTAATTCAACAGAAACCCCTAATTTTTCCAACAGAGCAAGAGTCATTTTTATATAAGGCAAGGAGGTGACTCTCCCCTCCAATAGAATTTCCAGCCCCTTTTCCAATCTTGGGGCAATCAATAGCAAAGCTGAAATATACTGGCTACTTACCGAAGCGGGTAAACGAACCTTTGAAGTCGTGATTTTTTTTCCTTCAATATGCAATGGCGGATAGCCTTCTTTTTTTGTATAGCTAATCGATGCTCCTAGTTGTCTTAATGCATCAACAAGAATCCCAATAGGACGCTGCTGCATTCTTGATGAACCCGTCAGGGTTACTTTCTCACCCTCCTTGGTCGCATAGTAGGCTGTGAGAAAGCGCATTGTAGTCCCCGCATGATGAATATCTTTGATTTGTTCTTGATGACTAAGGGCTGCGACCATGGCTTTTACATCGTCTGCATTAGACAAATTAGTCACTTCTATTTCGGGAAATAAGTTTTGAAGAATCAACAAGCGATTGGATTCACTCTTGGATCCTGTAATATTTACATGGCCTTGGAGTACTGCTGTGGGATGCAGAAGGGATAGATTCATGAATGCTTAAGCGTTGAGCTTTGGATTGTTGTGATGTCGCTGGCGATCACGTTTTGCTTTGATTTCCAGTTTTTTATCAAAAGCCGCTTGCAAGTCAATCCCCGTTTGGTTTGCTAAACATAGAACGACGAATATCACATCCGCTAATTCCTCGCCCAAGTCTTTTTCTTGGTCGGTAGGTTTTTCACTTTGTTCGCCATAACGTCGGGCGATGATACGCGCCACTTCGCCAACTTCTTCGGTCAGCTGAGCCATATTGGTTAATTCGTCGAAATAGCGGACCCCGTGTTCTTGGATCCAATCGTCTACTGCTTTTTGCGCTTGGGATAGGTTCATACGGGTGAGTTTATGGCAAAAATAGAAATATTTATTGGGGATTTAATACTGTGAATCCTAGCAGCACGGAATTTTTAAAGTAATAATCGCTCTAATTCTTTCATTGAATACACAATGGGGCAAAGGTTGTGCACAGATTCTCCGTGGGAGTTGAAGTGAATGGCTTGCATGGAAACATTTAGTGCACCTTCTACATCTGCCTCCAGACTATCTCCTATCATTAGAGATTCAGAGGCTTTTTTACCAGTATCATTAAGGGCAAATTCAAAAATTTGAGGACTGGGTTTTTTGAAGCCTACTCCCTCCGCGGTGAATACTTTCCCAAAAAAAGGCTGTAATCCAGAATTATTCATCTTGTGATATTGAACAGTGTCAAATCCATTTGTGATAATGTGCATCTCATATCGCTTTCCTAGTTTGAATAAAAGCTGCTGAGTTCCCTCAAAGAGTTGTGTGAAGTCGCTTAAGTAATCAACATAGCGTTGGTTGATTCGGTCTAATAGTTCCGGAGAACAAGAATACTCCAATGCTTGAAATGTTCTCTCCAATCTTTGAACTCGTAATTCTTGGTGGGTAATTTTGTTATTGCGATAACGTTTCCAACAGTCGTGATTGATCGGGCTGTAAGTTTCAATAAATCGTTCCAGCGAGAAATTTATTTTTTCTTCATTAAAAATCTTTTGGAATGTCATGGCGGAATTGGTTTCAAAATCCCAGAGAGTATGATCCAGATCAAAAAATAGTGTAGTTAAGCTATTGATAGCCAGCATGCTTTTCAAGATAGTTGAAAAATTGTTCTCTCCAAAGCTGATTGTTATCTTCCTCTTGCCAAATCGTATTGGAAAAAGCAACTTTCTGTGTTCCAGTAGGTGTTGGGAGTTGATTGACTAATCGGTTTAGTTTTTCAAATGCCACATGACTGGAATGCTTTCTCAAACCGGCTTCCGAGGCGACGAAAGGATGAAGCAATAGAGGGGTTTGATATTCATTTTCGAGATTGTAATAATAGAAAGGAACTGCAGTAGAGGCGCGGTATCCGATCTCTTCTTCATATCCCATACTCAAATCATGCAGTACTTCCATTTGCAACAACATGGAATAAGTAGCAGCAATGTTTCTTATTCCTCCATGGAACCGGGTTCGTTGGATAGGTCGATGGATCAATTGGTTCATCCTGAATAATTCGTCCCTTAGTTCCGCTTCATTGAATTGCGAGTGATAAGAAAGTAACGAGGTAGTTACAAAATCATCGGAAACTCCTTTAATCAGAGCTTGTAATTTTGTATTATATATTGCTGTTGCTTCGCCTTCATAGGGTTTTTGTGTGAATAAAAAATAAAATTCAGGGCGAAGGCCTGCTTTGTTCAAATGGGTTGTAACAGCATCGTAATTCGCATAGGGATCGGAAAGGAGTCGTGACTCAACTAACAATTGCTCCAACACATCCCACCAATTTAATTTCCATAGAGATTGAAGAAACTGACGTGCTTTGGTCAGGCTCGGTTTATAAAAATATTTTAAAGGACTAGATAAAATTAATAAGGGCTGTACTTGTGAATCTTTGTTTTTATTAGACGGTTTCAAATCCGGGAAGTCTTTTTGCAATTCTTCCAAAAAAGCAATAGCCCATAAATCCACTAACGGTTCCTCTAGCGATCCTTCTGTGATCACCCAAGATTCTACTGCAGGATACCGTCCTTTTTCATCTTTCAAATAGGGTAAATACTCTTCGTATCTAGAAAGGCAATAAAAACTTGCCGCAAAGAGATCAAAGGGGATACGCGAAGATCGCTCGTGTGAAAATAGAACAGGGTATTCTAGCCATCTCCCTTTTTTTAAATCCTGATAGGAAATTCCCTGTTCAGATAGAAATCCATTGGCATACACATGAAATTCCTGTCCTAATGGCTCCGAGGCATAGCTGAATTTGGCCCCAGGGAAGGCAACAAACTCATCCAATGAAGCAGTGAACTGTATAGGGATTTCCAGAATTCTCACAAACAGCTGTCGAAACACATATTGGAAACGAGTGGTGACTTTTGGTGTGTATACTAGAAGACTCAAAGCAGTTGTTTGTCCACAAAGCTAAGGTATTTTTTGTCTGAAAGAATCAGGTGATCCAACAGAGTAATGTCAAAAAAAGAAGCTGCTTTTTTTATACGAAGCGTCAGATTTTTATCACTGGCACTGGGTGTGAGGTTTCCTGAAGGATGGTTGTGAGCAAATATAATGGCCGTAGAATTGCAAGCCAAGGCTCGTTTAAATAATAGTCTTAAATCAACTACGGTTTCCGAAATTCCCCCTTTGCTAAGTTGCATTTTTTCAAGCAAGCGGTGGGCTCGATTGAGATACAATATCCAAAATTCTTCGTGCTCCAACAAAGCCAATTCTTCTCTTAATAATTGATAGGCTTGCTCACTGCTTTTAATGGTGGGCTGTTGATGAATTGTCTCTGTGGAATAGCGTGAGGCAAGCCCCAAAGCAGCCATAATTTTCACAGCTTTTGCCGTTCCGATTCCATTTATTTTTATCAATTCAGAGACATTTTACGAGCAAGTTTTTGCAATTGATGATCGCTGTTTTTTAGAAGTTTTTTCATTAATTCTACGGCGTTTGACCCTGGCAATCCTGTACCAATAATAAGAGCTAATAGTTCGGCATTACTCAGACTACGGACGCCTTGGGCTAGTAATTTTTCTCGGGGCCGATCCGAGTGATGCCAATCCTTAATGGTCAAAGATGGTTTTTTTGGGGATTTCATATTCCTGTAGGTTTGCAAAATAAGATACTGTATTTTTACGGGACACGAATATGAAATATCCACCTCAGCATCATCAAGAAGCCAATTTTGAAAATTGTGTATATCTGGCCAAAGAATACCCTTTGGCTACGGTCATTTCCTCTATAAACCTACAAATTCATAGTTCTCATTTGCCTCTAGTATATCAAGAGAATGACTCGCTTGGTGTTTTTGTTGGTCATTTGGATAAATTCAATCCTCAACTAGAGGCACTGGAAAAAGGATTAGAAGTGGAGTTGATTTTTCATGGTCCTGAGATTTATATTTCACCAACTACCTACCAAACCACCCAATTACCCACTTGGAATTACTTCAAGGCCCATTTTAAAGGAAGCCCACGCATCATTACTGATAAGGAAACTGTCAAACAAAGTTTAATCAGCATGACAGAAGTTCTGGAAGGCAACGAGCAACGATATCGTCTTGATCCCAAAAATCCAAGAATGAAAGCGGCTTTGGACTATATCATTGGCTTTGAAATTACTATTATAGCTTGGGAAGGCAAGCACAAAATCTCTCAGGACAAACACACCAATGATCAGCTACTGGCTAAAGAAGCATTGTTTAATAAATTTCCAAATAGCAAAAAAGTTATCAATGAACTGTATCGGAATCACCAAACTAAAAAGACCCCACTCGACTAATTAAATTATCCCAATTGAGACCCCCGTAGTTACCCGAACTCATCATCAAAAGAACCGCATCTTCATAATTGTATTCAAGCAAGGATTGATGCAATTCTGTAGGATTTTCAAAAACAATTACATTCGGATGTTTAAAGGCCATTTCAATAGTTTCTTTTTCCAATAAAGGACGTTTTTTGATTTTTAAAGCTACTGGGTCATAAAAAATAAAAGCCTGATCAGCTGCATTTAATGAATTGGTGAAGGCCGGAAGAAATTCTGCATCCAAGCTGCTGTAGGTATGTAACTCTAGACAGGCAATGAGTTTTTTTTCTCCAAACTGGGTTTTCACGGCTTGCGCAGTTGCTGTGACTTTGCTTGGTGAATGGGCAAAATCTTTATATAGCCAACTGGTCTTTCCTTTGATCAAGCATTCTAAACGCTTGGAAGCCCCTTTAAAAGAAGGAATGGCTTCTACAAATTCTTCTTCACTCACCCCCACAAGTTGACAAACCCACTGTGCAGCCGACAGATTGGCCATGTTGTGACTGCCAAATACGGTTAATGGTATGAGACCCTCGTTGGTCTCGAGGAAAGTGGCTCCTTGATGAATTTGATGCGTCATGGTCTGATAAGCGGTTTTTCTAATTGTATTCTCACTCGCTAGGACCAAACGACTCACCACTGAATCTTCACTATTGTATATCACAACTCCGCCTGGCTGGATACTATTAATAAAAGACTCAAATTGGGCAATATAGCTTTCATCAGTTGGAAATACATTTACATGGTCTCTGGCAATGCCACTAACCACAGCGATTTGAGGTTGATACCACAAGAATTTTGATTGTGGATCAATTGGTGAAGAGGGGTACTCATCCCCCTCAAGGAGAACAAAGTCATTTTCTTGGGTTAAGAGGACAGAATTATCATACCCCTCCAATGCTGCACCAATCATATAATCGATTGCAATTTGATGGTAGTTCAGCACATGGAGTATCATGGCTGTAATAGTTGTTTTACCGTGGCTCCCTGCAATGACTATACGAGTTTTTTCTTTATTGCATTCATATAGATATTGCGGATAAGAGTAGATTTTTAGTCCCAATCCTTGTGCACGAACCAACTCTGGATTGTCTAATTTGGCATGCATTCCTAATATAACAGCATCCAACTCTGGCGTTATTTTTTCCGGAAACCATCCCATCTTTTCTGGCAGCAACCCTCGTTTTTCTAGTATACTGAATGAAGGATCAAATATCGCATCGTCACTTCCACTAATTTGGTGTCCGTGTTGGGCCAGTGCAATGGCTAAGCTATGCATAGCACTTCCTCCTATGGCAATAAAGTGAATTCGTTGTCCCACTATATTACTTTATTTAATAAATGCCAAAGCGCATCTTTCATCTCTTGGAGTCCTTGTTGCGCAATAGATGAAATCATAAAATGGGGTATTTCTCCAAACTGTTCTTTCATTTCTATTTGATATTCCTTCCTAAGCTCGTCATCCAATAAGTCGCACTTGGTTAATACAACTATATAATCTTTATCAATGAGTTCGGGATTGTAGGCAATGAGTTCTGCTTGAAGTGTATCAAAAGCCTGTTTTACATTTTGAGTATCCGCAGGAATCATAAAAAGTAATAAAGAGTTACGTTCTATATGGCGAAGAAAATAATGCCCCAAGCCTTTTCCTTCTGAAGCACCCTCAATTATACCTGGGATGTCCGCCATAACGAACGATTGAAAATCGCGATAGGGAACAATTCCCAAATTGGGTTTGAGGGTAGTAAATTCATAATCAGCAATCTTGGGTTTCGCTGCAGTTAAGGTAGCCAAAAGGGTTGATTTTCCTGCATTGGGAAATCCAACCAATCCCACATCAGCCAATACTTTCAATTCTAGTGTAAGCTGAATACTCGATCCTTCTAAACCCGATTGTGCGTATCTGGGCGTTTGCCTTGTCGCTGACTTAAAATGCCAATTACCACGACCTCCTAATCCTCCTTTGAGTACTATTTCTTCTTGGTTTTTTTCGGTTATTTCAAAAAGAATTTCTTGATTTTCTGCATTTTTGACTACCGTCCCAAGGGGAACATCAATAAAAACATCTTCCCCTTGAGCGCCAGAACTACGACTCTTGCCTCCTGATTCTCCGTGACCAGCACTGAAATGTTTTTTAAATTTGAAGGGGTAAAGTGTCCAAAGATTGGTATTGGCTCGAATGATAACATGTCCTCCGCGGCCACCATCGCCTCCGTCGGGCCCCCCTTTAGCAACAAATTTTTCACGGCGTAAATGAGTTGATCCGCTACCTCCGTTTCCAGAAGTAACAAATAACTTAACATAATCAACAAAATTGCCTTCGGTCATTGCAAATCAAATGCTGTCTATCAACTGGGTTAGACGTTCGCTAATTTCCTCTAAGGTTCCAATACCGTCAACCGAATGAAATTTATTTTGTTGTTGATAATAACTTTTTAATGGAGCAGTCTTCTGTTTATATTCTTCAAAACGATTTCTGATTTTTACCTCATCTTGATCGTCTGAACGACCACTAGTTTCCCCTCTTTTAAGAAGGCGCTCTACCAATACATCATCAGATGCTTCTAAAGCAACAGTAGCTGAAATATTAAGATTTTGTTTAGCTAAAAAAATATCCAAAGCTTCTGCTTGGGCTTGAGTTCGAGGAAAACCATCAAATATAAATCCGGCCGCATTTGGATTTTTTTGAACCTCTGCTTCCAACATGTCAATGGTGACTTGATCGGGTACTAGATCACCCCCATCAATGTAGGACTGTGCTAAAATGCCCAAAGGGGTTTTATTTTTAATATTGTACCGAAACAAATCTCCTGTCGAAATGTGTACTAAGTTGTAGTGTTCCTTTAGCAATGCTGCCTGTGTTCCCTTGCCCGCTCCCGGTTTTCCAAAAAATACCAGTATTTTCATGAATCTTGTAAAATATGAAGGTCAAAGATATCTATTTTGTGCCCCTTTTTTCCCATAGCGGAAAGATATCCGTATTTTTACTTTAAAATTGATGATGAGTTATTTTTCAGGGACAAAATCAATTGGAATCCTAGGAGGAGGGCAACTTGGAAAAATGCTATTGTACTGCACCCGACAATGGGATATTAAAACTCATGTCCTCGACCCGAATCCCAAAGCACCTGCGCGTTTGGCCTGTGATTCTTTTCATATTGGTGATTTAATGGATTATCAAACGGTTGTTGCTTTTGGTCAGCAAGTAGATATACTCACCATCGAAATTGAAAATGTGAATGTAGACGCACTAAAAACCCTTCAAAAGGAAGGGCTCAAAGTTTACCCACAACCCGAAGTTCTTGAGTCCATCCAAAACAAATGTGTACAAAAAGAATTTTATAACAAACACAATATCCCTACTTCACCTTTTATAAATTTTGACACCTTAGAGGCACTGAAAGAAGCTGTTCTCAAAGGCAATCTTTCTTTCCCATTTGTTTGGAAGTCGAGTCAGTTGGGCTATGATGGTTATGGGGTTCATATCGTACGAGGCAATAAAGATTTGGAAGAATTACAAGAGGGAGCTTGTTTGGCAGAAGACTTGATCCCCTTTAAAAAAGAACTGGCTGTTATGGTTTGCCGTCGTCCTCGGGGTGAAATAAAAGTATATCCATTGGTAGAAATGGAATTTCATCCTACCGCCAACCAAGTTGAATACGTGTTGTGTCCTGCTCAGGTAGATTCTAAAATTGAAAAAAAAGCCAATGATGTAGCACGGTTGGTCTCAGAAAAATTTAACCATGTCGGTCTCTTAGCTGTGGAGCTATTTCTAACGCAAGAGGGAGATATTCTTGTGAATGAAGTTGCCCCCAGGCCCCACAATAGTGGGCATTACACTTTAGAAGCAGCCTACACTTCTCAATTTGAACAACACATTCGAGCTATTCTCGACTTACCCCTAGGGAACACCTCAAACAAAGTGAGTTCTGTGATGGTCAATTTGGTAGGAAAAGAAGGATTTCAAGGACCCGTTTTCTACCAAAATATAGATCAAATATTAGGAATGGAGGGTGTTTGTCCTCATATATATGGAAAAAAAGAGACCCGCCCTTTTAGAAAAATGGGCCACGTCACTATCGTCCATCCCGAGCTTGCCTATGCACGTAAGCTCGCTGAACAAGTTAAAGAATCCATTGAAGTAATAAGTAAATAATATGGCAACAGTAGGAATTATTATGGGCAGTCAATCCGATCTCCCCGTTATGCAAGAAGCGATTGATATCCTTAAAGAATTTGGGATTACTGTCGCAGTAGATATTGTTTCAGCACACCGCACCCCTGAGAAACTGATGGACTATGGTCAAAATGCCCATCAACGAGGTATTGCGGTAATTATCGCTGGAGCCGGGGGCGCTGCCCACCTTCCTGGGATGATTGCTTCACTCAGCCCACTCCCAGTCATCGGCGTTCCTATCAAATCCAAAAAATCTATCGATGGATGGGATTCTATTCTTTCCATTTTACAAATGCCAGGGGGAGTACCTGTAGCAACTGTGGCCTTGGATGGGGCAAAAAATGCAGGCCTTTTGGCTGCACAAATTTTAGGATCCAGCGACGCACAGCTCCAACAAAAGATGATCGCTTATAAAAAAACTTTAGCAGATAAAGTGCATGAAAGTGCTAAAAAAATTAAATGATTAAATTTTGAACAATCCGTTACTTCTTCCCTTTGAGACCCCCTACCAAGCAGCCCCTTTCTCAAAAATTAAACCTGAACACTTTCTACCGGCCATTGAAGAATCAATTCGACTGGCAAAAGAAGAATTGGAAGAACTGCTTAGCCAACCACAGACTCCTACCTTTCAAAACACATTCCCACCACTCGATACTTTGGGCGAATTGCTCAATCGGAATACGAGTTTATTATTTAATTTGAATGCATCTGAAACCACTGAGGGAATTCAAAAAGCGGCACAGCTAGCTGCTCCCCTAGTAACAGATTTTCAAAATGCATTGCGGTTGGATTCTCGATTATTTGATCGGATTAAATTCGTTTATGAAAACACTGACAGAAGCACCCTAAATGCTGAAGAACAAACCCTGTTAGAAAAAAAATACAAGGGGTTTACGCGAAACGGAGCCTTGCTTACTGAGGCAGGGAAAAAGCGGCTGCGTTCTATTGATAGCACTCTAGCAAAGCATTCGCTTAGCTTTGGCAAGCATGTTTTAGCAGACACTCAAGCCTATTTTCTTCACTTGACTCAAGAGGAAGACCTAAAAGGATTACCCAAGCAAGTTATAGAGGCGGCTGGAATAATGGCTCAGCATAAGGGTTTAGAAGGATGGGTATTTACTCTCGATTTTCCAAGTTACGTTCCCTTCATAACGTATGCTGAAAACCGTTCTTTACGAAAAAAAATGGTTTTAGCTCATGGGAAAAGAGGATTCCAAAATAATAAAAACAATACTATTTCTTTAATTCTCGAAATCATCAAACTTCGAAAAGAGCGTGCCGAATTGCTAGGATATTCTTCCCATGCTTCCTATGCTATGGAAGAGCGTATGGCTGAATCTGAAGAGCGCGTTCATTCATTTCTTTCATTATTATACGACAAGGCTGCACCGGCTGCCAACAAAGAATGGAACGCTTTGGAACAACTGGCGCAAACTCAGCTTGAAGGAGAACCTATCCAAAAATGGGATACGGCATTTTTAACTGAAAAACTAAAACAAAAACAGCTTGATTTAGACGAGCAAGAATTGAAGCCTTATTTTGAATTAACTCAAGTACTGAAGGGTCTTTTCGCAATTGTGGGCCAACTCTATGGGCTCAATTTTAGTTTTTCAAAAAAGATCGAAGGATATCATCCAGATGTACAATCCTATGAGGTTACCAATGATAAGGGAGCTTTTGTTTCACTACTTTATATGGATTTTTTTCCTCGTTCTGGGAAGCGAGGGGGAGCCTGGATGACTACCTACCTATCTCAAAACAAAAAAAGGCGTCCGCACGTTTCAGTCGTTTGCAACTTTACACCTCCAACAAAGACTACCCCCTCGTTACTAAGTTTTCAAGAGGTCACTACCTTATTTCATGAGTTTGGTCATGCGCTTCACGGAATGTTAGCAAACACTACCTATGCCAGCCTAAGTGGAACCAACGTGTACTGGGATTTTGTGGAATTACCCAGCCAATTAATGGAGAACTGGTGCTTTGAAAAGGCAGCGTTGGAAGGATTTGCCAGACATTATCAAACGGGAAAAACCCTGCCAGAAAATTTAATAGTTAAACTTAAAAAGAAAGCCCAATTTCAGCAAGGATTACAAACCCTGCGTCAATTGAGTTTTGCCTTATTAGATCTATCCTTTCACAAGGATCAGGCAAACGAAATTGAAGATGTAAAGGATCATGAAATGAAGGTCATGGCCCCTTTTCAAAGAACACCAAGTATTCCAGAAAATATAATATGTACAGCCTTTTCACATATTTTTCAGGGTGGATACGCAGCCGGATATTACAGCTATAAATGGGCAGAGGTGTTAGATGCGGACGCCTTTGAATATTTTAAGGAACAGGGCATTCTAAATCCTAAAATAGCTAAAGAATTTGCCTCCTCTATTTTGTCTAAAGGGGGAACTGAACATCCAATGAAATTATATAAAAGATTTCGCGGCAAGGAACCCAACATAGAGGCACTACTTAATAGAAGTGGGTTGATTAATGCTTGATGAGCCAACTCAAAAGCAACCATAAAATCGGAATCCCTTCCATCCAAAAACTTGAATAGTACGCATTCTGTGAGCTACTGGCTCTGAGCAGTCCAAACCACAAAAAACTATGGACACATAGGGTGATTTCTATAGGTTGCCATTGGGCCGCCAGTGAAAAAAAAACCGAAAGAAGAATCCCAACTGTGCCAAGGATTTTAGTTTTTAAGACCCCAAATCGTTGGGGCCAGGTTCGCAACTCAACAGCATCTGTTTTCAAATCTCGAATTTCAAATGGCAGGGTTGCACAAAGGATAAAAACAAAACGATGTGCAAATACAGAAATAGCAAAAATAAGGTCTACGGTTTGGTCAACTATAGGAAAACAGACCGTAAACAATGCCCATACTACCGCAACCCAATAAATCTTAATTTTTCTTTGATTGCGAAGATTTACTTTTCCCTTTTGAAAAGGGTAGGCATAAAAAAAACCCATCATACTAATAGCTAAAAAAACCCCTTTCTGTGGCCAAGATAAAAACCAGAAGACGAGGCAAAGGAAAATTATTAAACTCCAAACGAGTATGGGATACCGAGTGGGTAAAAAGAGATATTTCCCTTTTCTGACCCAATTATACTTAATTGTATTGTACCCCAAAACTGTCGCCGCAAATCCACAGAAATACAAAAGCGGATCAAGAGCTATTTCAAACTGAAATGAGGTCACAGCAAATAAAGAAACAACAGCCAAACCAACGTGCATGCTAGAATGAACATAAAATTCGAAAATACTACGGATTTGTTTCATTCAAGCAAAAGTATTCAAAGTGTTAATAACTCAAGAAAAGCGTTGAAAATTAATTTAGAGAGACCTAGATTTTTTAAACAAAATGTTTTGAAAAAAATTAATTTTGATAGTAAATATTTCTTAAATGCATCCAGACAGTTTTGAGAGTCGCCACTTAGGCCCTAATGAACAAGAAATAGCTAAAATGTTGAATCAGCTTCAGTTGGGAAGTGTAGAAGAATTGATTGCGCAAACCCTCCCCGACGCTATTCGATTGAAGAAACCAATGGCGCTAGCAGATGGAATTTCTGAACACCATTTTCTAAAAGAAATTCAAAATCTTGCCAATGACAATCTCCACTATGACTGCTATATTGGAATGGGGTATCATCCTGCTATTACTCCGGCAGTTATCCAGCGAAATATTCTTGAAAATCCCGGGTGGTATACGGCCTATACTCCCTATCAAGCCGAGATTGCGCAAGGTCGTTTGGAAGCTATTTTCAATTTTCAAACCGTAGTTTGTGATCTCACTGGATTGCCCATTTCCAATGCCTCTTTATTGGATGAAAGTACTGCAGCAGCAGAAGCGATGAGCTTACTTTTTGCCGTTCGTAGTCGTGACCAAAAAAAACACAATAGCTGTCAGTTTTTTGTTGATACGGAAGTTCTGCCACAAACGCTTTCACTGCTGCAAACCCGGGCAGCCCCTCTTGGAATAGAATTGGTCGTGGGAGATTTGAATTCGGTAGAATTGAGTGCCAATTTCTTCGGTGCACTAATTCAATACCCTGGTAAAACAGGCGCCATTCCAAATCTCAAATCTGATATTGAAATATGTAATGCTTTAGGTATCAAGGTTGCTGTTGCTGCCGACATACTTTCTTTACTTCTTTTGGAAGCGCCCGGAAGACTAGGAGCTGAAGTAGTCGTAGGTTCTACCCAACGCTTGGGAATTCCCCTAGGTTATGGAGGTCCACATGCGGCATATTTTGCTACCATTGATGACTATAAACGTCACGTTCCTGGGCGAATCATTGGACAGACCCGTGACATCGATGGCAACCCAGCACTTCGGATGGCTCTCCAAACGAGAGAGCAACACATTAAAAGAGATCGTGCCACCTCAAATATTTGTACAGCACAGGTATTACTTGCTGTGATGGCAGGTATGTATGCCGTTTATCACGGACCCGAGAAACTACGCGCCATAGCACAACACATACATCAGATGACTGTGCGTTTGGAAAAAAGCTTGAATAAATTAGGTTTTATTCAGCTCAATACCCATTTCTTTGACACCTTATTTATTGAGGTCAAAAGAGATGTTATCGAGCCTATTGCACTACGAAATCAAATCAATATTAACTATGTTGATGAGGATCGTATTAGCCTATCTCTCAATGAAACGACAGATGAAGATAGCTTGCAGAAGATAGTAGCCTTGTTTGAAGAAGTTGCTGGAAAAACAATTGCCCTTTCGGACTCTACAACTGCATCTAGACTCCCATCAGATTTAATTCGAGCATGTGATTATCTCACCCATCCTGTCTTTAATTCGCATCATTCAGAAACAGCTTTGATGCGCTATATTAAACGTTTGGAAAGAAAAGATTTGGCACTCAACCATTCTATGATATCCCTCGGATCCTGCACAATGAAATTGAATGCCGCCGTGGAAATGCTTCCCCTTAGTTGGTCACAATGGAATGGACTTCATCCCTTTGTACCTGTCAATCAAGCTGGGGGATATCAAAAAGTTCTTAAATCACTTGTACAACAACTCAATGAAATTACTGGTTTTGCGGCTACCTCCTTACAACCCAATTCGGGAGCACAAGGTGAATATTCTGGCCTAATGGTCATTCGTGCCTATCACCAGTCGCGTGGGGATGATCACCGTAATATTTGTTTGATTCCTGCTTCAGCACATGGAACCAACCCCGCTTCAGCAGTGATGGCGGGTATGAAAGTCATTGTAACCAAAACAGATATTGAAGGGAATATTGATTGGGATGATCTTTCAGAAAAAGCCGCTCAACATGCAGAAAACTTGGCTGGGTTGATGATAACTTATCCTTCAACGCACGGAGTTTTCGAAAGTAAGATTAAAGATATTACTGGATTAATCCATAAGTACGGAGGTCAGGTGTACATGGATGGAGCCAATATGAATGCGCAAGTTGGATTGACCAGTCCTGCTCTTATTGGTGCAGATGTTTGTCATCTAAACCTTCATAAAACTTTTGCTATTCCTCACGGAGGAGGAGGACCTGGGGTTGGTCCTATTTGTGTAGCAGAACACTTAGCTTGTTTCCTTCCTACCAATCCTATAATCAAAACAGGAGGTGAACAAGGGATCACAGCAATTTCAGCGGCCCCATGGGGATCTGCGTCGGCTTGTTTGATTTCTTATGGATACATCCGTATGTTGGGTGGGCGTGGACTTACAAAAGCAACTGAAATAGCCATCTTAAACGCCAATTATATCAAAAAAAGATTGGAAGGTGCATTCGAAGTTCTTTATAGTGGAGAAAATGGACGCGCTGCTCATGAACTCATTATTGATTGTCGAGACTTCAAGGAGATCGGAATCGAGGTAACAGATATTGCTAAGCGATTGATGGACTATGGTTTCCATGCACCTACAGTTTCGTTTCCAGTGGCAGGGACGATGATGATCGAACCTACCGAAAGTGAAAATTTAGACGAAATAGATCGTTTTTGCGAAGCACTTATATCCATTCGGATGGAAATTGAAACCGCAGCTAACGATACTGTTTCGTTAGACTTGTTAAAGAATGCCCCACACACACAGCAAATGATTACCAGTGATGAATGGCCTTTCCCATACAGTCGCAAAAAGGCCGCTTTCCCACTTCCTTTCGTTACTGAAAACAAGTTTTGGCCTAGTGTTAGAAGAGTCGATGAAGCTTTTGGGGATCGTAATTTGATATGCAGCTGTACCCCTATTGAATTACTAATAGAAAGCTGATATACAATAATTTAAAATTAATCCCTATTCAAGTTATTAAATCGTTGAATATCGTAGCGTTTTTTTTAAGGTCTACCCTTCATCAAATCAAAACTATGAAATTCGTTCTCGTATTATGGAAGTCAGAATCATTGGTACCGGGGCCCACATACCCAATCGAGAACATAAGAACAACCAGTTTTTGGATAACCAATTTTTTGATGCTAATGGAGAATCGATTCCAAACAACAATGAAGAGATTATTGAAAAATTTTCTTCTATCACTGGAATAAAAGAACGTAAATACACCGATCCCTCCTTAAACACTTCTGATTTAGCAGCTCAAGCCGCTAAAATTGCCATTGACGATGCTCAAATCGATCCAGAAAGCCTAGATTACATTATACTTGCCCAAAACGTTGGCGATATCACAGCCCACTCAGACCAATCCGATGCCCTACCAAGTGTTGCTTCACGGGTAAAAGCTAAATTGGGGATCAACAATCCGAAATGTGTGGCTTATGATCTCATTTTTGGATGTCCCGGCTGGGTGGAAGGAATGATACATGCCAACGCTTTTATTAAAGCTGGAATGGCGAGTCGATGTCTCGTTATTGGATCCGAAACATTATCACGCGTGACTGATCCCCACGATCGAGATTCCATGATCTATGCCGATGGAGCAGGCGCTACAATTGTAGAAAAAAGTGATTCAATTCCTGGCATCCTCTCCCATGCTACAGCTACTTTTACGTCGGAAGGAGAGGCTGAATTTATTTTTATGGGGCCATCCAACAAAAAAACAGATGATTCCACAAAATACATCAAAATGCAAGGAAGAAAGGTCTATGAGTTTGCTCTCACTCAAGTACCCCTTGCCATGAAAGAATGTCTTGACAAAGCTGAAATCCCTATTAAAGAACTCAAAAAAATATTCATCCATCAGGCCAACCTCAAAATGGATGAGGCAATCATTAAACGATTTTATCGTCTTTACAAAACTCCTCCCCCAAATGATATTCTACCCATGAATATTGAGACCTTCGGAAACAGTTCGGTAGCCACCATTCCCACCCTACTCGATCTCGTTCGAAAAACAAATTTTAAAAATCACAAAATTGAAAAAGGGGATATTATTCTATTTGCGAGTGTAGGTGCTGGGATGAACATCAATGCCATCACATATAAGGTGTAATTAACGCCCCCATACCGTTTAAATTCTTAATTTTGAGTAGCTATGAAACTCTTCGTACACATAGGCCGCTACTTCATTATGATTCAAAAAATCTTTGAGAAATTTACGAAATGGCCCATACTCAAAAAACTCATTCTAACTGATATTGAAACATTAATTGTCGGCTCCCTAGGTATTGTTTCCTTCATTTCCTTTTTTGTGGGGGGAGTTGTTGCTATTCAAACGGCATTGAATATGGAAAATCCCTTATTGCCAAGAAACTTAATGGGCTTTGCTACGCGCCAATCTGTTATTTTAGAGTTTGCCCCAACCTTTATATCTGTTATCATGGCAGGAAAAGTTGACTCATACATCACTTCCAGTATTGGAACCATGCGAGTTACAGAACAAATTGATACTCTTGAAATAATGGGTATCAATACCTACAATTATTTAATTTTTCCCAAAATCATCGCTCTTTTATTTTATCCCTTTGTGATTACTATTGCAATGTTTCTTGGGATTTTTGGTGGATATATTGCCTGCGTTTATGGAGGCTTTTCCTCTAGTGAAGAATTTATTGATGGGATTCAATTGGATTTCATCCCTTTCCATGTCACCTATTCTTTTGTCAAAACATATTTATTTGCACTTCTTTTAGCCACTATTCCTTCCTATCACGGCTATTTTTTAAAAGGGGGTGCCTTGGACGTTGGGAAGGCCAGCACCACTTCGTTTGTCTGGACCAGTGTTGCAATTATTATAGTGAACTATATGGTAACACAAATTCTTTTGACCTAATATGATTCAAGCCCAAAGTTTGTTCAAGTCTTTTGGAAACACAACCGTGTTGAAAGACATCTCTGCTACTTTTGATAAGGGGAAAACAAATCTTATCATTGGGCAAAGTGGTTCGGGTAAAACTGTGTTTTTGAAGTGCTTGTTGGGACTTCATGAGATTGACCAAGGAAGTATAAATTACAATGGCGTGTCTTTCGAAAAAATGAACCTTAAGGAGCGAACCCAATTGCGTCAAGACATTGGAATGGTGTTTCAAGGAAGCGCATTATTCGACTCCATGTCAGTAGAGGAAAATATTATGTTCCCCTTAAAAATGCTTACGGAAAAGAGTAATGAAGAAATTAGAGAACGAACCAATGCCGTAATCAAACGTGTCAATCTAATCGATGCCAATGCCAAGCTCCCTTCTGAAATCTCAGGAGGCATGCAAAAAAGAGTAGCCATTGCACGGGCCATCGTGATGAATCCAAAATACCTGTTTTGTGATGAACCCAATTCTGGATTAGATCCCAAAACAGCTATAATTATTGATAATCTCATTCAGGAAATTACCGAAGAATTTCAGATCACCACCGTAATTAATACGCATGATATGAATTCTGTGATGGAAATTGGTCAAAAAATTATTTTCCTTGAAAATGGAACCAAAGCATGGGAAGGGGATAAAGAAGAAATTTTTGTGACAGATAATAAAGCCGTAGGTGATTTTGTTTATTCTTCTGAATTATTTAAAAAGGTTCGAGCAACTTATCGAAAAAAATAACTCAAGGCGTACTTTTAAAATAGGCGTTTGAAGATGCCCTTAATCCTTAAATTTTCTCTCTTTTAACCACTGCATGAGGACTAACTAAATATTTTTTATGACTTGGGAGTGCAGTGCATTCAAAGCGCTTTCTTCGTTGCGGGCCACGAATAAATTTTCTCCCATTAGTCAAAGTAAAAACCTCACCTTCATCCAATTCAAAGATATAAGTTTTGTCTGGGTTAGAATCATAGCGATGTAACGCACAAACCAAATTGAAATCCGTATCGGTTGCTGCTTTTGGATTTTTAAAGTGCGCAGCCAAGACAGCTAATAATTCTTTTGGGAAAATCTCTGGATGAAGTAGCGGCACCATTATCTCTTTATAGACTTGTTTCCATTCTGTCCCGTGGGGTTTTATTCTGTTGCCAAATTTTTCAAAAGCGATGAAATGAGCAATTTCATGGAGGAGGGTAATTAAAAACCGATATGGATTATCTGTTTTATTTAATGTGATTTCGTGTTTACCATTCGAATGTAACCGGTAGTCTCCGTGCTTACTAAAACGCTCTTTAGTGATTTTAATCCCTAAAGGCCATTCAGCCATCAAGTTTTGAATGTATGGTTTTGATTTTTCAGGTAGGGCTGCGAGTACCTCAGTCATTATTCTCTAGGGTGTACTTTTAGCAACTGGAAGCACTTTTCCATTATATAACTCATGTCCCCGACAGGCGAAGTCCAATATGTATTCACCCATCTGAATTGCTGAAATTGGAGCCTTATAGCCTGGGAAAGCTTCTTCCAACATTTCCGTCTGTACAGCCCCTAAAGCAAGTGCATTAAAAGCTGGACCTGTTTCATTATATTCTTCTGCCAAAAGCTCTGTAAGTGTAATGACAGCACCCTTACTACTGCTGTAGGCAGCCAAGCCAGGGAATTTGGAACTCCCTTGAATTCCTCCCATGCTGGTAATAGAAAGTACATGTCCTGTTGATGATATAAAAGGAAGGGTGGTACGCGTTAATTCAGCCAAACCAAAAACATTGACGCGATATACGGATTCAAAAACTTCCCAGTCCGACTCTGAAAAAGGAGTTTGTTTTAAATAACCCGCGTTGTTGACTAGAAAGTCAACACAAATATTTTCTTTTTTCAGATACTCAACATAGGGCGATAGTGACTTTGGTTGGGAGAGATCTACTGAAAAAACGGTTACGCCAAGCTCTTGTAGTGGAACTGTATTACGAGAAAGAGCGATAACATGAAGGCCTTGTTTTTGTGCTAACCGTGTCAATTCAAATCCAATTCCTCTACTAGCACCACTGACTACAATTGTTTTCATCTTACGAGTGCGATTGTTTAAACCAAGCTTAGGATACAAGCATGGTGATGGGGTTTTCAATAAATCCTCGAAGGGTCTGAAGAAATTGAGCTCCTGTAGCTCCGTCTACCGTCCGGTGATCACAAGCTAAAGTTAATTTCATCGTATTACCAATAACAATATCACCTTCTTTAACTACCGGTTTTTGCACTATACTTCCAACAGAAAGAATTGCCGAATTGGGTTGATTAATTATGGAGGTGAATTCTTGAATACCAAACATTCCTAAATTAGATATGGTGAAGGTACTTCCTTCCATTTCTGCTGGAGTCAATTTTTTGTTTCGAGCTCTCGAAGCAAAATCTTTCACCTGAAGGCCAATCTGAGGCAAAGCCAACTCGTTAGCAAATTTTAATACGGGTACTAGAAGTCCGTCTTCTACGGCTACAGCTACGCCCACATGAACGTGATGATTGTGCACAATTTTATCGTCATACCACTGAGAATTTACTTCCGGGTGGATTTTCAATGCCATTCCAGCGGCTTTGATCACAATATCATTAAAAGATATTTTAGTATCAGGCAGGCTGTTATATTGCGTTCGGAAAGCGATGGCAGCATCCATATTGTACTCAACACCTAGATAATAGTGAGGTGCTGTAAATTTTGATGCGGATAAGCGTTTGGCAATCGTTTTCCGCATTTGACTATTGGCCAGTTCGGTGATTTGTTCCACTCCTGCAGCTTGCTGAATTCCGACAGTGCCACTGGGCTGGTAGGACTCAATATCTTTTTTGACAATTCGTCCGTGATCACCTGTCCCTTGAATATGGGATAAATTAATCCCTTTTTCAGCAGCGATTTTCTTAGCCAATGGAGACGCAATGATTCTTCCGTTAGGAGTTGGTATACTAGCAGGAGGGCTAGAAACTTCTTTTTTGTCTTGAACGGGAGGAGGGGCTGCTGCTGTTTTTTCAGAAATGCTAGCCGTCTCTGGAGATTTGTTCTCTGTGGCCGATGGTACAGATACTTCAGTTGCAGAAGCCAAAACGGCTGCCACATCGGTGCCCTCTGGACCTATTACTGCAAGAACAGCATCAACAGGAGCTGATTCTCCTTCCTGGATTCCTATATAAAGTAATAGACCCGAATAGAAGGATTCAAATTCCATCGTGGCCTTGTCGGTCTCAATTTCAGCTAATATATCTCCTTCTTGAACAGTGTTTCCAACTTTTTTAGCCAAGTGGCAACAGTACCTTCTTCCATCGTATCACTCAAACGTGGCATTTTTACAATCTGAACTCCTTCTGGAACAGGTGTGGGAATTGTATCTGTTTTTTCCTTTGGCTCTGGAGTTGTTGATTGAGATACCTCTTCTTGACTTTCATTAACCGATGGCATTTCATTACTTAATAGAGCTGAAATATCCTCGCCTTTTTCACCCACTATAGCTAACAGGGTATCTACAGGAGCTGAAGCTCCCTCTTGAATTCCAATGTGAAGCAATTCACCTTCGTAGAAAGCTTCAAATTCCATAGTCGCTTTATCGGTCTCAATTTCAGCTAAAATGTCACCTTCCTTAATGCTATCGCCAACTTTTTTGAACCATTGGGCTACGGTACCCTCCTCCATTGTATCACTCAATCGAGGCATGTTAATCACTTCTGCCATCTATTCTATTTTATGCTTTATAAATGGATAATCATTTTGTTCATATACGGCATCGTACATAAGCTGTTTTTCTGGAAAAGGAGATTCTTCGGCAAACTTTTCACACTCTGCGACTCTCGTCTTTACCTCCTTATCAATAATATCTAAATCGTCCTGAGAAGCGTAGTTTTTTGTGAGAATGGTTTCTTTCACTTTAGTTATGGGGTCTATTTTGCGATATTCTTCCACCTCTTCTTTGGTTCGATAATGTTGTGCGTCCGACATGGAATGGCCTCGGTATCGGTAGGTTTTCATTTCCAAAAAGGAAGGCCCTTTACCGGCTCGAGCATGTTGGATTGCTTTGTCTATCGCTTTGGCTACAGCAACAGGATCCATTCCGTCAACAGGTTCACAAGGCATTTCATAGCCCAACCCCAATTTCCATATCTCCTGATGACTGGCTGTTCGAGCGACAGAAGTTCCCATGGCATATCCATTGTTTTCAACAACAAAAACTACTGGAAGCTGCCATAAAGTTGCCAAATTCAAGGTTTCGTGAAGCGATCCTTGACGGACAGCGCCATCTCCCATATAGCAGAGCGTTACATTGTCTCTTTTAAAATATTGATCTCCAAAGGCCATCCCAGCACCTAGGGGAATTTGTCCCCCGACAATACCATGACCTCCATGAAAATGGTGCTCTTTAGAAAAAATATGCATGGATCCGCCAAGTCCCATTGAAGTCCCAGTTGCCTTTCCAAAAAGTTCGGCCATCACTCTTTTGGGGTCTACTCCTAGGCCGATGGGTTGCACATGATTTCGGTAGGCAGTGATCATTCTATCTTTGCCAATTTCCATAGCGTGGAGAGAACCAGCCAACACGGCTTCTTGACCGTTGTATAGATGCAAAAATCCTCTTACTTTTTGCTGGATATAGACTGCCGCTAATTTGTCCTCAAACTTTCGCCAAAAAAGCATATCCTTGTACCATTGTATATAGGTCTGCTTGGTGATTTTCTTCATAAATCCAATTGGATAGGTTACAATTCAAATTCTAGTACAAAAATAGTTAATTAATTCCAGATGAAAGAGTGAAAAATCATTCCTCCTCAGGAAGTTCTATGCCATTCGCCAAATCAAAACTCAATGAAAAACGCAAGGTGTTTTCCAAAGGACTTCGAACCGAAGACGTGGAAAATAAATAGGAAATATCTACCTGCATTTGATTGATTAACAAACCGGCACCAAAGGTTATATATCTTCGTGCTCCTTTTTCCTTGCTTTCATTAAAGTATCCTGTACGTAAGGCCAATACATTTTGAAATTTATACTCCAAGCCAGCAGCCCAAGTAATTTCCTTTAATTCTTCTGAAAAGCCATCCTCAGCATCATTAAAGGATTCAAAAATACCTCTAAGAAAATTTACATCAGGTTGCGCATAGACACTTGTCCCTTGATCATTTATAGTTGCTACAGGAGAAGGAACAAGAAGCTTGTTGAATTCCAAATTGAGACTCATCGAGGAGTCACTATCAAAAATCCAATCTGCGCTGGTTCCGACTTTTAAATTAGTGGGTAAAAAGTTTTTCTGTCCACCAATATCATAAACCAACCGAGGCCCAATATTAGAGAGATTAAATCCACTGCGAAAACGCATGTCATTTTTACCTACTTTTCGAGTTTTGGATTGGTAAAAACCAGCTATATCCACACCCAATGTATTGGCTGATGCTGCATCACCATCGGAAGATAATTTTAGATCTGATCGGATATAACGCCCAGCTACTGACATGGCAAATTGTTCACTGAGTTTTAAAGAATAGGATAAATCAAGCGTTAACTCATTCGGGCGCTCCACACCCTGGCTGACAATTGTACCTGAAATGACTTCATTGAATTGGATGTCTCCTAAACTAAAATATTTTAATGACGTTCCCCAAGCCCCCCGCTCTCCTATTTTTTTGTAATACGTCAAATTACCCAAGAAAATATCATTGACCAACTTGCTCAAATATGGAGTGTAACTGATTCCAATCCCTTTTTCCACTTCCGAAAAAGGATATTTCGCTGGATTCCATTGTTGGGAATAGGCATCCGGTGTTGTTGAAACTCCAACATCTCCCATCCCTGCGGCCCGCGCATCGGAAGTAATTAGGACAAAAGGGACTCCAGTCACGATCACTCTTTCGTTGATTTGCCCCCAAATGATGACTGGGTATATCAACATCACTAACAAAGTACAAGGAATTGATTTGGATAAGTTCATACACCTGTAAAACGTTCAAACAAGGGTTTTCGTGTGTAAATAGCCTGTTTAAAACTACTTTTTTTAGAAATCTAAATAACCTACATACTAAGAATTAATATCCAACGTTAGATATAGAGTGAATTACTTTACATATGCTATTTGTAAATGATATTCTATATTTGTAGTAGTACTATGCACATGAAAAGATCATATCTTAAATCGTTTATTAGCCTGTCTATATTTGCCCTGCTATTGGCAAGTTGTGGAAAAAACAACATGTCACGAGGAACTGGTTGGGCCATCAACTCTAAAAGTGGTGGTTTTCAATACAATACCGATTTTGAAGAACAAGAAACAGGTCCAGGCCTAGTCTTTATTGAAGGGGGTACCTTCACCAAGGGACAGGTTCAAGACGACGTTATGCACGACTGGAACAATGCTCCTACTCAACAACATGTGATGTCTTTTTACATCGATGAAACAGAGGTTACCAATTTGATGTACAATGAATACTTAAATTGGTTAGAAACTGTATTTCCAACTCAAAATCCTGATTATCAACTTATTTACAACGGTGCGCTTCCCGATACATTAGTCTGGAGAAATACTCTTGGTTATGTTGAAGAACTAACAACCAACTATCTCAGACATCCGGCGTATTCAGAATACCCTGTCGTAGGTGTCAACTGGTTGCAAGCGGTTCAATATGCAGAATGGCGGTCTGATAGAGTGAATGAATTCATTTTAGAACGTGAAGGGTTTGTAAAAAAAGACGTCCGCTACACCGAAGTAGATGCTAATAGTACCTTCAATACAAAAACCTATTTGCAACGCCCAGAAGTTTCCTATGGAGGAAAAACAGATAGCTTAAGTGAAAATAATACCCCTCTTATCAATTCAGGGAAAAGAGGAACCGTTCAAAAAGATACGGCGACCATTAATAATTATGCGAAGATTGAGAACGGACTCTTTCTTCTATCCTACCGACTGCCCACAGAAACGGAATGGGAGTATGCTGCTCTTGCTTTGGTCGGTGATCGAGAATACAATACCTATAGAGGGAAGAAAAAATACCCATGGTCGGGAGAATATACGCGCTCAGGAGAACGAAGAACGGAGGGAGATCAATTGGCTAACTTTAAATTTGGTAAAGGAGATTATGGCGGAATCGCTGGTTGGTCTGATGATGGAGGAGACATCACCATACAAGTTAAATCCTACCCACCCAATGATTTCGGAGTATACGACATGGCTGGAAATGTAGCCGAATGGGTTTCCGATGTCTATCGTCCTATCATTGATGACGAGTATAATGATTTCAATTATTACCGAGGAAATATATACACCAAAAGCGTTATTGGTGAGGACGGGAAAGCCGAAATAGTACCTGAAGATGAATTGGTCTTCGATACCCTTCCGAATGGAAAAGTATACTTAAAGAAAATACCAGGAAACATAGTGGAAGAAGCCATAGACGAAGAAGAAACCTTTCTGCGACAAAATTTTTCAGAAAGTGACAATCGCAACTTCCGTGATGGGGATAGAGAATCCACAAAGAAATTTCGTGATCTCCCCGATGAAAATAGTGAGGAATCCAATAAACCGGAATCCAATATGATGTACAATGCCCCCATTCATGCAAAAGTATCCTATGACGCTGAAGGGAATCGTATCGTTACGGTAGATAAATCCAACAAAAGAACCTCATTAATCACTGATGAAGTAAGAGTCTATAAGGGGGGGTCGTGGAAAGACCGTGCTTACTGGCTTGACCCAGCCCAAAGACGTTATCTTCCCCAATACATCGCCACCGACTACATCGGGTTCCGTTGTGCCATGTCTCGCGTGGGTTCGAAAAGTAAAATCAAGAAAACAGCGCGCCACAAGCGTTCTAAATAATTCCAACAAAATGGCATCTTCTAAAGATGCCTTTTTGTTTACCTATGGAAATTGCTGAATTATATCAACGTTTCTTAGCATCCCAAGGCGTTTTCACAGACACAAGAAAACCCCTCCCAAGGGGGTTGTTTTTTGCTTTACAAGGGCCCAATTTTAATGCTGATTCTTTTGCGGAAACCGCACTAGAATTAGGGGCTATCGCCGCTGTAGTATCTAAGAAAAAGGCATTCTCTTCGAGGGTGAAAGAGTTCATAGCAGTGGATGACCCCTTAATCACGTTGCAACAACTCGCCAACTATCATCGCAGACAACTCAGCACACAAATCATTGCACTTACAGGCAGTAATGGAAAGACAACCACCAAAGAACTGATGGCAGCCGTGTTGAGTAGCCATTTTAAAACCACAGCAACGATAGGTAATCTCAACAATCATATTGGTGTTCCATTAACGTTGTTGGCTATTCCTCCGGATGCAGAAATCGCTATTATTGAAATGGGTGCCAATCATCTTGGAGAGATTGCTAATTTGTCTGCAATTGTCGAACCTGATTTGGGCTATATTACCAATTTTGGTAAAGCCCATTTAGAAGGCTTTGGAGGGACAGATGGAGTTATAAAAGGAAAATCTGAGCTCTACCGCTATCTGAAAAAAAATCAAAAAAAGGCGTTTATTAATGGAGACGATGCCAAACAAATGGAATTGAGCCAGAATCTATTAAAAAGCTCTTTTGGCACGGATTCGTCTTGTGCTTTTCAAGTACAGTATGAATCCCATCCTGATGAATTAATTGTCAAAACAGCAGAAGGAAACCTAAGTAGCCCCCTCCACGGAAGCTACAACCTACCCAATATTGCAGCGGCTTATGCCCTAGGGAAACATTTTCAAGTTCCCTTTAAAAAAATTAAATCGGCTATTGAGGCTTATCAAGCCGTCAACAACCGATCGCAATGTATTGAAAATGAGGGGACGGTCATCATTTTGGATGCTTACAATGCCAACCCTTCAAGTATGAAAGCTGCTTTGGATAGCTTTTATGAACAATTTACAGAAGACCGGGTGGTCATCTTAGGGGATATGCTAGAGCTTGGTGAATACAAAGAAAAAGAACATCAAGAACTAGCTAATTATATTAAACAAAAAGATCATGAAAAAGTAGTTATAATTGGCGAAGTATTCTCTTCCCTTCAAATTTCTATACCAAACTTGGAAAAACATACTTCAACGTCTGCTTTTTTGTCTAGGATCAATCCAGCTGAATTTAAGGGGAAAAATATCCTAATTAAAGGATCGCGTCGATTGGCCATGGAACGAATTGTTAAAAAGATAACTTAGTTAAAAGATGATCTTACACTTTGATCCGTTTCGCTTCTTCAGCTGATTTGATTTTCTTCATTTTCAAGTTTTGATTCCCAAAATTATACAGAATGGAAAACTTGATTTGCGGCTGACGAAAATCCCACCGCATAATTTGGGTAAATAATTCTGATCCCATTGATGAAACTTTAAAAATTTGAGTGTCCAATATATTGTCGCCATTGAGCGTATAGGTCAAGTTTTTATATTTCTTCTGTAGAGATAAATTTAATGATCCGATTGGATCGATTCGATTGATTCCAAAAATAGAGCGAGATTGGAAAAAGCCCCATACTTGAAAAGTGATTCCATTTCCAAGAGTGAAGTTATTGTTTAAATTGAATCTGATATTTGAATTTTCGATTCGTGAGAGAGCACCATCTACTGTATCTTCTAAAACAGTTTGTGAAAGGGTTGTGAAAAATCGGGCATTCCACTGTGATATTGGATAAAATGAATAACTGAGAATGGCACTCCAAGTTTGCTGTTTGTCAATATTATCTGAAATCATTGTCAAAAAACCACTTTCGGGGTCAACACTGGGTTGAAAACGGGAAACACCATCCGTTTCATCGGTGTATTGCAGGCTGATATTAATCGATTTAAATCGATAGTCTATCTGTAAATTGTCGGTGAAAGATGCCCGTAAAGCTACATTTCCCTGAAAGGCCTGGTTGATGTCTACAAAATAAACAAAGGGTGCCATATCTGTAAAGGCAGGCCTATTAATCCGTTTACTATAAGAAAAATTTAAGTTGTTAAAGTCATTAAGCTTATAACCCAAAAATAAAGAAGGAAAAAAATTACCGTATTCGCGGTTAACCACCAATTGATTAGTCAATAAAGAAGTTAATTTTGTGTCTGTGTCTTCGTAGCGAAGACCCGCCTGAAGCGTAAGTTTTTCGCCTAGGCTGGATCGGATTTGAGCATAGGCAGCAGCAATACCCTCTTCCAATTGACTTTGATTGGCAAAATTAGCATCATATACATTATCACGAAATAGTTCATTACGGTTCATAAAGCTGTTAGATACGTACTTGAGTCCGGAAGTGAAGTTGATGGATGAAGTGAGGTCTGTTTCGAAATCCAAGGCGTACACCTCGATTTTAAATGGAGAATTTTTGGTTGAATTTAAATTCAAAAACTGATTGTTCAATCCTCCGTTATCAAGATTTATTTGATAATCTACTGGCTGATCATTATCGTATTTGAGATAATCGTAAGCTATTTGAAGCTTGGATTTCTCAGACGTTTTGTAAGAAACAGATGCCCCAATTTGAGCATTTTTCCAAAAATTGTCTTCAGAGGAAAAGTAAATATCTTCACTGTTTATTGTCCCTGAATTTTGAATGTTTTTATCTTCGGTCATACGGTATGCATTGGAATACCCAGAAACAACCGTGCCGATATTAACTTTTTCACTGAGATCCACATCATAAGAAAAGCGAAGGTTTTGAACGACACGATTGTTGTCCCTAGTCGCTTTAATAAAGCTATTGTTTTCTGTATTGTCAATTCTTATGAATCGATCGGCTTCAAAGGAAATAGGCAAATTGTTATTATTGACCGAATAGTTAAATACAAGATTGGATTTTTCTGCTTTTACATTGAAATTCAAACTGCCATTTTGAGCCAATCGTCTATCTCCTGCACTCAGAGAAGATGTAAGATTTCCATTATACCCTGCTTCTAAATTTTGTTTGAGTTCAATATTGATAAATCCTGCGTTGCCTTCCGCATCAAATTTGGCAGGAGGGGTAGTAATCAATTCAACTGTTTTAGCGTTTTCTGCATTGATTCCATTAAGAAATTGTACAAGCGCTGCGGCAGGCATATAACTCAATTTACCATTGATCATGACCTGAACTCCGCTTTTACCTAACATGGATATTGACTCATTTTGACGATCCACAATAAGGCCTGGCGTCCGTTCTAGGATATCCAAAATACTAGACCCTGCTGTAGAGGAGTCGTCTTCTAAATCGATAACGGTTCGATCAATTTCTTTTTTGTAAGGAATTTTTTTACCCACCACCTTAACGTCATTCAATTCAAAAGATTCCTCTTTCATTACAAGCTGACCCAATTTGACTTGGGAATTTGTATCAATTGAAAACGCTTTACTTTGTTCATCTTGTAAACCAATGGAAGTAGAAATAATATAGTATTCCCCTTTCAGGCCTGTACTAATCTGGAATAGACCATTTTCATTACTGATTCCTCGATCATCAGTCAGTTCTCCTGATTTTGTGTATAATAAAATGTTTGCAAAGGGGACGGGCTGTTCGAATTCATCTACAATCATTCCCGATATTTTGTTCTGTGAAAAGCCAAGGAGACTAAATAGTAGTAAGAATATCGTTGGTGAAAATTGCATGTTTATGGTTATTAATATTTAATTGCAATTTACAATTAAATTTAATATTTACGTTGGGTAAAAGTTAATCCATCTTGTAAGTACTGGTCAATTAAGTCCATGTAGCTTATCAAATTTTCCTATGATACTTCCAAGAGCTGAAGGAGGTATTCCCTGTTGGAATCTGACTTGGATGCATCTTCAAACTCAATAGGCTTTTGGGTAGGGAAGACAAACTTCATGAACTGCAATAAAGCATTCACTCTCAACCTGGATATTATCCTCTAGTAGTAATGCAACGTTTCTCTTGAATTACAGGAGCTCATTAAACAACGATTTAAAACGATTAATCCAGAGGGTAACTTCGATGCCCAAAAACTCGGAGAAAAGTATTTGTAAATACTTGAATATTCAAGAAAATCTGATTATTTGATTTTCAGCGATTCTCCATAATCTTTAGAGATTCCATAATCTGGCTCAGTTGTTAGATAATCGACATTAAGTTAAGTTGAAAGTGTAAAGCCACTGTTCAATGGGTTTTTGAAGAGTTAGCAATAATTATTGATTTTACAATGCTCTCAAAAAGCCATTTTTAGGACTTTTAGCGTTGTTTTTTGTGTTTTTAGAGCTGTTTGGGTTGAGTAGTAATTACGAAATCCTCAAACGGGATAATCAGCAGTTTTGTAGATCTTACAACAGTGCTAAAAGTGATCAAATACCAGATGAGTATAAGTCTTAATTTCAGTATGACCTATTTGATCGAAACAATAAGCGACACAACGACAAACCCCACCGATTAAAAGGGGGTGTAGTTGGGTTGGATAGCAAATTTGAAATCTATATTTTTTGTTTTGCTAAATTATATGGGAAATTGATTCCCTAATAGGTATCCAAGTAACAAACCTAGGGTAAACATAATTAACCCTTTAGCACTAAAAAACCATCCAAATTTTTCCTCCCATTCGTCAGGAATAAGATTGCCGTCTGCATCTTCAGCTTTACCCGATCTTGTTAAGTATCCTGCATAAAAATATACTCCTGAAACAAGGATAACTATAAACACAGTGGTAATTAATACTTCATTCATGATTTCGTTTTTTCCTAAGTTACCAAAAATCAGGCACTTAAAAAAACCCTCGATTAAAAGTTCCAATGGGAATCATTTATTTTTATCCAATGATAAAAGGCCATACCAAACTATTAATGTCAACAAGAATGATACTGGAATTATGAAGTAGTATTTATCTGGGATGAAATTTAGGATTTCAAACTCATGTAAAACATGAATTAGTGCGATCAAAAGGTTTAAATACAAAATTATTGCAGTTCTATTTATGTATTTGTGCATTCAGTAAAACTACAAAAACCATATAGACTTATTTGAATCAAAATTTAAATGAAATGACTGTGTTGAGCAAAAAGAAACACTCATTGCCTTGCTCGTCAATAAATGCTGTGGAACAGCCATAGTACTCCTGAGCTATTCGTGCTGATCTGGCATCTTTGTAGACTGTTAAGTCATAGAAAGCCTTTCTAGGTTGTCCCTGCTTATCCAGCACTACTTTGTCTTTTAAAAACGCTTCAGTTTTTTCCATGGAGCTTGTTGTAGTTTTCTAATGGAATATCCATTAATCTTTGGATGTATTCTTCCTTCTTC
>MDTB01117016.1_pt1 | contig 48205 bp, 65 predicted proteins | sample 811161 | NCBI WGS metagenome assembly MDTB01 (sample SAMN05326650, study PRJNA326480) | marine metagenome | isolation source: seawater | place: Mediterranean Sea | collected 2009 | reverse complement strand
AGATGGTCCAGAGGGTCCAAGGGACGTGGACAGAGGCAACGATCGTACAGATGGTCCAGAGGGTCCAAGGGACGTGGACAGAGGCAACGATCGTACAGAGCGATCGATATATCTCCGGAGATCTATATTTTACCGGTGGGTTCTCTAATGCAGTATTATTTTATCTTATCGACTATAAATATGAGTTCATACACAGCGGCATACTCGACACTGATTTCTATTTTGACGATAACTATTTATGCCGCGATTGCCGGAGACGATGGTGTATTGTTGTTGTTTCTTCTCAACATCGCAGGTCTCGCAGGTCTTGCGATGTTATTCGGTAATCGATCGCCCGAAAGGTATGCGAAAGCATTTATAATTGTGATGATCATCGTGTGGATTCTCTTCCTCAATGCGGTTCCCTATGATTTAAACACCAACAAGGCGTCGGTGATGGAATACATCCCGGATACACATAAGCCATTCACTGCTATGTATTCTCCCACCCACACACTAGGATATCCTTTGATACTCAAACCAGCAATTTGCAGTCGCATAAGCAAGGGAGTGAAGATTATACGCAATAAAAAGGAAGAAGACTCATACTTTACGGAGTACGACCCGAAAGAGACCGTCATTCAAGAATATATTCCATACGCGAATGAAGTAGGTATACTATATGAACGTCACCTAACAAACGATGATCACGGAAGCATCGTCAGTATAACGGTAAAAGAATCCAGTAATAAAATAAAGGAAGGTTGTCGAAACGGAGTAACATGCATAGATAGAACAAGTGCATTGAACTCGCCGAAATTGAACAACGTTGTTGATAGCATCAGCCGGAAAATACCCCATTTCTATTTGGGCCGGTATGACGTTCTTTATGAAAATGAAGACGAATTGCGAGATGGTAATTTTTACATTGTAGAGGCAAACGCGCAAATGGGATTCGATCTAAGGCCATTCGTCCATTTCGAGAGATGGTTCTTCGCTCGAACATTGATGGGATTGAAAAACATGTTGAAAGGAAGAGGATACAGTACACAATCTTTATTACGTTTATCACATCACACGGTAAGCAATTGTATAACATGTAGGGATTGGGAGAAGATATTTTCGTGCTATACGTAATTACGAGTCCGGTACGATTCACTAAGAATTCCAGCATGATGTATGAAAGAGGACACGTGCTAGAAGCTAAAAAAATATTGGAGAATGTCATGTCGTATACAAACCCAAACCGAGATCATAACTTAGAAACAGATTCGGAAGTATACGAGAATATTTCTCAGATTTTAAACACTCATTTCGTTGAGTGATTCAGTAACCCCCGCTCTCGCCTCACACCCGTCGCGCGGCAATAGCGACATCAGCCGTAGTGCTATGTTTGACCCTGTTCGATACGGTGTTTGGGATTCCTCGTCGGACTCCGAGCTGGACGGTGAGGAACCCGGACGTTCCACGGGATTGTACATTTCTATTTCTGACGGTGTCGCTTCTCTGAAAATCGGGAAGCAACACCAAGATGACGCGGGTGTGACGGAGCGAGATGGACGACCCATCAATGGATACACAGAGTAGTTTGGGACACCAAACAGCCGTGTCATTTTGTTTGGTCTCCCTTGCCCAAACATGTGAGCCTACACAGAGTGGCTATAAGTGGATCATCGCAATTTGATTGCTCGCACGATGCAAAATTTTCCGGTTTTTCCACGCAAAGTAAACTATCTTCACTTCTAATTTGTGTATCTTTTTCACAGGGTTTCATTTCACAACTTTCTTTAGTGAGAGCCGCGTAACACGTATTCATGTAAGGAAGATATTTTGGATTGTCACTGAAGTACGCGCGCTTAGGGAAACACCTTTCGGGGTTACCTGTCCATACGCACGGGGTTTCAGTTGTTTGTATATTGTCAGTGACTGTAGTTGGTTCTACACCCAAAACACTGGGAGTGGATACCGGAGTAGGTGTATCGTCCGCGATCAGAGGTGGAAATAACCGATCAAGCAGACTGTAAGCAGAACCGATCGTTGAATAACATCCAGCCATATTTCTACGACGCCAATATTTTTTTATTCGACTTTGCACTATCGATGTTCAGAACTGATTTCAATGCATTTTGCATATCTTCTGATAATACCTCGTCTCCTCGTTCGAATGCGGACAGTGTCTCAGGCGAGCATTTGATCTTCACGGAAAGTTCCTGAATTGAGAGACAGCGTTCCACCCTCGCCATTTGTATGGTGTGGCGCAGCTCTTGTTGTACAGGAAGACTTGTCACACATTTGGCAGATGGGTCAGCTTCATTCGTGCTTACAGGTTGTTTTACGCGTTTCAACAAATTCCATGTTTGGTAAACACGCACATAGTCGCTTGGAGGTTCTAAGCTCATCGCTTTTCTACAAATGGCATTACTGGACAACGTCGACGATTACATTCTGATAGCGTCCAGTTCATTACGGCATGCATGGCGTTCACAATCTGTTCGTCGTCTTCAGCGAGCGTAGAAAGGAACAGTAAGACATCTCGCTTATTCGCAAGCTCTTCGCAAATTCGTCCCCATCTCGAAACAAGAGGATCACTGCAGTTGGCATACGGAGATATGACCTTTACCATGTGATCAGCCAACTGATCCGGCTCACTTTGTATGACGAACGCGTCGGTGTCAATTTTATCTACAACCCTTTTGAACCTCGACTTCACAATCGTCTTTATGTAAGAAGCTCTGTAATTGGCCTCAAGAATACTCATGAATGTCGGCATATTTGCCAAAGCTTTGGCAGCCTTTTTGACCGGGGTCGAATCGTCGAAATTCAAAATTTTGTGAACCAAGTCTGCCCACTTCACCATGGCGAATTGAAATGGTCTGGGACCAAGCATCAAATTTTGATGCCCTTGACTTTGTCCAATGCGAGAAAATATGATGCGGCGTGCGACTCGGTCTTCAACAAAACGAAACGAAACCAATGCCTCTGTTCCTTCAGTTCCGACCTCATCTCCTCCTTCTCAGACACCCTCTTCCAAAACTGAAGAAGAACGACTTCCTACAGAGAACGAAATATGGTACATCATTCGATCTCTTATAAGTCGGTATGGTTGTGTCCGTCACCAAATAGAGAGTTTCAACTCGTTCATAACGCAGTCACTTCCGCATATAGTGGAAGAATCTTCAGAGATACGGGTTTCTCAAGGAGACAACGAAGAACACGTCATATCCTTGTGCAACCTCAGCGTTTCGCGACCAACCACAACCGATTGCGATGGGGTGGAACGGAACCTTCTACCACATATGGCAAGAATGCGCAGCTTGTCATACTCATCCGCCGTGCTTGTGGACGTCGTGCACGATATTTTCCACAACGGAGAGCGCAAGGAACGACGTCTTTTCAGGGAGGTGTGTCTATGTCGTCTTCCCATTATGGTCGGATCGCAGTGCTGTCACACTCAGTACGGCGAAACACCCATGGAGTGTCGCCTCGACCAAGGAGGCTACTTTATTGTTACAGGAGGTGAAAAAGTCCTTGTGGCACAAGAGAAGCTTCACCACAATACACCTTACGTGTTCGCCGTCAAACAACCCTCACGATTTGCGCTACAATGTGAGATACGAAGCTGTCACGAAAAAAAGCTCCGTTCTACAAGTAGCCTTTACATATACATCACAAACGCCAAAAAGGGGGCCACGCCCGAAATGGTGGTCACTCTTCCGTTTGTCTTCATGTACATCCCCGTCCTCGCACTGTTTCGTCTTTTGGGTGTGGAAACAAGAGAAGAAGCAATGCAAGCAATCGTTGGTGACAACGAGGCTCCAGAATCGCGACTACTGTGCAGTATTCTGGACAACGACTCAACTGCTGACATGAGCGCTGAGGCATTGTACGAATACATTGGAAAAGAAGGGACTCGTGAAACTACTAAAGAAAAAAGGCAACGCTATTTAGACCACATTGTCAACTGTGAATGTCTTCCCCATCAAGGTCTGACTCGAGAACCTGATGTTCTACGGGCAAAGGCACTCTATCTTGGTCTCATGATACGGAAAATGATTGGTGTGTACACGGGAAAGATCAACTGCGACGATCGCGATCATTATGCGGCAAAACGAGTTGATTGTGCGGGGACACAGTTCGGACTTCTTTTTCGACAGGTTTTTCGTGGCACTCAGAAGAGTCTCGCAGCTCATCTGCACAAGGCAGCCGAGTCTGGGAAGCTGGAATACACCAACGTTGGAAACTTAGTTGCCGGGAAAAAACTAACTCAAGCGTTTCGATTCGCACTGGCCACCGGGAACTGGGGAATACTGAGCATGAGAGGGAACACAGCCCAAAGTGGAGTGGCTCAGCAGCTTGGACGAATGACAAGCGTGGCCACACTCTCCCTCTTACGAAAGATCTCGACTCCTATCGCAAGAGAGACAAAAAACCCAAAGCCGAGACAGCTTCACTATACGAGTTGGGGACTGACCTGCCCCATGGACACTCCAGAGGGGTCGGGATGTGGGCTGACAAAATCACTGTCCATGTCGGCACACATACGTGTGGGTACGTATTCCACCGCAATATGCGAGCAGCTTGATCTATTGGCGCAGAGAATACCGGGTGTTCATCATGCCTTGAAATCCGACTCAAAAGTGCGTCGTGATGGCGTCCCGATATTGGTCAACGGAGCGCTGTACATGTTTGCAAACTCCGAAAGCACGTCAATCAAACTCACGGAAGCAGCGCGCGCTCTTCGTCGGAACTTCGTCATACCCTTTGACACAACTGTTGCCAAGATAGACAACATCGTGTACATAGACACGGATGCGGGATGCTTGCTCCGGCCACTGATACGGGTTGAAAACATAAAGAAGATTCCTCGGATCATTCGCGAGTTTCCGTCCTACGAATTCCTCATCGATCATTTACTCAAGGAGCAGTGTATAGAGTACGTCGATAAGCAGGAGGAAGACAACTTACGGATCGCCCTGTGGTCTACAAAAGATCCAGGAGATGCACCATGGGAAGCCTACACGCATGCAGAGTTGGACCCTAGCTTCACCATACCTGGACTGTGTGGATCTTGTAGTCCCTTTCCAGACTTTAACCAAGCACCACGCAACACTTATCAGAGCGCCATGTTCAAGCAGGCACTCGGAGTGTACACTCTGAACTACCCCGTACGGATGGATACTGTCTCTCACACGCTGGTGCAACCGCAACGCCCTATCGTATCGACTCGAATGGACTCCATTGTAGGAGCATCCGACGCTCCAGCTGGTGTGAACGCTTTGGTGGTCATCAAATGCTATACTGGTCGAAACCAAGAGGATTCTGTGATCATGAATCAAGCGGCTCTAGATAGGGGCATGTTTCGATCGGTAAAATATCAGACATATCGAGACGAAGAACGCCATAGTGGTGGAGCAGATGCCGAAAAGTTTGAAAATGTGGGACTCGTCAATAACTGTGCCGGCAAGAGGGATGCAAATTACGATCATCTCGACGATTCCGGCATTGCAGCAGTTGGCACCAACCTTGTGGCTGGAGACGTGATCATAGGCAAAACAGTCACCACAACTGAGCTGGGTGAGGGAGCACGACGTGCAGTAAAACGGGATAAGTCTACAGTGCTACGTCACGAAGAAGGCACAGTCGATGCGGTGTTACGAGCATCGAATCGAGACGGAACCGGTCTGGTCAAAGTTCGCATGCGATCTACGAGGACTCCTATTGTGGGAGACAAATTTAGTTCTCGTATGGGGCAAAAGGGAGTGATCGGTGCCGCGTTACCTCATGAAGACATGCCATATACGGCGGATGGCATGGTGCCTGATATAGTGGTCAATCCTCACGCGATTCCATCAAGGATGACGATAGGTCAACTGAATGAGTGTCTGCTTTCCATATTGTGTACACAAACCGGAGAACGAGGAGACGGGACAATGTTTCGAGGAACGTCTATCGAATACATGTGCGAACAACTCGAGAAGGCGGGTTACAATCACCATGGTCGAGTTAAGCTCCACAACGGGTTTACGGGCGAGGAGTACGAAGGCGAGGCTTTCATGGGACCAACCTATTATCAGCGCCTGCGCCATATGAGTAAGGACAAGGATCACGGAAGGGCACGAGGACCTGTGCAAATGCTGAGTCGCCAACCGACTGAGGGGCGTGCGAGGGACGGTGGCTTGAGATTTGGCGAGATGGAACGCGACTGCGTCATATCGCATGGTGCTTCGGAGCTCTTGCGGGATCGATTGCTGGACAACAGTGACCCTTCTATTGCTACCATTTGTGGTGAATGTGGTCTACTTGCTCAACCCGCCGCAGAGTCTACTCATGTGCGACACAAGGAGGCATTATGTCGCAACTGTGCCAGTGGAAAATGTGTCAAAGACATGCGATGCCCTCATGCGTTCCGACTAATGCTTCAAGAATTAATGGCCATGAATATTGCTGTGCGTTTCGAGTTTTCGTAGGTGTATCAAATAAAAAAATATTCCAAGTTGTAAAAATGGGAGAGGTGTCTACATTCTATTTAGAACGTGTCATTGGTTCTATTTTTCTTTTGATTTATACTATACGATTTGTACCGGATAAAGAAAAAGACTTATACACGAAAAATCTCCCTCTCATAGCGGTTGTAGTATCTATAACAGCTGTTATAATGATCACATCTTCAATACCGAAACCCAATGCTATATCCGCATACCTCTTCTTTCTCATGCATGCTCTAAATATTTACAAAGAGTACGCTAAGGCGGGAGAGGATGGGTACGACCACATATGGCAGGTAAAATACGTATTTGCGGTGCTACTTGCTATCGCCACCGCCATATATCATTTTACAGCGTCATTTACACCTCCTAAAAACTCCCCCGGTAAACGTTTACAATACAATGTACATGATGACGACAAAGACGAGAAGATGGTACAGGCATCTAAAAGTAATACAACAATAGAAGAAGAAGAAAGCTAACGGTTGCACCGATTCGAAATGTAGCAGAATCGCGCTCCCTTTTTAGTGTAATGCATGCGGTCGCAATATTGGCATTCGAACTCGGGCTCGGGAGGTCCACACTTGACTTCTCGCAATCCTCGATGGCAGCGCAGCTGCTGACGAATATCGTTTTCCGTCGGTAGTGAGTCCTTCAAACGAAAGTACAACATTGCTGCGGCCATACGCGCCTCCCTTGTATCACCACCGGTGGCCTTCCAATTGCGCAACATCCAATCTACCTGTTCCAAATCGTCGAGGGCCATGTGACAGATCGACTCGTTGAACGCTTCTATTTCCTCCCAGTAGGAAGAGTGTGTCCAAATGGACGGGTCCACAGACTGGTTCTTTTTTAGCACCCATGCTGGTACCCCAGGGATGCCACGTTTGCGTTTCCCGCGTGGGTTAACTTCTGGTGGTGCCTGATATTCTGGTTCCACATTTATTTGCCCCCTTGAACATATTCCGCAAAATGAACAAACGTAGTGACCGTTATGTGCATCGAGATTCATGTACCCTTTCTTGCACTCCAAGCATTTCGGAGGTACTTTTACAGGCTCTTTCTCCTGGTGCTTGGGCTGGCGATACATGAATGCATGAAGTCGCACTATCGCCGCATGAGCTTCTTCTGTAGGAACCTTCAAAGCCAATACCAAAGGGTGCGTTTCGATGTGATTCGAAATAATGGATAGCGGTATGAGCGCTGCAACGTCATCATCCGGTATACTGGTATCAGCCGGGGCATTCGAAGTCGACGGACGTGGGTTGTCGATTTCAGAGGAGGTTGCCGAGGAAGACGCAGTCTGAACATGAATGGATGCCGCGGCAACACGCCGTAACAATGCGGACATGTAGGTGACCAAGCCACGTGGAAACGGTTACCAAGCTGCAGACCAAACTGTGCGTTCACTCCGTTGTTTGTGGGAGGCACTTAAACTGATGCGCTCTTCACCTTTCGCGCATCGAGAATGGCACGCGCCTCTTCCACGGTTTTATCAAGCTTTAGTGATAGAGCGTTGATATCTACACCAGATGCACGTTCCAGTTCGACATCCTTTATGAGTAAACGAGCCGAATCAAGAAAGGTGGCCGACTGTGTTGCATGTTGCAGCCTGAGAACCATGTCGGTGTCCTGATTCGACAGATCTCTCCATTGTAAACAGTTTCTCATTAGCTCATGCGCCTTAAGGCTCAACTCTGAACTCTGAGGAGCGACCAACATCTTGCTTGCTAAGGATGCAATGACGAGCAATGAGGTCGTGGTCACAATGGACTGGATCATTTTTGTGTGTAACACATTTTATTCGCACGATACACGACGAGTATCACAAACAACCATGACATGTGATATAGTGTGGTTGTCCCATAATAGTTCATTAGATATAGGGTTTTCCAATGATAGGGATTGGTTCGCAAGGAGAGCACATCTTGTAAGAAATACTGCCACATCTTCACTAAACCCGACTCCACTCGGCCGCCATTGCACATAAAACACCATGTTTTGGTGTTTTCGGTATCTTCAAAGAGTTGCACCACCAGGGGTTTCTTGAATGTATATTTGAGAGGGAGCTTCATCAGGAAGTGAACGTCGATGTGATTCGATACGTTCGACCGGATCAGTTGTTGGAGGGCTTTGCGATGCCATATGATGGCCTGCGAAAACCCAAACGCCGACCCGTACATTCTATGTTTCGCACCAAAGGGGTAGGTATTGCCAAAGGAACCCAGTGAATAAATGTCGTATGGGTAGGTTGTGAGAAACTGATCCACAGTGGTAAAACAGCTTCTGTTCTCTTCGAATATCTCGGCGTCGTCTTCGAGTATGAGCACGTGTTTGTCCTTGGTGGTTTTGAGAATGTGGGCAGCCAAATGTTTGTAGGCGTGGGTCAGGTCTTTGGCGGTGGTGTCAACATAGGAAGGTTTGGTGTTGCCTTTGGCGTTGAAGGGGGTATTGTACTGTACGTGTGTGGTATGACACAGCTGCGTGAGACGGTCCCGTTTTTCACTCTGCATCCGCCTCCTCCCCTGAGCGGTGGTGAGGGTGAGAATGTAGGCCGACTTTACGTTTTTAAAGTATGGGTTTTGTTCTGTTGCGTGTGGAACAATCTCGTACATATTTAACCACGTACTCTAAAAAAAAAACATCTAAATTGACGTCTAAACCATGTCTTTCAACAGGCAATTCCAAGCGACAAACGATGCTGTTGTGATACCCATGCTCATTTGCAGTAAAGAAACAGAAATATCGCCTAAGCTTTGTTTCGTTGCAAATTGACCATTTTTACGTTTGCCCCTATTCATTATTTGTCTGAGTAGAATCATTGAAACAATACCCAACACAACAGTGTTGTCGTGTATGAATTTATCAAGTTGATTGTATGATCTCGTTCGTTCTCCATCAGTCCATACATGTACTGTCAAGTACAATATTCGGAGAAAATACAATGTAACGGCGGTTGAGGTTGCAAACATAATTAGTTTGAGGAGTGAGGGGTCTGATCTAAGATAACAGATTCCGATACCTATTGTAACCATGAACATCTTTATAGAATCTGCAGTGATGTCGTAGATCATACCGAACCTACTCCCCCTGTTCCACGTGCGAGCGATAGACCCGTCTAAGCAATCTAGCAGGCTGACCAAAAGTGTCCATAGAAGTCCGACGGAAGCGCTACCAGATGTTGCAATATTGTGTGCGACTAAACCGCCGACCAGAATGCCTACCGTCGTAACCAAATTTGGAGTTATAAGTTTACTTTCACAACACTTTTTCGCAAGCGGATTGATAACATGTTTGTATACGTAAAAATCAGACCCCTGTGTAGGTTGCGGCATCTGTTGTAAACAACATGGCTCAAAAAACGAATATTGAATTGTACTCACCTCACCTAATTAAACATTGTATTCCATATTTGTTTGAGTATAATACCATCACCCTGCCTTTTCTGGTATGTGATCCACTTACAGCTTGCAAACTTCTTGGTGACAGACGAATTGAGAACGTTGTGCTCGCATATGATGGTCCCATCGTTCAAGTATGTGGCGTTCTCCAATGATTCACTTTTGTAAATGGCAACGCCGTTGAACGCCGATTCCACCTCAACGAAGTCGTTCTCTTCCTGGTAAGTACTGTACAACTGTATGTAGTTCCAGAAGAGTTGTAGAGTACGAGGAAGTCTAGACCCACTTCTTTTGAGCGGAACAAATGCCATTGAATCATATGGTACTGTGAGTAAACCGAATGTACCCGGAACTGGTACTCTTCCATTTATGAACGCGGCATTCCACTCTTTCCGACCCAACGTGTATAGTAGACCATCTATGGGTATGGCCGATGCGTCCAAGTCTATGTCCATTACCATGGTAAAGTCTGAACGTTTGCGTTTCACATGCCTTAAATAACGTTCTCGGAATTCACCCATTTTCTGTATCCTTGCCGTGGAGAACTGTCCGAGTGAATAACCACATGCTACTTTGAGTTTACAGTCGGGATCTTCCTTACATTTTATGAGGTGCACCTTCTTGTTGTGGCGCCTCCATTCCTTTAGTACCGTCCGTGTATCGTCTGAGCTATCATTTTCAAATACGATCACTTTGTACTTTTTGAATTGACGACCTATAGTTTCTATTGCGTCTTTGTTGTGAGTTATAGAATCGGCACAATTTCGCGCCAAACAACAAATGAGTACGGTGCTGTGTTCGGCAACCTCTCTTCCACGTTGGACCGCGCTGGCATTCAACGCGTTTGATCTTTTTTGCAGTCGCTTTACTGTGTATGGCTGAAATATTTCGTCTGCAACAATAAATACTATGATTACAACCAATATTATTAATGAGCGAATCATTCTGAAAAAAATACGTACTTGTACGTGTCATTACTTTTTTAGTATCATGTTGTGAACGAGATAAACCGTGTTCATAGAGGTTGTTAAAAAAATATCGTATGTAAGATACGTGATGGACGATCCATGTACACAGTTTGCGTGTCATATAATTTCTAAACACGTCCCGACGTGGGTAGATTCCACTCATCATATTGTCGTGGAAAAAATGTCGGGTCTCGCAAATACGTGTTATAGAGTGTATAAAGTCCATGATCCACATGAATCTTTTGTATACCGTCCGCGAATGGTCCGGGGACCTCATGATCGCGAGGGGGATGTATTTCGACAAATGTCTGAGGAGGGTCTCGGTCCGAAGTTGATCCATCAGAACACCGAGTATCGTATTGAATCCTTTGTCCACGGCCGAACATTGGAGCTGAGAGAGCTGCGGAATCCTGAAATCATGAATGCCTCTATAAGTGCCATTCACAGAATGCATCTCTGTCTCACAGGCCAGGGGAGTACAGCCATCGAGCTTGCCATTGACGTCTGGGCACCGCGTGTCAAGCGACGCCTGTATGCGATTCGCGACAACACGACGTCGCCGTATATACAAGCAACGGCAAATATGATTTGCGATGAGTTCCTCGAAGACGGTTACCTGAAACGCCTTCTTACCATGGTAAGGGGCTTCGAAACCACCGTCATGTCTCACAACGACGTGCACGAACTAAATATTATATACAATGAAGAGAATGTTGTCACGTTGATCGATTACGAACACTGCATGCCCAACCCTCAAATGTACGACGTGGCCAACTATCTCAACGAGTTTGCTGTAGACAATCGCGACGGATCGTATCATCCGCAGCTCAAGGCCACTAGGCGAGACATCGAGACCGCCACGCGGTGTTACCACGAGCTGGATGGAGGAATATGGTCGGATGAAGACGACATCTGTCGCGCGCGTTTGAACGAGGTCAAGCAGTGCATGATTCTTAGCCATTTTTACTGGTGCATGTGGGGCATCGATGTGTTGATCGACGAGAACGACGAGGGCGCATTCAACTGGAGGTTTTGTCGGGGTCGCTGTCAGGCACACTCTGAGTGTAGTCACTGAGGAAGCTTTCAATCGATTCCATGGTCGTACTCGGCATGACGACAATGTGTGCGATTGTATCCGTACATGCCAACTGCCATTTTTTTATGACGTTATGAAACGGCTTTTCGAACACGATGGTTGTCAGCTGCAGCTGCGCTGTCACTCCGTGGATGTGGAAACGTTCTAGAACATCTTTCGCCTTCTTTAGATTTTCATCTGCGAGGCGTCGCAGCCCGATGAGGCCGTGACGCGAAAGAGACCTCCACACCTGGAGAGGGGTGAACCCGTTGCGGCTCCCCCCGACAGTGGTGTCGATCGAGTGGAGGTAGTCGATGAAGTTCCCTTTTGTTGCTACCCGTTTGCAAAGGACAACACCACAAGGCATGGAGGTTCCTAAGAATTTGTGAAAGCTCATGCCCATACTATCACACATGTTCAACACTGGCGTTTCCGGTGTTATGAGCATACCCGCAAGGGCCGCATCACAGTGAATGAAGAAGGAGACACGTTCCTCCTCCAAAACCTTGCGGACCTTACTCAAATCGTCCACTCCTGACCTCATCGTGGTCCCGATGTTACAAACAACGATGCATGGATGTTGACACTCCGTTACATGCTCGCGAAGGTTCTCGTAATCGATCTCGTCAAACTCATTCGTGTCGACTACGTGATAAGGTGCGCGTGCATTTCTGCAAATCTTTTCTATTGAGTAGTGCGTTGCTCGGCTTGCGTACACGTGAGCGTCTGGATGTAGTCGAAGTGCGTGTGCGAGGGCATTCATATTTCCTTCAGTCCCGCAAGTGGTCATGGCACCCCACCAGTCTCCCGTGGACCGGTCCATATCGATTGTACCTCCAAAGAATCGAACCATGAACTCGACTACCCGCTGCTCAAAGATGCGGGTCTGCATTCCGTAGTTCGAACCGACCCAAGGATCCCCCAGGTTGTTGAGACTGTAGCGGAGAAGTCGTGCGTCCTGTGCCTCGGTGTGGATGTCCAGATTGTAAGGGTATCCGAGATGCTGCTCTGAACACGCATGAATAGACTCTGTAAAGTCGTCTATGCAGCCTCGTATATCACTGTCTGGTGTAGCTTCGTCTCCGATGGGAGGGACGGGGACACAATCTGGCCGCACTGGGTTTGCGTTGCGTGTAGGGCTATTTCCAGTTACAGATGCGACGCATCTCTTTATGATCTCAGAGGTGCTATTTGTGGGGTGGTAGGAGATTCTGCGAAAGATTCCGAGACGTATGGGAACCTCAAAAAAGGGCTTCTGACGTTCGAAGTCAGCATCGTCTGAGAATGAGTGCACGACGATGTCTATGTTGTGGGTCGTAATGAACTCCTCGGTCATCACAAGAGGAGCGTTTGTTATGACCTGAGATACGATGGGCAAATATGATAACATTGTTGCACGTTCCGTTTCATCGATGATGGGCTTGCGTTTGTAACCGGTTGCGTCACTGTCTCCGATGACACCCACCACGAGTGCACCCTCACGTACAGTTTTTACGGCATCTTCGAGAGCTTGTATGTGACCGATGTGCAGCATGTCGAAAACGCCGTCGATGTACACACGCTTTGATCCTCCGCTATCGCGCAACACTTTGAACTCGGACGGGAGAGCGTTGTAGAACGGAACCTCTTCCGAGGTGTTGGGAAGATCTAGAAGGTGTTTCCAACGAGAGATGAGACACTCCCGCACCTTCCAGTAACACTTTTTATCGCCATTGGAAGTGGTGTCGCAACACTTTGCCAACCTCAACATCTGCACAATGCTTACAAATGGACTTTTCTCACCTTCCATGTCAATATTCATACACATTTTCATAATATCTTCCTGTCCTATGGTTTTAGTGCGCACGGCATTGTACACGTCATCAAAGTCGAACGATGTGGAAAGACTCGTGGGCAACATACTTTGTTTAAACATGTTTTTTTCGTGTTTAGTTCATGAACGTGTGAAAGTTCCATCAGGATGATCTAATAAATAAAAAGGTTAGCTAATCAAAAGGGATGCAGATTAGGATAGTCACATTGGAGGAAACTTCCAAGTTGGTATCTAAAATGAAATATATCTTCCCAGACGCCGACGTTGGAATTCAGAGAGGCATCGATGTACGAGATAGCCCGACAGAACTTTTATTTCAATCCAATCTCATCACACACTCTGTAGTTCACACGTTGCAACATGGAAGAAGATGGGATCATGAGGTACCCACGAAAGGTGCGATAGGCCTTGCACAAGCCAATCGACTGGCCATGGAGGAGGATTTTAGCCAACCCCTGCTTTTACTGGAAGCGGACTGTAAGATTCGAAACGCACCAAAACTAAAAAAAGAAGTGGACCAGCTTCTCATTCACGCAGACAAGTTTGATATGGCCGTTTTTGGAGGCTGGTTCCAAGGAAAGAAGTTTATGAAAACTGAGCCGTGGCTTCCCAAGGGGTTCAAAGTCATCAAGGACAAGTTTTGGGGGTTACAGTGCGTGTTGTACACGCCTAAAGGGCGACGAAAAGTCGGAAAGCTTCTGAACAAGCCATTGGAAATGCAAATCGATTCTTTGTACGGTGCGGAGGCTCGAATGGGGAATCTCACTGTGGTGGGGCAGGTGAAAAATTGGTCGACGACTCAGAGTTTGCATGTGTCGACTGTTCAGTCGCCGATTCCATTCCTTTTGAGAGACCATCACAAGGTGGGCATTCTTCTTTCAATTTGTGCACTTGTTCTGTATCTTGTTTCGTGTAAGAACAAAGCATCTCACAGATATTTGTACCGTTAGACATTGCTTCTTTCGAAGCCAATTCTACCAGAGGATCCATTTGTACGTTGTGTTACAGGTGACATAATATATTTGAAGAGGCGTAGCCTGAGCTTAGCCGGAATGGTGACATTTGGTGAGTATCGAATTGAAGCCAGTGCGAACGAGCGCACTTTCTGTTGAAACCAGGCCAGTCCCTACGTGTTCTTTCCAGTCTTCAAACGCCTGGTGACGAATCCTGGAATATTCTTCATTGTTCATGCGAATCGCGTGTTCCACGGCCTTCTCTGTTTCCTCCACCGATATATAGAAACAGGCCGACCCTGCTTCACCAAACGCCTTGGAGAGAGGTTGTGTCCATTTGAAGCCATCTTTGTGTCCCAGTGGACTTCTCTTATTCGGGTTGATGAGGATACAGTTTCGTCCGTCCTGCAAACGCTCGTTTATGGGAGGAATATTACTGCTGATGAGAAGGTTGCCGTTCGCACATGCCTCGTAAATACTGTGACCAAAACCCTCACATGCGCTTGGGAGAATCACATATCCGGCATGCTTCTGCAACCTTGTAATGTCATCCTTGCTCAAAAAACTGTGTATGTGTATGTTATCGGCTTTTGCGGCTTTGAGTGTAGCACTATGCCTCGTCGCACATGAGTGCGCACAACTCACAATAAGCGTAGGCCAGTCCGGATTATTTTGCCATGCACGCAACACGACACTCGTGTGTTTCATCCACGATTTTCCAGCAGGATGCAGCACGATTTTGCGGTCCTTAGGTTCGGAAACGTACGGCTTATACACGATAGGGGGGAAGACGAAGCGCTCGACGTACCACTTACATTTGTGCTTCATACGGAAGTTTTCAAATATTGAAAAGGCATAATGGCTTTTGCACAGCACACACATAATCGCTGGATCCTTCAGTAAGACCTGTTCGTCCTTGTCATTGATGAGCTCTTGATTGGGTACAAATACAACGCGCTGCCCGGGTCTGGTGCTTGTCAGATGCTCCAGCATGAGAACCATGTTTCCTTGCGTAATTAGGTGCGACGCGTTGCGTCCGCTTTTCACAGTTTGAACTCCCAGAATATGTGCGAATACATCGAAGTCTTTACCTAGGCCAGTTGACTTACGCACCCCTATGTTGTCCAAGTCAAGCCTATTCGAGGATAAAAGCAGTCTGGACATTTCGTCGGTATTGAGAACCCAGTTCTTAACATCGCGTCTTGTTAAAGTAATCACAACCAGTCCACATATAAGCGCTAACAGTGAGACAAACTCGCGCATCACTTTTGTGGTACTGCCAGGAAAAAAAAACATGCGTTCTTGTATTCGAATAAATATTAGAAGAAGACTTACAAATGAATCCATTCGACTATGAATACGTGTCATTTGCCTCGGCCGGAACAAAGGGGCATATGTTTTTGGGTCTGTTGGACGGTATCGAGTATATACTCGAGAAACAAGGAAGAACGTATGATGAATGGCACGCGTCTCTCAAAGGAGTGAGTGGTACATCGGCTGGGTCCATGATTGGCCTCGTGCTACTTCTCGGAATCAACAAGGAAAAACGCTCATTGCTCCTTTCAGAAATATCAGATGTGGTAAAACATTTGAATCCAGATTTATCTCTCTTATTAAGAAACTACGGATGGGAAGACGGCAGATCCATAAAGAATGTCATACGCAGGTTTCTTTCTCTGGGTGGATTGTCTGAGGAAAGTACACTGTACGACATGTACCGCATTATGCGAAAAGAATTCGTATGTGTCTGCACCAACCTAAATTTATGCGAGAAGATGAGGCTGTCCGCAAAGTCCCATCCTGATATGAAAGTCGTGGATGCAATCTACGCTTCTTGCGCGGTGCCGTTCGTGTTCACACCCCCCATGATCGATACAATCATGGTGGCGGATGGATGTTTGACGGAGAATATGCCCCTCGTGTTCGATGAGTCCAAGACCTTGTTTGTCATACCAGATCGACGAGTAATTAACGAAGCTGTACATACCTGGCCTGATTTTCTGGCCAAGATAGTGCGGTGTTCATCCGCAAACCAAGATTTTTTGTACAAGGAACTTTCATCTCGTGTAAGTGGTTTTATCAATATCAAATGTACCGACGATGTACTGAGGATGCCGTCTCTGAATTTCAATCAGACCTCAGACGAAACGCTCGTCGTTTACAGACTGGGCTATATTTCAGTCCTGCACAGTTTAGATGCGACTCTATTGAAACAAATCGGAACTCTCGTATCGATGCTCGTAGGAATTATCAAAACATGCCCCTCTGAGCAGCCACCAATTGGCGAATGTCTTTCTTCAGAGCGTCAAGCTGGTTCATAAACGACAACATCATGACTATCACAACCGCCGTAAAAATAGTCATGCGCTGTGATTGTTCTCTCTTAATTTCGTGTAATGCGGCGTATATCTCTCTTAGATCGAGTTCCGGCGGTTCCACTTGTCTTGCCGATATGGTGGGTTTTGTTTCTGAGCAAAATTCGTTTTCATTTTTTTTATAACTAGGCCAGGCATCGCGTAGCTCCGTCGGCATTTTTATCCTTTTCGTTGGCTAAAGATAATACATGTCGATGATTGACCCAGTCGTGTCGTTCGAGGAAAGGCTCATTCAAAAACTTAAAGTATCACAGTATTGCTTGAGAGATACTAGACCTAATCATATGATAGTAGTATTATCTGTAGTGCTGATATTGTTGGTTTTAAATTTCCACAGGGACAAAATGCGCGCTCCGGGAATAAGTAAAAAAATCAAAACAACTTTTCAGAGTACTAAATGGCCCTGGGCGAACTCAAAAAGCTAAGGGACAAACTATGCACTGATAATGCAAATGAAAACGCAAACAAGAACCTCAATAAGCTTGTTTTCATGATATGTGCCGTCATTGTGACCGCATTCGCTGCCATTTCTCTCAAGAAGAAGGACCAAGCCAAGTCTACACGGAATTCGGACCCACTGTTTCAGCTTTTCTGAGTGCGTCAGTTTGGTATACGAGAGACCAAACGGATCTCAGACCAAACACAGACTCTTCCATTCATGTCTCTTCAGTCATGCGTGTTGACCCCGGCCGGAGAGGACGCGGTGAAGGAGCCCCTTCCATGGGAGATCGATGCCGATACCATGAACCTGCGCCTCACTCTCAAGGAAGGTGGAGTGGTGAATGTTTGCCTGCGCGGAGTTCTTCACGAAAGCAGCCTCATTCATGCTGTCACTCGTAGGGTGACTTCGTCGTCGGACGCCCCTCCGCGCGCATTTCGCGTCTCAAAGGAAGGAAAGTTCAGTGGCATTGACGCAATGCTCAAGAACGGCAATGTCACGTCCGTGGACGAAGCACTCAAGATTCATGTCAATTCCTTGGATACGAAGAAGGCCAAGAAGCGCGTTTTGGAACCCAGTGCCGCCGACTCTTCGGATGTGGAGTTCGTTCAAGAGAAGACACGTGCTCAGCGCGACGAAGAAGGCAAGGCAAATGCGTTTGACGTGGATGATGAAATGAAGTGAAACAACCACGGGACACAGAAAAAAACGCAAATCGTTCCATAGATGCTCTTCTTCCACACATCGTTCGGCATGTACACGTAAATTGTACTTAAATCGAGAGTGCCTCGGCTCGCCCAGAAACACCAATAATAGAACAAGCCCGACGCAATTGTGGAATGATAAAATGTAATGTGGGGAAAGGGAGGGAATAGTGTTGCCACAACGGGAAGAAAGTGAAGTACTAGATTCCCTGAATGGAATACAAACGAAGACATTTTGTTTTTCTCCATCATCCTTTCGTAGACTGTGTGGTCGACGAACCTCGCCGCGGTGAAAGAAATCATCACACCCCATATCCAACAGTAAGAAATACAAAGTATGAATTCACTGTTCAGAATCCACGATAAAAACGTAGAAAAGAGAGTGATATTAGTGAATACGTTGAGTTTCATTTTTCTGTGAATATGGCGCGACTTGCCTTGATCACTGTCCGCTTGGGTGTCTCTGGTGGGGTGTAAGAACTGATTCGTTTGAGAATACATACCTTTAACGCCTTGTCGAAATCCATATCGGGCGTGTGTCGCACTTCACTTGCTTCTGACGCCGCCTCGCGTACTATCGAAATTGCCGTTCTCATACCGAGCTTCGGAAAAGGTGGGGTGGAAGCAGATGAAGAAGTGGCGGGTGCCTCCGGAGAAACTTTGAAAGAATCGTCAGAAGTGACCTCGGGTGGAACCTCGGGTGGGACCTCGGGTGGAATCTCGGGTGGGACCTCGGGTGGGACTGTAGGTGAACCCCCGGATGTGGTGCGCGAAGGAATTCGAGAAGCACCAGGAGTTGTCGCATGTAACCGGATAGTTCGTTCTTTGCGCCCTTCACCCCCACTTACTTTCACCAAAGCACCCTCCGACGGTAGTAGCGGTATGAGCTTCCTTTCGGCATCTGCCTGTCTATTTTTGAATCGTTTCAATCTGTTTCTTCCATCAATGAGTTCGGTTTTTGCGTCGATGTACTGACACGATAGATTTAAGGTCTCTTTGCTCAGCATGGTACGCTCCGTTATGTTGCCACGTGATCCCCTTTGGGCGAGAACTAGTCTGGATGATCCCACTTGTCCCCTTTCCAGAGCCCTTTTCTTGAATATGCTGACAACTGCAGCTGCCAATTCGGGCTTTGGAATAGTATCGACATGTCTGCTCATATCTTTTGTCAACTCTAATATGTCGTCTACACACTTTATTTTTATGCTTCTTTTGGTAGGAGGCATTACTCTTAGGTACTTTTTCTCACCAACTTCGTCACCCATGCAGATGCATGTTATGTTATTCTTTTCCATGCTTTCTATCAAAAGTCCATTGAGTGTTTTTTCTGCGTCTAAATGTTCACTTCGCTCGTCCTTTGTCTTCCTTTTTTCGGCACAGAGCTCTTCTCTGGTCTTACAAAACTCCAGTATGGCCTGTTCGTAAGAATTTGAGCTGTCAGCCATTATTCTACAAAATATTAAAAAAAAACCACGTCGGCGAACATTCAATAACTAATCAGAATGAACAACTGACATAGAGGGTAGACACCACCCATGGCAGACAACTTGCACGGAGTGTTCAAAGGCATATTGAATGGAATTCATGACAGAGGAGAAGGTGGAGTACTATTCGTCAAAGGTGAAGAATGTGCATACCGTTTTACGTCAGAGTTCACAAACGCTGAATTCAGATGTGCATTAAAGGATATATTGGACAAAGATGAGGGCCTCCATTTTTTTGTTGTGGAGGAAAGAGACAAACAACTCCATGTACTCGCGTATCCGAAAACTCGCGTTTGGTCACACTGTATCCCCGAGACCCCGAAAACGAACGAACCAAAACAGGCCGACATCGTCGAGCTCGGTGCGTCGGACGACGCGCTCAATGACTCTACACGCGAGGGAACAAGCGGCAAAGACGATACAGAGAATCCTGGTGTCTGAGCTGGATCCAGTGAGTCTACGACCCGTAAAAATACCGTACAGACTTTATCGAGGCGGTACTCTTATATTATATGACGGAAGAGTATTGTATGATTTTATCAAAAGCACGGGTGACACACGAGACCCCGTTGCGCGTCAACCGTTGTGTAAGCACGAGTTAATGAGACTGTGTCGATTGAACAAAGTACCGACCTTGTCAGAGGACGTGCTTTCCCAAATCAACAGAGGAGAGACCGGGAGACGTGAGCTCCTGTCCTTTTTAGAAGACGAGTTCGTGCAAGAGGCCAGAGGGGATAACGTTACAGTTCCCATGATTTTGGAAATTTTCGCTAATATACGTGCTATTTCGAATGACGAAGAAATGAGCTCGATTCTTTCACATCTACGGCGGAATGGAATCGAGATTGATGTAGAGAGTAGTTTTATACCGAGAGCAATCCGCATAAGGACAACTAACGCGGGCGACGAAGAAGAGTCCGATGCCAGTCAGCCCCCGGTACAGAGAAGGAGAGTACGAACATTCGCACCCCACCCCCTCGCGGTTATGGCAGCCAGAGCCGCTGCTGAACGGTCCGGCCCCACAGACCCCACCAACAACTCGATTGTGGCGCGCTACAACCCCACTCCCGTTCTACCCGCCCCCGGTTCGATTCCTTCATCGGACCCGCGGAGAATCTCTCTATTACTTAGTGACGTGCTTCCCCCAGTTCTAGATTTGCCTCCCCCTCCTAGATACATACTCGACCGCATTCGGCAGATGAGAGAGGAGGATCGCGAAGATAGAGAACCTACTCGTTGACAAAATGCGAAAACAATACCATGAATATGGTCGTAGACACGTGAATGGAGGGTGTAATCGAAATCTGTCCGAATGCAGTGGGCTTCGGAAGTTCGAGCTTTTCCGTGTCCATGTTGTTCGTCATATCTTTCAGCGCAACCAGTACATCCTTGATGCTGACCATGGTCATCGAGTTGTCCTGCCGATTGTAGATGCGAACCTCTAAGTCAGTAACGTTCTCACCGTTCTTGAAGCTTTTCACGATCTTGACAAGTTGATTTACATTGTCAGTACACCACTTGAATCCATATGCGTCGGAGTGGCGTCGGATGCTGTCCTCACGTTCCCGACGAGATGCGTAACGGCGAGCATCTTCCTGCACCTTCTCACGACGCACCTTTTCGATTTCTTCACGAAGGTCTGACTGTTCCGCCATGTTGATTGTGGTTCTGTGGTGTATCGCCATTCTCACATTGTAATCTGATTTGCTGTGGGATGATTACTTGGACCGCTTGCTTGTTTTTTTGGGAGATTTCGAGGTCTTGGGATATTTGGGAGATTTGGGAGATTTGGGAGATTTGGGAGACCTCCGGCTCTTTGGAGACGTGGTCATGCTGAGCATTTGTTTGGAGCTCTTGGGCATTTTCATGCGCCTCCGCTCCGGCATGGGCTCTGCTCCGTAAAGTGTTCTCGGAACGATGAATGTCCGAGACTTAGTCATCTTTGTTATGTTACGGTGTAAAAAAATAAAGAAATGTGAACGGGTATTTTACATACTGGTATAGTCAGTCGAAGAAGTCTTGCTCGCTCGAACTGGGATGCTTCCACTGCGCTGGTTGTGGGATTCCATCTATGATCTGAAAGTAATAGTATAATCCTGAGTCCTCATGGAATGCACTCATCCACCCCTCTGGAAGGGGTTTCAGGGAATCATATTGCGACATTGCTTTCGTGGCTGAATTCAATAACCTATTCACTCCGTTCTGTGATTTTACATTCTTAATTTCCGCTTTTTTAAGTGAAGATATTATGCGAGGAATAGTAGTGTCCCGTTTCTCATCACAATTTCCCCCTACTTTAATTGTTTCTTGTGGTACATGGGTAGTGTGCGCTTGAAACAGTTGACGCTCTGTCGCTTCCAAAACTGGACAACTTGCGGCCCTGTATCGACGCCTTGTAGAAGATCTCGATTTCCTTCGAGAAGACCTCGACCTCCTTCTCCGAACAGATCTCGGTTTTCGCGGCATGTTGTTTATTGACTGTGAAAAACTTTATCACACGTTTCAACTCTTTTCAGCATCTTCGACCTCAACCTTTTCGGGCTCGAGAAACGGAACCCCTCGGCCATCCAAGAGAAATCTCGTGCAATAGAACACCAACACGTTTCCACAGAATGCCTCAAACTCTTCTTGTTGGACATCGTCTTGTTCGTTGAACTGTTTCCCGACACACTTTTTGAACATTTGGTTGCTCACATGGATCTGTTTCTCCCTCCCGTCTGCCTTGAGACGAGAAATGAGACGGAGCATTTCCTGCTTCGACGTTTCGATGGCGATCGGCTGACCGAACGCGGGTCTCGCATCCACCTGAAGGTCACCCTCCGAATTCTTTTCGTCTGGAACCCAAACACCTTCTTTCATCGTCGATATTCGCCCGGGCGTAAAATGAATCTACTCGTAAACACTGATACTAAATTTCACCACCAAACAAATATAATGAGTGTATTCTTCGGAGTAGTAGCCACTTGTGGATTGACACTCGTGGGCAGTCGATACGCATATCCTGAGCTGTACGAACTCAAATGGCTAAAAAAACGTTATATGTCCATACTTAAGTCACGAAAACGAACTATATTGGACATACAAAATGCAGACGATGCAGTGGCACTGGTTCAACGTATCGCTCGCGGAAATGCAGGCGGAGATGAACTGGCTGATCGATTGTTTCGTCTTTACAAACACTTTCCGCCAGACGAAAAAGAAATGAGAGTGCTGTGTACACTCTACGAGGTGAGTCGAGGAAAGGGGACTACCAAGGAATGTGCATGCACGCTCCTTTATGGTGTTACCACTGATGTCTTACGCAACAACATGCATAACACAAATCACACGGAGACGACGCAACCGTTGAAATCCTCCTCTTTTGTAATGGTGAGAGAGCCCCGAGCCGTTTCAAAGCGAAGAAGTCACAGCTTTTGAACAGCCTTGAAACTGCGGTAGAAGTGACCAAACCGTCCTCCAGAGACCAAACATGTCCGATAGCGAGGACGATACTCCTTTGGTGCACCGCATTACCAAATTGCAACCCTCTGTCTCTTTATCCGTGTGCCAGGAAGCAGAGTTGCCAGCCTACATGCGGCCTGTAGAGGGAGAAGGCCAGGAACTCAAAGGGCAAGCCTGGGTGGATCGTGCCTACAAATTTCGCCATCGTGCCGAGGCAATCTTCAAGGCTGAGGTGGAAGCCGTGCTCGAAAATCCGCGGGTGTTCAAGTCTCAGAAGGAGTCCCTCCTCAACTTCTCGTTTCATTTCGACAATGGTACCACGCGCCGTGGCGTATGCAAGTATCCGCGTGTTCCTGGTGGAAAGGGGTACATTTGCTTGTCGGCAACAATGGTTGATCGCGGCACATCAGCAGAGAAGATTCAGAAGGTGATCCGTCACGAAATTTCCCACGCTTGCACTCCAGGCTGCAAACACAATCAGACGTGGAAGAACTTTGACATCATGATCGGAGGGGACGGGAAACGTTGTTGCAGCGACAAGGAAGTGAAGGAAATCATCGGTCACCGAGTCGAAGTGTACTGCTCCCTCGCGGGCCCCGTTGAAGGCACAGGTCACTACTTTGCCAAGATGCAGAAGGCACCCAGTGCCAAAAAAATGACGTCCAAGTGTTGCGGCAAATGCAAGAAGGAAGGCGGGATCGTGTCATATCTCCGCTATCGGCGTGTTTAAGAGAGAGGCAAACCATTGGGGCCGAACTTCGTTACATTACGTTCTAATCTGTTACCCTGCCCTCAACCACAATCGTGCGTTCTTTTTGCAGTTTGCGTTCGGGTCATTGAGTTGTCCCCGTGTGTTTGGTATCGCAACTTGGTCTCACTTCTTTCGACCACTCTCGCCTGGTGTTTGGTCTCATGAATCCATCCGTGTCATTCGGGCAAGAGTGTGACGAGGCTTATCTGCGACACATGATGTTTAGCATGTACGAGTACGGAAATTCGCCCGACAATCCCCTATACGAGGCTGTACAAACACACTTCACAGAGTTGGCGGCGAAGTACCCATCTACTATGCTCCGAGTAACACTGGCAACTGAAACCGGCGCTCATAAAGTAGGTATTCTTCCTTCTGACTTTGTCGACGGTGTTCTTACCAAAGAGCACCTAGGCCTTATTTTGTGGAGAGTTAAGGCGTGTAAGGCCTTTATTACGCTTCACTAGATGCAACTGTCAACATTTCACACTATACACGACACAACTTCAAGTGTTGTTGTAATCTCCTGAAACGTGGCGAGCCAGTTTCCGTCACAGTACACGCTGAAATGATTTTCCCCCATCGGACTCACACACAACAATGCCGCATACAAAGAGTCAAATTCAGCGAGTGGACTCCATTCATCATCGAGAGCCCGCATCTCAACTTCGCCACCCTCCTCTACTTCCATTTCATGAACCAACCTCTTCTCCAAATGGTAAATGGTTAATCGCTCGTCACGCCGAATTCTTCTTTCTTGTCCAACTACGGGACCTAGTATGTCGTTCTGAAATGTGAATGTGCTTCTGATTTCAACACTTCTCTTGAACGGTAACACGTGTCTTATGATTTCCTCCGCAATGTCTTCCATTTATATTATTTCAACAAATTGTGCAGTACATCGCGACTCTCGAAGTCTGTGCAGGTTCACATTCATCATCCGTATCGGCAGTTTTGAGAGACGGGTCACTCTCCAAATATTTCGTGATGAACGGGTAGTTCTTGTAATCATCTCCGTTGACACTGCGTTCGAATGTGAGCTTGTTTATGAGGAAAAAATCGACCGCAGTACTCTCCGTGAAATAAGGAACGAACCACCGTGTGTCTTTCTCATGGTTTTCCTTTAGCACGGCCTCAATTTCGTCTAGACTGGCGCGCTTGCACATCTCAAAATATTGCATGACAACACCAGCATTCAAAGCATCTGAAGGAAATAGATGTGCGAGCCGAGTAAGTGTCATGAAAGCCGCATCGAATCCGATGATATCTAACGGCTCGTTTTCGTTGCTGAAGTCTTCAGGAACTCGAAGGGTGATATCCTCTGTGGTGTCACTGAGACACATCTCGAACGGACGATCAATGTATTCCAATACGGCACGCAGTACTGAAGTTTGTGTGGAGCTGCGTGTAATGCAGAGGGTAATGCATTCGACATCACTCCCTGTGTCTTCTTCTGATGCGTAGCCTTCCGAGGTGTCCTTTTCTGTAACAACGCCCGGAACGTCATCACCCGGAACGTCTCCCGATGGAACATCATTTACATGATCCGATGAGTTGCACGTTTTCACTTCCAAATTTGTATCTTCATTTACCATGCTCGGTGAGATATCTGTGGCTCGTCGCCGGACACCATTGTAATCTGATGATCTATCTTCTGGAATTTCTTCTGGAATTTCTTCTGGAATTTCTTCTGGAATTTCTTCTGGAATTTCTTCTGGAACGAGACCTTCTTCGTCTTCCCGGACTCCCCGGGCTTCCCCTTTCGGAGTCTGTAGACATGGCAGTCACGGACCAATCACTTTCTGGAGACTGTGGTTGTGTGGGTCGTTTTTCAGCAAGGCCTGTTCGTTCGTTGAAGACCACCACGTATCCCGGTGAACCTGCCGGGCTCGGAACGCTCGAACTTCTTGAGGATGGGGTTTGAGGGCGGAGAGGGCGTTTTTCAGATCTACCAGTCTGTTCGTTGTACACGACTTCGTAAGTAGGTGATTGATGACTGGAGCTGGATGAGCCGCCAGACGACGGTGTTTGAGGATAGCGAGGTCGTTTTTCGGCGAGACCCGTGGCTGAATTTATCACACTGTACACCCCTCCTGGTGAAGAACTGTATGAACTTCCTGATCCCGGCGTACCCGATCCAGACATGTAGCTCCCCGAACTCGAAGTTCTGGAACCATAACTGCCTGATCCCGGCGTGCCAGATCCAGACATGTAACTGCCCGATCCAGACATGTAACTACCTGAACTCGGAGTTCTGGAACCGTAGCTACCCGACCCTGGGGTACCGGAACCAGACATTGAACTCGGAGTCCTGCTGGAAGCGGACGGTGGAGATGGCGGAGATGGTGGTGGTGGATTGACCAAAGCATCGTACCAAGTTGCATAGTATGGGTTATCTGGGTTTTGTTCCATCATGAGTCGAGCTCGTTCTTTGCGTACATCTTCCAATTGTCTGTTTGTTCTGTCAACTTCTAACGCAAAACGACCCGCGGCCTCCGCTTGTCTGTTGACCATTCGCTGAGAGGAAGCCTTCAATGCGGCCACACGCTTTCTTTCGAGCGTGGGGAGAAAGAATATCCTCCACATCTCTTGTTCCACCTCAAAAGGCAACTTTGTGAAATTTAGTTCAGTCATCAATCCGTTCACGCCGTTCAGAGGAATCTCTGGATGCAAGTCTGGTCTGAGGGGTATGAGACGCCTCTTGTCTGGAGAGAGTTTGTAACCGTACTTCAGAAGTAACTCTTTTATGATTTGATAACCGTTGACTTGTCTCCCGTTCCAATCCCACTTTTGATTTTTGAACAATCTACTGTGAATTTTCTTTGCTAGTTTTTCGCGCTGCTCGAATGGAAGAGGAACGGCGGGTGGAGCTGGAGCTGAAGCAGGAGCGGGATGTACAGCCATCGGAGTTATATTGAAAGGGGCGGGTGCAACTCCAGACGGTCCAGCGCCACTCCCTCCTGTTTGCGCAGCCTGTGCAACCTGTTGTTGTTGCGCTCTATTCCATGCTTCTTCGACCTCTTCTCGTGTAGGGCTTCTAGCCTTTCTTTGAATTTGCTTGGTACGAGCCATATTTATGCTAGACAAATATTATCTTCTGCGACGTATAGTCTGCCTTCTGGGCGAAGTACCGATCTTTTTCAATAACGAGTGCATCGGTTCTAACATCTCTTTTATTTCTTTCGCTGAAGATCCCACTGGAGGAGAACGTGTCATAATGCGTGTGACGGTGGTCACAATAAAAGGAATATCCAGCAGCTGACTGGCCCTGGCGGTGAAGCTTGGCATCGTAACGAAAGGAAGAAATACGTGTGACAATTCATGGTGTAGGCTGTTGAAGAGCGATTCGATCATGACAACGTCGTCTTCCGTGAGAGATCGACTGGAACCTGTCAACGATGCAAGCTCATCGAATGCGTGTTGAGTCAAAGCAGGGCGGATTCCGTTCATGCAAAATAGCACATACAAAAGCACCTGCCATACAGTCACATATGATGTGTTCGTCATTGGGAGACCCGTGGATGAGCGTTTTTTGGAGCGTCTCGCTTTTTTACGGGCCTGAAAGATCTCATCTTCACCTCTCCATTCGGGACGATCTCCCGGATCACTATTGTGCACGACCATTGTTCCTCTAAACATGGTTCTTACTTGACGTCAACATTTTATGTTAACAAGCCTTCTACTTTGTAGAGAGTGAATGGTCTCCACAGCAGTATTATGACTACACCGATTGAAATGCCGCTCAAGAATACTTCCTTCCTTGCTTTTACAGAACGTGCTTTGATAGCCTTCTGTTGCGGAGTCAACGAATCCATGAAAGGAGTTCCTAAATTGCGCGTCTGAATCATGTAGTATAAACAGGCAAAAAGGTATACTATTGCGAAATTAGAAAGAAACATCGTAGTGGGGGGGCAGTGCCAACATCCAGGAAGACAAGGCATTTATACTTTGATTTTTTTTTTCAATCAGAAAATAAGTCATGAGTTCTTCGCTGGTGAGTGTCGCGTCAGCCGCAGCCATTGTAAACTCTAGGCGTATGCAGTTTTCCACGTATGATTTGCCAGTCTTTACTCCAAAACCCATTGCATTTTCCATTTGGGGCTTGCTATTCACGCTAGGTTTATTACACGGTCTTATACATACTCCGTCCACGAGATCGCTTTTGTATGCGTTTTCAATGATTTTGTGCGCAGTATGGCCGAATGTGTCTCACGATGCTACAATGAGCGTGTATGTGGTCACAGGTGCATTTCTCTTTTCTTTCGTAAGCGTGATAACCGGCCCCAAGTATGAAAACAATTATGAAACTGGGACATTGGCAGTTTCTTTACAAGCGGGATGGCTCGCTGTAGCGACTTTGCTATCGATTGTCAGGATGTTGGGTAACGACAGTCCGTACAACTCCATGAAAACTTTTGTGGTTGCCGCGTGTTTCGTATCGTTGACGTCCGTTGTTACGTCGAGGCCTGGGTTTATAGCACCTCTTGCATGGGCATGTGCGTGTATAGACGGTCACTCGCGTTTGATTCGTTCACTATTTCCACTCATAGTATCGTGCTTTGTCTTGTCTTTTTAGACTCGTGTCGAAGAAGACAGCCTAAACACAAGACGATGGTAAGAACCATTATTACAATGCTACTTTTCGAACTGCCTCGTAATCCCTCCGCATTTGCTGGTCTGTGTAACTCGATCTCAGTCGGTGACTTCCAATCTGTCACATTGAAACCCCAAATCTTACTGTTCATCATTCCTGAAACGTGTTACGTCGCAAGAGCTCAATCATGAAACAACCGTTTGACGACAGGCGCAACCCCGAGGCGATATTTGAATCTCGTCCGTCGTATTCCAGTGGAAGAAGGGAAGGTCGTGGTGGTCTTAACCCATCCATTTTTTAGTGCCTTTTCAAATATCACCTCGATGGTCCCAAGGTCCCAATCCTCCCAATCGGTGATCAACCATCCAGACTCGTCCTCCTCTCCTGGACGTCCAGTCACAGAAATGACATGGCGTTTGCCAAAGACGTCTTTGAGACGTGTCGTATATCCGACTGGTACATAAAAGTGTTTGGTTTGATTCTGTCCCGACCCCTCTACCGAATAAAGGGATACAAACACATCATTGTCCGTTTCCATCCAACAGTCAAGATTCAAAAACCCCACTGTTCGTCGAGGATATTGTCGAGTTGTCGTGTCCATTTATATTAGTTATGCACATAAAATGGTACATGTGTGCCCGGGAGGAGGAAAGACGTATTGCCCCTCAAAAGAGTCTCCGCTGTGTGGGCTCTACACCCCTATACCTCGGTCATTTTGTGTACCAATTTCATCTTAAAAACACACGACGAATAAAAAGGGCTCTTTTGATCATCCGCACCTACTCTTTGGCGGCGGTTCGGGCTGCTTTCCGGCATGGTCTCTCTATCACGAGTATGCGATCTCTACATGAGGGAGGATATGTTGCACCAAAACCTCTGGACTTATCACTCCGATCCCCTCGTCTCTATTCGTACACTGTAACAGAAGTTCTCTAATCGCTATCCTCTGCATCCAAAAGCAACGTCTATGCAGAGAGGGCGACCATTTGCTAAAATGGATGCGGTCGTGGTCGTAGTCACGATCGCAGGCGGGGGGTGCCATGTCGGTGTGTGATGCCACGACTCTTCATACTCTGATCTCACGAGCAACAGTGACCGAGATGGCCGCGTGGTTGATGACAAAAGCTGAAGCCGATGGGAGTTCCACAATAGACGATCCTTCTTTTTTTGGAGGGCGGGGGTGGTGGCACATAGACTTCTTCTTCCTCTTCTTCTTCTGCTTCTTCCTCTTCTTCTTCTTCCTCTTGTGCCTTTTCCATTTCTGCGATGCGTGCAAGGCAAGACTGGCATTGGGCCTGTTGTCGGGCTCCGTTTGTTCGCATCTCGTTGATGCACTCTTTGTGACCGACACATTGGCAGTCGGCATCTTGTGTGAAGTGGAGGCAGACGCCGTGTGTCGACAAACAGAATACGCACGCTTGAGGGTCGTGCTCGAGATCTGCAAGTTCCTTGGCGTATGCAAGTGAGAAGCTGGCTTGGGCATCAGCAAACTTCTTGCCCATTATGTGTTTGCGGGCAACCCGCTGCAGAAACTTCGAGATGCCGCCCATGTGTTTTGTAGGACACTCGAAGAGCGAGGGAGGTTCATTGTCATACTGGTCCGTGGCCGGTTTCACGATATCGGTAGTTGCGGCAGACATGGATGGACAGGCGCTTTGGTCTCTCCGAGTTTGGTCTCTCCGAGTTTGGTCTCCCCGAGTTTGGTCTCCTCGGGTTTGGTCTCCCCTGTGGGCTCAGTTTGGTCCCTCTGTCACCTGCGAAAAGTGGTGCATAATCTCACGTGGAGATGCAGGGGGACCTATGTACACCCATCGTTCTCGTAATAGATCGTACAAATAGTTCCAAGGGCCTTCTGGTTCGTCTGTGATACAACGGTGTAGCTAAGGAGAGGCATTTAGTTATTCTACACAAAAAAAGGTGGTAATGTGATGCATATTGTGCAGGTGATATTGATCAAAAAAGTAAACATCTCCTACAACACGGCACTTTTTAAATCTAAACAACAAAACCAACAAAGCGTTTGTTGATACATGAGAATATCTCGTCGTATGGCAACGACTCTTCTTTCTCTGGGTGTGGTATCGGTCCCAAAACCTTCGCATGGATTCGGATCACTGCAAATCCGTTTTTGCACAGATGTGAACAGAGATACGTGTTTGCGTCTTGAAGATGCCTTAGAAGAGCGCATCATGCAACGATCTATGCTCACGAGTCGGTTGGAGGCCGAAGGAATAGAGATTCCCGCTTTACCTATTCATCTCCATGTGACTAGTGGGGGTGGGTCTTTACCATCAGCGCTCTACATGTATGACGTACTAAACAAGGTAAGTAACCTACACACACACGTGGAGGGTCTGGTCGCATCTGCTGCGACACTCTTCACAGTTTGCGGGCACCATAGAACTATGACCAAACATTCTACACTACTGATTCATCAACCTTCCATATACATGGCAGGTGACCTGAAATTCTCCGACTTGAGGGATGAATACTCAAACATGCAATGGTATACCAAGATCCTTTTGGACATTTACAATGAGACCACCACCATGCCTTATACCGAACTTGTGAACTTGATTCAGAACGAAAGGTACTTGAGTGCGGAAGAATGCTTAGAATTCGGGTTCGTAGACGAAATTGTGTGAGGCGCTCACGACCCACAACGCAAGCGATTGTCCACAAGTCAATACCAGACGACATGTTGACCATCGTTGAGGATATTGCGACGGTTCGTTTGAGGAAGCCATCCGGAACTTTCCCGACGGAACAAAAGCCGCTTTTGCCAAAGGAGTCGTGATGAGCCTCACGGGTAGTGATGCAGAAACATGCAAACAACAGTGTAATGACGAGTGCGAACGAGGATGCGTGTCAGCACAGACCGCGATAAATTTATACGGACAAGCCCTTATGCGTCACAATGGCTATACATGAATGCAGACGTGGCGCACGTCTTCGAGGGCCCGAATACAAGGTGATCACCAAACTGGAAGAGACTGGAAGAGACCAAACTCGAGCCTCGGCCAAAAGAGACCAAACCGCCAAATTCAGCGAGACCAAACCCATGTCGACCCCTTGCAAGCAATCCATCGATGTCACTCCGACCACGTGCGCGGATGGAGTGAAGCGGTCCAGATGCTTCATGTATCCACTCAACAAGTGTGTTTCGTCACGCATTCCCCCGGCGGTATTTTTGTCCGGAGTACGTACGCTGTCGCCTCCCACGTTGCATTCCAAGTTCGATCGTCTGTTCGAGGTCGCTGAAATGGCGGATCGCATCATGCATGTGACCCTGCTAAACCTGGACATCACTTCGAACAAAGACAAGTGTGCAGGCAACATCGAATTGTACATGTACGTCGCAACGTGCATGGCCGTCAAGTTTGAGATCGAGGAGAGCATCTTGTTCAGCGAGATGATCCAGGGCCTCGGGCTTCGCAAAAAAACAAACCACAAGGAGCTGATGCAAATTGAGGCCAACATCTTGCAGGCGACAAACTGGCTTAAGGGACTCACACTCGCGGTGTCAGACTCGTAGAGACGCCTCTAAGAAATGTATGTGAGAGATAAGACGTGCACATGTGTCTTGCAATCGGTCTGATTCTTCTTTGTTCGAGTATAAAGAAAGTGTTTGTATGGTTGCGAGAGCCTCCTTGAGAGACTCAAGACATTCATTCAAGTCCAGTGGCTGTTCCATGCTTGCTTGTAAATGTGTAAGAATATTTGTGATGCATCAACATACGCTCACCCGTATCCCGTGACCAGGAGGGGGAGGAGAGGGGCATGACTTTTCTTAGATGATAATAAAGAGTTCATGATGTAAACTTTGTACACTGTTCTTTTATATATTTCCTCAATTCTACTTTGGGAATCCATCCAAGTTCTGTGCGTGCACGGCTCTCGTGTATTACCGACTTGACCCGTTCACCCCTCCTTTCGGGAATCAGGGTGTATGTTGAGCCAAACATGTCAGCGACATCCAAGATGGACACATTTTCAGTGTTTCCTAAAAAGTATCTGTCGCCTTCTCCTTGTGATGCGACCAACAAGACACCCGATACAATGTCGCTGATGTGTGTGAATGCACGGGTTTGCGTACCAGGAGACACAACTGTGAGGGGCAGGGATTGTGCGAATTGCTTTTCAAATATTCCTATCACGGTGGCATAGGTACCGTTTAATATTTGACCGGGTCCGTAAACGTTGTAGAAATAGCAAATCGCAAACTGCAGACCGAACCAGTCTTTGAAATTGTGTATGAGCTCTATGTTTTTCGCCTTGGACCACGAGTACGGGTTCAAGTGCTGGTCTTTCATGTCGTTACCGAATATGGCACTGGACCCGCTATATACAAGTTTGGCCTTTTTCCGCAAACAATAATTCAACACCTGCAATGTACCGTACTGGTTGGACTTCAACGCAAGTTCAGGGTGCTCAAAGGAAGGTACGATACGAGAGAACTCACCGAAGTGGAAGACAAGGTCCGGTTGAAAGGCTTCAAGTGTTTCGATCGTATCGATGTCCCAGGTGTCTCCTTCGATGTATTCCACCCCTTCTATGTGATTCGATGCGTATCCTGACGTGTAGTTGTCCAGAGACTTTATGACACAGTCATTATCTCGTTTTTTTAGCTCCTTGATAATGCTGGAGCCCACGAAACCTGCACCTCCTGTCACCAAAATGGTTTTCATGATTTTTGAGTGTGTCAGTTTTAATTACAAGAACCATAAACGTACGCAACAACGATGTTTATCACTCCATTGCAGGCTGCTCTGTACAAGGGCATTTCTATTGTTCCGGATAATCTCATGAGTCCCATCGCTCAAATGGAAGACGCAAAATCAAACGTTGCTTCTTTTCAGGAGAGTCCCGCGTTCTCCGGAGTCGTTTGTTACGTTACTGGACTGCTTTTGCTTACGGCGTGGGAGAACGTTGTCGTCCCGAAGTTGCAGCTAAAGTCCATACTTCCCGATGTTCCTCTGCTTCCGGGTCAGCTAACTCAAAAACAAAAATCGGTCGGGTGGATTACACCCCTCACCGCAAACTTACAGACTCCTCCTCCACTACGAGAGGAGCTGCAGTCGCGCGGAAAATACTTGGTAGGATGCCGTGGGGATGTGCGCCAATTCATTACTCTTGAGTCGCGACCTAATCACAAGGGGGTTAGTGAGATGAGTCAAGAATGGTCGGAATACTACGGTGTAGATGTGACCATTTTCAAGGAGCTGGTGGAGTAAATCAGAATGTCGGTCTTTCTGTTGTTTCCGGCCGATACACAACCCATGGAGGATCTCACGAGGCGTGCCGAAAAGATTGTGTCGAGGAAGTCGACCTACACCACCGAGCCTTCCACATGCTTCCGCATCTTTGAAATCATGGAAAAGATTCCTCAGCCGACGTTTGTGCGTCCAGAAGAGTCCGAAACCAAGAAGCGAAAGGACATTTCACGAATCTAGGTCTGATTCGTCTCCGACTCGGGCTGTCAATTGGGCTGAATAGTCTGAGCGGGCTGAATCGAATCCCGGCTGACGAAAACCGGATGTGGAAGGTACCTTCTCCTTGGCTTGAGATCGCGTTCTCTTAAGAATTGTCCTAAATTCTGTTTCCGCTTCCCCAATGTTTGAATTTATTTTACTCAAATATGATACTGGTCCCGTCTTGAAGTATAGGTAGACACATAACACAAATACAACAAGCAATACGAAAGACAATGTTATTTTCCACGCTGTTGTTATCTGCATGTATGCATCTATCACAAACAAACTAAACAACGCGATCATTAGTGTAAATGATCCCCATTTAATAATCTCCCTATTGTTGTATTCTATATTAGATCCCAAGAAGAACCAGTTTACGTAATACCAAAGAACAAACACTGGTGGAAATACGAGAACACCTGAACATGCCTTCATGCCGTCATTCTTCATGGTTGATACGAACAGTGAAACGAGGCCGACCAAAAGCGCTATGACGGTAACAAACGTGTTCATTCTGAACTCTGTGCTATTCGTGATCCGAACACGCTCATCATTCTGTTGGTCGTTGATCCGTGCAGAAGCCGGCACTGATGATTTAGAGTTTTGTATACCAATTAGTGTTTGCAACCAGTTTTCTCGCGCTTTGTCGTGCTTGAATTCTTCAAACTGTTCTTGAATGAATTCAGGTTCGGGCTGATTATCTTGTGAGACTTCTGAGACACCGTGCAGCGGTAGAGTTGGTACAAGTCTTTCGGGACTGTAAGTAACACCATCTTTTCCCCTACGTTCTTCAAACAATTGTTGATATCTTGGCATTTTATTACAAACTCTTATTTTTTTCACAAATCATCATACGTCCTGAAAACATTACTTGTTGAAGCCCTTGATCTTGTATGATGTGCGATGATATTCGGAAAACCCGTGCTCCTGAAGTCCTTTGATGTGAGATGGTCCCAGATACCCTTTGTTGGATCGAATTCCGTACTTTGCATCCAAATCCGTAACTACGTCACAAAGCTCGATGACTTGTCGATCCCTAGTCGTCTTGGCCAGTATCGAGGCCGCGGACACATGAGGGTTTGTGAGGTCCGCTTTTGGAACGCACTCGTGAGGGATTCCTCTGTATTCACGAAAGATGGTGCCGTCGACGACGATCTTGTCCACAACCATGTCGGGATGCTTTCGGAACAAGTCATCCAGCGCTCGCTCGAAGACGAGTCGGCGGCACTCTCCCAGACCCAACGTGTCGATTTCCGTATGCGTGACCTCTCCGAGGCCGTACAGGCACGTTGCCACGATTTCTTGCCGGAGCCGAGTCCGCTTCTTTTCCGTGAGTTTTTTGGAATCGGTCAAACCGGGTATCTCCACTTCTTCTGGAATGTGAACGGCGGATGCCCACATGCTACCCAACGCAGGGCCCACTCCGGCCTCGTCCAGGCCGATCATGGTTGGCTGCTGTTTGGTCTTTGGGGCAGACCAAATTGATGATGACACGTTGACACATGCTCAGAAAAAATGCAACTCTACACATACAAATGCAACAGTCCCCGTCCCCGACTAGACCGCCATCTATACAATTGACGAACACCGACACCGTTTCTGAAAATAACTTCAAAGACCTACCAAGTCCTAAGGTGAAACACTCTTTAGATGAAGTGCAAAAAATAAGAGAAGAGTTGGAAAAGCTAGTGGGTCAGGAAAGCGTCGTGAAAGAGATGGCACTAGAGATCATGAAACTCCATCATAAGATGGAAAATTGCATCACGCGAATGCAAACGTCTTACATAAGAGAATCGGACAGACTACATCACGCCTTGGAACAAGTAAATTTGAAATCGGAAGTGAACGGACTTGCATTGCGTCAGAAGGCAAAGGACGAAGAGATATTATTTCTTCAGTCCGAAAACGAGCAGTTGCAAACTCTTGCGAGTGCCCCGCCCGCTCCGTCGCGTGGACGGCGTTGAACGGAACCATCAAAGATGGAAGGTATGCCCATACTCATGCGAAATAAGAACCGATCCCACGAGCAGTCTATGTCGACCATCGTGTCTTTGTTCCACGAGTATGCATCGAGACCACTCACTCGTTCAAAACCAAGGGTTCTGTAGATGAGTTGCGTTGCTGGATGGGTCTTGTGGTCGTACTGTGAATCGAAAAGCTGAGCACATGGCATAGACTCGTGTTGACGCGCCATGGTGGTATGGAGTGCCTTAATGGTCAGGTAAAGGCACTGCACTGCATACGGGTTCGGGGAACCTCGTATGGTGGATTCGCTGTTGCTTTTACCCACCATCCTTCCATCGGGATCGTACCACCTCGACTTTGAAGAGCTCGTATCAAGTCGTATCCCATACAAGCCCCACCTTTTTCCAGCATCGCTGTCGTTTCGTTCGTGCGATTTGTTGACACTTAGATGCCATATTTCGAATTCTGTGCCACGTTGAATGCCGAAAAGGCGAGCAATCACATTCCTAGAGTTCATGGACACGGGAGTAGTATCTCCGGAATGCAAAACAATCGCTATTTTTTTTGCTCGTCCTTGAGATGGTTTGAAGAAAAAACCGTGCTGCATGCTCCCTTGTTTGAAACCGTATTCGGCTTCCCAATCTTCGGTTCCTAGCACGGACTCGTTCACTTCAAGTTGACTCAATGTCAGATTCAAGTTTGGTCTGTATGGTTTCAAGTGCTTCTGCAACATCCGGTTTGGTCTTACTTCCACATTTTTTTGTTTGGTCTCAAGAGAAATGAACATTTGTGTGGCAAGCACATTATTTGGAAGCTTGTGTGCTGTGCATGCATGGGAAGACAGGAGCGTGAAAGCGCTCATCGTACTTTCTGGAATGACGAGTTCCGTTCAGCACATGTTGGAAGGAGGGGAATACGATAAAATGATGTCCATCGTGGATCGTCTGGGAGCGGGCACACTCGCACTATGTCTTGTGGCGAAACATGTCAAAAAAAACGGGTACACACGTCCTCCGTACATCGCAATATTAATGTTTGCACTGCAGCTTCTGGTGTGTTGCGACATGGGTTGGTGCGGTGCTCCGCTAACGTCGCTATATATATACATGCACAGTCTCTGGCACATTTGTATATGGTACTACATTTACATAATTCCGTCAGTAATTGAGAGTGTTTGACTTACACGTTGACGATTACGCATTACTTAATTCCGCTCAAATCTTCGGCATTTTTTTAAGATAATAGTGGAAAATGTCTGTTCTGAGAGCATCTGTACTCGGCGGGGTGGACGGTATAATAACGTCGTTTGCCATAGCTGCTGGCGCACACGCAGCTTCATTTTCTATGAATGTAGTATTGGTGATTGGTATGTCCTCTGTGCTCGCAGACGGATTGTCGATGGGAATCTCCGAATACATAAGCTCAAGCGGAGCCAGAGCCGAACGAGTCAAAGACGGGACCTTGCAGGAACGAGACGCACGGCCACTTTCACTCGGTCTATCATGTTTTGTAGCATTCGTCATATGCGGGTCGGTGCCGATTGCTACGTACTTGTTAACATACGGCAATCTGCTGTCGTGTGCCATGTTTTCTATAGCTTGTCTCATGCTCTTGGGTTCCGCGAGAACATTGCTATCAGGTGAGTCCCTGTTACTTGGGTTCGCTCAAACTACCATACTAGGAAGTATTGCAGGCGGTGTTGCGTACGGGGTTGGATTCATGTTACATTCATCATGAATCAAAATGTAGCACAGTTACTTGAACCGAACGCGCATGAAACGTAGAACGGTCTTTTTTTCACATACGTGGAAGTGTGATGAACTCAAAAGAAACAATCACCAAAGGGTGATGCGTCTCTCAAATGGCATGAAACGCCTCGGATGGAACACATGGGTCGACGAAACAAGTGGGGATGTACATGGCTTTCTCGACTTTGCACTTGCAAGCGCTATACAGCGGTGCGATGTGTTCGCTATATGTCTAACGCGAGAGTATGTGAAAAAAATAGATGAGGCATCAGGGCGACACAGCTTTGTTGTGGATAACTGTTTGAAAGAGATTTTGTGTGCGCGAATGCTCTGCAAACCAGTGGTACCTGTCGTGATGGAACCTTGCATGAGAGATATGACAACATGGGGCGTTGTTGCTGGGATGGGTCTAGGCGGATTCGTATATGCAGATGCATCTTTCAACGTCGACAAAAATATTGAGCTGCACACTCTCCTTTGTAATATGTGGGGAGGAGGTCCTATCATGTGTACCACGCCACTTGTTCAACGGCGGCGACGACCACGGTTCCGTCCACCTCCATTGCGTCGCTGGATAGGAGGAGGCTGGACCTCTTCTCCCTCCTCTTCCTCTTCTCCCTCCTCTTCCGATCCCTCCTCTTCCGATCCCTCCTCTTCCGATCCCTTCTCGTCATCTTCCGATGTTCCACTTTCACTCGTTTCCTCTGTATCCGAGTCCGTACTTTCCGTTCGACTATCACTGTAGTCCGATTCGGACGACTCCTTATCGTCAAACTCTGTGAACCCCGCGCTCTGAATATCGTCATCTATCTTTACGATGTTACTTGCGATATACGTCTTGAGTGCGGATATATCCGTGTCGTGAGAAATGAGAAATGCTGCCCATGTTTTACCGTGTAGGAGGTGCGCGTCCTTCATATCGTCGTCCCTAAGCTCGGAAAGATCACGAATCGCGTAACCCAGACGATGTACACACGAGCGTAGCGCGGAATTGATCGCTGGAGATTTGATGTCCGGCTCGCGCCTCTCTCTGAGTGCAATGTGATCTTCCTTAGTGATTGACAATAACGTTTGAATATCAGTGGCAAGTCCCTTTGCCTTTACGCAAGTAGACAGAGTGTGACGGTTGGTAGGGAAAATGTGGTTCATGATTGTAGTAGGTACGCCGTTTTTAGTCGCAAACCTGGAACGCATTCAAATACCCATGCAAGAATTGCACACCAGTACGATATCCATATGCGAAAACGGATTTGCCACGATAGCATTACTGTCCTGGTTTGAACAAAATGAGCATGGTTTGACTTCATGAAGTTTCAAATCCCTAGTAGTCAACCCCAGTGTATTGAAGGGTTTAGTAGATGAATTTCCGTTGCAATTGGTTCTTTCAGACACCTTAAAAAGCGTATCGCATCCAGAGTCGATGGAAGACTCTTTCACTAACCATTCGGTGCACCTGTCTATGAACACGCCTCTTTGGAGCGGTGTTTGAGGAGTTGATTGGGTTTTCCAAGAAACATTTTTGGATCGTGGCATACTTTTCTGGACTGATTTTACGGCTGCGTCCATTCCTATTCTGACATCGATACGTTCATTTCGTGCGTCAGTTTTTTGGTACAACATGTCAAAGTGAAGGGTGCTCATGAAAAAGTCTTCTTTTGCAACACGTGCTCTTAAGGCTCATTTTGAAATAATGCAAGAGTTTCTGGAAAGTTTATATGTAGTGTTTCCAAACGATGAAGAGTTGAAAGATGGTATTCTTCTCAATAAGAATGTTGTGGTGGGAGACACGGCCAAGATGACTGAAGGTGTTGAAGCTTGGTGTGAGAATATGCACGAACCTCTTAAGAAAGGGTCTGCCAAGTACATTAAGGCAGTTGAATCAATCACAGGGTCTCCTGCTTGTGTTTATCACGCATTTACATACAGAGATACGGCTGCCATGACAGCTTCTTCGAGTTCCGTTAGTCTGAGGCGGCTCGATCTCGACACAAAAATGAAGTCCACTGTTTGGGACGACAAATCGAAGGGTACATGTTGGGAGTACCTCGACGAACTGAACAGGACTGCATTTGATGCCATTGATTCAAAATCAAAGTGGAAGAAAATTCCGGTCGTGCCCACCAGAGACGAAATTCAGGCCGACATTGCACGGCGAAAGGCTTCGTCCAGCTCGGGCTCAAAAAATACTCAATCGGTAAACGACGGCATCAAGGAAACATTTAATAAGTTGTGCAATCTGCGTGGCATAGCATATACAGCCACAGATGATATTTCTTCAAAGATCTCAGATGCAGCGTCAGTCGTCAAAGAAATCAATGGAAATAATGTTACTGTCGGAGATATGTGCTGCGAGAGCGATCCGCAAGCATTTCGCGAGATCATGGTTGCGTGCTGCGGACCCGATGTAAAAATCACAGACTCTGAGATCGAGTCGGAGTCGTGGGAGCTTCTACACAAGTGCATCGGTCTCGCAACCATGAAGTCCGCGATCCCGATGCCTATGATGTCTGGGATCGAAAACATGGCGAACAAATTGGTCAACGACATAGCGTCTGGCAAGGCTGATATGAGTAGCCTGAACGTGGAAACTATCGGCCAGCAAGTTCTCTCCCAAGTATCTACGGAAGAAATGAACCAATTCGCAAACAACATAGACAAACTTCTACCGGCTCTAGGTCATCTCAAGCCTTTCTAGATTCAAGGAGCTCTTATGACCTCTATTTCTTTGGCCTGTCTCAGAAGAGCGTAAACCGTTTGTTTGGAAAGTTGTCCTCTTAATGGTTCTCTGTCTCTGTCAGATATGAGCGTGAGGGTGAGGGTGTTTTCGTCAAATCGGGCTTCCTTCTCTCGAAGAAGTTCTATTTCTTCGGGCAATGTATCGTATTTCACTTTCACTGTGAATCCGACATGTGAGACCAAATGCTCGTTGGTTTTCAGATCCCTAGCGTTTATCGAATCAAAAACCACCGTGGGGAATTTTACGTGATAGAAATCTAGTGCCCACTTTCCTGTTTTAACAATTACACTTTGGTTATTAGTATCGTCGATTGCTTTTATAGCATTATCATCGGCCTCTTTTATAGCATTAGCATCGGCCGTTATTAGTGCATTTCTCCGAGAGCGGGTCACAGATCTGTAAGTTTTGATTCGACGCTGTCTACTGATCGGCTTTCTATAAGGACTCGATCGTTTTCGAGAACGTTTGCGAGATCTACTCCTGCGTGATCTGGGCATTTGGGTTTACAAAAACATACACATTTTTTCTCCTGAGACCCCAACAAAAGTTGGGAGGGAGAGGAGAAACCGTCTTGGTTCTGCATGGTTTCACCTATAGTTACAGATGTGAATACGGGTCTGCAGACCAAACTCCCGACGGGTACCACAAAGTTGATGGAGAGCATCGTCGAGTTTGAACGAGAGGACCGTCCGAAATTGCCATCACACATTTTTTTGAAGGGCTGCACCATATATCGAAGGCAGGGGGTATCAAATTTTGTGGGGGAGTTGATCATACTTTCGCATCGTCCTAAAACAAAGTGGTCAGGAGGCATCGATTGTCATCATATATTCTTCGAAGGGTTACACCATGTTGAAGGTAAGGGCTATCGAATTTTTTGGGGAAGTTAGACCTTAAAAAAAGGAACCCTCGTGGACGTGGGGATCAAGGATCCCATTCGCTGGGAGGTACATAAGTCTACCGCCTCGACCGTCTCGACCGTGACCTCGAACGTGACTTAGACTTAGAACGCGACTTCCTCCGTCTTCTTCTTCTGGATCCTCTGTATGTAATGGCATCAACACCTTGGTACATCGCCTCGTCACTGGCACCGTACATCCCTGCGCCCGAAAGTATTTTCCTTCTGGCTTCGGGGGTGAGTCTTTGACCGGCCTCGGATCTTAGTTGGTCTAGTTTACCTCCTCCAACCGATGAAATGAGAGCCTCCATAATCCCTAAAAGTATGTCCATTTCACAGTGGGAGTTGAAGTATACGACCTTCCCTCCACTCTGATCCGAATGTCTAGCGGCTTGCAGATCTCCTGGACCGAGGGCTCCACCACCAAATATGCCTCCAAGAGCTTTCATGATACCCCCCGCTCCAGAAGCGATGAGTGTTGCAGGGTTCGCGAATTGAATAACCTGATTCAAACCCTGCGTAATTTTGTTCCATAAATGACCGGTTTCCTTCCCACTTACAAGGGGGGCGGAAATCAGTCCAGCTTCACCAAGACACAACAGGAAAAGCTGCTCGGGAAAAGTCAAGGCACGGTGTTGGTCAAAATAGAGCTGGTTCTCCGCGGCTCCTGCCCCAAACAATCCGAACTGGTGCCGGATTACTATCTGACCAATCACAATTTCGCGACTCATCGCGCTAAATCCCTGCGACTTTGCTCTCCACGATGATGCTATCGCATAGAAATGACCATCAGGATCTTCCATCGGGCCTAGATAAACATTCATATATTTGAGTACTTCCTTAGTCTTGTCGCGAATGTACTTTTCTGCACTCTCCTCGTCGTCCAGTACTACGTGTGCACCAGCTGCAATGTATTGAAAGGTGGCGTCGTCTGGGTCTACATTCTCATTTGCTTGAGCAGTAGTTTGCTCGACTTTATGCGCTGTATAAGAAGCGGCGTTCATTCCTGAACTGGCGGCCACGTCCTGGATTCGTGACGCATCGGCTTTTGCGGCCGATGACGCAGGATCATTGGCTTGGTCCAAGAATCTTTTGCCTCTGTAGACATACTCAACAGTATCGAGTTCGGTTCCGCGATAACCACGTGTACGGACTCTCGACCGATTTCTTCTAGGCTTGGAACGCGACTTGCTTCTGGACTTCTTCCTAGCCATGTTGTTTGAGAAGGTACAAATATTTTTTTTTTGTGGCCGTACTATACAAATGCGTCAAAAACGATCTTCAAGAAAATCAACTAGAAGGCGGCCATCGCGCAAAAAGAGGTCAAGGGTCTCGCGACGCAGGCATGTAACACGATACGCCGGCGCACACGATGATCCGCGTTATCGGGCTGCTTTTGTACGCCTTTTGGATGATCATGGGGTCACGCGCGTTACACATTCAGCGGGTATAAGAATGGATGAGGTGTTAGAACAAAGGCGCAAACCTGGTGAACTCATGGAATACCGTAAGAGAATCATAGACGCACATGGTCTGGGTGCATTAACGGCAGGGACACGGAGCAGAGATGATGAAATGATCCTGGATTTGGCCCTTGATCTCAGTTTGAAATTGATAGAGGCTGGGATACACGAGGCTTATGTGGACATGCCATCACTTGAATGGTTGGAGAGGGCAGTAAATAACGCGGGGTCAGGACTCGCCTCCCTGGCATGGCAAACACACGTAATTATACAACACTATGGAGAAAGCTTTCAGACCTATCAGGTCAAACTTGAAAAATATTGGAACGCGAGTGGGTCCTACGATAATTTAGTTTACATACATTTAGATGAATGGCCTTCAGGCAAATTTGCTGATGAAATAGGAAACGGTTTCGTGGGATCGGATGCTCATAAAGCTCTACAAGTTCTATGTTCCTATGGGAATCTAGAGAAAGCATCTAATACACGAAGTAAAAGTTACCCTATACCGATTAGAACTCTTTTAGGGACTTCGCAATACATCGGAAAAGGTTCCTATATTGACCTGAGCTTCGGGATGACACTTGTAGATTTCGTGAATATGCTGAAGACTTTGTTATTGTTGCACAAAATGGCGCGGGATGAATACGAGGCCGATCCTCATTCTGCTCAAACCAGTGTTGCGGCTCGTGATAGACAGAGAAGAGAGGCCAGGGAACGTTTACAAGAGGAGAACCGGAAGTTAACGGAAGCGCAACGGCGCCAACGACTAGAAAGAGGGGCTTCTATTGCTGCTGAAGCGCAAGCGGGGAAATTAAGTTCCGCAAAGGAAAACCTGAGAGAGTCATTCAACGCAATCAAACCAGAACTTCTCAACGAAATAGAAAGAAGCGTCAAAAAAGGAAAGAAGCGAGAACAGTTCTATACTACGAAATTCGTTCGCCTCGCAGGAGGGCCATCAAATGCTCGCACTCACGAGACGCTTTTACAATTGTATGCTTTCTACAACAGAACGCCGATTAGGGATATCTCAGAATCTATAGGAAGGGAACTTATTGATGAGCTAGCGAAAGATGGGATAGATAGTTTCCGAATTCACTACCCGCACTGGTACTGAAGAGACCAAACCAAAGAGAGCAAAGAGACCAAAAACATCCAAGGCAAATGCAAGAAGGAAGACGGGATCGTGCCCTATCTTCGCTATCGGCGCATTTGAAAGAGAGACATTTTATTTTTGAGGATGCTGAGGAGGTATGAACATGTAGTCTATGAGAATGTCTCCGACACAACGCGGTTCTCCCGGTCGCTGTGGGCGGATCATCTGGCGGATCATCTGGCGGATCATCTGGACCGTGGTCTGTGTGAATGCGAACGATTCGAACGGATTTTCCATACTTGCGCTTCTGCGTTGAGTTTATATATCTGATCATCTTCTACTGAAAGCAACCTCATTACCCAGTGCCTGTATGACCGCTTCCACAAGTAGATGTTCCGGACACGTTGTTTGGTAAACGGAGTCGTCGTTCAGCACGGTTGGAAACTCGATCAGAATCGACATTGCACCATACTTTCGCGACAGTTCAATCATTGCGTTCGATTCGTCATTGTGTACAGAATCCGGGTACTCGGGATGCATGACGACTGTAGTTTGAGGCATTGGGGTTCCGTTGTAACATTGCACCCCCATAAATGCCTGGTCTATTTTTAACTTCATCCTTTGGGCCATTTCATATTGTGATTTATCTCCATATAGTGTGAGTATGTTCAAACCGGTACCCCATCCAGTTGGTAAAGGATTCGAGGTATTCGCCGAGTCGGTGACCGTGAAGCTGTGTACATCGACATGAAGCGTGTCTGAGAGGCGGTTAGCAGAGTCTTGTGCATGTTCTATAACGGCACTTGCGACATCGTTCACCAGTGGAATCGACCACAGGCGGTTTTGGTCGGCATGAACGCGACCGACACTCGCGATGCATGTTTTACATTGAAGGCCTAATCGTTCCCTGACTTTCTTTTCCAATTGTTCCGCAATTGAGCGAGTACAAGGATCGTCGAGAGGTTCGGAGATGGCTGCTGCATGAGGGGCGGTAAGCAAAATGCGATGTTTGGGGCGCGTCGAACCCCTGGTTACATGGAATGTATCTACAATATTCTGAACGAAATCCCTCATATATGTTTACAGTATTTACAATTGACTATTATTTTCCACACGAGACATTCACATCATCCACTTCAAACCCTAGACGAGATGACAAGGTTGAGGAAAAGGACTCGTCGAGTCGTGTGCACATATTGTCCATTCCGACAGCTTTGCATTGGACACGGAACGCGCTGGGTTCGATACAGCGCGGCCAGCGATGTTCAGTTCCTTTAAGCTTCATGTGTACATGAGCTTCCATGGTACTCAGATATCTAGTCACAGGATCGGTTACGGCGAATGAAAAAAACAATATTGTATCGTACTTCATGTTGTTTTCGGTAAAGATTTTATCAACGTATTAACAAACGATACATATGAGGGCTAACAATCTAGGGGCGATCGGACCTAGAGTTATTTCAGTGAGGCCCACTCCAAAGGATCCACAGCCAATTCTACTGGGTCCGGAACCAAAAAAGAGCCTTTCCGAGGCAACATGTCGAATTATGAACATTTCATCTGCTGCAATTACAATTGCTGTAGTTGTATTCAATGTATTTTACCTTGTATTCATCTGAGTCATTCGTAACTGTCAACCAAAAAGTGGTCCAAATGTAAGATATGAGCAATCCCAGAAAAAAACTCACAAGTTGTTGTTTCGTCATGTAAAATGAATCGTTCAGTATGCCTATCACTGTGTAGTGACCTGCAATATGCTGACCAGTCGTGGTTAGAAACGCAGCCCCGATTTGTGATCTATTTGTTTGAAGTCCCAATGTCCAACCCAGGAATATCCAAACGGGCCATATGAACCACAGAACCTGTCGCTGAGTTGCTGTGGAAGAATACCACTTTCCCTTTGCTCGATTGTATATATACTTGTCTCGCATCCAGTAAACCAGGGCAAGACCTCCGAGCGGCGCTAAGCTAGTCCATTCGTTCGTAGTGATATTCATGACTATTGATACCGTGCTCTTATTTTTTTAAGTGTCGGAATGTAAAATGTTAGGCTTCTACTTGTGTCTGTTACCGATCATTCCTGACAGTTTACCGATTCCCGACTCCATTCTTGAACATGTGGCACGTCCAGCTTCACTTCCGCTCCCGAGTTCTCAAGTTTCCTCCGCCGTTTGCGTGAACAATTTGTCGAGCTGCGTCTTTTGGTCTTCTGTTTCGAATATAAGGTTGTCTTTAAAGAACTGTTTAACGTCCTCCATTCTATTTGATGCATCTAATGTCCCGTATCGAAATCTCTTTGTCTTTGTACGGTCCGTCTCTGATAAAACATAGAGCATAACCTTTTGTGAACTTGTAGTAGAAGCTGTTTGAATATCACTCACGTTCAGTTCGAACGTGAACTGTGCGTCGCCACGTTCTGCAAAAACCTTACCATACCATGGTAAGGCACCAGTTGGCATTTGTGTTGTACGAGACATTTTTTTTTAACGGCGACACCATCGTGTTTCACGCGCAAGCGAGGCCGAGATGATCCAGAATGAGGTTTGCGGATCAGAATAAGGATCCATTGAATGGAAAGGAGACGACAACATGCCCGAGCTATCACCTGAAGACAAGAAAGCACTGGAGGTGATGAATCCTACACATCGTTACAGTGAGTATTTGCTGGGACTCCGACATAACTGGGCATACGAGAAGAAGGTTCCTGGAAGGGACGCTCATGAAAGAAGGTTGGTGAGAATGAAGACCACAACGAACAGGTAACTTTTTTTTTGTGAATAGCTTAACAAATGCCGTCCAAGTGCGGATACGTCAGTCCATTCTGTAGAAAGGTAAGTAGAGGTAGGAAGGCCAAAAAGCCTTGTTCTAAAACTGTAAATGGTCAGAAAATAGACGGGACAAGAATTCGTGGGCATTCGAGACCCAAGGGGTGTCTCAACCACCAGGCTGAGAAAATACAGTCTTTGGCCAGGGCTCGCTCGGCGAGAAAAGCCGCGAAGGCTCGTCTGAGTGCGATCCGAACCATCCAATCCTACAGCAGACGCAAAAATAGAAAGAGCAAGGGTGGGAGCAAGGGGGGGAGCAAAGGAGCCGGTCCATCACGCAAATCTGGTCGCACCGTGAAAGCACGAAAGCGACTCATAGAAGAATAAAAAGTATGATACTAAAAAATGGCACGCCCACCAATCCCAAAAGGTACTCGGTTTGAGGTTCCAAAAGAGGGTAATGCAAAATACATTGCCTTGTTGCCTGACGGTAAGAGGGCTCGTTTCGGACACAAAGACTACGAGCAATACAAGGACTCAGTTCCAAAGGCCATGGGCGGAGGGAAGTGGTCCCATAAAGATCACGGCGACCGTGATAGGCGCGACAACTTCTTATCACGTGCGGCAGGTCAGAAGTGCGCAAATGGGAAACGCTGTATAGACATTAAATATTCCCCAGCGTGGTTTTCCTACTACTATTTATGGTAAATGTTCTGTCACATATTCATTGCCATTCGGAAGCCCATTCGATCCCCTTTTTTTGCTGCTTTGCATTGAAGACTCGACAGGGCCGGACGGGTGACAAGCGGGCAAGCGATCCTAATAACAGGCAAGTACCTACGTGTTTGAAATTATGTAGAATGCAAACGCGTTTTACCAACCCATTCTTCGATATTGAGATTGCATCTGGTAATATCTTACCAATCACGGGCAGTAACGTAGATAGATGTTCGACGTTGCGAAAGTCGTGTATGAGTGCGAATGAACTGTCGCGCACGTGGAGTGCTCTTACAGCCTCTTCGTAATCACGCAACAACTCCTCATCTCGTGACTCACCAATATCGAGACGCGGCCATCGAATGAATATCACACGTTCATCGATGTCTTCGCACAACACAACACTACTGCCGGGACTCGAACCCGAATCGTATTCTTGGAAGGAAGACATGTTACCCTTACACTACACACGCTCAAAAAGTTGAACTTTTTTTTTTCGCACGTCACCGAACGGAGTTTTTTTGGGGGGGGGGACCTGGCTCCAAGGGGCTCCAACGAGTCCGTTACAACACTTCCACACTGGTTTGATTTAGTCGTAATAGCGTCTATCCGGGCGAACAAATATGGGAGGGAGCTCAATACCAGGTGCTGTAAACATCCCTAGTAAGCGTTTCAGATTGTAAGCTCTGCGTCGAGCGTTGTATTTCTGTGTTCTCAAGCATCCCAGTCGCTTCATAGTTTCAGAGTGTGTACGTCTAAACTCATTGTATTCCCGTCCGACTTCACGTTCCTTTTCTTCCGCCTTCCTGATCTTTTCGACCAAACGTTTCAATTCTAGGGGTGCAGATGTGCGTCTCGCAACTGTACTCCTCAAATATTT
>MDTB01214554.1_pt1 | contig 48212 bp, 53 predicted proteins | sample 811161 | NCBI WGS metagenome assembly MDTB01 (sample SAMN05326650, study PRJNA326480) | marine metagenome | isolation source: seawater | place: Mediterranean Sea | collected 2009 | reverse complement strand
GATTTAAAGGGATATAGACTGTCAGAGACTATCAGAGACTGTTAATATTGTGAATCCAAAACCTTTTAAGTCCTTTGTGTCTACCATTTCACCACGAGGGCTTTTTTGTTTTCAATGTTATTATTATAAAATTCACAAATACTCAATTAGAATATTGGTTTAATTGTCTTGATATTTCTTTAGCAATAAAAGAATGTCCATAATGAGTAAGGTGACCATCAATTTTAAAAAAAAACTCTTCTCCCATATTTATATCTAAAAAGTGAACGTTATCCATTTTATTGGATTTGCCTTTAGGAAAGTTAAAGAATTTCATATTAAAACCATTTGTGTAAAAAATTAATATTTTTTTATTATTTAAACTTGGAAAATCACTTAAAACATCAAAGAGTACCGTCTTATGTCCATCAAAATCTAGAAGTTGATTTTTTTTGGTAATTATATCAATTGGTATGGTTGCTGAATATCTAACGGCTTTTATAAGTTTTCTAAAATTACTTACTGGTTTGCTTGTAACCATCATATCAAATTTCTCTTTTGCATTTTCATAATTATTAATTTTGAAATTCAAGTTTTCTCCAACATCATTATAACAATACTGTATGATTATAGTGTCAACCTTATCCAACAAACCAGATTTTTCTAATCTTATAATTTCCCTAACCGTTCCATAGCCTGATACAGCAAGGTTATACACCGGTCTTTGAATTTTTTTTTCTAAAAGAAATGAGAAAGTTTCGTTGTCATTTACACCCCAGCCCATTGCGTGTGAGTCGCCTATGACTGCAATTCCTTTTGTGTTTGTTTTTGGGTGTTCTGAGTATCTACCTAAATTATCAAAATTTAATTTGGTATCGAACTCGAGATTTTTGAAGTTACAACTGGTTATACCAGGAACAAATACTAAATCTTCATCAAATTTTACACATTCTTCTCTGCTCTGCCAAATGTTTCTTAATCCACCTTGAAGATAAAAATTTCTTTGATACTCAGTAATTAATTTAAAATCAGGAGTAATATTTTTAATTAATAAAAAGCCACTTATAATATAAATTAAAAAAAAAATTAATATATAATTAATTAATATTATTGGGATATACTTAAGAAACCTTATTATCTTCATACCTTAAGCTTTTATCAATTGTTTTACCTTGTATAGTTTTAATTTTAATTTTAATATTTTTATTAAGTCGCATATCTTTATTTCCAACCCATATGCCAGCAGCTAAATGCATAATTCCAATTTTTGTATTCGGCAAATATGGTTCTACAAAGACATTGTTTACTTGGTCATATTTAGGTAACACGTTACTAGCTATCCAATTACAGTACAAAGGCAAAAATTCTACGTCTACATGTTTGTCATAAACCGCGATATTTATAGCTAAACCTTCTGAACCAAAAACTTGACCAGAAGCTAAAGCTTTTTTTAAAATATTTTGCCACATCTCCCAGCAAGGAGAATCTTTTTCAAGCGAAAATACTCCAATATTTATATGAGGTGCAAAAGCAATTTTTCTAGCAACTGATTCAGAAAAACCTGATTTTTTTGCGTGTTTGTAATTTTGAGATTTGATTAAAGCTAATTTTCCAAATATCCATTTTACCTTTGATAAAACTCTATACCCTTGACCAACGGATTGGGTTATTCCTAACTTACCATTATTGCAGGCTTCAAAATACATTTCTACAGTAGACCAGTTACTTACCCATGCATCACAATCAATCCAAAGATATTTTTTAAATTCTGGAAAATATTTTGGCAAAAAAGCTCGCGATACCTGACTTTTTAACCACTCTTTACCATTCACTTTATATCCTGGAACTTCTATGTCCCATTCGGCTTTTTTAATTGAGTAAACTTTTTGTTTTAATATTTTTATCTGCTCCTCTGTTAATCCAGCGTCCAAAACACATATTGAAACACTTTTATTTTGTTCATAAGCTTTTATTGAATCGATAAGCTCTACAAGAAGTTCAAAATAATTAGAATCTGCGAGAGTTACGATAGCTTTGGAGTTCATAATTTATCTTTGCTCCAACCATTGTTTAAATTTATCTAAATTGTTTTGAATGTAAATTGGTAGTTCATTTGTTCCCAAAACTGATAATTTTTGCCCACCTTCAAACTTAGATTTTCTCATATCTACATTTAAATCGTATATACTCTCTTTGTTTTGTATTTTATTCTTAATTTTTTGAATTCCTAAAGAATTAAGATCATACTCTCTATGGTGAGCATAAGATTTGAGTTTTTTTTCAATATCCTCGGGTGATTTAATATAAGAAAAATGCCATCCGCCTTCATCTATAAACTTAATATCTGAATATTTATTTTTTGAGAATATAACATCAATTCGCCATTTTGGGTAAGATCTGTCCTTTATATTTCTTAACCATTGCGGAGATTTCAAGTGTTTTTTTTTACAACCTTTTGTTCCTGTCCAAATAACAGATTTAGAACATAGATTAAATTTATAATAAAACATTTTTTGCTTAAAAAAGATAAACTTTTCTTTAATTGATTGAAAATCAATATTTTCTAATTTAGGAACTTCGTCTAAATCCGAAATTAAAATAAAATCATTATTATCAGCTTCGTTTAAACCATTAATTATAAAATTTCTTTGGAAGAAATCTCTCTTCATTCCATTCAATATATATTTGCTATTTTTATTTTTTTCATCATCATCACCTTTAATTTGCTCTATATTAGAAGGTTCATTATCTAACACTAAATATATTATTTTATTTTTAAATTTATCGAATTTTTTTAAGCTAAAATTTAGATTTCTTTTTTGTCCACTGTGTGTAAATTTACTCTCCACAATTACAAATTTATCAACAAAGTTATTTAAATGATTGAGGCGGAGATCTAAAACTATATCTTCATCGAGATACATAAAACAATCAAAGATTTTCATTTAATTCTTACTTTTTTTGCTTTTGAAACTACAATAAATGTATCCCTGTAACCACAATCTTTGTAGCCTTGTATAATAATATTCAAATATCTTTTGGAAGGTGGAATGATCTTTGTCTTTTTCGGCATGAAGTAAAACATTACTTTTTTTCCTAAAATCTTAAAATATTTTTTTACATATAAAGTTGGATAATCTTCATAAATATCTAATTTTTTTTCATCCCTTTTGCTAATTTTATAAATTGCTCCCAAAACTTTACTATATTTTTTCTTTTGTACGTCTGCCACTCCACTTTTTAATGCGCCTGAAGAAAGATGACCAGTTCTAAAAGCTAATTTGTAATTTTTTAAGGTATAACAACCTATATATTTAGAATCTCTACAACGTCTTTTCATTTGTTTTTTATGGAGATTACTTCCAAAAGCAAAATATAACATTTCTACCCTTTTAAAATTTTAATTTTTTTATTTGTTAAGATTTTAATAATATCTTTATGGCAGGATTGTAAAAGATTTTTTTTTGACCCCCTTAATACAATGCAAACACCTATTTTTCCAAGCCTAAAGAAGGGGTAACTTCCAAGTTCAACTGATTTTTTATATTTTTTCTGAACTCTAGTTAGATCATTTGCGATTTTACTTTCAACTGTTTGGCAGTTGACGGATTTACTAAAAATCTGTGCGCCTGGTTTGAGATATTTCTTTAAATTGTGCACCATAGATTTTAAAATTAATGGTACTCCTGGAAGACAGATCACATTTTTTGTTATGAAACCTGGAGCAGCACTTGAAGGATTATAAATCAATTTTGAATTTTCAGGCATCTTAGCCATTTTTTTTCTTGGGTCATTAAATTGATTGCCATAATATTTTTTAAGGATATTTAATGCTTCTGGATTATATTTATATTTTCTTCCAAAAGCTTTCGCTATTGATTTCGAAGTAATGTCGTCATGAGTTGGTCCTATTCCACCTGTAGTTATCACATAATTAAAATTTTTACTTAAATCTAAAATACTTTTGATAATCTCTTTTTCTAGATCAGGAACAATTCTTACTTCCTCAATTTTAATACCAAGATTTGAATTCAACCAGGAAGCTAAAAAAGAAACATTCTGATCTTTTGTTCTCCCAGATAAAATTTCATTTCCAATAATTAATATCGCGCAAGATTTTTTTTTATTTTTTTTAACCATAATTTGGTACTATTTAAAATGGATTTTGAAAATGAATTAATACCAGGTGTTTTAATAAAAAGATATAAGCGTTTTTTTGTTGACATTAAATTAAAAAATAAAGTTGTTACTGCGCACTGCCCAAATCCAGGATCAATGATAAATCTTTTAAAAAGAGGAAATCCTGTATGGATAACCAAAACTGATAATAAAAATAGAAAACTACAATATACTTTACAAATTATAGAAATTAATAATATTAAGTACTGTATAAACACTCATATAACCAACAAAGTTGTTCAAGAGTCTTTACAAGATAAACTGATAAATGAATTAAAAGAATTCACTCTCATAAGACCTGAAAAAAAATTTGGTAAAAATACAAGGTTTGACTTTTTGCTTTATAATAAAAGGAAAGATAAAAAGGCATTTCTTGAAGTTAAAAGTGTGTCTCTTAGTAGAAAAAAAGGTCATGCTGAATTTCCAGATGCAGTAACTATTAGGGGAAAAAAACATTTAGAAAACTTAATGCTTGCTAACAATCAAGGATATGAAAGTTATTTAATGTTTTTAATTCAGATAGAAGATTGTAAAACCTTCGGAATAGCGTCAGATATAGATCCAGAATACTCAAGTGTTTTTAAAGAAGCGTTAAAAAAAAATGTTAAAGTGATTTGTTATGATTGTAAATTTTTAAACAAAGGAATAGAAATAAATAATAAAATAAAAATTTTATAAAATGACAGATAAAATGCTTGAAGCTTTTGATGGAACTAGAACTGCTGGTGCTATAGCGTCTAGTGCTTTAGATGAGGTTACAAAAATAATAAGGCCTGGAATTAAAACTGATGAAATCGATAAATTATGTTATGAATTCATTAATGACAACGGTGCTTATTCTGCTCCATTATTTTACAGGGGATTTCCAAAATCTTGTTGTACCTCGCCAAACCATACAGTTTGCCATGGAATCCCAAAAGATAAAATATTAAAGGAGGGAGACATTCTAAATGTTGATGTGACTTCCTTAAAAAATGGTTGGCATGGCGATACTAGTCGAATGTATTTTGTTGGAGAAGTTTCTACGAAAGCAAAAAAATTAGTAAACACAACATATCAAGCAATGATTAATTCAATAAAAATATTAAAAAGCGGTGTTCATTTAGGTGATTTAGGTTCTGCAATACAAAAACATGTGGAGTCAGAAGGTTATTCTGTTGTGAGAGATTTCTGCGGACACGGAACAGGAAAGAATTTTCATGAACCTCCTAACGTATTACATTATGGCGAACCAAAAACAGGAAGTATTCTAAAAACTGGAATGATTTTTACAGTTGAGCCAATGATAAATGAAGGTAATTTTGAAACAAAATTATTAAATGATGGCTGGACAGCGGTTACAAAGGACAAAAAATTATCTGCACAATTTGAACACACTATTGGTATAACAGAGGATGGATATGAAATATTTACATCCTCAAAAAAAGGATTAAATTTTCCTCCATACAAAAAATGATAGAAAGATATTCAAGAAAAGAAGTAAGAGAAATTTGGCTTGATAAAAATAGATATAGTCTATGGCTTAAAATTGAAATTGCTGCAGCTGAAGCAATGGAAAAATATAAAATTATTCCAAAAGGAGTTATTAAAAAAGTTAAAGCCAAATCAAAAATAGATGTTGAAAAAATATCAAAAATTGAAGGCAAGGTAAGACATGATGTTATAGCTTTTTTAACTTCTATAATCGAAAAGGTTGGTAAAGAGGCAAGTTTTTTACATAAAGGAATGACTTCCTCTGATGTTTTAGACACTTGTTTTAATATTCAATTAAAACAATCAGGACTAATTATTTCTAAAGATATTGAAAATTTATTAATATCTATAAAAAAACAGGCTATTAGGCATAAATACACTTTATGTATAGGTAGAAGTCACGGGATACATGCAGAGCCTACAACTTTTGGTCTAAAACTTCTTACTTTCTACGAAGAATTTTCAAGAAATCAAAAAAGACTTCAGAGTGCTATTAAAGAAATATCTACCTGTGCAATATCAGGTGCTGTTGGTACATTTGCAAATGTAGATCCTAGAATAGAAAAGTATGTTGCAAAAAAATTAAATTTAAACGTAGAACCAATATCAACTCAAGTTATACCTAGAGATAGACATGCTTACTTCTTTTCTGTTCTTGGTGTAATAGCAAGTTCAATAGAAAGATTTGCAACAGAAATAAGACATTTACAAAGGACTGAAGTTTCAGAAGTTGAAGAATTTTTTAATAATAAACAAATGGGATCTTCAGCAATGCCTCACAAAAAAAATCCTGTTCTTACAGAAAATCTTACAGGATTAGCAAGATTAATTAGATCGTCAGTTATACCAGCTTTAGAAAATGTAGCTCTATGGCATGAAAGAGATATTTCTCATTCGAGTGTAGAAAGAAATATAGGTCCAGATACCACTGTGACTTTAGATTTTGCCCTCGATCGATTAAACAATGTTGTAAAATCAATGAAAGTTAATAAAGATAATATGAAAAAAAATCTTAATTTAACAAAAGGTATTTTTTTTCGCAAAGAGTACTGCTTGAACTCACATCTCAGGGTATCAGGAGAGACAAGGCATATAGGATTGTTCAAAAATGTGCCATAAAATCTCTAGAAAACAATATCCCTTTCTATGATAGCTTATTAAAAGACAAGGTAATTACGGACAAAATACCTGTTAATATTCTAAAAAAATTATTTGATTTTGGTTATCACACAAGAAAAATTAATGTAATTTTCTCAAGGGTATTGAGAAAAAAATGAATAGAGGTAAAAAACTTTACGAAGGAAAAGCAAAGATAATTTACGAGACTAAAGAAAAAGGTCTAGCTATCCAACATTTCAAAGACGACGCAACTGCTTTTAATAATAAAAAAAAAGCTACAGTTGAAGGAAAAGGTGTTCTAAATAATCGAATATCAGAACACATTCTGAATAATTTAAATCAAGTTGGTATTAAAACTCACTTAATTAAGAGACTTAATATGAGAGAACAATTAATCAAGTTAGTTGAGATTATACCAATAGAAGTTATTGTAAGAAATATTGCAACAGGATCTCTTACAAAGAGGCTTGGGGTAACTGATGGTACTATTTTGGAAAAACCTTTATTAGAATTCTGTTACAAAAAAGATGAACTAGATGATCCATTAATTGCCAAAGAACATATCTATGCCTTTAATTGGGCGAGTGAAGAAGAAATTAAATCCATTGAAGATATGACTTTTAGAATAAATGACTTTATGTCTGGAATGTTTAGAGGGATTGGAATTAAGCTCGTTGATTTTAAATTAGAATTTGGAAGATGCTGGGAAGGAGATAAAAAAGAGGTAATTCTAGCTGACGAAATAAGTCCTGATACTTGTAGACTTTGGGATATCAAAAGTGAAAGAAAATTAGACAAAGATAGATTTAGAAAAGACCTTGGAAATATTATCCAAGCGTATCAAGAAGTTGCTAGAAGACTGGGTATAGTTCCTGAAACAACGAATGTTAGCGAAGTTAACTTTAAGAAACCTACATCAATAAGCATTAAGAAAAAATAAATTGAAATTTTCAGTAACAGTCACTTTGAAAAAAGATGTACTTGATCCTCAAGGTAAAGTTGTTAGTCAAACTTTAAAAAACATGGGTATAAAAAACTTAAATCAAATAAGACAAGGTAAATTTTTTGAAATCGATATGAATGAAAAAGACACCAATATAGCCAAAGATCAGGTTAAACAAATGTGTGAAAAGTTATTGGCAAATCAAATTATTGAAGATTTTAAAATTACCAAATCTGAATGAGATCATCTGTAATAGTTTTTCCAGGTTCAAATTGTGACAGAGACATTGCTGTTGCTTTAGAAAAATTGCAATTCAAAAATTCAATGGTATGGCATAAAGAAACTGAACTTCCTAGGTCAGACTTAATTGTGGTTCCAGGTGGTTTCTCTTATGGAGATTATTTAAGATCAGGTGCTATAGCTGCAAAATCTAATATATTATCAGAAGTTATAAGTGCTGGCAAAAATGGATCTTTAATTTTGGGAATCTGCAATGGATTTCAAATTTTAATTGAATGTGGGTTATTAAAGGGTGCATTGCTTAGAAATTCTGGATTAAAATTTATATCAAAAGATGTACTAGTTAAAGTACAATCAAATAAAAATAAATTTTTTAATAAATATAAATCTGGCAAAATATTAAAATTAAATATTGCTCATAATGAAGGCAACTATTTTACTAACAAAGAACATTTAGAAGAATTAGAAAACAATGATTTAATACCTCTTAAATACTGTGATAAAGAAGGTATAATTAATACTAAATCAAATCCAAATGGATCTATAAATAATATTGCTGCTATTTTTAATAGCAATAAAAACATTCTAGGTATGATGCCTCATCCAGAAAGATCTGCTGATAAAATTTTATCTGGTGAAGATGGTTTAAGTTTATTTTTAAGTTTGATGAACTAATATGACAATTACAAAAGATCAAATAGAATCCCATGGTTTAAAGGCTGATGAATATAGCAAAATTAAAGAGCTTTTAGGTAGAGATGCAAACTTATTGGAATTAGGAATTTTTTCCGCAATGTGGAATGAACATTGCTCTTATAAATCCTCAAAAATTCATTTAAAAAAACTTCCGACTAAAAATAATATTGTAATTCAGGGACCTGGAGAAAATGCAGGAGTAATTGATATTGGGGATGATGATGCAATAGTTTTTAAAATAGAAAGTCATAATCATCCTTCTTTTATTGAACCTTATCAAGGAGCAGCGACTGGTGTTGGAGGTATATTAAGGGATGTTTTTACAATGGGTGCAAGACCTATTGCTTTAATGAACTCAATACATTTTGGTTCGCCTGAAAATAAAAAAACAAAAAACTTATTAGGAGGTGTCGTATCAGGAATTGGTGGATATGGTAACTCTGTGGGTATACCTACTGTTGGTGGTGAAACAAGATTTAATAGCACTTATAATGAAAATATTTTAGTTAATGCAATGGCAATTGGTCATGCAAATAAAGAAAAAATATTTTATTCAAAAGCCAAAGGAGTAAATAAACCTGTAGTCTACGTTGGTTCTAAAACGGGAAGAGATGGCATACACGGAGCTACAATGGCTTCAGCTGAATTTGACGAAAACTCTGACGAAAAAAAACCCACGGTTCAAGTTGGAGATCCTTTTACAGAGAAATTACTTTTAGAGGCATGTTTAGAATTGATGAAAGATAATTCTATAATATCAATACAGGATATGGGTGCAGCTGGATTAACTTCTTCCAGTATAGAAATGGCATCAAAAGGTAAACTAGGAATAGAATTAAATTTAAATAAAGTCCCCTGTCGTGAAAAAAATATGACACCTTATGAGATGATGTTGTCAGAGAGTCAGGAAAGAATGCTTATAATTCTTGAAGATAAAAAAGAGGACGAAGCAAAAAAAATATTTGATAAATGGGATCTTGATTTTGTTGTTATTGGAAAAACTACCGATACGAATAGACTAATTTTAAATTTTGATAATCAAAAAGTCGCTGATATTCCTATTCCAGCATTAGCAGATGAGGCTCCAATGTATGATAGAAAGTGGGTTAAGAATAAATTATCAAAAAACAAAGTGAATATAAAAGATTTAAAAAAAAATTAAAATTGAAGATGCGCTTATTAAAATAATATCTTCACCAAATATTTCAAATAAAGATTGGATTACAGATCAATATGACCAGGCAGTTATGTGCGATACAGTTCAAAAATCTGGGGGCGACTCTGCTGTTATCAGAATTCATAATAAGGATAAGGCTATTGCTATTTCGGTAGACTCATCTGCAAATTATTGTAAAGCAGATCCTCAATCTGGCGGAAAACAGATTGTTTGCGAAAATTGGAGAAATTTAATTTCAGTAGGTGCTAAACCATTAGCTATTACAAACTGTCTAAATTTTGGAAGCCCTGAAAAACCAGAGGTGATGGGTGAATTTGTTGAGTGTGTAAATGGAATTAAAGAGGCTTGTAATTTTTTAAATTTTCCAGTGGTGTCTGGAAATGTATCTTTTTATAATGAAACAAAATCAAAAAGTATATTGCCTACCCCAGTTATCGGAGGCATAGGTTTAATAGAGGATTTAAAAAAAATAGTAGATATAAAAACGAAAAAATCAGGAAATATTATTTTAGTCATTGGAAAAACAATTGGTCATATTACTCAAAGTGCTTTTATACAGGAAAACTTTTCAATATTTGATGGTCCTCCTCCTGAAATTAATTTGGTTAATGAAAAAAATAATGGTCTTGCTGTTTTAAAATTAATAAAAGAGGGCTTGATTTTGTCTGCTCATGATATTTCTGCTGGCGGCATGTTGGTTTCTTTAGCTGAAATGTCAATTAAATCTGGCCTAGGCTTGAAGATATATAAACCTAAAAAACTTACAAATTTACTTGAATATTTTTTTGGTGAAGATCAAGGAAGATATTTAATAGAAATTACGAAAAATAACCAAAAAAAAATTGAAATATTTTTAAAAAAAAATAATGTTTTTTGGGAAGTAATTGGAGAAGTTCAAAAGGATATATTTGAAATTGAAAAAACATTTAGTTTGAAGACAAAAGAACTTCATAATTATAATAATCAATGGTATTATAAATATAATGCCATTAACTAAAAATGAAATTTCTATGATGATTATGTCAGCTTTTCCTGATGCTACGTTAGAGCTAAAAGATATCGCAGGGGATAATAATCATTATTCTGCTAAAATCATATCAAAAATTTTTAATGGTAAATCGAAAGTAGAACAGCACAAAATGGTTTATAAAGCTTTAAAGGGTAAAATGGGTAATGAACTTCATGCTCTTGCATTAACAACGGAGGAAAGAAATGGATGAAATAAATAAAAAAATTCAAAGTATTTTAGATAAAAATAATATTGTTCTTTTTATGAAAGGAACCCCTGATGCCCCACAGTGTGGTTTCTCTATGACTGTTTCAAATATTTTAAAACATTTAAAAGTCAATTTTGAAGGTATAAATGTTTTAGAAAGTAATGAGTTGAGACAGGGTATTAAAGATTTTACTGATTGGCCGACAATACCTCAATTGTATGTTAAAGGGGAATTTGTTGGTGGTTGCGATATTGTAAAAGAAATGTTTGAAAAAGGTGATTTAAAAAAACTTTTTGAGACTAAATCTTTGTTATCTTGAATAATACTCAATAACCAATTTTGGTTCCATCATAGTTGGGTAAGGTATATCTGCAAACTTAGGTACTCTAACAAGTTTTGCTGCTTTATTTTTTATATCAAGCTGAATGTATTCAGGAACATCTCTTTCTTTGCTTGATAAACAAGTATCAATGATAATTAATCCTTTTGATTTTTCTTTAACTTCTATTATGTCTTCTTCTTTTACTAAGTAGCTAGAAACATTTACTTTTTTTTTGTTAACTCTGAAATGACCATGATTGATCAACTGTCTTGCTGAAAAAACTGTAGGAGCTAACTTGGCTCTATAAACTACTGTATCCAATCTCCTCTCTAAAATACCAACCAAATTTTCAGTTGTATTTCCCTTTTTTTTAATTGCTTTTCTGTAAATATTTCTAAATTGTCTTTCATTAATATTTCCATAATACGATTTTAGTTTTTGTTTTGCATTAAGCTGAACACCATAATCAGTTGGTTTTCCTTTTTTACTTTGACCATGCTGACCGGGCGGATAATTTCTGGTATTAAATGGGCTTTTTGGTTTGCCCCACAAATTAACTCTTAATCTTCTATCTACTTTATGTTTTGCTTTTATTCTTTTTGTCATAAAAAAAAATGTTTATAATCTTTATAGTATATTTGTCAATTGTTCTTATAATTTACTTAAAACACTGGATAATATCCTCAATTCTTTATTGCTAAGCTCCATTCTACCAAAAATATTTCTTAGATTTATTAGCATAGTTTTTTTCTTTTCTTTTGGGGAGAAAAAACCCTTTTTATCCAAACGATCCTCGATAAAATTTGTAAATATATTAAGTTTTTTTTTAGTTATAATATCATTTAGTTTTTTTTCTTTATTAAAATAACTTGGTTTACAATTTTTAAATATCTCATAACATACGAGAATTATACTATGTGAAAGGTTAATAGACTGAAATTTTTTATTAACAGGAATTTTGAAAATATAGTTTGAGTATGCTATATCATCATTTGACAAACCTGAAGCTTCTGGCCCAAATACAATACCAATTTTTCTTTTTTTATTTTTTTTTAGACTTTCTATGAATTTATTAAAAGATAAATGTCTTTTATTAATATCTCTAGTTCTAGCTGAAGAGGCGTAAACAACATCATAATTATTTACGGCATCTTTTATATTGGAATATACTTTTGTATTTTTAAAAATATCTTTTGCGCCTACTGCTGTAACTATTGCTCGTTTGTTGGGCCATACTTCTTTTGGATTAACCAAATCTAATTTCTTAAAACCAAAATTCTTTAATCCTCTGGCAGAAAAACCAATGTTTTCTGGTAATTGAGGTTTTACTAGAAGAAAACCGATTTTGTTAATCATTCGCCGGTGCTTTTTCTTTATATAATTTGTAGTCCAAGCTATCTATTAAAGCTTTAAAAGATGCATCAATAATATTTGGAGAGACTCCTATAGTAAACCAATTCTTTCCGTCTTTATCTGTGCTTTCTATTGAAACACGCGTTGTTGCGTTTGTTCCAGTGTTTAAAATCCTAACTTTATAGTCAACTAACTTTAAATCTTTTAAATATTTTGAATATTTGCCAACTTTATCAACATTTGATCTTATAGCATTGTCTAAAGCATTAACCGGTCCATTGCCTGAACCCTCACAAATAATTTCTTTACCATCAACCACTATGTGTGCTTTTGCAAAAGAATTTATTTTATCTTTAGAGTCTCTTTTGACAGAAACATCATATTTTGAAATAGTTAGGTACTTTGGTATCTCTCCTAAAAGTCGTCTAGCTAGCAATTCAAAAGATGCGTCAGCACCATCATATGAATAACCTGCAAATTCCCTATCTTTTACTTCATTTAGTAAACTTTGAACTTTAGGATTATTTTTATCAATTTTAATTCCATATTTTTCTAACCTAGACATTATATTTGATTTACCTGACTGATCGGAAACTACAATGTTTCTATAATTTCCAACCAAATTTGGGTTAATATGTTCATAAGTTTTTGGATCTTTTGTTACGGCAGATACATGAAGCCCTCCTTTATGAGCGAAGGCTGATGCTCCTACATAAGCAGAATGCCTATTTGATTTTCTGTTAAGTATCTCATCTAATAGCCTTGAGCATTCAGTTAATGTTTTCATTTTATCTTTTGATATGCTTATTTCAAAACTTTTAGAAAAACTTTCTTTTAGAACCAATGAAGGAATTACTGACATTAAATTCGCGTTTCCACATCTTTCTCCTAATCCATTAATTGTTCCTTGAACCTGACGAACTCCACATAAAACTGCTGTTAAAGAATTAGCAACAGCATTTTCTGTATCATTATGTGCATGTATTCCAAGATTTTTACCAGGAATTACTTTAGCGATATCTGAAACGATTTCTCCAACTTCATGGGGCAAAGTACCACCGTTTGTATCACATAAAACAATCCATCTAGCACCTTCATCATATGCAGTTTTTATACAGCTTTTTGCGTATTCAGCATTATTTTTATACCCATCGAAAAAATGTTCGGCATCAAACATGAATTCTTTTTTATTTTTAATAAATAATTTTGCAGATTCTTTGATGTTTTCCAGATTTTCTTTTTTAGTTATACCTAAAGCTTTATCAACATGAAAATCCCAAGATTTACCAACCAAGCAAACAGCTGGAGTATTTGAATTTAGTACCGCCGATAATCCTGGATCATTCTGGGCGCTCCTGCCTGACTTTTTAGTCATTCCAAACGCCGTTAATTTGGTATTTTTTAGGTTTGGTGGATTATTAAAAAAATTTGTATCTAATGTGTTAGCTCCTGGCCAACCGCCTTCCAAATAATCAACACCGAGGTCAGCAAGTGCTTTTGCTATTTTATTTTTGTCATCAATAGAAAAATTAACACCTTCTGTTTGAGCCCCATCTCGTAAAGTAGTATCAAATATATATATTTTTTCTTTAGTCATTTATATTTCCAAATTGTTTTTTTATCCTTATCTTCAATAGTCACTCCTTTATTTTCCAATTCTTCTCTAATACTATCTGCTAATTTATAATCACCCTTCTTTCTAGCGTTTTCCCTATCTTTAATTTTATTTTTAATAGTTTCTTCATCAATTTTTGATTGTGTTTTCTTGAAATTTTCCCATATTTCTAAATCTTCCTCTAATAAGCCGATTAGATTACAACCAGCAAGAAAAAGTTTTTTGGAATCTTTATCTCCTTTAAAAGCTTTGTCGTAAAGTAAATGCAGTTTCGAAATGTAGCCTGGAGTATTTAAATCGTCTAAAAGTGGTTTTAATAAATCCTCATTTAAATCATTTTTGTCTACCTTTTCAAATTGAGTATACCATTTATTAAGAGTATTTTGGCTCTCATTAATTAAATTTTCGTTCCAATCCAAAGGTTGTTTGTAATGAGTGCTCAACAATGCAAGTCTAATAACCTGTCCATTTATTTTGCCTCTCATTTTTTCAATAGTAATTATATTTCCCAAAGATTTAGACATCTTTTCTTTATTAAAAGTAACATAGCCATTATGTAACCAATAATTTGCAAATTTCTCTGTTTTGTTTGAGCAACAAGATTGTGCAATTTCATTTTCGTGATGAGGGAAAACAAGATCTAAACCACCACCGTGAATATCAAAATTTTTTCCAAGAAATTTCTCGCTCATGACAGAACATTCTAGATGCCAGCCAGGTCGCCCTCTTCCCCATGGAGAGTCCCAACCTGGATCGTCTTGCGATGAAGGTTTCCATAGAACAAAGTCAAGTGGGTTTTTTTTTAATTTTGATATTTCAATCCTTGATCCTGCTACAAGTTCATCTGGATTTTTTTTTGATAACTTGCCATAATTTATAAATGAACTTACTGAAAAATAAACATGCTTATCTTTTATATAGGCATGTTTATTTTTTAATAAATTTTCAGCCATAGCTATCATTTCTTTTATGTGTTCTGTAGCTTTAGGTTCATGAGTTGGTTTATGACAATTTAAATATTTACAATCGTCATGAAAACTTTTTGAGATACTCGATGTAAGTTCGTTAATTGATATTTTTTTTTTTTTGGATGCGTCTATAATCTTATCATCTATATCTGTAATATTTCTCACATATGATACATTGTCTTCCCCAAAAATTTTTTTAAGGACTCTGCACAAAACATCAAATACAACTAATGGTCTTGCGTTTCCAACATGAGGGAAATCATATACTGTTGGACCACAAACATACATTCCAACTTTGTTCTTGTTAATAGGAGTAAAATTTTCCTTTTGTCCTGTAAGTGTGTTTGTAATGTTCAATTTGTTATTCATCTTTTATAATACAAACGGGTATTGGATTCATTTTATGCAAATTTTTTTCTCTTATTTTCAAATATTTTTTATAATTAGGATCGTTTGAGTTATTCATTGCTTTTTCCAAATCATGATAACTCATTCCTAATTGATCAACATCATTTCTTCCATCATTCCATAAACCATCTGTGGGAGCTGCATTAATAATTTTTTCAGAAATTCCTAAATAATTACCCAATTCCCAAACTTGGGTTTTTGTGCAGTCAGCTAATGGCGAAATATCCACACCACCATCCCCATATTTAGTATAAAAGCCGACGCCGAAATCTTCTACTTTATTTCCTGTACCCACAACTATTCCTGAATTTGCAGCCGCAACTTGATAAAGTGTTGCCATTCTAAGTCTTGCCCTAGAATTAGCAAAACCGTGCTCATTATCAAATTTTTTTAGTGTACTTGAAAAAGCTTCAAAAATTTTATCCATATCAAGCAAATGATGTTCAACATTTTTGTATTTTTCTTTTAACCAATTTGCATGAGAAAGACTTAAATCATGTTGTGATTTAATTTGATTAATCGGCATTGTTAGAACGATAGTTTTTCTTCCAGTTTTTGCACACAAAGTACTTACTACCGATGAATCTATGCCTCCTGAAATTCCAACTACTAGTGATTTTGGATTAAAAGAAGTATTGCTACAATAATCTTCTATCCAGTTTTGTATAATGCTCGCTATTTTTTCTACTTTCATAATTAAAACAATTCCTCTATTCTTATAAGGACTCTGTCTTAATAATTAAATAATTATTAAGACGCTGCTTGAATAATATTTTTTGAATATTTAGAATTCTTCTTTATTTCATCGGAAATTAAGAAGGCTAATTCTAATGCTTGCGTGGCATTTAGTCTTGGATCGCAATGAGTTCTGTATCTATTAGACAAATCTTTTTCCGATATCTTTTGAGCTCCACCTGTACACTCTGTTACATCTTGACCTGTCATTTCAATATGCAGACCTCCCGCATAAGTACCCTCTGACTGGTGAACGCCAAAAACATTTTTTACTTCCTTTAGCACGCTTTCAAAAGGCCTTGTCTTAAATCCTGTGGTAGCCTTGATTGTATTTCCATGCATTGGATCACAGGACCAAACAACCTTAAGTCCTTCTTTTTTTACAGTTCTTATAAGTTTAGGTAAAAATTTTTCAACATTATCAGCTCCAAATCTAGAGATTAATGTGAGCCTTCCAGGTTCATTTTCAGGATTTAAAATGTTACAAAGTTTAATTAACTCTTCCACTTTTAGACTAGGTCCACACTTCAATCCAATAGGATTTTTAATTCCTCTACAGAATTCTACATGTGCACCATCTGGTTGGCGAGTTCTATCTCCTATCCATACAAAATGTGCTGAAGTATCATGATATTCTCCCGTCGTTGAATCTATTCTTGTCATTGCTTCTTCAAAAGGTAAAAGTAGTGCTTCATGTGAGGTGTAAAAGTTTACAGTTCTCAACCTTCTGTTATTGTCAGGATTAATTCCACAAGCTTCCATAAAAGATAAAGAGTCACTAATTTTATCTTCTATCTCTTTATATTTTCCTTTTGTTTTTTTATTTATAAAACCTAAATTCCACAAGTGAACTTGTCTCAAATCAGCAAAACCTCCTTGAGAGAAAGCTCTTATCAAATTTAAAGTTGAAGCTGATTGAGAATATGCTCTGAATAATCTTTTTGCATCTGGTTCCCTGGCTTTCACTGAAAATTCCATTCCATTAATATTATCACCTAAATAGCTAGGTAACTCTTTGCCATCTTTTTTTTCTGTTGGAGAACTTCTTGGTTTAGAAAATTGTCCAGCTATTCTTCCAAGTTTTACAACGGGTAAATTTGCTGATGCTGTTAAAACTAAAGACATTTGCAAAATAGATTTAAAAGTATCTCTTATATTATCTGGGTGAAATTCAGCAAAGCTTTCAGCACAATCTCCACCTTGCAATAAAAAGGCTTTGCCCTCTACAACGCTAGCTAAAGCTTTTTTTAAAGAACGTGTTTCCCCTGCAAATACAAGTGGAGGATATTTTTTAACTTTACCTAAAACTAAATCAAGTTCCTTTTGATCTTGATATTCAGGTATATGTTTTGCTGGAAACTTTTTCCAACTATTTAATGCCCATTTTTTCATGTTCAACTCTTGATGGATATTTATATTATTATGTGTCTTTATTCAACTGTTACTGATTTAGCTAAGTTTCTAGGCTTATCTATATCGCACTTTTTAAATAATGCTACATGATAAGAAAGAAGCTGCAAAGGAATTGTAAAAAGAAAAGGTGTAAGATTTAAATCTGATTCAGGCAGATCAATTTGGAATCTAATATTTTCACTTATTACCTGACCGCCTGAATTAGTAATCAGCAAAACTTTACCACCCCTTGCTATCACCTCTTGCATATTTGACAAAGTCTTTTCAAAATATTTATCTTTTGGAGCAATAACAACTACTGGCAAACCATCTTCTATTAAAGCTAAAGGGCCATGCTTCATTTCTCCAGCTGGATAACCTTCGGCATGTAAGTATGAAAGTTCTTTTAATTTTAAAGCTCCTTCTAAAGCGATTGGAAAAGAAGATCCTCTCCCTAAAAACATAGAACCTTTTGACATATAAATATCTTTTGCAATTAGTTGTATTTTTTCCTCTTCCTTAAGGGAATTGCTTATTAATTTTGGTAATTTTTTAAGTTCATTTATTTTTTTTATATACTCGTTTTGATCTATATCTTTTCTAATTTTTGAGATTTTAAGTGTAAGAAGATATAATACAAGCATCTGTCCTAAAAATGCTTTGGTTGATGCAACACCAATTTCTGGTCCAGCATGAATTGGTAAAACACAATCGGAGCGTCTAGCTATAGAACTTTCAACAACATTAATAATTGAACAGGTTTTAACATTTTGTTTTTTGCAAATATCTAGTGCCGCATATGTATCTGCTGTTTCGCCCGATTGAGATACAAATACATATAATGCTTTTTTATCAAATCTTACTTTTCGATACCTAAATTCTGATGCTATATCAGTTTCTATAGTTAAGGATGTAAGTTCTTCTAACCAATATTTTGCCACTAGACATGAGTGATAAGCTGTTCCGCAACCTATTAAAACTATTTTGTCAATTTTTTTAGGGTCAATTGGGAGATTATAAAAGTTAATTTCTTCTCTAATTTTATCAATATATTCTTTTAAACAAGTTTTTGTTGTTGTGGGTTGTTCAAAAATTTCTTTTATCATAAAATTTTTATAATTACCTTTGCTTGCAGATGATTTGTCTTCAGAAAGTGTGAAAACTTCTTTATTAATTTTTTCTTTTTTTGAATTGTAAAATTTTACTTCATCTTTAGATAAAACACACACATCTCCATCATCTAAATAAGATATCTTGTTGGTCATTGATTTTAATGCGTATGAGTCTGAACCCAGGTAATTTTCACTATTTGAATATCCCACAGCAAGTGGGCTGCCTCTTCTTGCTCCTATAACAAAATCTTTAAAATTTTTAAATATAATTCCTAAAGCAAAACTTCCTTTAAGCATATTTAAAGTTTCAAATACAGCATTTAAAGGTTCTAATTTTTTTAATCTTTCAGTAAGCAAAATTGTTATTACTTCTGTATCGGTTTGAGATTTAAAAACTTTTCCTGACTTTTCAAGATTTTTTTTTAATTCATCAGAATTTTCAATTATTCCGTTGTGTACAACAGAGACTATTTCACTTGAGTGCGGATGAGCGTTAACTTCGTTTGGAACACCATGTGTTGCCCACCTTACATGACCTATACCCAGGTTACCTGAGCTTGGATTTTGAAATAATATTTTTTCAAGTTTTTCAACTCTACCTGGACATTTTTTTTCGTTAATCTCTCCGTTTGCGATAGTTGCCAATCCTGCAGAGTCATAGCCTCTATACTCAAGTTTTTTCAAAGCATTTACTATATTTGTTGATACCGATTTATTACTGGCTATACCTATAATTCCACACATTATTTTTTTCTCTTATAATTTTCGATTTCTTCTTGTTCTGATCTTTCAAGAGCCAAGGAATTTTCTTTGACATCTTTTGTGATTACAGAGCCAGCACCAACAATAGATTTTTTATTAATTTTGACAGGAGCTACTAAAGATGAATTTGATCCAATAAAAACATTGTCAGCAATAATAGTTTTATTTTTTTTAATTCCGTTGTAATTACATGTTATAGTTCCTGCACCTATATTAGAATTTTTTCCGATTTCAGTGTCTCCAATATATGACAAATGACTCACTTTAGAATTAGATTTTATTTTAGACTTTTTTGTTTCTACAAAATTTCCAATCTTAACTCCTTGCATTAAATGTGTTCCTGCTCTGATTCTTGCATAAGGCCCAATGGTAACCCTTTTTTCTATTTTCGCCCCCTCTATATGACTAAAGGATAATATCTCAACATCATTACCAATTTTTACTTTTTTGCCAATAACCACATAAGGATTAATTGTTACATTTTTTCCAAATTTTGTATCGCCAGATAAAAATATAGTCTCAGGTGCAATTAAATTTACACCAAGTTTAATTGCCTTTATCCGTAAGCTTTCCTGATTTGCCTTATAGGCTTTAATTTTTTTTAATTTTGAATTTGTTTTCATTAAAAATTGTCTTTACATTAGAATTATGATGGTAATAAGTCACAAAATGTTTCTTTTTAATACTTAACATAAATGACTCGAAAACTAACAATTCTATTCGATTTAGACGGGACACTGGTTGATACTGCGCCCGACTTGATGGGTGCACATAACCACGTAATGAAAAAATTTGGTTTTCACAAAAAAGATCTCGGGGATATAAAACACCTTGCTGGACGAGGTGCTTGGATAATGATGCAAAGATCTTTTAAAGAAGAAATAACAGATGAAAAAGTAAAAAAACAAATGGTTAAAGAATTTATAGATCATTATGCTAAAAATATAGATAAGGGTAGTAAGCCAATAGAAGGTGTTATTGATTTTTTAAAATTGGCGCAATCTAAAAAAATTCCAATGGCAGTTTGTACAAATAAACATGAAAAACTTGCAATTGATTTGCTTAAAAAAATTAATTTAGCGGAATATTTTCACTACATTGCTGGTTGTGATACATTTGATTTTAATAAACCTGATCCAAGACATCTTACAAATGTTGTGGAAATTATTGGTGGAGACGTAAATAAAACTATTATGGTTGGAGACAGTGAGGTGGACTCACAGTCTGCTTATAATGCTAAAATTCCTTTTATATTAGTAGAGGATGGATATACAGAAAAAAAAAAAGAACAAATACCCCATGATATTTCTATAAAGAATTTCAAAAATTTTGAAAAAGTTATTGAAAAATATTTATGATAGATTTTCAGCTTTTTTCAGCGCTTGTTACTTATTATTTTATAATGTTTGCAACACCAGGACCTAACAATGCGATGCTTACTGCCTCTGGATTAAAATTTGGTTTTGTGAGAACCTTGCCACATTTGATAGGTATTCCTCTTGGCCATATTTTTCAAATTGGATTAGTTTGTTATGGTTTAGGAAATTTATTTTTAGTTTTTCCTCAATTACAATTTTATATGAAAATTTTATGTTTTCTTTATTTGTTATATCTTGGGTGGAAAATAATAGGCTCTTTTAGCTTGGTGGATAAAGACACAGGTGGAAGGCCTTTAAAATTTTATGAAGCATCACTTTTTCAATTTATTAATCCTAAAGCATGGACTGTAGCGATTACAGTTGCCTCTGGTTTCTTTCCTTCGGATGAAAATTTTGTAATTGCAACAATGTTCTTGGTTGTCACAGCTGCTGTAGTTTGTTTTCCTTCAATTTGCATTTGGGCTATTTTTGGAAATAGCTTGCGAATCTTTATTAAAAATACAAAAACTAAAAAAATTACAGAGTATATTTTGGCAATTTTGTTAGTTTTAACTGCATTGGTTGTATTATTAAAATAGTCTTTGATTTTATATTTCTTGTTTAATATAAAAACTTTATGCATTTTACAAAAAAAAATGCCAAGGAAAAAAGAATAGATTTTGCAAATAATCTGAAAGAAAAAAAATTGCTTAAATTTCCTGGTGCTTATAATCCTTTGTGTGCAAAATTGATTGCAGAAATTGGTTTCGATGGAGTTTATATTTCCGGCGGTGTCATGTCGAATGACCTAGGAATTCCAGATATAGGTTTGACTACACTGACACATGTTAGTTATAGAGCAAACCAAATTGCGAAAGTTACTGATTTGCCATCAATAGTTGATGCTGACACTGGTTTTTCAAATTGTAAAAAAACAGTAGAAACTTTTGAGAATATGGGTCTTGCCGGATGTCATTTAGAAGATCAAATAGCTGAGAAAAGGTGTGGTCATCTAGAAAATAAAGAGCTTATTTCAACAAATGAAATGGTAAAAAAAATAAAAGATTCTGTTTCGTCAAGAAAAGATAAAAACTTTTCTATTATTGTAAGAACAGATGCTAATCTTGTAGAAGGTCTTCAAAAAACTATCGAAAGAATAAAAGCGTATGAGGCAGCGGGTGCTGATATTATATTTCCTGAGTCTATGAAAGATGAAAAAGAATTTGAAAGTGTGAGAAAAAATACGAATGTTTATCTATTGGCAAATATGACAGAATTTGGAAAATCTAAATTATTATCTACAAAAGAACTTAAAAATTTAGGGTATAATATTGTTATTTACCCTGTGACAACCCAGAGATTAGCGATGAAAAGTGTGGAAGATGGCTTAAGATCAATTTTTAAAGATGGACATCAAAATAACATTATAGATAAAATGCAAACTCGAAAAAGACTTTATGAACTTGTAGAATATGAAAAATATAATACACCAGATAAAAAAATTACTGATTTTAAAACAGATGGACATGAATAGTTATGACTGAAGATATAAAAAAAGGTTTGATGGGCATAGTCGTAGACGAAACAACTATTTCACAAGTTATGCCTGAAATAAATTCTCTTACCTATAGAGGTTATAAAGTACAAGATCTTTGTCAAAAATGTACTTTTGAGGAAGTTGCCTATCTTGTTTTGAATGGCGAACTTCCAAAATCAAAAGAATTAAAAAAATTTATTAAAGATGAAAGAAACAATCGTAAACTTTCTAAGCAAATTCTTAACGACATTAAAAATATGCCAAAAAAAGCTCATCCTATGGATGCTATAAGAACTGCGGTAAGTTTGATGGGGCTGGAGGATAGAGATGTAAGAGATAATTCTCCCAAAGCTAATATGAAAAAAGCAATGAGGATTTTTGCTCAAACTCCTACAGCTGTTGCTGCTTATTTTAGGGCAAGAAAAGGAAAAAAATTCATTCCACCAAATAAAAAATTGTCTTATTCAGAAAACTTTTTTAATATGATGTTCGGTAAAGTTCCAAACAAGGAAATTGTAAAAGCATTTGATGTCTCAATGATACTTTACGCTGAACATAGTTTTAATGTTTCGACTTTTACTGCGCGAACAATCACTAGTAGTCTTTCTGATATGCATGGAGCAATTACAGGTGCTATTGCAAGTCTAAAGGGACCCTTACATGGAGGGGCTAATGAAGCCGTAATGTATATGTTTAAGGATATTAAAAAACCTGAAAAAGCTGAAGCATGGATAAATGATGCGCTTGATAAGAAAAAAGTTGTTATGGGATTTGGCCATAGAGTTTACAGAAGCGGTGACTCAAGAGTTCCAACTATGAAAAAATATTTTTTAAAAGTTGCAAAAATAAATAAGAATGAAAAATTTCCAAAAATATATGAAATATTGGAAAAAGTAATGCTTGAAAGGAAAAATATACATCCTAATGTAGATTACCCATGCGGTCCGACCTATCATTTAATGGGAATAGATACAGATTTTTTTACCCCAATATTTGTTATGGCCAGAATAACTGGCTGGTCAGCTCACATAATAGAACAACATGCTGCTAATAAACTCATTAGGCCTTTATCTAAATACAAAGGCAGTGAGCACAGAGAAGTTCTATCTCTAAATATCAGATAATTTTACGAAAAAGCTTCAGCCCACGAACCTTTCGTAGAGGCTTTTGAATATTCAGTAGCTCTACCTTCAAAAAAGTTCATGTGTTCAACTGCATTAAGCATAGTATCTAACCATGTAAGAGGATTTTCTTTAACTTTGTAAATTGGATTTAATCCCAGTTGAATTAATCTTCTATCACCAATCCATCTAATATATTTTTTAACTTGATCTGGTGTTAAACCTTGAATTGGGCCCATTTTAAATGCTAAATCAATGAAAGCGTCTTCGTGATCAATAATAGTTCTACATGCATCATAAATTTCTTTTTGTAATTTTTCATTCCAGATTTCAGGGTTCTCTTTGATGAAAGCTCTAAAAAGCCTTATCATTGAGTTACAATGGAGTGTCTCGTCTCTAACTGACCAGGTAACTATTTGTCCCATACCTTTCATTTTGTTATGTCTTGGAAAGTTTAATAGAATTGCAAAACTGGCAAAAAGCTGAAGCCCTTCGGTGAAAGCACTGAACACAGCAACTGTTTTTGCAATATCAGCTTTCGAATTAACATTAAAACCTTGCATATAATCATATTTGTCTTTCATTTCTTTATATTTCATGAAAGCCGAATACTCTGACTCTGGCATACCTATTGTATCTAACAAGTGTGAATAAGCTGCTATATGGACTGTTTCCATTGCCGCAAAAGCTGTCATCATCATTAAAACTTCTGTTGGTTTAAAAACAGTAGTGTAATGTCTAAGATAACAGTTGTTTACTTCGACGTCTGCTTGCGTAAAAAATCGGAAGATTTGAGTTAATAAATTCTTCTCTTCTTGAGATAAATTTTTTTGCCAATCTCGAACGTCGTCACCTAGTGGTACTTCTTCTGGCAACCAATGTATTCTTTGTTGTGTTAGCCATGCATCATAACACCATGGATATCTAAAAGGTTTGTAAACAGGGTTTTCTACTAACAACCCACCTTTAAAAACTTCTTTATCTTTATTTAATTTAATTACTGACATGATAAACACTCCTCATATTTGTTTTCTTCATTACTTGATTCTTTTTTGCTTGAATAAACATTCTTTGTCACATCTGTTGATGACCCTGAATTAATATTTTCTGCCCTTTGAATTGATTTAGATCTGCAATAATAAAGGCTTTTAAGTCCTTTTTTCCATGCTTGAAAATGCAGATTATGGAGATCTTTTTTATGAACATCAGCTGGAACAAAAACGTTAACTGATTGGGCCTGCGAAATATGAGGTGTTCTGTCGGCACCTAGTTCAACAATCCACCTTTGATCTATCTCAAAAGCTGTTTTGAATGTTTCTTTTTCTTCGGCAGTTAAGAAATCAAGATGTGAGACTGAACCTTGATTTGTTGTGATACTTGACCAAATCTCGTCGGTGTTTTTATTATATTTTGTCAAAACTTTAGCTAAATATTTATTTCTAACATTGTATGAGCCTGACAAAGTTTTGTGTGTGTAACTATTTGCAGCTATTGGTTCAATTCCTGGCGATGCCCCTCCACAAATTATTGATATTGAAGCTGTAGGTGCAATAGCTGTTTTGTTTGAAAACCTTTCTTTTATCCCAAACTCTTCTGCGTCTGGACATGGTCCTCTTTCCTCTGCTAGATCAATTGATGCTTTATCTACTTTTTGTTGAATATTTTCAAATATTTTCTTATTCCACACTTTGCTCATAACAGATCCAAATGGAATATTTTTTTGTTGAAAGAAAGAGTGTAATCCCATAACGCCAAGACCAACACTTCTCTCTTTCATCGCAGCATATTTGGCATTTGCGAAACTTTCGGGTGCCTTATTAATAAAATCTTGAAGTACGTTATCCAAAAATCTCATCACATCTTCTACAAAATTTTTATCGTCTTTCCATTCATCATATTTTTCTATGTTTAATGAGGATAAACAACAAACAGCTGTCCTTTCATTACCCTCTCTATCCTTGCCAGTTGGAAGAGTGATTTCACTACAGAGATTTGATGTCTTAACAGTTAATCCAGCTAACTTGTGATGCTGCGGAATTTGACGGTTCACTGTATCAATATAAATAATGTATGGTTCTCCAGTTTCAACTCTAGCTGTCAGTAATCTTATCCATAAATTTCTTGCTGAAAGCGTACCTTGAATTGAACGGTCTTTAGGGCTTCTTAATGCCCATTGCCCATCTGTTTCTACAGCTCTCATAAATGCATCTGAAACTAAAACACCATGATGTAAATTTAAAGATCTTCTGTTTGTATCTCCTCCAGTTGGTCTTCTCATTTCGATGAATTCTTCTATTTCAGGATGATCAATTGGCAAATAACATGCGGCTGAACCTCTTCTTAATGAGCCTTGGCTTATTGCAAGTGTTAGAGAGTCCATAACTTTTATGAAAGGGATAATTCCGGACGTTTTACCAACCTTTCCTATTTTCTCTCCTATAGATCTAAGGTTTCCCCAATAACTTCCTATACCGCCGCCCCTAGCAGCTAACCAGACGTTTTCACTCCAAAGTCCAAGAATACCTTCTAAACTATCACCGGCTTCATTAAGAAAACATGAAATTGGAAGACCTCTTTCCGTGCCTCCATTTGAAAGAACTGGCGTTGCGGGCATGAACCAAAGATTGCTTATATAATTATAAAGTCTTTGGGCGTGAAGATTGTTGTCAGCATAAGTACTCGCAACTCTCGCAAATAAATCTTGATAAGATTCATTGTGCCCTAAATATCTGTCACTTAAAGTTGCTCTACCAAAATCAGTTAAATTTTTATCTCTCGATCTATCAATCTTTATAGTTATGCCTTTGTCATTCTGAAAAAGTTCGGTCTGATGGTTTAATGAAAATAAATCAGGTTTATTGTTATTTAGGTCTTTTAAATTCTTATTTTCAATTCTCTCTAAGTTTGAGACAGCCTTTTCTATCGCTAATGACACATTTTTATTCATAATTTCCTTAATTTACCTGATTTATTGGGCAAAACAACTATATGTTGTGTTGCAGATATATTAATATACTAAATAACATGCATATCAATAGAACATTACATGAACATAAATATTTTTTCAAGTTTAAATTAATTCTGTTAAATCTAATGTTAATAAATCAAGTAAATAATGAAAATCAAAAATAGCGGTTTTAGAGAATACGATGCAAGATGGTTATATCCTGATGACATTGATTTAAAGGGAATGGAAGAGCTTGGTAAAGCTTTAGGAACCCAGGTAATTAATAAGACAAAAAAGAATAATCCAAAGGTTATAGTTGGTCACGATTATAGATCTTACAGCGAAGAGATAAAAGCAGCTTTAAAAAAGGGTCTTATTTCTACTGGATGCCAAATAGAAGATATAGGCCTGTCACTAACACCTACGGTATATTTTGCGCAATTTAAATTAAAATCAGATGCAATCGCGATGGTAACGGCGAGCCACAATGAAAATGGTTGGACAGGCGTTAAAATGGGAATTGAAAAAGGTTTAACACATGCTCCAGAAGAAATGAGTCAACTTAAAGAAATAACTTTAAGTAGAAACTTTGCAACAAATAAAGGAAATAATAAGGAAATTAAAAATTTTCAAAAAATTTATATTAATGATCTAATTAAAAAAAATAAGTTAAAAAAAAAATTAAGAGTAGTTGTTGCTTGTGGTAACGGAACAGCTGGAGTATTTGCTCCAGAAATCTTAAAAGGAATTGGTTGTGATATAATTGAACTAGACTGTAATTTAGATTTTACGTTTCCAAAATATAATCCAAATCCTGAAGATTTAAAAATGCTTAAGGCTATTTCTGAGTGCGTAAAGAAAAATAAAGCTGACATTGGTTTTGGTTTTGATGGAGATGGAGATCGGGTTGGTGTTATTGATGATCAAGGTAATGAGATTTTTGCTGACAAAGTTGGTTTGCTTATTGCAAGAGATTTATCAAGAAATTATAAAAATTCTAAATTTATTGTTGATGTTAAGTCTACTGGTTTATATTTAAAGGATGATATTCTAGCTAAAAACAATTGTGAAACAATATATTGGAAAACAGGTCACTCCCACATAAAAAGAAAGGTTAACAAAGAAAAAGCATTAGCTGGATTTGAAAAAAGCGGTCATTTCTTTTTTAATCAACCAATTGGTTATGGTTATGATGATGGAATAAATTCTGCAATTCAAATTTGTCATTTGCTAAATAATCAAGAAAAAAAAATGAGCATTTTGGTTAATGATTTACCAAAAACATTCCAATCACCAACAATGGCACCATATTGTAAGGACGAAGAAAAATATGAAGTGGTTAAAAGTTTAATTAAAGAAATTAAAGAAATGAAAGAAAAGCGTGTAAAAATAAATAATGAATTTATAAAAAATATTTTAACCGTAAATGGTATAAGATTTATATTAGAAAATGGTTCTTGGGGACTAATTAGAGCCTCATCAAATAAGCCTTCATTAGTTGTGGTTACGGAAAGTACTAAATCCAAAAAAGAAATGGAGGATATTTTTCACTTCATAGATAATTTAATTCAAAAAACTGGTAAAGTTGGGGAATATGATCAGAAAATTTAAAGATTAAAATAATCGTATAAAAATCTACTGGCTATAATAATTAAAAATAATCCAAAAAGTTTTGTAATAATCTGTCTTTTTATCTTGTGGACTGTAGTAGCGCCAATTTTCGCCATGTAAATTGTTATTGGAATAAATATAAGGAATGCTGGTATATTTATAAAACCAATGCTCATAGGTATACTTGCTTTCATTAATAATCCTGAAAATAAAAAACCTAAACAGCCAAATACTGAAATTAAAAAACCAATTGAGGCTGCACTTCCGATAGCTTTATTTATTGTAAATCCAACAAATTTGAGTATAGGTACATTCATTATAGCCCCCCCTATTCCCATCAAAGATGATACAAAACCAACAATAAATCCTAAAACTGTTCTTTGAAACAAACTAAATTTTAATTTTATTTTTGTTTTATCTTTTAAGAAAATTAAATTAATGGCTAATAAATAAATTATTATACTAAAAAAAAGAACCAAAGATTTAGTTTGCATTGATGCAGCAAAAAAACTTCCGATAATGACACCTACAACTACAAATATACCGTATGTTTTTACAACGCTAATTTCTACAGCCTTATGTTTGTAGTGTGTAAAAACAGACATAATTGCGGTTGGAACAATTATTGCAAAAGAAGTTCCAACAGCTAAATGCATAATAAAAGATTTATCTATACCCACAGCACCAAAGATATAAAAAAGACAGGGAACTGTAATTATTCCACCTCCAATTCCAAAAAAGCCAGCAAAAAAACCTGCAACGACTGCTGTGATTACCATTGTTAATAAAAAAAACAAAATTTGATTTGATCCAAAATTTTCTATCATTGGGCTGATTGATTAGCCTTCTCATTATTTTGAGCTATTGTCATTATATGTTTAACTTTTTGAAAATCTGAATCTCTTGCCATCATATTATCACTTAAATATCTCTTCCATTTATTTGCTCCATTCTGACCGTGGTATAGACCTACAGTGTGTCTCATTATTTGATTAATTCTTGTTCCTTTTTTTACTTCTTCATTTACATATTCTACCAATTTTTCAGCAACCTCTGTCCTTGAAAGAATTTTATTATTTTTAAAAATTTTATTTTCTATATCTGCCAAAAAGTATGGATTTTGATAAATAGCTCTTCCAATCATAACTCCATCACAATATTTTAGGTGTTCTAAAATTTGTTCTGAATTTGTAATTCCACCATTAATTATTATCTCCAAATTTTTATTTGTATCCTTTATTTTATAAACAAGTGGATAATTTAGTTTTGGTATTTTTAAATTTTCTTTTGGTGTTAATCCCTTAAGAATAGCTTTTCTTGCATGTAATATTATTGTACTGCAACCAGCTTCAGAAATTTTTTTAATAAAATTGTCTAAATAATTAAAATTCTCTGTATCATCAAATCCGATTCTTGTTTTAGCAGTAACTGGTATTTTGCATGAATTGACCATACTATTTATACATTCTGCAACAAGGTCTGGTTCTTTTATAAGACACGCACCAAATTTATTTTTTTGAACTTTTTTACTTGGGCAACCAAGATTTAGATTTATTTCATCATACCCCATATCTTCTGCAATTTTGCATACGGTTGATAATTCATCTTTATTAGAGCCTCCAACTTGCAGAGCAAGAGGTTTTTCAATTTCATTAAACCCTAAAATTTTTTTTTTATCCCCATGTATGGCCGACTTAGTTGCAACCATCTCGGTATAGAGCATCACATTTTTACTTAATAACCTCAAAAAATATCTCTCATGTCGATCCGTACAATCCATCATAGGAGCAACACAAATCTTTCTATTTATTTTCAATTATTTTTTATCTTCTTGGACTTCCTCTGTTAACTCAAGAGGTGTTTTTTCTAATGGTTTTTCATCAACTTTTTCTTCATTTGAAGTTGTTGATTGTACAGGGACTTTCCTTATTCTTTTGGATGGAAGTATTGCTACCCCAGTTTTTGAAACCTCACCTTTATATTGTTTTTCAAAATCATCTGAGGTCACTTCTTCTGTTTCGTCTTCTACCAAAGACTCATCTGGCTCTTTTCTTAACCTTAAAACTGCGTTTTTTTTTAATTCTTCAACGCTAAGTTTCCCTGTTGCAATTTCTCTAAGTGCGATAACTGTTCTTTTATCGTTATCTTCGTCAACGAGCATTTCTGATCCAGAATTTAATTGTGAAGTTCTTTCTTTTGCTAATAAAACCAAATCATATTGATTTTCAATTTTATTTAAGCAATCTTCAACTGTAATACGAGCCATAAGGATGAGCAATAATTAATGAAAAGCACAGATAAAATCAAGTTTTTTTTGCTAAATAAACCGGTTGAATTGATCCTTTTATAACAAATAAAAAGAATAATGATAGGCTTATGTACATTATACTAACTAATGCAATATCTTCAATTGTGTAGCCTTTGTCTATTAACAAGCCAAATAAAGCAGTGCCAAAAGCTGTAGAGAAAACCATTAATGCTGTTGTTAATGCCCTAATAGATCCTAAATATCTAACTCCATATATCTCTGCCCAAGTAGAGGATCCCAAAACATTAGCAAGACCATTTGAAATTCCAACAAAACCAAAAAATAAATAAGCTGAAAATGATACATCAAAAAAATAAAGAATTATTAAGCCGAATAACAAAGGCACATTCATTAATGGTACCAATTTTCTGCTTGTAAACTTATCAACTAAAAAACCAGATATTAATAAAGTAAAAATAGAAGTTAGTGAATAGATCATAAAGGACTGTGGAACAATATATGATCCCCAAAGTTTAGAGTCTGCTATAAAAGATTGATAAATAAAAACTCCAGTTACAATCCACGGCATTGCCAACATGTTTAATGATATAATATAAAATTTAAAATCTTTAAGAACTTCAGATCTCTTCCAACTTTTAATATCATTAAATTTTTTTTGATTGCTGTTTAAAAGACTGCCTTCTCTTGAATCTATAGTGATATTTTTAATTGTATAAAAAACTACAATAGGTAATACGATAATAATTATTATTGATATAAATTGCCAAATTGTTCTCCAAGAGAAAATGGATAATAAAAATATTATTAAAATTGGTAAAAAAAACTCCGCACAAGACAAACCAAACCAAATTCCACTCAATGCTCTACCCCTTCTTTTATTAAAATATCTTGAAATTGTAGTTGATGAAGTATGAGACATTAATCCTTGTCCAGAAAATCTCATTAAAAATATTGCTATGATAAGAAAATAAATACTATTTATAAAAGAAAAAAAAAGTGAAGAAAAGAATAATAATCCTATTACTATTAATGAATATTGAAAAATATTAATCTCATCAATTTTTTTTTCCAAACCATATAAGAATTAAACTAGAGCAAATTGTAGCTATTGCATAGATTGTGCCAAATTGTCCATGAGTAATATTTAATTCATCTCTGATACTCGGATTAAATAATCCAAGAAAAAAGCTCTGTCCAAAACTTGAAAAAAATGTAAATATAATACCGAATAATAAAACTTTTTTATTTAAACTAAGGTTTGTCATATGTCTAAAGTATCTTTTATAGGTCTTGGAGTTATGGGTTATCCCATGGCAGGACATATATCAAAAGGTGGTCACGAAGTAACTGTTTTTAATAGAACTATTTCTAAAGCAGAGAAATGGATTAAAGATTATAAGGGAAAACTGGCAAAAACTCCTAAAGAGGCGGCAAATGAAGCTGATTTTATATTTACATGCGTTGGAAATGACGACGATCTTAGAGAAGTGACTCTTGGAGAGAACGGTTTGTTTAAATCAGCTAAAAAAAATTGTGTTTATATCGATAATACAACTGCTTCTGCAGAAATTGCTAGAGAACTTTACAAAGGGGCGAAAAAAAATGGATTTGATTTTTTAGATGCTCCAGTATCCGGAGGTCAGGCAGGTGCAGAGAATGGTGCATTGACAGTCATGATAGGTGGAGATGATAATGCGTATAAGAAAGCAGCTCCAATAATTAACTGCTACAGTAAAAAAATGAAGTTACTTGGACCAGCTGGTAATGGCCAACTGGCAAAAATGGTTAATCAAATTTGTATTGCTGGATTAGTTCAAGGACTTTCAGAAGCAATAAATTTTGGACTAAATGCAAAACTAAATATGGAAGAGGTTATTGATACAATTTCAAAAGGTGCAGCACAATCTTGGCAGATGGAAAATAGGTATAAAACTATGATAGAAGATAAATTCGACTATGGTTTCGCCGTAGATTGGATGAGAAAAGATTTAAAAATTGCAATGGATGAAGCAAAAAGAAATAACTCCCCTCTACCAATAACAAAAATTATCGACCAGTTCTACGGAGAAGTTCAAAATATGGGTGGAAAAAGATGGGATACTTCCAGTCTTATTAAAAGATTTAGAAAATAATCGTGTCAGAAGAAAAAGTAAATTACTACGAAAATTTTGAAGAAATAGAAAAAAAGCTTTGGGGTCTTTTGAAAGAGGCTGTAAAAGATAGAAATTCTGAATTTAGAACCCCTGCATTTATATGTGGTGACAACAAAGATTTAGATGGAAGAATTGTTGTTTTAAGAAAAGTTGATCCGAAAAATAATTTCATTCAATTTCACAGCGATATTAGATCAACAAAGATTAAACAGATTAAAAAAAATCCAAATTGTTCAGTATTATTTTACGGTAAAAAAGAAAAAATTCAACTTAGACTAAAAGCAGAATGCGAAATAAATTTCAAAAACAAAATTACAAAAGAGTCTTGGGAAAAAACTGGTCATATAAGTAGGAAATGTTATTTAGTAAATAAAGATCCTGGATCAATAACTGATAAACCAACGTCAGGATTAAATGACAGATTTGATAATTTTGGCTTTACTAAAGAGGAAAGTGAAGCAGGATATAATAATTTTAGTGTTATAAAATGTAATATCAAAAGTATTGAGTGGCTTTATTTAGCTGCAAAAGGCCATAGAAGAGCACTAATTGATTTTGAAAGCATTAAAAAATTTACATGGTTAATCCCGTGACCCAAATTCTTAATCATGAAGATTAGAATTGTTCTTATCTAATTTATCTACATCAATAGGAAGATTCTTTATTTAGCTTTACTTTGAGGTATTTATTTGTCTTTAATACCAATTTTAAAAATTGTTTTAAAGCCATTCTGTCACACCACAAAAAACTCATAACTAACTTACCTATAAAGCACTTCTTTAAAAAATTAGCTTAATTAAAGTATTTACTTAACTCTATTTACATTTACTTAACTCTATTTACTTTATGAAAAAAAAAATTTTAATTATGGGTTTGCCTGGTGCTGGTAAGACGACCTTGGCATCTAAACTTGTTCCTCTTATAAATGCTAAATGGTTGAATGCTGATGAGGTAAGAAAAGAGGCGAACGATTGGGATTTTTCAGATGAAGGAAGAAAACGACAAGCCACAAGAATGGCTGATCTTTCTGAAAAATTAAAAAAGCAAGGTAACATTGTGATAGCTGATTTTGTTTGTCCAACTCCTAAAGCAAGAGAACTTTTCGATCCTGATTTTATAATTTGGGTTGATACTATAAAAAAGGGAAGATTTGAGGATACTAATAAAATTTTTGTTGAGCCGGAGAATTATGATGTACGTGTTACGGAAAAAAACTCTGAAATATGGTCAATAAAAATTGCTGATTTAATTGTGCCCTATGTATGGGATAACCGTAAACCCACTGCACAAATGTTAGGTAGATGGCAACCCTGGCATACTGGTCATCAAACATTGTTTCATGAAATTTTAAAAAAAAACAGGACAAGTAAATATTATGGTGAGGGATGTAAAAGGTGTTGGAGATAATCCTTTTGATTTTGAAACTGTAAAGAAAAATATAGAGGGAGCTCTAAAAGAATTTAAAAATAGAATTAAGATTACTCTTGTACCTAACATTACAAATATATGTTACGGACGAGGAGTGGGATATAAGATTGAAGAAATTATTCTCTCTGATGAAATACAAAAAATTTCTGCTACTAAAATTAGATCAAAAATGAGATTTGAAGGAAAATTAAAATAAAATATTAATCATCATTCGTTTTTTTTTTATATTTTTTAGATGTCTTAACGTAATGCTGTCCGTTTTCAATAATAGCTTTAATTTCCTCTTCAGTGACTTTGCGAAGAACTCTACCAGGACTGCCGACTACCAAAGAATTGTCAGGGATTATTTTATTTTCTGTAATTAAACTATTTGCACCAATTATACAGTTTTTTCCAATCTTTGCATTGTTCAGGATAATGCTTCCTATCCCTATGAGTGTGTCATTTGAAATTTGGCATCCGTGTAACATTACCATATGTCCTACTGTTACTCCTTTTCCAACTGACAAAGGATACCCTGGATCAGTATGAAGAACGCTACCATCTTGTATATTTGAATTTTCTCCTATTGTAATAAGCTCAATATCCCCCCTTAGAACAGCGTTAAACCAAATACTAGAATTTTTTTCTAATTTAACCTTTCCAATTATTGAAGCGTTAGGTGTAACCCATGAATCTGGATCTACCTCGGGAACATTTTTTTCGAAGTCATAATTCATTATTTTATGTATAATACATTATGGTTTTAACTAAAACACCTATCTGTAATTTTGGAGAAAAAGCTAATACTTTTAAACTAAAAGGAACAGATGGGAAAATTCATAGTCTTGAGGATCATGTTGGAAAAAATGGATTATTAGTTATGTTTATTTGTAATCATTGTCCTTATGTCAAAGCTGTAATTAAAAATATTGTAAGCGATTCCACTCTTTTAAAAAAAGATGGGGTAAAATCTATAGCTATAATGTCCAATGATACTAAAAATTATCCGGAGGACTCTTTTGAAAACATGGTTTCTTTTAGTGAAAAACATAAATTCACATTTCCATACTTATTTGACAAAACACAAGAGGTAGCAAAAAAGTATTCTGCTGTATGTACGCCTGATTTTTTTGGATATAATAATAAACTTGAATTGCAATACAGGGGAAGAATAAGAGAATTAAAAGACTTAAAGCCAGTTGGTAACTCTGATAGTGATTTATTAAAAGCTATGCGTTTGATTTTAAAAACAGGAAAAGGACCGCAAAATCAGATTCCAAGCATGGGATGTAATATTAAGTGGACTAATTAATGTTCGTAATTTCGACTAGAAATTATCCGCCTGAAATTGGTGGAATGCAAAATTTAATGGGTGGATTGGCTAATGCATTAATTAATCATGGCCCAGTAAAGGTTTTTGCAGATAAGTCAGAAAATTTTGAAAAATATGACAAACTTTCAGAGATAGAAATTGAAAGATTTGGTGGGATTAAATTATTCAGAAAATATAGAAAAGCAAATCGTGTAGTTGATTACATTAAAAGTAACAGAAATATAAGATCAATTTTTTTTGACCATTGGAAAAGTATTGAAAAAATAAATCCGGAAATAATTAAAGAAATACCCACTTTTTGTCTGATACATTCTAAAGAAATTAATCATTCGATAGGGTCATCATTAAATAAGAGAATTTTAAAATCAATTAATAAGACAAAATTTGTAATTGCCAATTCAAATTTTACAAAAGATTTGGGTATAAAAATCGGTATACCTAAAAATAAAGTTCATATCATTCATCCTGGATGTGATGATCCAATGCAAATAGAAAAAGAATTTCAAATAGAAGCAGAGAAAATTTTAAAAGATTCTTTTCCAAAAATAATTACTGTTGCCAGACTTGATAGAAGAAAAAATCACCAAAATATACTTATGTGTATAAGAAACCTAAAAGAGATATACCCTCAAATAAAATATGTTTGTATTGGTGATGGTGAAGAAAGAGAAAATATTTTAAAACTTTCCAAAGAGTTAAAAATTGAAAATGAAGTTATTTTTTTTTACAAAATAGATCAAAATTTAAAAAATGCACTTGTTAAGAATTCAAATCTTTTTTTAATGCCATCAATATCTTTTAAAACATCTGTTGAAGGTTTTGGAATATCTTTTATTGAGGCTGCAAGTTATGGAATAGGATCAATTGGTGGGAGACACGGAGGAGCAAAAGACGCTATTGAAAATGAAAAGACAGGTTTATTATGTAATGGTGAAAATATAGACGAGATTTATGAAAATATTATTAAATTTTTTGAAAATGATAAATATAAAGAATTTGGAGTAAATGCACTAAAATTTTCCAAAAATTTTACCTGGAATAAAATAATTAAAAAATATTTAGATTTAGTTTAAATCATCTTTAATTTTTTCAAATACATCGGAAACATTAAGTTCTTTTAAATCATTTGCTTTAATCGCTTTAAAGTTTTCGGTTTCTATACTTACTTTTTCAGGAGAAGTATGACTACCAAATAAAACCACTCCTCTTTTATTCAGATGAGCACAAATATGTGCAGGACCTGTATCGTTTGATACAACGTAACTTGAATTTTTTATAAGGCTTACCAGCTCGTATATATTTAAAGACTTACTATTATTTAAAATTACATTTGCTTTAAAATTTTTTGCCTCCTCAATTTCATTTGGCCCAGGAGCAATAGCTATATTATATTTAGAGCCATATTCTCTATTTAGTAGAGAGATCAAGTCTTTAAAATACGGCCATTTCTTTTTTTTTAGTTTAGGAGAACAGAAAGGAAAAATTAAAATATATTCGCCATCAAAATTTTGATTTAATATATTTTTTATATTTTTGCTTAACCAATTAATATCAGGTTTTTTTGTAAATTGTGTTTCATTGATACCGGATCTCTTAAGTTGTAGTTGCATCCTTTCTAAAACTGGTAGTTTTTTTTCTTCTATTATTTCTTTTTTTAATATGAATGAACTGCTATCAGACCAAAAAATATCTTTTTTAAAAAGAAATTTTTTATAAAATTGAGTTCTAGAAGAATTCTGTAAATCAAAAACTTTTATAAAATTAAATCTCTGAAGCATTTTTCTTAATTTATTAATGTAGAATAAGTTCCATCTAGGCAATCTTTTATCTATGAGAACCCCATCTAAATAAGGACAGCTTGTCATAAATTCTGCATAAGGAACAGTTGTTAGTAATAAAACATTGTCATTAGGAAAATTTTTCTTAATATCCTTCATGGCACCGTTTGCCTGAATTATATCTCCTAAAGAACCATGTTTAATAATCAATATGTTTGACATTGATATAATTTATTTGCATATATTTTTAATGTAATAATGTCTATTATCTTAAAGTGGCTAAAAAATGAATAAAATTTACATTGAAGCATCAGTCGGTGAATTAATTGATAAAATCACAATATTAGAAATTAAAAGAAAAAAAATTCAAGATAAAAATAGTTTAGAAATAGTTAATAAAGAATACTCTTCTCTTACAGACACTATGGAAAAAAATTTAGTTATCAATGATAAAATAAAAAATTTATGGGAAGAATTAAGGGAAATAAATCTAAAATTATGGGAAATTGAAGATAGTAAAAGATTAGCCGAAAAAAATAAAAAATTTGACGAAAATTTTATTGAACTTGCTAGAAACGTATACAAATTTAACGATAAAAGAGCTAAAATTAAATCACAGATAAATCAATTAAGTGGTTCAAGTATTAGAGAAATCAAACAATACACTAAGTATTAATTTATAAATTTTACCTGGGATATTTCAGTTTTCTTTCTATTAATCTAATAAAAGTAACAAGATTAATCGAATGAGATTATTTGTTAGATGAAGAGGCAAAATTCCATCTACAATCGAAACTTGGAATATAAACTTCTGTTAATTCAACGTTTCCAAAATTGTTTCTTAAAAGCTCCATCCAATTTCTAACTTGTTTTGGTTTTTTTGACATACAACCAACCTGCGCTGTAATAATTCCTCCAGATTTAAGAATTCTTTTTAAACTTCTCATATTTTTTGCAGCAAGATCTATACAAAATTGGTCATCATTAAGATCAACAAAAATTTTTTCATATTTTGAATCTTTAACCTTTTTAATGCTTTCAAATGCATCTCCCCAGTATGTTTGTACTTTGTTGTTAGCTTTAACTTCTCCACAAACTTTTATTAGATGTTTTTGACAAACTTTGACAACTTCTGGATCTAACTCATACCAATCAATTAAGTCAAAGCCTTTTGAAGATAGTTCTCTTGCTACACCACCATCACCACCACCAATTATTGCTGCACTGGAATTATTTTTGGATAAACTTAATGCTGAATTAACAAATTGGCCGCTATATTTTTTTTCGTCTTTTTCAGCTACTTGTAATTCGCCATCTATAAATAACGAATTCCCAAACTCTTCTAATTTCAAAATTTCAATATGCTGACCAACTTTTGAGACAAAATTTTCTAAAACATCACTTACTACATAGTATTTTTTATGTCCAGGTGTACTATAAATGTCTTCGTAAACACCCTTGTTACTTCTATCAAAACTTCTCACAACTGCTCTATCGTGTTTTATTTCTCCCTTTAAAACATCTAAAGCTGCTGTCGGTGAAATTTTTCCACAAGTAAAGAAATCAAAACTAATTATACCTTTTTCCGGAAATGTGTGAAAACTCATGTGACTCTCTGCTAAAAGTGCTAAACAGGTATAACCCTGCGGCTTAAATATCTTTTCAGAAATATTTAGAACTTCAATTTTGGCTTTTTTTGCTATTTTATATATAACTTTATTATAAAAATCAGGTGTGTAATCCTTTTTTACACCCAAAAAATCTATCGTTACGTGTTCTCCAACTTTTTTCATTGTATAACTCTCTTTTAACGACTCATTTTTTCTTATATTTTTTTTTATACTTGTTATTTTATTTTTTACAACTTATTTTATTTTTTACAACTAAAAATTATACTGTTAGTAAAAATTGGAGTTTAATTTGAAAAATAATTGGTCAAAAAAAATTGCAAATAATTATATTAAAAAGTACAAAAAACTTGGTTTTTCTAAGGATTTGGCGTTAAGAGTTTATACAACCCGACTATTAGGAAGAAATAAAGAGCTTGTTTTACATGGTGGTGGCAATACTTCTGTAAAAACCACTATCAAAGACATTGATGGAAAGAATTATGACGTACTATGCGTTAAGGGTAGCGGTTGGGATATGGCTGATATAGAACCTCCAGGTCTTCCTGCGGTTAAATTAAAACCTTTATTGTCACTAAAAAATAAAAAATATTTATCTGATGAAGACATGGTTGCTTTTCAAAAAAGAAATTTGATTGATATTAAATCACCAAATCCTTCTGTAGAAACATTTCTACACGCCTTTCTGCCCTACAAATATGTAGACCACACCCATGCTGATGCTGTTATGAACGTAACTAATAGACCTGGGGGGTTAAATTTTTGTAAAAAAATATTTGGAAAAAAAGCAAGTATAGTTCCCTATGTAATGCCTGGTTTTATGTTAGCGAAAAAAGTAAATGAAGTTTATTCTAAAAATCCTAATATTGAATGTTTAATACTTATGAATCATGGAATTTTTACTTTTTCAGATGATTGTAAAAAAGCTTATGACTTAATGATAAAATACGTTTCCAGAGCAGAAAAGGCGGTAAAAAAATTAAAATCAAAGAAAATTAAACAAATTAAAAAGAATAATATTAAATTTAATCCACATGATATTGCGCCAATAGTGAGAGGTCTTTTGTCTGAAAATAAAGATCAAAAATTTGTTATTAATTATAGATTAAACAAGCATCTTAAATATTTTATAAATGGTAAAAATGTAAGAAATTACTCATCAAAAGGTACAGCAACACCCGATCATGTTATTAGAGTAAAACCTTTCCCACTAATTATTTCGCCTAAAAAAAATTCATCGATAGATGATTTTAAAAAGACTGCTGAAAAAGCTTTTGAAAATTATAGAAAAAAATATGTGAATTATTTCAAAGTAAATAGTAAAAAAGTTAAAGGTAAAAAAGTAATGTTAGACACATCTCCTAGAGTCGTTCTTGTACAAAATGTTGGGATGTTTAGTGTTGGTAAAGATCTTGGTTCAGCAAAGATAGCAGGTGATTTGACAGAAACTAATGCAAAAGTAATTAGCTCTGTTGAAGAAACATCTTCATATAAATTTATACCAGAAAAAGATCTTTTTGATGTTGAATATTGGTCTCTAGAACAAGCTAAAATTAAAAAAAAGAAAAAACTTTTAGAGGGAAATATTGTAGTTGTAACCGGAGCTACAGGAACTATTGGTTTTGAAACCTATAAAATGTTTAAAAGCTATGGTGCAGAGGTTGTATTACTTGATAACGATATTAACCGTTTAAAAGAGGTTCAATCAAAAATTAAAGACCTGTGCTTACACTGTGATGTTACGAATAAAAATAGTGTAAAAAAAGCTTTTAAAATAATTTGTGAAAAATACGGTGGGTTTGATGTTTTAATATCAAATGCAGGTGCTGCACCCGGGGGAGCTATAGGTGATGTTAGTGATAAAGTTTTAAGGAAAAGTTTTGAAATTAATTTTTTTTCTCATCAGAACTGTGCTTCTGAAGCCATTAAAATTATGAAGAAACAGAATATTAATGGTTGTTTATTATTTAATATTTCAAAACAATCTGTAAATCCTGGAAAAAATTTTGGACCATACGGGTTACCTAAATCAGCTTTGTTAAGTTTGTGTAAACAATATGCCGTTGATTATGGATCTATCGGTATAAGATCTAACGGAGTAAATGCTGATAGAATAAAAAGTGGTCTAATGACTGGTAAAATGATTAAAAAAAGAGCGAGAGCCAGATCTGTAAGCACTGATACCTATATGAGAGGAAATTTGTTATCTAATGAAGTAAAAGCCGTGGACGTTGCCAAAGCATTTTTTCATTTAGCAGTATCAAAAAAAACTACTGGTGCTGTACTTACAGTTGATGGTGGTAATATAGCTGCCTCACTACGATAATTATAATCAATCGTTTAATAAAACAGGAAAAACTGGTTTCGTTTTTAGAAACAATCTTTGGTATTCTTGTTTAATACATTTGTTCATTATGCATGTAAGACCGCCAGATTTAGATATCTCTTGAGCCTCTTTGTTTTGAATTCCAAACTGTAACCAAAGCGCCTTGGCGCCAATTTTAATTGCATTTTTAGCTATACCAGGAGTTTCTTTGGATGGTCGAAAAACATTTACGATATCTATTTGAGAGGAAATATCCTCTAATTTTTCAACTACTGTTTCTCCATTAACTTTTTTTCCAACAGTAAATGGATTTACAGGTATAACTTTATATCCAAATTCTAAAAGATATTTCATAACAATGATTGATGGCTTTAGTCTCATTTTGGCAACTGCTTCATTCTCCTTTGGAACACTTGCTCCAACCATTGCTATAATTTTAGATTTCTGAAGAGTTTCTTTAATTAAATCATCTGATGTCATTTATCTTTCCAATTTGGTTTTCTTTTCTCAATGAAAGCAGATATTCCCTCTTTCGCATCTAAAATCATCATATTTTCACTCATAACTTGGCTCGTGTATTTATAGGCTTTATCTAAAGGCATTTCTAATTGTTTATAGAAAGCTTTTTTTCCAATTTTAACAACCTTCCTAGACTTTGAAGAAATATTTTCTGCTAACTTTAAAACTTCCTCTTCTAAATTATCGGAACTAAAGTGGTCATTTATTAGTCCAATATCTTTAGCATGTTTTGCGCTAACTGGTTCACCTGTTAACAGCATTTTCATTGCTTTCTTACGTACAACGTTTCTGCTTAAAGCAACCATTGGGGTACTACAGAAAAGACCTATATTAACACCAGGTGTTGAAAAAATTGCATCGTCAGTACTCAACGCTAAATCGCAGGTAGCAACTAATTGACATCCTGCTGCAAATGCTGCGCCATGTACTTTTGCAATTACTGGTTTATTACAATTTATTATTAACATCATTAGTTCTGAACATGATTTAAATAATTTTTTATAATTTGGTTTTCCCTTTAAAGATTTTACCTCTTTCAAATTATGACCGGCGCTAAAACCTTTTCCCGAACCCTCAATTATGATAACTCGGGTCTTTTGATCCTTATCAAGCTCTTTAAATCTACTTATTAATGATTTGAGCATATCAGTTGATAAAGAATTATAGGTTCCTGGATCATTTAATTTAAGTCTAGTTATGCCGCTATTTGATCCTTGTAAAATTGTATAATTATTATTTCTCATTTGAATAAACTTTCTAATCCCTCCTTAGAAGCATTACAAACACCTTTTTCTGTAATTAAACCAGTTACATATTTAGCAGGGGTAATATCAAATGCTAAATTCATTGCTTTACTTTTTTTTGGATAAATCAATACTTTGGTTAATTTATTATTGTCATCTAATCCCTCAACATATGACAGCTCTTCAGAATTTCTCTCTTCGATTGGAATGTCTTTAGAATGTTTTATGTTCCAATCTATTGTAGAGCTAGGTAATGCTACATAAAAAGGAACCTTGTTATCGTGTGCAGCAAGAGCTTTAAGATAGGTTCCAATTTTATTTGCTACATCTCCATTTGAGAGAGTTCTGTCTGTACCTGTTATGCACATATCTACCTGTCCTCTTTGCATTAGAATTCCTCCAGCATTATCAGTAATTATAGTGTTTGAAACTCCCTCTTCGTTAAGCTCATATGATGTAAGATTAGCTCCTTGGTTTCTAGGTCTTGTTTCATCTACCCAAACATGAACTTTAATACCTTTTTGATGTGCATGATATATAGGTGAAGTAGCTGTTCCCCAGTCAATAGTTGCCAGCCAACCTGCATTACAATGTGTTAGGATATTTACTGTATCTTTCTTTTTTTTATATATTTCCTCAATTATCTTAAGGCCATTAAGACCAATATTTTTACAAAAACCGATATCCTCCTCACAAATATTTTTTGCTTCTTTGATAGCAATGTTTAAAATTTCTTTACTATTTACTCCAGATATTTTTTTCATCATTCTATCAACTGCCCATTTAAGATTTATTGCTGTAGGTCTAGAATTAATTAAATCTTCACTCGATTTTTTTAAGAAAGACTGATCGTTCTTTTCGATAATTGATAAAACCAAACCATATGCTGCAGTTGCTCCAATTAATGGTGCTCCTCTAACCTCCATGGTTTTAATTGCATGGATTGAGTCTTTAATTGTTTTTAAATCTTTAATTATAAACTGATGAGGTAGTTTCGTTTGGTCTATTATTTTAACAGTATTGTTATCAAACCAGATTGTTTTATATTCACTACCGTTAATTCTCATTTATTTAAAACTCTTCCAGCAATATATTTTAATTTTTTAATAGTTTTTTTTGTTCTAAATTTTGGGTCTGTTATAATAGCTGTATCTAAACAATTGTTAGCAGGATCTTTATCAACTGAAAATTTTTTGAAAGTTTTAATAACTTCTTTAATCATGTTTTGAGCATTGGAAGCATTTTTTTGTAAAGTTTCTATAACCATTGCAACGTCAACCTCATCGTGGTCTGAGTGCCAGCAGTCATAATCTGTTACCATTGCTACAGTGCAATATCTAATTTCTGCTTCTCTAGCAAGTTTTGCTTCTGGCATATTTGTCATGCCGATTACATCAGCTTTCCATGACCTATAAAGATTTGACTCCGCTAATGTTGAAAATTGTGGACCTTCCATAACAACATAAGTTCCCCCCAACTGGTATTTTATATTTAATTTTTTTAAGGCAGACTCACAGCATTGTGCAAGACCTTTGCTCGTAGGTTTTGCCATAGATACATGTGCTATTATTTCTTCATCAAAGAAAGTTTTTAATCGAGCGAAAGTTCTATCAATAAACTGATCAACAATTACAAACATGCCTGGGCTTAAATCTTCCTTTAAAGAACCTACGGCTGAAACTGAAATAATATCTGTAACTCCCATTTGTTTCATAGCATCAATATTTGCTCTAAAATTAATATTTGTTGGACTAATTTTATGTCCTCTGGCGTGCCTTGGTATAAAGCATATTTCTTCTCCATTATAACTTGCATTTAAAACTTGATCTGATGGATTTCCCCATGGGGTTTTAATATCTTTCCACTTGGTGTTTTCAAAACCCTCCATTTTGTAAAGACCACTCCCACCAATTATCCCAAGCTTTCTTTTTTTCATTATTTAATTATTAATCTTTTTTTGCTAGATAATGAAGTGAAATATGGATTTAAAAAAATATATAAGATCAATTCCTGACTACCCTAAAAAAGGCATTTTATTTAGAGATATAACGACCTTAATTAAGAGCCCGGAAGCATTCAATTTTGCAATAGATAAGATAACTGAAATTTCAAAAAAAATTCAATTTGACAAAATTGCTGCAATTGAATCTAGAGGATTCGTTTTTGCCTCTGTTGTCTCTTACAAGTTGAAGAAGCCTTTGGTTATGATGAGAAAAAAAAACAAATTACCTGCCGAAAGATATTCTGTTGATTTTGAGTTAGAATATGGAAAGGCCACTATAGAAATTCACAAAGACTCTTTAAATGAGGGAGATAAAGTTTTAATAATAGATGATTTAATAGCTACCGGAGGTACAGCTGAGGCTGCTGCAAAATTGGTGGAGATTTCAAAAGCTAAAGTAGCAGGTTTTATTTTTATTATTAATTTGTTTGATCTTCCAGGAAATAAAAAATTAATTGATAAATCATATTTTACTGAAAGTTTAATTGAATTTCCCGGACATTAGATTTTATATCTCTTTATTTTTCCAAGTATCTGGGGTGAGCTCATTCTTGATTTCTAATTCAATATTGTAATCAAATGGTCTTGTTCCACGTTTTTTTATATATTCGTAGGTTTTTTTAATACCTTCCTCTAATCCTGTAGTGGTTTTATAATTTAATAATTCTCTAGCCTTGTCAGATGAACATAAGGCATGTTTGACTTCTCTTGGTCTATCTTTTTTAAAAATAGGTTTTAAATTAATACCTGTTAAGTTTGTACAAATTTCTGCAACCTTATTAATAGTTACAAATTCTTCGTCTGGACCAACATTTATTATTTGTTTATTGAGATTTTTTTGATCTAACATTGGAAGCATGCAGCTTAAACAGTCGTCGATATATGAAAAACATCTTTTTTGTTCTCCATCACCATAAATAATTGGCGCCTTACCTTGCAGCATTCTATTTATCATTATGGAGATAACATTTCTGAATGGATCATCATATTTTTGTCTTGGACCTATGATGTTATGTGGAACTGCAATTACCCATTCAATATTATTCAATTCACAAAGATTAGCTAAAACTTCCTCCGCTGCAACTTTTGAAATTGCATATGGATCTACTGGTTTAGGTTTCATATTCTCAGAGAAAGGAGTTTTTTGATCTCCATATCTTGCCATTGAAGAACAGAAAATTATCCTCTTTACCTTTTCGTTCACAGCAGCTGTGAATATTGATATCGATGCTAAATAATTATTTTTTGTTATTTCGTATGGTGAGAATACTGAAAGACCTTCGTGTGCTGTAGCGGCGCAATGGTAAACAACATTTACTCCTTTCATTACATTTTTAACCGCTTTAAGATCACAACAATCAATTTCATGAAATTCAATATTTTTCGGAACATTATCTTTATAACCACCAATCATGTTATCAATTCCAACTACTTTATATTTCATGTTTGATAATTTTTCAGCTAAATGAGATCCTAGGAACCCTGCTACACCAGTTATTAAAATTTTAAGAGGCTTTGTCATTTTTGAAATGTTTTTTGAGTACTTGTATATATATATTTATATTAATCAATCTAAATCTAAAAATTTCTTATACTTATCTATATTTTGAGATATGTATTCTGGAAGATCATTAACAGGGAGTTGTTTTAATTTAAATTCTTTTCCATATTTGTTTTCTGTTGAGTCAACAAAATGATTATGATCAATAACTCTCCTTTTGATTAAGTCTGCAATTTTTTCTGGATTTTTTTTTGACAATTTATATTCGTCGTGATGTTCAGCTATCAATTCTTTTTGGTGTATGTCTTCAGGAGTTAAAACTCTAGTATAATGCCACCCTCCATTTTTGATTATTTGAATATCCATCCTTTTATTATTTTTAAAAAACGTGTCTAATCTATAAAAAGGATATTTCTTAGGTTTTATTAACCTCAATATTTCAAATTTTGGTAAATCTTTTTTTTTGCATGCTCGAGTACCGTACCAAAGAAGTTTCTCATAAAGTAAATTAAATTTATAATAAAATAATTTTTGTTCGAAAATTGATATTTTTTCTTTTAACAGGTTATCATTTAATTTATTAGGATTAGGAATTTCATCGTTATCACTATACATAATTATGTCATTTGAATTAGCTTCCTGCAGACCATTCATTAAAAATTCTCTTTGGTTTGCAATCCTTTTCATGGCATTTGGACGCATTTGCTCTGGTAATTCTTTTTTATTTTGAGAGTAAATTAGATTATTTGGTTCACTATCATTAATTAAATATATTATTTTACTTTTAAATTTTGAAAACTTTTTTATATTAAAATTTAATTTTTTTTCTTTTCCGCTATGTGTAAATTTTGACTCACAAATTACAAATTTATGGATATACTTATCTAAAATATTTAATCTAGTTTCTAAAATTAAATCTTCATCATAGTAAAGCGTGCAATCAAATATTTTCATGAATTTTTTATATCCATTTAATTTTTAACCTTGGGTCTATGCCACGAACTTTTACCAAAAATTGCACTGACAATACCATTCAGTCTATAAAAATATACTAATGATTTTCTTTTGTTAAATAATAAAGAATATAAAATTATATTAAACGTGCTTGTAAAAACTTTTGGTATAAATTGAATTAATGTATAAAAATATCCCTTATATTTTTTTTGAAAATAGAATTTTGACCACATCCAATGCCAATTTCTTGTTAGCTCAACTTCAAAACTGATTGTTGTATCAACAGATTTAGCTCCCTCATGCAAAATTTTAATATCTGAATCTATAAATATTTTTTTTCCCTTTTTGATTACACGTCGACAAAGATCAATTTCTTCAAGATAAAGAAAAAAATTTTCATCAAAAAAACCAATATCATTAAATTTTGAAATATTTAAAAACATTGCGAAACCTTTTATGCTTTCTACTTGCTTTATCTTTTCTGACGAATAGTCTTTGTTATTAACATTAGAATTATTATCAATTATTCCTGGTCCAATAATAGCAAAATCTGGTTTTTTTTTTTGCTGTAAGAATAAAGTTTCCAAGTGTATCAGGCAATAATTTTGCATCAGGATTAAGTATAAGGGCAAATTTTGTTTTTGTTTTTTTAAGTCCAATATTGTTTCCTCTAGCATATCCAATATTATCTCCTGAAAGAATGCATTCAACATTATTGAATTCACTTTCAATTTTATTTTTATATGCTTGGTTGTTTGAATTTTCTACATTTATAACTTTGCACTCTTTGTCGATTTGCTTTAAACATTCCCGAATTGGCTTTTCGCTTCTAAATGAGGTTATAATTATAGTTATATCTTTAATTGACATTATTTAAACATAATTGATTTTATACTCTAATTATTTTAATAGTTTAATTTAATAGATCATTTCTTGTTTGTAAAATTAATATGAAAAAAATTATCGTTACAGGTGGTTCGGGATTTATAGGAAGCAACCTAATACAGCTTTTACTTCAAAAAAAATACTTTGTGATTAATATAGACAAATTCAGTTATTCAGCAAATCCTTATAATGTCAAAGATTTTAAGAAAAATAAAAATTATAAATTTTATAAATTAGATATAAACAAAACTAATAATATATTAAAAATTTTTGAAAAATATAGGCCTGTTGGGATTTTTAATCTTGCCGCTGAAACGCATGTTGATAGATCGATAGATAAAGCTCACCATTTTATTAGATCAAATATTTCAGGAGCGTATAGTATTCTTGAGGCAATAAGAAAATTTGAAAAAAATACAAAAAAGAAACTTAAACTTTTACAGGTTT
>MDTB01039204.1_pt1 | contig 48213 bp, 41 predicted proteins | sample 811161 | NCBI WGS metagenome assembly MDTB01 (sample SAMN05326650, study PRJNA326480) | marine metagenome | isolation source: seawater | place: Mediterranean Sea | collected 2009 | reverse complement strand
TGGTCGGGATGGCCGGATTTGAACCGACGACCACCTCACCCCCAGCGAGGTGCGCTACCAGGCTGCGCTACATCCCGAAAATAAAGTCAAGTACTATAGTTGTCAATCAAAATACTGTAAACGTTTTTGCAATTTATAAAAGTATTAATTTTAGATAGATCCTATATAAATAAATAGATAAATATAATTTCAAGTTAAAATCAATAAAATGGCTGCAATAAAAGAATTAACCTAATATGTATAAAATGTGTTAATAATAATTGCATTTAAACATTTACTGCGATAATATCGCAGGACAAAACAGATTACACATTGCAATTATTGATTTAATTGCCGATAATAGGGAAATATAACCGACTTAATTGTTATACAGGAGTTAAAAGAATGGCAAAATTTAAAAACAAAATTGCTTACTTATTGGCGCTTATCGCACCAGTTTCATTAATCGCTGATGACGAACCTGCAAGTGCTGGCTCTGACAGTGATGCTAGAAGTGAGTCAAGTGGCTCATTATCGGCTGGAGCAATAGCAGCAGCAGTTGCTGCCGCAGCTGCAATTGCGGCAGTTGTTGACTCCGGAGATGGAGGATCTGCAGCACCCGCACCAACACCTGCACCGACACCTGCACCGACACCTGCACCAACTCCTGCACCAACTCCTGCACCGACACCTGCACCGACACCTGCACCAACTCAGATAGTGGATACAGAAACAGAAGTAACTATTACAACTAATACTACTACTAATACTGATACAACTACTGATACTGACACGACTACTAATACGACTACTAATACGACTACTAATACGACTACTGATACTCAAACTACAACCGATACAGAAACTACAACTGTTACATCAACATTCATAACAGATGAAAATAATGTATATACACAAACTGATACAGAAGTTCAGATTACAGTTCCAGTTGAGGTAACAGTTCCTGTTGAAGTTCCTGTTGAAATACAAATTGAACAAGAGATTCAAGCAGTCGTTCAAGAAACTGTAGAAGTTCCAATCGAAATAGAGATTGAGCAAACTTCCATAGTTCCTGGAACCGCAACAGCTCCTGGCAGTTAATACTAATAACAATAAAAAAGAGAGCATTTGCTCTCTTTTTTTTGTCTAGAAATAGCTCTACTTATAAATAAAGCTTAGTTCCAAAGTATCTAGATTTGGATGGACTTTTTGAATTGTCTTAGTTGCTAATTGAGTCCTTTTATCAAAAGTATAAAAATTAGTAAACTTCCACCCGAAACCAATAGTTTCGATACTTTCCTTCAACTCAAAGTTATGATCGGTCTCCTTAATAATACTCAGTGATGCTACCTGACTCACAAAGGCTTTAGGATTTGTTAGATTAATATCATAATTAAAGCTTGCATCAGACGAAATCTGCAAAAAATCTACATCTCTAAATGAATAAAGATGAGTATCATAAGGAAGTCCCTCAGTCTTAACTATTTTTCCATTATAGGTATATATTCTCTCTCCAGATGCAGAAATCCATTCGAAAACTCCCTCAGAAATAGATCTTAATGTAAGAATAGAAACTGAAGATTTTCCAAGCTTTATTTTTACAAATGAATACTGTTTAGAATCAATAAATTCTTGAGAAAGCTCTATGTCATCCACTCCAAAGAGGGCTTTATCTATAAGTGGAATTGCTTGAGAATATGATATATAACTACAAGAAGTATTTAGTAGAATTATAGAGAACATAAAGAAGCTATTTAATTTAATCATAGATATCATCCCAATCTCTTGTAAGGTTAGTTGATTGAGCCTGCTCAGTAACACCCCATAGATGAAAACCATGCACGAGTATTGCTGCTCCATCTCTTGTGATTGGACGAAGCCCAAAGCCTGCATTACCCTTAGAGAAATACTCAAAGAAAGACTCTATTGGAATATGAAAATAGAAACCCTTATCAAAGCTCCCCTCTCCAAATTCTTCCTTAGAGATATCTGTGACTGAAAAAAACGCTCCCATTCGAAGACCGCTTTTAAATCTTCTTGAAAAATCAAAATTTAAACCAGAGTCTCCTGCAAGAAACCTTCCACCTTTAATCTGCATGATTACCTCTGTTGAAGGATGTTTATAATAAAGATTGATATGCCCAGTAGTAGTTTGATATTTCCTAAATTTAAACATTTGATCAAAGTCTCTTTTTTTTACTCTCCATATCTCTGCGCCTATACCAAAATTCTTATGATATGGACGATAAAGAATTTCTCCACCAAGACCACCAAACATTTCTTCAAAATATCCTAGTGACGCTTTTGCATAAAAATCATTAAAGGGATTTATAAAATAGTTTAATTGAGCTCTTTTCACTGCAAATGTTCTACTTTCTTTGAGATATTGGACAATATCAGTTCTTACATGAGGCAATACACTATCAGATTTAAGCTTCAAAGAATCAAAATTATCAACAATTCCAGCAGAAGCAGATGTAGAGAGAGATAGATTGCTAGAAAATAATACCTCAGAGTGGAATGCTAATCTAAGATCACCGAAATAAAATCCATCTGGTCCTCCTATCTGCGATCTAAGTGAAGGTGAAACCTTATAAAAACTTGCAGGATATTTTGCTCTAGGCTTAAATATATAATCGTCTCTATTATAGTTGAAGCTTTGAGTCTTAATGTTTTTTGAGCCAAGTATGGGTAAATTCTCATCCTTATAATGCGAAAACTCGTCACGATTAATAGTTACAGAATGCATCCCCAGTCCACCGTTAATGTTTGAAATTGTAAATTCATCAATGTAATCTGGTGAGATATCGTCAAGAATTGAAGCAACTCGCCCAGTAGCCCGAGCAAAACTGGCATGTTTAGATTGAGTGTAAACTACTTCCAAGTTATTCTCGTTAATACTTGCATTTTGAACAAAGAATTGCTGATCTCTTAAATATTTCAAGGCAGAGTTATATACATAACTCGATTCTTTTAAATTAACTTTTTTAATAATGTCAGAATTTTCAACAGCCTTTAAGGGATCATTTTTTTTAATTAAGGGTGTTTTTATCCCTAAGTTTGACTGCAATGAAAATCCAAAATTTATAGTATTTCCTTTAGAGTAATTTAATTTAAGGTGGAGATTCCTTGAAACTGGCCAAAGGAATCCGATATTTATTTTTGAATCTGGTCTTTTAACAGGCTCAAATGCTTGCGAAAAAGATTCCTTGCCATCTGGAAAGCCTTCTACATCATAATTTGTTCCGTCATATTCAATTTTAAACCTTATGCCATATAAGTTTGGGATAGCAACTTCAGCTCCACCAAAATAGCCAGCATCGCCACTAAAAAAATATCCAGTATTGAATTCTCCTCCCTGTGTATCTAATTCTACTGTTCTGGTATCAAATTTTTGACTTAGTTTTGATAGAGGATTAGAAATCTGATTTCCTGAAAGCGCACCCCAGCCAATTCCAAAGGTGAAGTCTATATTTCTAAAATTTTTTGAGGCAACAATATACTCAGAAGCAAAAATTCCTGTCCCAGCCACATCTCTGATTCCAATAGCTACGGCTGGTAATAAATTCTTTTCAGACATGAGTCCTATCTTTACGTCAAAACTTTTATCTTTAAAAGTCTGATCTCCACTAAATGCATCTACATCGCTGTAAAGGGCGTTATTGATATCCGTATATTGATAGGATGCTTCAAACCATGAAAAAGGATAGGCTATGACCGATCCTCTAAGATAAGGGTCAATATTTGAAAAACTAAAGGCAAGTGATCCAGCTGGCTGAAGTCGAGCAGTGGGCATTTGAATTAGGCCTACTGTTCCATAATTACTATAACTTGGAGTTGAGCTATTTGGATAGATATATTCCTGTAGAGATGCAGATAAGGCAATATTGAAATATATTAATAAAACGCAAAATAATTTGCGAGAATTAAAAAGACGTTTCACAAAGCTCTATTAATTATTTATGCTATTTAAAGATGCCAATGATAAAGCTAGGCTGCTTAGAATCGGAGCAAATGTGCCAGCAAATTCGATTCCTTGTAATTTACCAACATCCTTAGGAGCATAAATTATTGATCCAGGATAAATTGAAACATTATTTCTGCTGAATAGTCGATTTGCATAAAATATATGCGCCCTTCCATCTGGATCTATCACATATACTCTGTCTAACGCAGTATCTTTTAGGCCGCCTGCCTGATTAATATAGTCTTTAACTTTCATAGAGGTTGAAAAGCCTACATTTGATGGATTGGCAAAATCTCCAAACATATAGACTATTTTATCCAGATCTGGAATAACCAATGAATCGCCTGATTCTAGTATGACATCCTTAGAGGGATCTTTGGATAGATTTGATAAATTGAAATCAGTAATAATTCGACCAATATATTCACTAGCTTGTGCTTCTTCAGCTAACACATCAATTGCGGCAGCATTGACGTTCACTCCTGGTTTGCCAATACTAGATGTAATAAAACTTATGATGTCCTTATAATTTCGACGAGAATATTGCTTTTCTAAGTCGATTGCCCTTTTTCTAAATAAAGCTGCGCCATAAGTATAAGCACCTTCTTTATAGCCACCAGCTCTTTTTACAAGGTCCGAGAGTGTTTCACCTTCTTGAAAAAAGTATTTACCAGGTTTTTTAACCATACCTTTAATATTTGCGGATAAAAGCTCAAGACCCTCACTTTCATATGCAGGAACTAGAACCGAATCTCTAGACCTCAGCTTATAAGTATTAAACTCTTTAATATTTATATCTTTAATTTGAACTCCATCAAGATCAATACTATTAACTTTTACTTGATTAAAGCCATCAAAACTAGGAGAAAGACCACCAGCAAAACCAATAAGTTTACCCAGGGTTTCCTCAGGTAAAATTTCATACAAAGCTTCTTGATTAACTCCACCAGTAATAGGCACCAAAAAAGATCTAGGATGGACATATACTGAATCCCCAGATCTTAGAGTAGCAGTAGGATCGAAAGAACCTAAAGTAAAGATATCATATAAATCATAGGTACCTTTAACTCTAGTATCTCTAATAAGATCAACCTTCCTATAGGAACCGTTTTCGGCAATACCGCCTGCAACATTTAATGCATGCAATAAATTAGAGCCTCCACTTAAAGAGTAAACACCGGGACTCTGTATTCCGCCTAGTAGTAACACTTGAATATCACGAACCTCTGAAAGTGCAAGATGATGGTCTACTCCAAGCATTGTATTATCAAGTAAATTTCCTAATGAGGTATTAGCTTCTTTTAAGCTCATACCAGCGACGCTAATTTTTCCAACAGATGGAATAACCAAAGACCCATCCCTTTGCACTTCTAAAGTATGTTCTTTATTAATTTTACCTGTTAAGAGTAGAATGAATTCATCGCCGACATCGATCATATAGTTTGATCCAAAATTTGGAATATTTATCGGCATAAAGGTCGACTGAAGTGAACTGAAAAATTTTCTACCATATACTTCAAGACCATCGGCATCACCTCCACTCGCTTCCCTCAACCTGATATCAAGATCATTAATTTGCTTCTTAATTCCTTCCAGAATTGCTTTATTTGTTTTGATTGATGCCTCAGCATTAAAAAGTTTTTGCAGCTCAAGATCTTCCTTTTTATCTGTTGCAGATTCAATCTCGTCTCTGAGATCAGGATCTAAGCTATCAAGAAAGTCATCAGCAAGATCAATTGACTGAGCATTTAATATGCTTACTGAAAACAAAGAAATGAAAAGGAAACTTCCAATAACTCTATGATAATTTGGGATTTTCATATGATGAACTCTTTTACTTAGTAATTTAGGGATTATATATAAAGTTAGCGATTAGTTCACTTGATAAACTAAAAGAAATCTCAATTTTCATTGAATAAATCTCTAGTAATCACTTTATTCTTGATGTCTTCAAGCATTGGATCCATTCGGTTAGTCAGAATTAAATCTACCTCTAATTTAAATGCTTTCAAGTCTGAATAGTTCTTTAAGCCCTCCCAGGTATCATCTTTGATTAATGGCTCAAAAATTATCATTTTTATATTATTTTTTTTCAAAGTATTTATTAAGTCTATAATAGCAGCAGATCTAAAATTATCAGATCCACTTTTCATAGCAAGGCCATAAACACCTATAGTTCTTGGATTAAATGAAATTATATATTCTGATAGAAAATTTTTTCTAGTTTTATTTGATTCTACTATAGCCGCAATTAGATTTTGGGGCACTCCATCAAAATTAGCTAAAAGCTGTTGTGTATCTTTTGGTAAACAATAACCTCCATATCCAAAAGATGGATTATTATAAAAATTACCTATTCTTGGATCATGTGAAATGCCCTGAATTATATCTTTCGAATTTAATTGGTTTACCAAAGCATAATTATCGATCTCATTAAAATATGCTACTCTCATAGCTAGATATGAATTTGCAAATAGCTTGACTGCTTCAGCCTCTGTAGAACCCATATATAGAATAGGAACATCACGAATATCTGCTGCATCATAGAGCATATTTGCAAATTTTTTTCCTATCTTTGTATCAGTACCTATAATTATTCTAGATGGGTTTAAATTATCATAGAGTGCTTTTCCTTCTCTTAAAAATTCTGGAGAAAAAATAATTTTATTTGATTGAAATAAATCATTCATTGATTTCGTAAAACCTACAGGTATTGTAGATTTGATAACTATGAGTGCATTTTTATTGATTTCAATTGTAGTTTTAATAGATGCCTTTACAGAGGAGGTATCAAAATAGGCTTTTTTCTCATCATAGTTTGTAGAGGTTGCTATGATTACTATATCTGCATCAATAAGAGCTTGTTGAGGATCATTGGTTGCTTGGAGATTTAATTCTTGATTTTCCATAGCCCTCTCTATCAAGTCATCTTGAACCGTTGAGATACCTGAATTGATCATTTCGACTCTTTCTATTGAAATATCAAAAACTGTTACAGGATTTTTTTTTGAAAGTAACGCTGCTAAAGACATACCAACATATCCGGCACCAATTATAGTAATCTTTTCCATGTAACTATTTTAATACAAAGATATGTTAAAAGTTGTTATAGCTTTTATACCAGTCAACAAACTGGCCAATACCAATACTGAGTTTAGTGTTAGGCTTGAAGTCAACGGCAGCATCTAAAGCTTCAATATCAGCAAAAGTTTCAACAACATCACCAGGTTGCATCGGCATATATTTTTTAATTGCCTTTCTTCCTGCTGCCTCCTCAATGGTGGCAATAAAATCTTTTAAAGTTACTGGCTCATTATTTCCAATATTAAATACTTGATAATTAGAATCAGAATTATTTATATCGTATCTACTTTCTATATTTTTCATATTTTTATTAGGTGGTTTGTCAAATACTCTTATGACACCCTCAACAACATCATCAATGTATGTAAAGTCTCGTTTCATTAATCCATTATTAAAAATTTTTATAGGTTGTTGTTTCAAAATAGCTTCTGTAAATAAATAATAGGCCATGTCAGGCCTTCCCCATGGGCCATAAACCGTAAAGAATCTTAACCCAGATACAGGAAGATCATTCAAGTGAGAATATGCATGTGCCATAAGCTCATTAGATCTTTTCGTTGCAGCATATAAGGATATTGGATGATTGATATGATCTGATTCTGAAAATGGAATATTGGTGTTAGCGCCATAGACAGAGCTACTTGAAGCAAATACCAAATGACTGATTGAGGATTTAGATGAAAGTTCTAAGATATTCAAAAACCCATTAATATTACTGTCAATATAAACATTTGGATTTTCAATTGAATATCTAACTCCAGCCTGAGCTCCGAGATGAATAATCCCATCAAAATCATGCTTTAAAAAAATTTTATTAAGATCTGAGTAACTAGATAGATCTGCTTCTACAAAAGTAAAGTTTTTTGAAGTGATATTTTTTAAACGATCTCTTTTTAAATTAATTGAGTAGTATGAATTTAAATTATCTAAGCCTACAACATGATCTCCCCTAGCCAAAAGAGAATTTGCAACATGATAACCTATAAATCCTGCTGCACCTGTAACGAGTACCTTCATATTAGAATTAATTTAAAAGACATCAACTATTGTAACTCGCTCAGAATCATCCAGAAATAAAGAAGTAATTTAATAATAAGCACTATGTAAATAATTTTTTATAGTAGTCATAAGTCTTCTCTATTCCCTCAGATAATGAAACTCTAGGTGACCAATCGGTTGAATTAATTAATTCACTGTCGATTACTTTTCTCAGAGGACCTTCAGGTTTTGTGTTATCAAATATAATGTCCCCTTCATAATTAACTATATCAGCAATCATAAATGCCAAACTTGAGATGGTAATCTCCTCCCCACTTCCTACATTAAGATGTGATAACTGATCATTAACAATAGATTTATATGCAGAATTGTCCATATTTAAAGTATGTATTGCTGCACTTGCAAGATCATCAACATGTAGAAATTCTCGCTTAGCCTTTCCAGAACCCCAAACTTCAACACTTTCAGATTTTTTGACCATTCCTTGATGAAATTTTTTTATTAGGGCTGGGACAACATGGCTATTTTCACCATCAAAATTATCACCATCACCATAAAGATTAGTTGGCATTATGCTCCTAAAATCAGTATTAAATTGACGATTATAGCTTTCACACATTTTAATACCTGATATTTTAGCGATAGCATAAGGTTCATTAGTTGGTTCTAATTTTCCAGATAGCAAGTAACTTTCTTTAATAGGCTGATCGCTTAATTTAGGATAAATACAAGAACTACCTAAAAATAATAATTTTTTTACATTTGTTTTATAACAAGAATTAATAATATTTGATTGAATCATAAGATTTTCATAAATAAAATCAGCTGGATATGTATTATTTGCATGGATGCCTCCAACTTTAGCAGCAGATAAATATACATGATCAAAATTATGAGAAACGAAGAAATCATTTGTCATCGCCTGATTTGTAAGATCAAGGTCTTTTTTTTCTGCAACAATTATTTCAATATTTTTAACTTTTGTAAGCTGCTTTAATATAGAAGATCCAACCATCCCCTTATGGCCAGCAATAAATACTTTAAGTAAATTTTCCATTTTTTTGAATAATGATGGATTTAATTTTAATCAATTGATTTAGCTTGAATAGCTTTCAAGTCATATTGAATCATTTCAGCACACATCTCTCTTGCAGAAATGATTGGTTCCCAGCCAAGCAAATCTCTAGCTTTTGATGCATCTCCAAGAAGAGTTTCGACTTCAGAAGGGCGAAAATACCTCTTATCAACTCTAACTATGATGTCTCCGACTTTGCAATTAATAGATACATTGCCTTCAATGGCTTCAATTTTTGCATATTCATCTTCACCTTTACCATGAAAGGATAATTTAATTCCTAGCTCTAAAGCAGACCATTCAACAAAATCCCTTACAGAATATTGTTTACCGGATGCAATAACAAAATCCTCTGGCTTTTCTTGTTGCAGCATTAGCCATTGCATTACGACGTAATCCTTTGCATGCCCCCAATCTCTTAAAGCATCCAGATTTCCTAAATACAAACACTTCTCGTTACCTTGAGAAATATTAACTAAACCTCTTGTAATTTTTCTGGTAACAAAGGTCTCCCCTCTTCTTGGCGACTCATGATTAAATAAAATGCCATTACAAGCAAAAATACCATACGATTCTCTGTAGTTGACTGATATCCAATATGCATACAACTTTGCAACTGCGTAAGGACTTCTCGGATGAAATGGAGTATTTTCAGTTTGTGGAACCTCTTGAACTAACCCATATAGTTCTGAAGTAGATGCCTGATAATACTTTACTTGATCTTTGAGGCCTAAAATACGAATTGCTTCAAGGACACGAAGTGCACCGAGAGCATCTACATCAGCAGTATATTCTGGCACTTCAAAGCTAACAGCTACATGACTTTGAGCTCCCAAATTATATATTTCATTTGGACATATTTCTTTAATTAATCTAATTAAATTAGATGAGTCAGTTAGATCTCCGTAGTGAAGGACAAACCGTTGATCATCTACATGAGGATCCTGATAGAGTCCATCAACCCTTTCGGTATTTAAGCTTGAGGACCTTCTTTTAATGCCATGAACAAGATATCCCTTTGACAACAATAATTCTGCAAGATAGGAGCCATCCTGCCCAGTTACTCCAATTATTAATGCGACTTTTTTCAAACTGATACTCTTTTTTTAATACTTTATTCTAAACTAGGAGATATTTGTTTGTAATACAAATTATTAAATACTTTTAATTTCCAAAAACCACTTCTCAAGCTTATCTATTATGCTTTTTCTATTAAATTCAGTTTCTAAGTAACTTCTTCCATTTAAGCCCATTTTATTTCTATCTGCTTCGTTTAATTCCATCAAAATTTTTATATTTTCAATTAATTTTAAAAAATCTCCCGAATTAGATGTCAAGCCACACTCAGCATCATTTACAATGCGAGACCCCTCCCCGGATAGCATAGTTAAAATTGGTCTCGAGGAAAGCATATAAGATTGTATTTTGGCAGGAATTGTTTTTTCAAAAGCAGGTGTAGCTTTTAAAGTCGCTAAAAGTGCGTCAGATTGTTGATATATTGATGGCATTGAAGAAAGTGGGTATAGACCACATATTTGAATCTGCTCTTTCAGTCCTTTTGATAAAATTTGATCCACCAGATCATTTTTCATTCGACCATCACCGAAAATTAGAAATTTTGCTTTAATATTTGAGCTTTTTAAAATTTCTGCTGCTAACAAAATTGATTCAAAATCCTGACTTTTTCCTATATTCCCTGTAAAAACTATTTTAAATAAATCATTATCATTCGATAAAATTGGTAAGTTTTTATATGATGTTTCCTCCACAAAATCTTCAGACCAGCTTGGAAAATATCTAAATTTTGAGGGATCAAAAGAATACTTATTTATTTCACTTTCAAAACTTTTAGACTGACCCAGAATTAAATCACACCTTTTATATATAAAAGAAACTAACTTTCCAACAATTGCTAAAATTAATCTTGAATTGATTATTTTGAGAGATTTTAGTGTTTCAGGCCAAAGATCTAATACCCAAAATATTATAGGTGTCTTGGTCAGGAATTTAAAAAAAATTGCAGGCAAGCATACGGTTATTGGTGAAGGCTCATATACAAAGGCTAGGTCAAATTCAGATTTCCGAAGTCTCCATGCGCCTATACTCGCGCTGAAAACATAACTTACATAATTGAAAAAAAGTCTTAAAAGATTGCCATTGCCTCTTAAAACAATTGGCACCCTAATGATTTTGGCTGAACAATAGTTAGAAAATTTAGTAGGTTTTTTCTTATATTCAGAATGAAGGTTTCCACTTGGATAGTTTGGTAGTCCAGTAATAACAGTAATTTTATGGCCTCTGTTCGATAACTCTTGAACAAGGTCGTTGATTCTAAAATTTTCAGGCCAAAAATATTGGGTAAAAATAAGAATCCTCATGGATTAGTACTTTTTCCAAACAACTCTGTTTACATAATCTGTATAACTTAAAATAAGTCGGGCTACCTTTTCAGAAACATTAGGGCAAGAATAATCTTCTACCAGTCTTAAATCAGGTTTTATTTCTTCTTTGTACATATCTACAGCCTGAAATACATTCTTAAGCTCTAGGCCAGTCATGATCACTGCAGCTTCCTCCATGCCTTCAGGACGTTCATGAGACTCTCTAATTGCTATTGCCTTAAAATCTAAAATTGATGCCTCCTCAAATATAGTTCCGCTATCAGAAATTACAAACCTTGCATTAACTTGAAGATTATTATAATCAGAGAAGCTAAGAGGTTTTGAAAAGTGAACATTTTTACTAAATTCAAACTTACTTTTTTTAATTCTAATTTTTGTTCTGGGATGAGTTGAAACAATTACAGGCATATTATATTTCTCTGATATGCCATTAAGTATCTCGCAAAGTTTTAAAAATTTATCTTCAGGCTCAATATTCTCTTCTCTATGAGCGCTGACTAGAAAATACTTATTTTTTTTTAATTTTTTTAACGATAGGATATTGGAAGCATTTATTTTCTCCTTGTAGTACTCTAAAACTTCAAACATTGGACTACCTGTTTTTATAATTAAGTCTGCAGGAAGACCTTCATTTAACAGATAATCTCTTGCATTAGAGCTATAAGTTAAGTTTATATCTGCAACATGGTCTACGAGTTTTCGATTTATCTCTTCAGGGACGCGCATATCAAAACATCTGTTTCCTGCTTCCATATGAAAAGTAGGTATTTTTTTTCTTTTTGCAGCCAACACAGACATGCAACTATTGGTATCGCCAAGGATCAAGACAGCATCTGGATTAACTATTTCTAATAATTCGTTTGTCTTGATAAGAACATTTCCAATTGTTTCAATAGAATTGTTGCCACTACACTCCATTATAAAATCTGGTGAATTTATCCCAAGATCTTCATAGAAGATTTCATTTAATTCATAGTCATAATTCTGACCAGTATGAGCTAATGTATGGTCAAAATACTCATCTAACCTTGAAATTACTCTGGATAAACGAATAATTTCAGGCCTTGTACCAACTATTGTTAAAACTTTTAATTTATTCATTTTCATCTAAACAGTATCCGATTGTATCAGGGTTTGCAGGATTAAAATTTTCATTCGCCCAAAGCATTACTAAAGTCTCTTCGTTAGATGGATTTGATATATCATGAGCCCATCCAGGTATAGATTCAACTACTGTAAGATCTTCAGAATTAACTGTTAACTCAGAGGATTCTTTTGTTAATAAATTCTTAAATCTAAACTTAGCCATGCCTTTAACAACTAAAAATTTTTCAGTTTTTGAATGATGATAATGCTGGCCTCTTGTTACACCTGAATTAATGGTAAAAAAAGAGAACTGGCCTGAATGTTTTGTTTTTAGCATTTCAACAAACATACCCCTATCGTCTCGATGAGAAATTAATGGATAAGAGATTTGTGAGATGTTTAAGTATGATAAATAAGTTGCATATAGGGCTCTTGTAAAACCTGTTCCAACATTTTCCGATATAAGGTTTTTTCTTGATTCCTTGAAAGCTTTTATTGTATTAGCAAGATCTATAACAGAAGTATCATATGTATGAATAATTTTCGGATATGTTAAATTTGTAAAAGTTTTATTTATATATTGAAGAAATAAATTTATTACATCGTCAATATAAACAAGTGTAATTTTTGCATCTGGATTGTGAATTTCAATATCCATGTTATTTGCGATATTGAAGCAAAAAGTTGCTACAACTGAATTATAGTTAGGCCTACACCACTTTCCAAAAACCCCTGGCAATCTAAAGATTGCAACAGGGTTACCTGTATCTTTTACTAAAGTAGATAGAATATCTTCAGCTTCTTTTTTGCTTTTACCATATGGATTATCTAGAGTTACTTGGGTAGTTGACGAGAAAAGAATAGGTATTTTTTTATTATGATTTTTTATTATTTCACATAACCTTTTTGTTAAATTAACATTTGTAGTTTGAAAATCATTTACATTTTTTGGTTTATTTTCTCCTGCTAAGTGAATAATGAAATCAGCTTTTGGTATTAAAATTTCTAGCTCGCTTGAAGGAGTGCCTCTGTGAAATTCGTGAATTTGGATATTATGATCCTCACTCAATCTTAAGCAAAGATTTGAACCCAAGAAACCATTTGATCCAGTGATTAATACATTTATCATAATTTCTTTGACATATTAATTTATCTAAGGGTTGGGTAACTTATGGAATAGAGTTTTTAACCAATTCGACTTTCATTAAAAGGCTTTTCATTGAGTCAATATCAAGTTGATCTGTATTGTGGGAGTTATATTCAATTGATTTCGAAATGCTTTTTTCACCTTTTTCAATATATTTTTCATAATTTAAATCTCTACTATCTGGAGGAACCCTAAAGTATGAACCAAGATCCTCAGCCGCTGACATTTCTTCCTGACTCAAAAGCGATTCATATAATTTTTCGCCATGCCTAGTGCCCATAATTTTTTGAGGATAATTGTCTTTTTTCATCAACTGTAAAATAGCCTCTGAGAGTATTTTAATAGAGGCAGCAGGTGACTTCTGAACAAAGATATCTCCTGGAAGAGAGTTTTTAAAAGCGTACATTACTAAGTCAACCGCATCATCTAAAGTCATCATAAATCTTGTCATATCAGGTTCAGTGATTGTTAGGGGAGCACTATTTAAAATTTGGTTAATAAATAATGGTATTACAGAGCCTCTGGAGGCCATTACATTTCCATATCTTGTTATACAGATATTAGTATTTTTTGCTATGCGTGACTTAGCTACAACAACTTTTTCCATCATTGCCTTAGAAATACCCATTGAATTAATTGGATAAACAGCTTTGTCGGTACTAAGACAAACTACACGTTTGACTGCATATTCAATTGCAGTATCTAAGACGTTCTCAGTTCCTAGAATGTTGGTCTTAACAGCTTCTAATGGAAAAAATTCACATGAGGGAACTTGCTTCAGTGCTGCAGCATGGAATATAAAATCTGTATCTATAATTGCATTTTTTAGAGAATTTTTATCTCGAACATCTCCAAGATAAAATTTTAACTTTGGATTATTATATTTTTTTCGTAAATCATCTTGTTTTTTTTCATCTCTACTGAAAATCTTAATTTCACTTAAATCAGACCCAAGAAATCTCTCAATAACAACTTTTCCGAATGAGCCTGTGCCACCTGTAACTAATAGAGTTTTATTTTTAAACATTCTAAAAAACCTTAATTTTAAAAACCTTTATAAGTAATCATTATATATTGTTTAGAAAACTTAATTAGATTTTAAATTTTCTTTCAAATAAGAGATAAGCTCTAAGATCACTTGATTCCATGTTTTAATATTATTGGTTGTTAAATCAACTGCTTTAACTTTGTAAAAAATTCTTCCTGAATCAGGCAAAATAAATTCTTCAAAGATACAATTTTTGAGAAGTTCTCGATGAGGCGGAATATCAGAAATATAAGATGTTTCTGATAAAAAAATTCCTTCTGAAGCAGCATTATAAGAATTTTCAGCAAGAGTAGCAGACAGATAATATTTACTACTAATTAAATGCTGAATCACTTTATCTCGGGACAGTAGCCCTGTTAGCAAAACATTTTTATCATTAGAAATTTCTTGTGGAACTGATAATTCATCACCTATCACAATCAACTTTAAGTTGTGATTATGAAGTCTCAGTAATTGAAAAATTTTATACGCATCATCAAGAGCCTTATATTTATATGTTCCTAAGATTATTGCTGTATCTTTTCTTGCTAATGCTTTTTTATTTATATCTTGAAATAAACTAATCTCATCATCGCTGCCATTTTCAGATAAAAATATTTTTTTTGCTTTAATATGCTGCAAAGATCCTTCAGATTCTGCGGAAACAATATCAGCATTTTTAATATTATCCTTAAAAGTCTTCCTGAGGATCTCTATTTTAATAGTTTCCGAAATAGTGAGAGGAAATCTATTTTGCATAAACGGTAAAATGCTGCTTACATGCAACCAGTTAACTCTCGCATAATTTTTTTTAATTGGAATACCATAAGAATAAAATAGATCAATATTACAGTTCTTGCTAAAAAAATTATCTAAATGATATTGACTATTAAGTAATTTTTGAAATTTATTTTTTTTTACAATCATATATTGATTGCCAGGATAATCCTCTATAATTTTTTCAGAATTAGGGTGTATAAAAAAAAACGCTCCGCCATTAATATCAAAAAATTTTGAGTACTCCAAAAGTCTTTTGAGCCCTCCTCCTATGAATGAAGAAGAAAAATCAAATAGATATCTGTTTTTAATCATCGAGCAATATCTTCATTCAATCAAACAATGAGAGAAGGTTTGCAGCAGAAGTTTTTGGAGAAATCCTTTTAGACAAGCTATAGGATGTTTTGCTCATATTATTCAATTCAATATCAGATGATGAGATTATTTTTAAAATCTTTTCTGTAAGAGATTTCTTACAATTTGATTTAAATTTATAACCATTTTTTCCTGTGATAACAAAACTACTTGAGGCTCCGCAGATATCTGAACAAATAATCGGCAACCCTGCTGCTGTAAATTCATGCAGCACAACTCCCCAAGGTTCGTAACTTGAAGGTAATATAAAACAACCGGAGGTTTTAACCTCCTCAGCAAGCTCAGATGGTGTTAAAAATTCTTTGATACAAATATCGTTCACATCCTGTAGTTTATTTTTCATTGAACCATCTCCGATGAAAGTTAAATTCCATCCAGCTCTTAGATGTTTAATTTCATTCCAAACCTCAAGAAGCAAGTCTATATTTTTTACAGGTTCAAACCTTCCAACATAAATAAATTTTTTTGGGTATTGCATTGCTTTTGTTTGTTTATTCTCAATGAATGACTTGTGAAATAATGACACATCGGCAGAATACAGATCAAAGACAATCTCATTCTTTAAAAAGTTTAGTTTTCTAGCATATTCATATTGATAGATTCCAGCAACCCATGTATGAGTAAAAAATTTTTTTAATAAACCAGTTTTAGATATTATGCGAGCAATATGTTGTTTGAGTGTATTATTCCATTGCGCATCTAAACAACAAACAACTGGAATATTAAGAGTATTTAATGCAAATCTTGCAGCTCTTAAATAACCATAATCCATCCAACCAGATACAACTACACAATCGGGATTAATAGATTGCACTAATTCAATTAATTCAAATGTTGTCAAAGAGGAGCGCAAATAAAAATTTATATTATTGTTACTTTGTAACTTATGTGGTGTTAATTTTTTTTTATCCCAATTTATAACGTGCAATTCAGATCCATTAGACTCTAATTCTTTAAGAGTGGCCTCTGTGTAGCCCATGACCTCGGCATATAGATAAAGAATTTTCACAAGTTTAATAGATTTTTAAAATAATCAATTGTGAGATCCAGGCCTTCATCTATAGATATTTTTGGAGTCCAACCTAAGTCATTTTTTGCTTTAGAAATATCTGGTTTTCTTTTTTTAGGATCATCAATTGGTAAATCATTAAAAATAATTTTAGATTTCCCACCAATTAGCCCAATAATCTTTTCAGCCAACTCTAGAATTGTAAATTCAATTGGATTTCCTAAATTTATGGGTCCAGAAATTCCTTTATTGGAATCCATCATCGCTATAAAGCCCTCTATCATGTCATCTACAAAGCAAAAAGATCGCGTTTGAGAACCATCACCATATATTGAAATATCTTCACCTTGAATTGCTTGGACTATAAAATTACTCACCACCCTTCCATCATGCGGATTCATTTTTGGTCCGTATGTATTGAAAATTCTAACCAATTTAATTTGTAAATTATGTTGGCGATGATAGTCAAAAAATAATGTTTCAGCACATCTTTTGCCTTCATCATAACAAGATCTTGGCCCAATAGGATTTACATGGCCCCAATAAATTTCTTGTTGAGGATGCATCTCAGGATCTCCATAAATTTCGCTAGTTGATGCTTGAAAGATCTTTGAATGATGTTTTTTTGCAAGCTCAAGAAGGTTAATGGAACCCAAAACACTTGTTTTCATAGTTTTTATTGGGTCTGTTTGATAATGAATTGGGCTTGCTGGGCAGGCTAAATTATATATTTCATCAAATTCGCCATTAAACTCATTTGTTATGTCATGATTAATAAAATTAAAATTTTGATTGCTTTTTAAAGATTTTATATTATTTGCTGATCCTGTTAGCAGATTATCTAAACAAGTAATATTATGATTGTAACCTAATAGTTTTCTGCACAAATGAGAGCCAAGAAAGCCAGCTCCTCCAGTAATTAAAATTTTTTTCATAGTTCGATTAGGTTAATTAAATTATTTTACAGCATCCTGTAGTTGAATTTCCTTTAAAAAATCTTTTGCTCTGCTATTAATATCATACCCAGCATTCCATGCTTTTTTCATTCCGGACTGGCCAATATTATGGCAAATATCAGGATTATTCAGCAACCAATTAATTTTTTCTATCATTTCTTGAACAGAAGAAAAGAATACAGCTTCTTGATTTTCAATAAATAGCGATGATAGTTCCTCGGTTCTTTCTGATAAAAGAACTCTGCCAGTAGCAGGTATTTCAAAACATCTGCGAGTATATTGATCTCTATTTAATTTAGATAAGAAACATAAACATATCTTAGATCCATTTATTGCCTTGACATAATCCTGTCCGTAAACAGGCTTAAAAGGAACTAATAAATCGTACGAATCACCAAGTATCTCTTTTGTCCAATATTCTCCTCCCCATAATTTAAAATCTATGTTCGATTTTGCTAATGCTTGAATATATTTCTCTCTACCATCTTTTTCATAATGACCAATAAACGTAACTTCGCATTGAAATTGCTCTTTTTCATCTTTGCTTAATTCAATTGGTTTATCTCTCCATGGAAGAAAATATGGCATAAGCAGAGCAGCGTGTTTGATTCCGATAGATTGAGCTTCTATGCAATTTACCTGCCTATAAAAGAAATTTTTCTTGAAATAAGGAAGAGACTTAAAATACCAAAACCATAAAAACCTGTGATGCCAAGGAGCAAATTTATGAATTTGAGGTCCAAAAGGATCATCATTGTTATACGAAATCGTTTTAATGCCTTTTTCATTCAAATGAGTAATAGTTGAAGGAAAAATATGAGTTGGCCTCCAAAAGATTACTGCATCAAAACTAGTCTCCTCCACATGTTTAATAATAGACCTATTTAAAAATAAAGATTGTAAAGAGGGTATTGGCAAAACTTGAGTATATTTTCCAAAAAAACCTGAGAAGAAAGTAGAGGTTTCAAATTTTTTAACCGTTATATTTTGCATTTCAAGGCTCTTTGCAAAAGCTTCTTCGTATTGCTCCCACCTCCAAGAACCAACTATTAGGAACTTCAAAATCGTGCCATTAAATATAATCTTACTTGCGTCTTGCAACAACCATTATCATATGACCGAAGTAATTGGTTGGAAGAAAAAAATTTAAAATCTTATCAATTACAGATCGAATATATCTCGTATCTTCTATATATTTATATAAATTTTTAAGCTTTGTCTCCTGAACAAACGGCATAATAGGATTGAGATATTTAAAGTCAATTGGCTCAAAACCAACATCATTTAAAAGAAATTTTAATTCTTCATGTGATATGCATGATTCAAAAAATGGCAGGCAAGAATCAGATTTATAATCACCTTTTTTAATTTTAGACTTTCGAAAATTATTTAAGGCTGGAACAGAAATAATAATATGTCCACCTGGCTTAATTATTCTTGCTGCCTCACTGAGCATCAATTTTTGTCCTGAAAGAAAATGTTCAATTACCCCTAAGGAAATATAGCCATCAAATGATTTTTCTTCATAGGGTAGATTCCTAATGTCTCCTTGATCGAAGGGAACGTCTGGGAATTTTATATTAAGAGTTTTTATTATTTTTTCTGCAAAATCCAAACCATAGCAATTGAACCCATTTTTTCTCATCGCAAGAACAACTTGTCCAACACCACATCCTGCCTCTAGTATCTTCTGATCAGATTTAAAATATTTTAGGAAAAGTTCTTTGTATTCTGGCAACAAGTATCCATTTAGAGCCTCAGACCAGTATTGATCAGAATCAGTATTGTCCCAGATATCATCCCACATCGAGCCATCTGGCTCTTTCCAGAATCTGTTTAATCTAGTAAAACCATATTCACTAGTAGTCGGAATTGAATCCATATTAGATAGATTGAGTAGATCAGGCATACATATTATTGTTAATTATTTTTTTTATTATAACGCATTTAATGCTATCCAATTGTCTGGCAACCAATCTGTACCCCAAGGAGATAGGCCTCTAGGAGCAATTACATGTCTTTTTGTATTGTCGCTAAGCCAACTCGCCCACCAACTGAAAGTGCTATCTCCTATAATGGCATTAGTGCATAAATAAATTAAATAAAAATCATTCAAACTTTGAATATTGCCTTCAGACATTTTAAGTTCAACAAAATTGAAATGCTCATCAATTAAATCCTCTAAAAGATTTTTTGCGAAATTATGATCGTCAGAAAATATAAAAAAATTTATATTTGGAAAGTATTTTTTTATCTCAATTATAGAATCTCTATAATATTTTTTTAAATTTACTCTTTCTATACCTGACTCTTCTTTGTATGAACGAATATGAATTGCACATGATTCAGACTCTTTAATTTCTTGAGCAACCTTTATTACTTCAGCTTGATCAGGGATAGGTGGCAAAAATTCTTTACGTAAATCTTCTTGAATTGAGTCGTAATATTTGTATGAAGCCCAGTATCCCTCAAGGTAGGAATTACAATAAAGTGAAGTAGAAATTAGCTCTTTTTGAAAATGATAAGGATTTTTATTTTCTTTGATTATAAGTTTGAACTGCAAAGGTAAAAAATTGCTAAGTAGTAAAAATAATCTCTTTTTAAGCTTAAAAATTATTTTTGCTTGTTGAGATTCCTTTAAGTTTATATTTGTTGCATTGTAATTAGGGAATTGATTAAGTAAAAATTCTCGATTGTACTGATCATTCCAGTAACCTGATTGATCATCAACAACTAATTTAGTTTTATTGTGATGAGAGACTGCTTTTCCAAAAGCGTAACAATGCAGCTGGTTCCCAAGCCCCCCCATGACTTTTATAGTTGTTTTTTTCATTGATAATTAATTTTTAAAAAAATTTTTCTCTTGAGGTGTGAGCAAGAACTCAAGATGATTTGCAATATGATTATATTTCTTGAAATAATTATATAAATTTTTGTCTATTGGGTTCAGTGTAGACTCCTCATTAAATGATAGAAAAATTTTTCCGTCTAGTTGAAGGTGCTTAATTAAAAATTTTAAGAACCAATCCCATTCTTCTAAATGCCAAAGATTGTCCTCTTTATGATTATTGAAACAAATCATAAATGCTGTGACTAGATCAAATTTGAGGCCTTCCGGAAGTGGTAAATTTCGTCCAAAAGAAATTTTATGATTAATTCTATTTATTTCTAACAGTTCAATAATTGAGTTGTACATAGGATTATTATCCATATCCAATGCAGTAACATTGTGACCATATTTTTTACATAAATATGCAAAGTATCCTGCCCCTGCACCTAGGTCTAGAATTAATTGTGAATTTTTTTTATGTAGGTTTAAATGGTAGATTCTCTTTAAATTCTCAAATATCCAATAACTTGTATCTAGGTATTTATTAAAACTTTCTCCAGGATTATTAATTTCAAAATCACTTTTTACCAATGCAATTTTTAAATTAATTTCTTTTCTATACTTGAAATAATTTACAAAGAAGCTAAGGGCATCGAATGGGCCATAAGTAAAGATAATATGAAATGAATTTTTTAAAAAATATTTAAAAGTTGTCATTTTTTAAATTGGTTTAGGTAGCAGAAATTTTTGATTCATCATATATCATTTAATTAATCCAGAAAAGAAGACTCAGGATTGACTAAATGCAATCAAAGCATTTTTTTCATTAACGTTTCATACGAATTAATCATCTCATCATTAGTAAATTTTTCTAAAACACGCTGCCTTCCATTAACAGAAAATTTTTGACGCAAAGAATAGTTCTCAAGAAGAATTTTTGTCTTCGATGCAGCTTCTTCAATATTACCATAGGGAATCAGCATGCCAGTTTCATTATTTATCACTACGTCATTTATGCCACGCACATCAAACCCTATAACAGGTACTCCTGAAGCCATAGACTCCAAAACAGTCATCGGCATAGCCTCAGTCTTACTGAACTGCCATAGAATAGAATCAGGGGTTAAAAATCTTTCAATACTGCTTTGCAAACCTAGCAGTTTAATACTAGAAACAAGATTTAAGTCCTCAATCTTTTTACGAATTTTAAGCTTATCTTCACCATCTCCAATAATTAATAATTTTGCTTTTGGATAAAAATTTAATAGCAATTGAAATGCAGCAATTCCCAGCATTTGACCTTTATTAGAAGTAAGAGTTCCAATCATTAATATTTGAGGATTTAAGTTTTCTAAATTAAAGTCATGACATCCAGTATAAGGAAATTTTTTGAGATCTATGCCATTTGGAATAGTTGTATAATCCTCCTCAGAATTACAATAGTATTGAGAGGCAAGTGTATTCATAGAGGGCGATACAGTAATAAAGAGATTGTTCATCTTGTTTTTAAAGAAACGGGATATATATTTAAATAATAAATTTTTTAATGATGCACTTTTTTCAATACTGCCATAGCCATGAAGTATATGAACTGAAGGAATTGAAAGATTTGTTAATCCTAATAGCCAATGCATTGTAGGAGTGTGAATTTGAATAATATCTGGTTGCAAATCCTTTATCTTCTCGACAAGAATTTTTGAAGAAGGTCGTAGAGACCAAATCCATTTATAGTCTTCCTGTTTTATTAAGTATAATCTCTTTACCTCAGGATATTCATTTACAAACTCATCATTATCAAGCCATGAAATAATGCTAGTGATATGTCCTTTTTTAATTAATCCACTTGCTTGGCTTAGAGCTACTCTTTCGGCACCCCCTCTTCTGAGACTATGAATTAAAATTAAAATTTTCATATAGCTTCTAGTCTATATTTTCCAGTACACAATCCAGTAAAGAAAATGTGAGCCAAATAAGACTGTTAAGTAGTATGGAAAAGTCTTTTGGAAATTAATTTGTGATATGCCACGAGAAAGCATCCATAGAATAAAACAAGCATATGCTGGAATCAAGTAGGCTGGGCCTGCTCTATCACTAACTAAAACTGCAGCAATAAAAAGCATTCCAATTATTGGAAAAAGTAATTTTGTAAAATTATGTCTAAATAGTTCAAGGATAAGAAAGATCGTGATGTAGAGTTTTCCAAACATATAGATAGGAATAATATTCAGTGGTATTAATCTAACATCAGTTAGCTCCCACCCATACTCTCCCCTAAACATCTGGTAAAAAGGGAATGGAGTTAAAATTAAAAAAAATATTTTAAGTGGTAAATCTATAATAGGAATTCCAGTTGTTAGAGTGGTCCATGCATCTCCACTTCCAGTCATGGCTGCATCAACTCTATCCTCAAAATTATTATCTAATATTGCCAATAAACCAATTGCGGGCAATAGAAAACTTACTGCCGAAAGCATACTAATTAGAATTACGATACTAAAAAGAACTTTTAAATTATTAGTGAAATATATTTTAGGAAATAAAGATTTGTTGTTTTGAACCAATAAAAAATTATATAGCAGAAGAAGTAAAATTATTGGAACAAATGCCGCATATGCATATCTTTGAAAAACAAGCATGATAGTGCATAAGCCTATAGTTAGTAGGCTAAAAAACGACAGTTTTTGTCTGGTAAGGAAACCCATACCAATGATTCCGAGCAATACTATCCCGATCAATTCTCTATCATTTGGTAAAGCAAATGGTGCAATTAACCATGGGATAAAAAAACATAGGAAATACTTTGGAGATGACTCAGAGAGATTATTTATATTTGATTTATAAATTATGGCGCAAATTGATAAAAATATAACTATAAACCACCAACTAATAATGCTGAAAGAATAATAGCCAATGCCTGGCAATGCTAAGGCAGAAAAAGACATTTTAAAGACAGATAAATAGCTATTATAAAATCCAAGCATCCAGTTAAAGGTTAATGCACCTCTCAAACCCTCTCCTTCAATAAGATCAAAAAATTTATCGACAACCGGCCCCATTGCTAATAAATCAGAAGTATGCTCTTCAGTCGTTATAAATCTTTGAATTTCATCGAAGGATCTAAAACCCTCAATATATAGAAATATATAACTCAAGATTATTGATAAGAGAAGACTGATTGAAGAAAAAATAAGAAAATATAATTTTGATTCTCTATTTGTCAGATGAGAATATAAATATAGGTACCCAATAAATAAAAAAACAACTGTACTTAAAAAAGAAAGAAAATCATCTAAGTAATAAATATTTAATAAGCTACCAAATATAAAAGGAAGGAAAGCAAGAAAAAAAATTTTTGATGGCTGAATAAAGTTCACTTAATTTTATTGTAATTAGATCCAGAGTTTATATGTATTATATAAATTAGTTATTAATGCTCGTCCACAGATTTGAAAATATTTCATACGGGAAAGTTTTACTTGATCTCGAGTAACTTTAGTAATTTTGCTTTTAATAATTTTTGGAGTCCTCTTTCCAAGATGCTGATCAAGCCATTCTTGTTGTCTTAATAAGATTTCATGCTTTTTCTCATTATCTCTCTCAATACTTAAAATTAAAGTTAACAAATCATCTGGCGATGAGGCAACTGTTGGGAATTTCCATAGATCAATGGAAAACGAGAATTGTTTGTAGAGGGTATTAGGTACGAAAAAAATCACTGGAACATTAGTATTAATTGCATCACATGCTAACGAGGTAAGTTGGCAATGTGGAATTAGGCATACAGAAGCAGAGGATAAAGATTCTGAGGCTGAAATTTGTCTAGAATCCTCAATAATAAAATTTGAGAAATTAGACTCACAGAAAGAATTAGCATTATACCTTGGATGAGATCTTATGATGAATTGAAAATCTTTTGAGGCTTTGCTCATAAAATTCTCTAAAAAATTAATATTGTCGATCTTATATTCTGCAAATGAGAAATAAAGATCATCTGCAATCAAAATATTTTTTACTTTTAATTTATCTTTTCTATCATTTAAGGATTGATCTAAAATCTTTCTTGGTCTAGGCATAAAATCTAACATTTCATTATTACCTGGATAATTTGAGGGTATAACATGAGGAGAATTTGCAACATATGTGGCGCCCTCTTCAAAACATCGCTTGTGGAAGAACGGATCTGTAAGAGCGCCGTGTTGTCTCATTATTACACTCAACCCAATATTAGAAAAAAATTGTGCAATTGAAGTTTGAAGTGAACTAGGGAATGCGGTTAGGTAAATTGTATGAATTTTATGCTCCAAAACTTTTTCGTAAATATTATTAATTATAATTTCTATAGAATTTTTTTGTTCGAAGTAAGATGAAATAAGCCTTGATGATAATTTTTCTAGATGCTTTTCTTCAAAAGAATTTCTATTTAAAATTAATTTAATAGCTTCTTCAAATACCTGAGTAACTTCTTGATTAAAATCTATTGGCCTAAAATTTTTTTTATTTTTAATATTTAAAAAATTAAAATTATAAATTTGATCAGGAGCAGCCCACTCTCCTATTACACCTTTGAATGCTGAATTATGATTTTTTAAAAGTGGTTCTAAGTCTTCTGAGCACATTTCATAACAGTAAAGAAATAACAAGGAAGATTTATGAGAGTTCCTGTTTTCAAACTTTAAAGCATTTGAACCTGTGCCCTTGGATAAATGAAAAGATTTATCATATCTATCAGATTTTTTGCAATCATAGTAATTTTTTAATTGATGGTTTGAAACAGAGTATTTGATATTTTTTAATTTGCATAATTTTGAAAGTAAGTAATGTATCAGAACTCCTCCTCTTGGTGTTTCAAATGGCATTGCATTGAATCTTGAGCCTTTAACCAAAGTAATATCATTGATTTCATTAGCTTCGATTATTCTTTCTAAAGAAATGCTAATTTTTCTTGATGAAGAGGAGATCATTGAAATGCTCTTTAATAAACCAGAAAGGTATGATAATTCCGATAACTTCCTTTTTGTTAAAGAAATTACTTCTCTTTCTTTATCTAGCTCCTCATTGTCAATGCTATATATATCTTTTGATGAAAGATATGATCCCATTGCAATACAATCAATGTTTTCTCTATGAGCTTTCAATAAAACACATTGGCTATCGGAAATAATGATATGGGTGCTAGCATGAACCCAACCAGGTATTGTTTTTTCAAACCAACTAGGTTCTGTTATAAAAACATACTGTTTAGAAGCTAACATCTCAAAAATATTATTCTTTTGTGAGTCTTGTAAAACCAGAATGCGCCTCAGGAGTTTGAAGAATTTGGTCGGACTCTATGCTAGCAATTTCTTTAAAAACTTCTCTAATCGCGGCTTCATACAGATTTATATGAAGATCTTTGTGAGCATAAGAGGGTTTAAACTGCCTCCAAGCTAAAAAACCCCTTTGAAGCATCTCAGTAGTAAATCTTGTCATCAACTGACTTGCATTATCTGAATTAAAATTAAAAGCAGATAATGCTGGTAAACCGGAAATTGTTATATCTAGGTTGTTTTCTTGGGCATGTTTTTTCCAGACCGCTTGACAGGCTTCTCCAATTGAAATTATGTGTTTATCAACATTCAATTTATTATATTTTTTTATAGTTGCTAAAGCAGCAACTGGGCCAATGCGATCAGTCCAGTTAGTACTTGATATAAAAGTAGATTGTGCAGATTCCATGACTTTTTGAACTCCAATCAAAGCAGCCATTGGATATCCATTGGCTAAGCTTTTAGCAAACACAGCAATATCAGGATAAATTCCATATTTTCTATGAATTCCTCCTGAACAAACTCTAAAGCCACTAGTAATTTCATCAAATATGAGAACACATCCAATCTCCTCAGAGATTTCTTTTAATTTCTTAAGATATTCAGGGTCGGGCTCAATGCCTCGTGCCGGTTCTATTATAATTGCAGCTATATTAGACTCTTTGTCTTTAATTGTAAGTTGCAGGTCTTCCAAATCATTTGCATTAAATGGAATTGCTGAACCCTTTAAGCCTCTTGGAACACCAGCTGGAGAGAGCCCCGGCATTAATTGCCCATCAAGATTACTATTATCAGCTAAATTTGCAGCTAGGTACCAATCCGACCAACCATGATACCCACTGAATAAAATAGTATCCCTTGAAGTATGGGCTCTAGCAACTCTTATCGCTATTGAAACAGCTTCACCTCCAGACTTGGCATATCTAACCATATCGAACCAAGGATGAAGTGTTATTAATTCTTCGGCTAATTCAACTTCCTCTGGACAATTTAATGAGGACGCAACCCCATTTGAAATGCAATCTTTTACTGCCAAATCAACATCATCATCGGCATAACCTAAAATACTTGCACCAATGCCCATCACGGAAAAATCAGAAAATTCTCTATTTTCTAAATCCCATATATTAATACCTTTTGCCTTAGAGAAATATGAGGGCCAAACTTCTGGAGCAAACATTTCAGGTCGCTTAGACAAAAGTTGTGTCCCACCAGGTATCAATTCTTTGCCACGGGTATATAAGCTCACACCAGAACTATTTTTGAGGTCTTCTAAATTATAAATTTTTGATCCCATGATGTTTTGTATAGTCCTTAAATATTGATGTATGTTAAAAAGAAAATAAAAGTAAATTATACCCCCTTATAAATATAAATTTTTACAAGAAACATTAATTTACTTAATGTACAAAGTTAACTTTTAAAATTATAAATAATTAAAAGATTGAAATTTAACAATAAGATTTTCTAGTAACTCAGGCTCGATATGAAGAAATTTAAAAATTGAATTTCAGGATAATATATCTAAATCTTAAGGAAAGTATATTTCCTTAATTATTTGCCTATTTTATCAAAGGCGATTTATAAATATTTATTTTAGAATATTCAAAATAAGATCAATGACCATATCTTGATCTGATTTTGATAAATCAGGATATATCGGTATCGAAATAGCCTCAGTAAAATATTTTTCAGCTTCTGGGCAATGCCCTCTTCTGAAGCCTAAATCATAATAGTAAGGTTGCAAATAAACTGGAATATAGTGGAGATTAACATTAATTCCACTATCCATTAGGTGTTTATAAACACTTTGCTGATTATTTTTTTTATTATTAACTCTTATGGGATAAAGATGATAGCTAGAATTAGTATCGGGATGTTGATAGGGAGTTATCAAATCAGTATTAGAAAACGCATCGTCATAGATACTTGCTATTTCTGTCCGACGCGAAATAAAACTTTTGATTCTTTTTAGCTGACTAACTCCAAGAGCTGCACTTATATCTGTCATTCTATAATTATGCCCAATACTGGTTTGTTGATAGTTCCATATCTCATTTGACGGTCTAGAATGCATATGCAGGGGATTACTAGTGATACCGTGACTTCGATGTTTTTGCATCCGTTCATAAAGATCACTATCATTGGTTAAATTCATTCCTCCCTCGCCAGTAGTGATAATTTTTACAGGGTGAAAGCTAAAGACAGCAATATCACTGTATTTACAAGACCCAACATAGTCTCCATCATATTTGCCCCCAATCGCATGAGATGCATCTTCAATAATTTTAAAATTATACTTTTGGCTTAATTCATAAATTTCTTTCATTTGAGCAGATTGCCCACATAAATGAACTGGCATTACAGCTTTTGGAAGAGTCTTATTCTTTTTTGCAATAATTAATTTTTCTTCTAATGCCTGGGGAGACATTACATATGTATCTTTATCAATATCAACGAAATCAACCATTGCGCCACAATATAATGCTGCATTTGAAGAGGCAACAAAGGTATTAGGACTTGTCCATAAAAGATCTCCTGGGCCCAGTTCAAGTGCCATGCATGCAATGTGTAGAGAGGAAGTCGCACTATTTGTTCCAATGGCATGCTTTGAACCGCAGTACTTGGAAACAAGGGCCTCAAATTTTGGAACAGTAGGCCCTTGAGTTAGATAGTCTGATTGCAAGATCTCAATAACCGAATCAATATCCTCTTGATTTATCGATTGCTTTCCATAATTTATCATCGTACTTATTTTATTAATTTAATTTTGCTCAATAATTTCTTTGTAGTTACCAATATTTTTTATTGAGCCTTGATGAAGGTCAATAATAAAGTCGCATTTCTCTAATGTAGTAATTCTATGCGCAACAATAATAACTGTTAGATCGCTTGAAAGCGACCAGATAGTTTCCATTATCTCTCTCTCTGTAGCATTGTCCAGAGCGCTTGTTGCCTCATCAAAAACTATTAATTTAGATTGCTTATATAAAGCTCTTGCAATTCCAATCCTTTGACGTTGACCTCCTGAAAGCTGGACACCCCTTTCGCCAACTCTAGAATCATATCCATTTTCCTTGGAACATATGAAATCATGAATCTGAGCTTTCTTCGCAGCACTAATCATATTTGCTTCACTAATAGATTCATACGGAATACCGAACGCAATATTCTCTTTAATACTAGTATCAGCAAGATAGATTGATTGGGGAACATGAGATACATTTTTTTGCCAATATTTGACATTTTTATAATTGATTAAGTGAGAGTCAACCATAATTTCTCCGTGACTAGGAAGCAATAAGCCCATAAATAAATCAAGTAATGTACTTTTACCACTTCCAGTTTCACCAATAATTCCTATTTTTGAACCCTTGTTTATTATCAGACTTATATCATTGACAATCCAAGGCTTCTCATTGGTATAGGAAAAGAATATTTTTTTAATTTTTATGCTTTCTTCAAAACTTAAGCTTTTATTTTTATTATCAATATCGATTTCAGCCTCTATAGACTGATCCAATAATACTAATACATCATTAAGTGCAGGTAATCCAGATCTAATTGTGGACCAACTGGAAAAAATTAATTGCATTAGTGGAAGCATTCTTTGAGCTGCTAATGCAAAAAGAGCAAGAATTGCAAATGATTCTGAAATATTATTTTGAGATTGCGTTGTCAAGATAATAACAAGCACCGCAACTAGGACCATTACTAAAGTTTCAAGAAAAAATCTGGGAGCTTGTAAAATAAAGCCGTTACTACTGTATGCTTTATTTAATTTAGATATGGATTGAAAGTACATCTTTTCATAAAACTGATGGGAGGAATCTATTAGAACATCTCGGATTGATCCCAGCCCCTCTTGTAATGCTTTAATAATTGTAGACTGAGCGGATGAAACGATGTGACCATTGATATCAAGTTGCTTTTTTGAGACTAGACTGATGGCAAAATATATTCCTCCAAATAGAATAACTGCTATGGTTGAGATATAAGGCTGAACCAATATAGTTGTCAAAGCTATAGAGAAAAATAGTATAGATGAGCTTACTAAGATCATCCATGCAGATAGAATATTTGTAGCGATATTTACTTTATTAGAAATGACACTTATCAGATTACTGCTGTTTCTTGAAAGATGAACTTCATAAGGTTGACGTAAAGTTTTCTTAAAAACAGATTGGCTCATCTCCGCACCAGTTTGAAAAGTAATATGTAAATTTAAATAAAGTATTAATAGTCTAAAGGATCCAGCAACAACTGCTAGGCTCGCAAAAATAATTGCAAATGGCAAAATTAATTCTGAGGGAGATGTGTAGCCAAAAAAGTTTTTTAAAGGAGATGCAAGTTCTAGATTAAAAATTTTTTCAGGAGTTACTATTATTCCTATAAAAGGAATTATGGAACCAAGACTTAACATTTCAAAAATTGAACCAAAGAAGCTTAAAAAAATGAGCAAGGCAAATTGAGATCTCCTCCTTCCTCCAATATGCTTTATGAGAGAAATAGTAGATTCATATAAAGAACTGTACATATTAATGCTGACTTACTAGTACTGCATTCCAAGAGCTAGTGCACATCTCATGAAGACCTCTTTTAGCTTTCCAAGACAAAATATTACTTGCGAGCGATGGATCGGCAAATGATATATCAATATCACCTACCCTCTTTGCTTTAAATTGATATGGTATTTCTATATTTGTAGATTTATGGAACTGATTAATTAGCTCTAAGACACTATATCCTGAACCTGTGCCTAAGTTAGCTATTAAAAAACTTGGGTCATCGTCTTTGCTGGAATTAACGAACTTTAAAGCAGCGCAGTGAGCATCAGCAAGATCCATGATATGAATATAATCTCTGATACCAGTTCCATCTTTGGTATCGTAATCGTTGCCATATATATTTAAAGAGTGGCTTTTTCCCAATGCAATATTTAATAAAACTGGCATGATATTATTTTGCTTAGAACTGCTATTTTCATATATCAGTCCAGATTCATGAGCTCCAATTGGATTAAAGTAGCGTAAAGATACAATTCTCCAATTGGGATTTTGTTTGGTTAAATCCTCAAGATATTTCTCAACCTCTAATTTAGAGATTCCATATGGATTTTTTGGCTTCAAGGGATGATCCTCTGTAATTGGTAGAAATTTTGGATCTCCATACACAGTAGCGCTGCTACTAAAAATTAATTTAGAAACATTACAAACTTGCATTGCTTTAATAAGATTTTTACTGCCTTCAACATTAACTTTATTATAAAGAGAAGGTTTTTCTATAGATTCTTTTACGGATTTGAGCCCAGCAAAGTGAATAACAGCTGAAATATCATATGTTCTAATTGTTGATTTAAGTAAATCAAAATCTAAGATATCTCCCTTCACAAAATCTGGAGTAGTGCCACTGATCTTATTAATATTTTGAATAGTCGATAAATTACTATTAGACAAATTATCATAAATGACCACAGAGAATCCGATTTTTTGAAGCATTACACAAGTATGACTACCAATGTATCCGGCACCACCTGTTAATAATATATTCACATTAACTTAGAAATAAAAATTTTTAGCAACTAGTAAGCTCTTATCTTTCTATACGGGTAAAATAATAGTATTTAAGGACAAAAAATAGGCAAGAAAGGATGCCTCCAAAAAAAGTTATTAATATACATAGCTGGGATCTTACTGGGGCATATTTCATTTCAGGTATATAGGGTGAATCAATAGGTTGTATTAAAAAATCTTTATTCACTTCAGCTAACATTTTTGACTGTAATTGCTGTTCAATTACTGATTCAATTGTCAAACTTATATCATCTCTTTTTTCAATAGATATTTGTTCATATAAGTATGCCAATGATTTTTCTGCATTCTCAATTGTAATCATTCTGTTAAAAGAATTAATCTCATCAATAATTAGACTCAAAAATTTATAAGCAAAAATAGGAGATTGATGAGAAACACCAATCGTAATGTGATTTGTTTGCTTGTTATAAAATACTCTAATAGTACCTTGATATTTTGGAAGGACCTCTTGAAAGGATGGAATTAGAGATCTATTCTTAGGAATTTCTCTAACCCATTTATCTTCAGCAGCGTTGTATATTGACGAATTGTAAATAATTTTCTTTGTTTCTTGATCATAGCTTTCCAACGCCATGAGTCCTGGCAGTACCCATTCAACATCAAGCAATCTTTTTAAAAAATCTCTAGACTGAATTGTAGAGAGCACTGTATTAATTTTGCCAATATCATTCCCTGAACCCCCTATATTGATTCCTGCCATGGAAGCAAGTGAGCCAAATTGAGATGGAAATGCAGAAGAATTAGACGAGCTTGATTGGGTTGAAAGCTTTAATAAACTTTCTGATAGATAAAGATTTGGCAGTGATAAAGCGTATAAAACTGAGAAAATTCCAAAAATTGATACGGAAAGACTGATCCAGTATTTAGCATCCCAAAGTATAGAGAATAACTCTTTAAAATTAATTAATTGCTCAGAGTGCCTTGAATTTTCCATAACAGGTTAAATAAATCGGATTATTAAAAATATAATTAGATTCTACTATTATTTGAGTCAATAATCATTATGAAGCATTCATTAAAATTGGTTTTGAGGCTAAAGCAAAAATTGAAGTGCTCTTTCCCTTAAGAATTGACGGAGCAAATTTATATTCTCCTGTAAATGGAAGCAAAATACGAGCTTTTAGAAATCTATATTTCCCAAGATAATACCAATCTGGCTTACACCTCAATCCTGGATATGTGCAAGGATTGGAGTATTCGAATGCATTAAGCAATGATTCAATTGACTCTGGAGTGTATGGCTTAACATGAGTGTAATCATTATAAAAAGTCTTATAGCAAAGTCTAAAATTTGGAGTGCTAAGATAGACTAAACCGCCTGGCTTCAAAACTCTATATATCTCTTTAAGGAATACCGAAGGATCATTTAGATGCTCTAAAACAGCAAGGCTAATTGCAATATCAATAGAATTATCCTCAAAGGGGAACTGATCAATCTCAAAATTTAAATCTTCAATGTCTAAACCAATATATTTAATTTTTTTAGCTACTAAAGATTTCTCGATATGCTGATCTCCAGAACCAAGATCAATTAAAGTCTTATTTTGAAGGTTTGACATATCGTAACCATAGAGTTGAGCTAAAGAGATTAAGGTTTTAACCTCTCTGTCTCCTAATACATGCCTTTTATTTTTTTCATCATCTTTTAACAACGAATCATTGCGTTTGGAGAAATAACTTCTTTTTAAATCCATATTATTTTATTTAGTATTACTTATTAGCGACAGCAAAGCTTTTATAATGTTATTAAATTAATGGGGCAATTCAATTATAGCATTATCCACCTTTCGAGATCGGAGAAATTTCAATGAACATAGGCTGAACATGTTTTGATGCTTTAGAAGTATCATCAACCTCCCTCAAAGAAAATATCAATCGCAAGAAAGAATTTGGTAGCATTCTATTGTATTTAATCATTGGCATGGCAAATGAATCATGATTATTATAAATAAATTTAATGCCCCTATCATGAATATCAGATATCTCAATTATTCCATCCGTAGAAGGTAAGCCCCTTGAGCTTGAAACGAATGATGAAGCAGCTTCAGTATGGTCAAATGAGGTCTCTCCAAATTCAAAACATTCAAAATTATTTCCTCCTATCTTTGTTTGAATTTTCATTGTTTTTTTAAGAGGTTTTGCTGAAAATAAAAAATTTCCTACCCGCAAAATACCAATAAATGGTTTAATTTTTTTAAAAATATAGCCAATGCTAACTTTTTGAGAAATTAAGCTTATATCAATTCGTTTTTGTAAAGTGAAAAATGGAGATGGTATTTCAATTAATAAATTTATGCTTTCAGAATTAATTTGATAATAAACCTGACTGCTTGATAAATCAGTAAATCTTTTCATTTTTGATGGAATTTCCAGCAGCACGTTACCAGAAAAGAAATCGGCACCAAATTCTATTGAGTCATAAAAATCGTTCTTAAATGATTGTAAATAAGGCTTAAATTTATGGTCTTTAAAACCAAGACTTTCAATTGAAAGGCCTTTTTTAAGATTTAATTTTAAATTTAAGAAGCTATTTTTAATTTTAAGATATTTTTCTTCCTCGGTTTTCATTGAAAATAAAGAAAAAGTGAGATCTCTATCTAGCTTTGAATACTTAGCTTTATTAACTATTTTAGTTTTTGGAAAAATTTTATATTTTTTGAGAAAAAAATTTAATTCTTTCATGTGAGATTCCCATCTAGAATGAGTAATATGGGTTCTTAGATCACTAGCAGAATTTTTAAGAAGAAATCTTATATTTTTATTATTTTGTGGAATCAAGTTTTGATTCATTGCATTTAATATACGGTATGACATGGTATTTAAAAACTGATCGTCTCTTCCAGTAACTGCCCATCTATTAATATTATATTTTTTTTGTTTTTTTACCGGTACTGGGTATTTAGCAGAAGAGATTTGATTTAAGGTTTTGAGAGTAACTACCTTTTTATCTAATTTAAATTTTTTAATGTTCGAGAGATAAGATGGATTTTTGAATGTAAGATTTAATTGAGACTTTAAAACCTCTATCAAATCAACAATCTTACTCCATTCATCACATTCAATTTTTGCTTCTTGATCAAATCTTCCAGGTCGAAAATTAAATATCTCTGCATCATTACTATATATAGGCAAATAAAGATTAATTTTTTTACTTATTATTTTTTTTATAAATGAAAGATAATCATTCAAAGAAAGATCTCCATGAATATATCGCTGAAATTTTTGAAACATAATTGAATCAGACCAGATAATTTTAATTTTCATTGTTGAATAACTTGATTGAATATCTCCATATTTATATAGATTATTTTTGCTAATATTCGAACTTTCAGAAATATTATCAATATCCATAATTATTGTTTTAAATCCCGCTTCAAGATATATATCTATCAAGCTTTGTGACAAAGCCATTTCGCTGATCAATGCAATTTTTGGCTCAACGCCAAGAATTTTAGAATAAGTATTTTGACCCTCTTTCAGGTTAAGAGCATTAAGATCATTTGGAAATAATGGACCGATTGACTGAACATAACTACTCCCAACTATTTCAACCTTTCCGTCATTGATGAGTGTTTTAAGATCCTTTATAAAATATTGATCGATTGCATTAATTCTTTCGAGTGTCCTACCTGAGAGTTCAATAGAAATATTTGTATTAGTACTTCTTACAAGGTTTAAAAGAGGATAGTAACAATTTTTGATTACTAACCTATGTTGTCTTAGTTCAATAGATGAGAAATCTAAATTTAAATGAAATAATAGTAGTCCGTTCATATATGTTAAATTTAATTTTTTGTATTGTCTGTTGAAAGAGATTTTAAGTATCCTTCATTTCTTATTATGCCTGCATTGATTTCAAGAAGTTCAGGATTGTGATCCAAAAATTTAAAAATTGATTCTATGCCAAAAAGTGGATTTGAATAATATAAATTTTCATAAATTTTTTTAATTAGCTCAAGGTCCTCAGGGTGATCTAGAGTTATCCTGATTGTTGATTCAGTAAGAAACTTTTCTAGATAACCTAATTTAAATATTCGGGGATTATTTTCTATGTATGGGCAAACATGCTCTCGTTCAGAAGCGAGGATAGCATTACTCCAAGCAACTTCAAGAGCTGATTTAAAAGAAAATACCTGGCAGTCAAGACCATCTGGAAAGTTACCACCGAGACTGTATAGATCATAATTTCCTTTTTTGAAGTTTAGAATAACCTCATCAATTGTTTGAGGATCAACTAATGGACAGTCAGCTGTAATCCTGACTATATTATCAACTTTATAAAAAATAGATGCATTATAAAATCGATCAAGCACATCATCCAAACTGCCTCTATAACAATTGATGGAATTATTCACAGCCCATTCCTCCAAAATATCATCACTAGGATCAATGGAAGTTGCAAGTATTACATCATCAATCAATTTGCAGGATTTTACTCGATCAAAAACATGCTCAATGATTGGTTTGCTACAAATCTTAATCATAGACTTGCCAGGAAGTCTTGAGGAACTCATTCTCGCTTGAATTATTGCGGCTGTAATCATTTCAAATTTAGCTTAACAATTTATTTCTTAAAACTTCCCAACCCGATCCATAGTTTTTATTTGTTTTTGATGATTGCATTATATTTTTTGAAGTACTTATAGCCTTTAGAATCATATCTTTATTTATTTCCTGTAATGTTCCCAGATAGCAGAAGAGATTTCTCTCATTAACACTTTGAAAGTATTTTTCAATTCTCAAATAATCATCGAAATCACTCTTATAATTCGCCACTATCCCTGCAGAAATACCTAAATAAAATAACTCTTGTAATGTAACTCCAAAAGCCGTGATTACAAAAAAACTTTTTACGAAAATATCATAGATATTTTTTGGGTTGTTGATTATTTGTTTCTTATTCACAATCTTTTCAATCAAGCTCCTATCGTGCTTATAACCTGGACCTAGAATTACTAATATATTGTTTAATGGGATATTTTTTTTCAAGAGTGTTAACACAAACAAAGTAAGATTGTTTGGATCAGAGCCACCGAAACTTATTGTAATAAATTCTTTTTTTTGACGTGCCTGGACATCAGAAATTCTTGGATTTAATATTAAATATTCGGAACCCAAAAATACCTTTTCTTCAATAGATGAAGTCACGCCTCTATCTTTAGCGTTTTCAAAAAAAGAGGGTAAAACCATAAAATCATATAAATTTTTTTTCAAAATCAGGTTATCAATAACAAGTATTTTCATCACCGAGTTTTGAAATTGACGAATTAAATTCGTTTGATCAACTTTGCTATCTACAATAAGTAATTGATAATTTTTTTTGGGCAGATTATTTTTATTGATACACACGACTTTTTGTAACTCATAAAAATTCTTTTGATCTAAGTTATCAAAAATGAATATTGAAGAGTCTACAATTTTTAAAATCTTTGAGAGGTTTAAAACTCTCATTAAATGCCCGTAACCTAATTCTTCGCTACCGTCAGCATATAAAATATGTTGCTTATTAAATAAATTTGAATTCAAAAATAATTTCTCCTCACTCAGGACTTATCCAGGGAGAGGTTTAATTTACTCCGAATTTTGATTAAAGGCCTTAGGCCATCCTTAGGATCTGCTCTCCAGTCCCGATCCCCTAACTCATCAGAGTTAGGTATTTTCTTACCATCACCATCTGAAAGATTTGCTAACTTAACTTTTTCTATCACACTTTTGATTTGGGATGGCAGCCAGCAATGTCCATCTTTAGAAAATTCATAGCCCTTTCCATCAAGATCTAAGTGAAACTCAATCACTGAGGCATTCCATTTCAAAATACTATTAAGTATTACAGTTTCGGAAACAGTATGATCTGACCAGCCCACCTCACAATTTGTATGATTACGAATTGTTTCTATAGCAGCAAGGTTGGCAGATTGAATTGGAGTTGGATACGCAGATGAGCAATGAAGAATTTTTAGATTATTACATCCATGGGACTGAAGAATATCTACTGCATGGGATATTTCATCAATGTTTGCCATGCCAGTAGATATAATGACAGGCTTACCAGTTTGTGCGCATTTTATTAATAAGTCGTCCCATAACAATTCATAAGAGGCAATTTTAAAAAAATCTACGTAAGGCAGTAGTTCATCGACAGCATCAAGATAAAATGGAGTGCACGAGAAAGAAACTTTTTTGCTTTGGCATCTTTCAAATATTTTTGGTACAAATTCAAATGGAAGTTCCCAATGGACTCTGTCATTGTGAGATTTTGATTGAGACAATACCTCATGCGAGAAAAGCTTATCTATCTTAAAAAGCTGAAATTTTACAGAATCACAGCCAATTTCAGCAACTGTATCAACAAATTTTAAACACCTCTCAAGATCTTGATTATGGTTGCTAGAAACCTCAGCTATGAAATTAATCAATTTATAACCTTTAGTTGATATTTATCACTGTAGCCTATCTCAACTATTGAGCTATTGCTAGCAATACTTAAATCTGCAGCAGCTATAACCGCAGTAACCCTTTCAGATTCAGAAAATGTCGTTAATTTTATTGATTTATCAGAATCAGGACTTTGAAGCACATCAAGAAATTTTTTAATAGAAATAAACCCATACTTGTTATCTAGATTCATATCCCCATCAAATGAGTCAATGGGATAGAAGAAGTAAGGATTTGAAATTAATGAGCCTTTCTCTCCAATAACAAATTCAAGACCGCGATTTCTTTGATTAGAAAAAATAACCCCCTCAGTTGTATTAATTCTCATATCTTGATATGACATGGAAGAGGATTTGTTAGAGTCGTTCCATCCGGCATGATGGTAGGATTCAAACATTGATCCGTCATCATTCATCCATGTGATAGATGTTTGCATAGTATCGAAAGCATCGATATCAAGTTTTTCTTTAATTTTTCCATATTGCCCAGTTGCTCTTACACAAATTGGTTTGGCCATTGTGATAAATCCAATCAAATGAATGTAATGACATCCTAAGTAATGATTGATATTTAATTGCTCATTTGAAATAGCATTCTTATAAACATCTACCATAGCTATTTTCTGCGACATATAGCTATAAGCAGTTAAAACCCTACCAACCTCATTATTTCTTATTGAAGATTCTATAATCATATTGGCATCATCATAAACTTTATGAAAGTCAACCATGCATAAGTAATCTCTTGGCATTAAATCTTTCAAGTAATAAAAATCCTCTAAAGAAGTAACAGCTGGTTTAAGAACCATTGAAGGTATTTCATTTTGAATACAAAACTCTATGGCCTCTTTATGCATATGATCAGGTAATGCAATAATGGCTGCTGAAAATTTTATCTCTTGAATTGAACGTAATAAGTTTTTAGAGGATTTGATTGAATTAGATTCCGCTTCAATGTGATCAAAAGATGAATCAAAATTAGCCAATAAACTTGAGTTTTTATATTTCGATCGGATGGATATTATTTTTTCTTTTGATCTAGAATAAACTGCTATCTTGTCAATTCGATCTTGAGACCTTAATGTTATTAATGAAGGCAATATAATGCCTAAATCCTTATCTGTAGCTTCCTTGCTGGTCAAAATAGTTTCACCACTTACATAATGCCCAGATCCAAAAATTAAAATATTAAGCTCATTACTCATATGTCACCTTTATTTTTTGTATTACATTTTCTGCCATTGAAATCGCATCCTGAATATTTTTGGATACACAAATCACTTGGGCATATCTATCTGCATGACATCTGGCTTTCGAAAGTTGAGTGCCTTTAGTTGGGAAAAATAAATCAAATTGAGAGGTATTATTTAAACAATCTTTAGAATTATTATTCTTAACGGATTTGAAAATTCCATTTTCTTTGCTTATCCAGTATCTCTGAGCAGCAAAAAGTTTTTTAGTTGCAATCAAATAATCTAAATCTGGCTTATCCCCAACAGCTGATTGAAGTAAGGGTGGTAGAATATCGATGCCAGTAGCATACTTTATTGTTCCTACCGAAAACCACCCACCAGAGGTTCTAGAAGCCATTTCTAAAATATAAGGCTTGCCATCAACAATATATAAATCACCCTTAGCTGCCCCAAAATTTATTCCAAGTGCATGAATGGCTTGCTCAATTGCATCATAAATTTCTTTAAGCAAGCAATTATCTAATTGAGCTGGAAAGTCAACGCCATCCTCAATATAAAAAGGTAAAAAAATATCATCGTTCTCATAATTTCTTTCTGCTGGAGGTAGGTGAAATAACTCATTATCAATAATGAGAGATTCTGTTGAAAGCTGCATGCCTTCTAAAATTTCTTCAACTATAAATTCATTAATGTAAAAATTATTACTTTTGACCTCATGAATCAACTGATTAAAGTCTTCTATTCTTTGAACACCTCTTGCCCCAGATAAAGTAAGAGGCTTCAAAATGCATGGAAACTGTAATTGATTCTTAGCAGCAATCAGATCCTTTAAAGATTTAAATAAAAATGAAGCAGGGACATTTAGACCATTCTCTTTTAAGATTTTATTTCTTTCGAATTTATGAAGACAATTCATTGCAACATCTACTGGTAAACCAGGTAAGTTAAGAGACTCAGCAATTTTGGAAACAATAACTGGAATTTCTACCCCATGTGAAAACACACCATCAATTCGATTTTTTATTCCAAGCTCAATTAATTGATCTGTATCCTGCAATGAATTTACAACTCCTGTTTCTGCAATTTTCAACCCTGGAGCTTTTGGATTTTCATCTACAGCTAGAACTTCATAGCCTAATTTCTGAGCTGCCATAATTGCAAGGACTTGCTCAGGACCAGCTCCTAAAATCATAATAGATTTAGTCATATAATAAGTTAGTATAGAAATCTAATTTTCAATGGAGGCTGAAGCCGGAATCGAACCGGCGTTAACGGCTTTGCAGGCCGCTGCATAACCACTCTGCCATCCAGCCTAGTTATTATTATTTTCACCAAAGTAATAGAGTCTTTCTATATCTTCCTCCTCAGTTTTTGTCCCGTATTGTATTTCAATAATATGACAAGGTACATCGTAAGGATTGGTTATTTGATGCCAGTTTCCGAGACCAACTAAAAAATGATCATGAGTACTTAGAATAATATCTTCCTTTTCTTCAGGATTTTGTTCGCTAAAATTTACTAGGCATTTGCCTTTTGATACTAGCCAAATTTCATTTCTAAAAAAATGTTTTTGGAAACTCATACCTTTGCCGGGATCAACAATTAACTCTTTTACTTTTAGATTTTTGTCATGATGAAGATTATAATATTTGCCCCAGACTCTTTCCTCTGATTCAAGCTTCCAATCCCTTAGTATCCAGCTGCTAGAATTCTGTTTTTTATCTCCCCCTACTGAAAATTGAAACATAATATCTTTTACACTCATCTCGGGTATATTTTCTTTATTTCTGTCGCCTCCATTACAAAAGATAATTTGATCTTTCGGATATCGTTTTTTTAAATCTATTAACCCATTAATGCAACTACCGAGGTCATCATCTTTAAATGCTATCACTTCGTCAACAAACTTTAGGTTCTGAACTATTATTTGTCTTTCAAAAAAAGGCATAAAAAACTTGCCCTTTTTCTTAATAAGCCATTGATCACTATTGAGACAAACTATTAGCTTATCACCATGAGAAGCGGCAGCCTTAAGGTAGGAAAGGTGGCCACTATGCAAAGGATCGAAACCCCCACTAATTACAGCTATTTTCATATTAATTAGTTTTTATGAAGTAGTAATTTTAGCTTCTCGATTTCAAGAAGTTAAATGTATTTATAGTATACTGCAGGCCTGTTTGAAGTGTAACAATCAAGGAAATAAATAGAAAAAAGTTACCAATGAAAATTATCAATTCATTGTTTACATACAATCCAAAGATAATAATTAGAAATGTAAGTAATTGTATAAAGGTTTTGATCTTAGCTAAAAATGTAACTTTAGTTGCATTTTCATTACTTGATCTTGCGTTAATATCTCTTAACGCAGCAACCCAAAACTCTCGAATTAAGATTAAGCCGCCAATAAAACCAATGTAAACACTAGACATGGTCAGCGAAAGAGACAGTATTAAGAAAGTTAATAGTATTTTGTCAGCTATTGGATCAAGTATGCTGCCCAGTGTTGATTCTAATTTATACAATCTTGCCAGGTAGCCATCCCAGAAATCCGAAGAAGTTGCAAAAAATGTCAAAAGAAACGCCCAGCCATAAAATTTTGAGATTATTAGTAAAAAAATTACTGGAGCTATGATAATCCTGAAATAAGTAAGAAATTGAATAAAATAGTTCACGATTTATAAAATAAGTTTATTGCTTGAGCTAGTTTAATACTTATTCCATCAACCTTACATAGCTCTTCTATTGATGCTGATTTTATTGATTTGATAGATTTAAAATAATTTAGAAGATTTTTCTTCTTTTTGGGACCTAAGCCATTAATCTCATCCAGTGATGATTTATTAAAAGATTTATTTTTCTTCTTTCTATTGCTTGTAATAGCAAACCTGTGAGATTCATCACGAATTTGTTGAAGAAGCTTAAAGCCTGGGCTATCTTTGGGCATTTCAACAATTCCATCTCTAGAGAGAATAGTTTCCGTTGACCTAATTCGTTTAGAGCCCTTGACAATACTGAGTATCATTGGAGGTTTTTTAAACAAAGAAGAAAAGGTGCTTAATGCTGCTTCGAGTTGAAGCTTTCCTCCATCTATTAAAAAAATATCAGGCAATGAATTGATGCTTGCTCTTTTCGCCCTTCTGAGAAGAATATGCTTTATTGAGCCTGTATCATTCCCAGATAATTCTTTTGGAATATTAAAAAGCTTATAATTTGACTTTTCAGGCCCCTTTTCAGAAAACCTTACAGCTGAAGCAACAGCATTCTGACCACTATGATGACTGACATCAACACCTTCTATAGTAAGATTTTTATTGGAGCAAGCTAAATGAACACTCAGATCCTTCATAGCATGTGAATATTTATCAGATTGATTGACTCGATTTTCAATTACTTGGTTAGCATTTAATTTTCCTAATTTGGCAATTTTTCTCATGCTAGAGTCAATATTTGTTGATATAAGAATTTGTTGTCCAAATTTGAGCTTTAATGCTTGTTTAACGAGGGAGATATTAGTTGGCTTAATATTTAAAATTATTTTCTTAGGCAAGGAAAAGCTATTTTGATAATAAGAAAATATTAAACTTTGAAATAAGTTGTCAATATCTTGTAATTGATTTCCTTTTAGATAATGAGTTTTAGTTCCTCTTATCTTCCCATCCCTAATTGATAATATGCATATTCCTGTTCTATCGTGCTTTGAGATGCATGCAAAATAATCAACACTTATCAAAGAGCTATTAATTGATTGCTCTTGATGTAAAAGGTCGAAACTTTTAATTCTTTTTTTTATCTCATTGGCTCTTTCAAATTCTTGCTCTTGAGCAAGTTTATGCATTTGAGAGATCATCAATGACTTAGTTTTTTTTCCTGTAGATGACAGGTAATGTTGCGAAGATGCAATATCTCCTTGATAGCTAATTTCAGAAATTAAATTGACGCAGGGAGCAGAACATCTTTGCATTTGATGCTCAATGCATGGTCTAGATCTATTATTGAAAGTCATGTCACTACAATTTCGGATTTGAAAAATTTTCTGTAGATCTTTAATGGTTGACTTTACAGCTTGAGCACTAATAAATGGGCCAAAAAAATTTTTTGAAACAGCATGTTTAGATCTCTTCATACTGATGCTGGGGTATTGATGATCCATTGAAAAATGAACATATGGATAGGTCTTATCATCTCGCAAAAGAATATTGAATCGAGGTAAATTCTCTTTTATCAAAGATTGTTCTAAGAGCAGAGCTTCGGCTTCAGTGGTTGTTGAAAAAGTTTCAATTTGATCTGTAAGGATTTTAATTTGTTGTGTTTTTCTATCCTTAAGAGATTTTCCAAAGTATGAAGATACTCTTTTCTTTAAATCCTTTGCCTTACCAATATAAATAATCTTATTGTTAGAAAAAAACTTATATATTCCTGGTGTATTGGGAACTTGTTTTAAATCTAAAGCCATTAACTAAGAAATTTCTTTGCAGCGACTTTACCCGCAGCAACTCCAAATTGATCAAAGGGGTTAATTTGTAACATGCATGCAGTTATAAACACTCTATGCTCCCAAGTTGCCAATAAAAAACCAAGTCCTTCAAGTGATAGCTTATTCAAATGGAAAAGATTAACGGGGGAATCGTTGTTTGTTTTTTCAAGTAAATTTGTAGCTCCTGTAAAATTTGATGAAAGTAAAGAGGCTTGACCTTGTGCCTGAGCAGATGATAAGGGACTTGTAGCCGAGGCTGAGTAAACAATGTCTGTGCAAAAATTTGCCGTGCCTTGATGCAATAATTGAAAATATGAGTGTTGTGCTTTAGAACCAAAACCTCCAAAAATTGACTGGCCTGTTTCTTGAAATAAAGATATAGGATTAGATCCCTTTCCAAGTGATTCCATTTCAAGTTGTTGGATATAATCAGTTAGTGATCGTAATTTCCAATTATATGAGAGCACTATTCTATTCTTCTTATTTTTAAAATTGCTAAACCACAAATCTGAAAATGCTAAAATTTTAACAAATTTTTGATATCGTCCATCTTCCTTCGAACTACCTAAGATCATCTTATCTGCAGCTGATCCTCCTTTTAAAAATCTTGAAAAATTATTTTCTAGCCCTACGCTCAAGGATATGGGCGACCAAACGGAATATCGTCCTCCTACAGATTCTGGAAATAGCACAATAGAATTTTTATTGAATCCTATGGAAATAGCTTTCTTTGAGTTTGAAGTTATAACTATTGAATTCTTAGAGTTTCTCTCTCGCCCTAACCATTTTAAACACATCAAAGTTTCGTCTGTTGATAATGATTTTGATGAAAATATATAAAAATTCTTCTGGCCACTTAAAGGTTTTAATATCGAGTTAAATTCGTCCTTATCAGGTCCAGAGATAAAATAATAATTTAATTTTGATGATTTATTTTTTGTAAATTCTTGAAGTAATTTTGGCCCCTCATATGAACCTCCTATGCCGAAAGTAATAATATTGTTAAAACCTTCTTTTTTTATCCTTTTAATAAAGGGATCTGTAATTTTTTTATAATTAAAATCTTTAGATTTTTGATTAGTACGATATTGATGATGTAAAGCTGGTCTATTTTCTGTCTTATTAACAATCTCTCCATTAAAAAGATCTTCTATTGAGCTTTGAAGATCTAATTGAGATGCGAGCTCATCAAAAATTTTATAATGTTGAGATGAAAAATCTTTTAAAAATGGTTGGTAACTTAAAAATTCTGAGTCAAATTTAAAGGATAGTTTTCTTTTTCTAATGTTGTTTTTTGATAGCTTCTTCAGTTCTGAAAAAGCATTTTGAATAAGTCTTTTATTCATTAATTGCATTGCTCAGACTTTGTAATGCTATTGAAATATCTGCAGCCTGAGTAATCGGCCTGCCAATAACCAAGAATGTCGCTCCTTTTTCAATGGCGTCTTTTGCACTCATGGTTCTTACTTGATCATCTTGTCCTTGAATATCTCGGATGCCTGGAGTAATTTTAATAAAGGATGAGTCCAGAATTTTATTTGCTAGTTGTAACTCAAGAGGTGAGCAAACAACGCCATCTATATTTATTTTTTTAGCCAGCTTAAATAAATGCATGATTTGATCATTAAGATTATTGTTGAATAAAGCTAGTGTATCTAATTCCCTCAAACTCGTAAGAATGCTCACTCCTACAACTTTAGTTTTAATTTTTTGGGCTGCAAGCATTGCTTTCTTAAGCATATCTTCACCACCTGATAAATGAACAGTCAGCATATCAATTGCGCAATCATGAAAGCCTAAGATTGTTTCATGCACTGTATTTGGTATGTCATGGAATTTTAAGTCCAAAAAAATTTTAAAACCACGTTCAGATACTGCATGAAGAAATGGCTTGCCCAGTGCATTAAAAACAACACTTCCTATTTTAATTTTACAAATAGCTGGATCGAGCTCATCTAAGATGGCATTAGCTAATGTGAGATCATATGTATCAATTGCGACAATTATTTTTTGATCAGTCATTATGATGAAGGAGTTTTTTAGAAGATTTAAAATGCATGATAGATGTTTCACTTAAATAAGATTCTTCTTTGGTTTTAGGATTAATAAATCGTCTAGGTCTGATATTTTTTTTTGAGAATGAGCCAAAGCCTCTGATCTCAACTCTACTATCCAAAGCAACAGTATTAATAATTTCCTGCAGAATCAAATCAATACCCTCGATAATTGTTTCATCGCTTAACGATGGGAAGCGCCTCGATAAATGAATGGCTAAGTCAGATTTATTAAAATTTTGTATTTGCTTTTTCATCTTTAATTTAAGAAGTATTTAGCTTTTGAAGTTGGGCTAAACCGTACTTTGTTTTGAGCTGGAATCTCAAACTCCTGTAAAGTTTTTGGATTTCTACCCATTCTCTTTTTAGTTTTAAATATCTCAAAGGAGCCAAATCCAGATAGTTTAAGATTTTTTTTAGATCTAAGAGTTGTTTTAATGACTTGAAAAAATTCGTCTACTAAAGAATCTGAGGTATCAACAGAGAGCTTCAGTTCTTTTTTGAGTATTGAGCTTAGATCCTTTTTGGTAACGCTCATGACCTTATTTTAGCATTCATTTTTTTTTCTAATAGCTTGAAGAGATTTTGCATAGATCCATTAATTTCAGACTCTAATAAAGATTTTGTATGACTTTGAAAAACAAGCCTCAATGTAATGCTAATAAAGTTTTTGGGGATATCTTTTCCTGCAAATGTATTAACTAGGCGAAATGAGGATAAATACTTAATTTTCCCCAAAGCAATTAAGTTTTCAACATCTTGATAAGCAATTGATTTTTTTATAATAATATTGATATCTCTATTTGATAGAGGGAATTTACTAGTTTTTTTAATTTCTGGATTCTGAGAAAGTAATGAAATTTTTTCTGGATAAATTTCAAATCCATAAGCTAATTTTTTTACTAACTTATTTGTAACAGAAAGATCTAGTTCGCCGATCACTGCAATCTTTTGTTTGCCAAGAAATATATCTAAGGAATTTTCATTAAATGGCATTAATGTGCTCGCTTTTTGAAAAACAATTTCTTGCATACCTATCGTTTGTAATAATTTAGAGATTTCTGCTTTTAATGAAAAAAAATCGTATGCCAATTCTTTCTGGCTCCAAGTTATTTGAGGTTCGTGGTGGTAAATAATTCCTGATAAGTTCAACGACTGAGAAAAGCTTTCTTTTTCTTTTTTAAATACATTTCCTACTTCAAAAATTTTAATGGATGTATATCCTTTTTTTACATTGCTGTTTACTGCTTTAAAAAGAGATCTAAAAAGACTGCCTCTAAGCAGGGGTTCTTTGTCATTTATTGGATTTTGTAATTCAGCAGCCGTCAGGTTATTAGAATTTAATTGTTGGAAAGATTCTCTTGAAACAAATGGCATATGCAAAAGCTCTATAAAACCATCATAGACTAGGCCAAGCCTAAGATTGTCCAATGCGCTATCCTCTCTGTTTTTGATTAAGGGCCCTGCCTTAGGTTTTGATATGGGTATATTGTCATACCCATAAGATCTTAATAATTCCTCGTACAAATCTTCCTCTAGGGAAATATCAAATCTGTGACTAGGAATATTAAATGTTACATTATTTTCGATTTTAGCAAGCACCTTAAAACCAAGTTTTTTTAATATAAGAATTGCTTTACTTGCGTTTAAGGTTAGCCCAGAGAATTTATTAAATCTTGCTAAATCCAATTTTACATTTTTATTCTTAGTTTTGCCGGAATAAGAATAATAGAGTTCAGCTGAATCGAATTCTGCTATTTGTTTTAATAGAAATAAGTATCTTTCAAGTGCTAGTTGCTGTATCTCAGGATCTACTCCTCTCTCAAAACGATGAGAAGCATCGGTAGCAAGTCCATACTTTCTAGCTTGATTTACAATAATCTCAGGCTTAAAAAAAGCAGCCTCAACAGCTATGTTTGTAGTGTTTGACGAAACTGAAGAGGCTTCGTTACCAATGATGCCCGCAATTGCTTGAATCCCAGACTTATCCTGAATTGTTAAAGATGAAGACTGAACATCTTTTACATCACCTCCAATAACTGTTACTGAATTATTACTTGCTTTAGGGAATTGAACTTTAATTGGTAGAGCAAGTTTAGATAAATCAAAAACATGCATTGGCGCACCGATTTCTAACATCACATAGTTGCCTAAATCGACTAAAGGGTGGATTAGTGGAATTCCAGCAGACTCTAAAAAGCTTCGTTTTTTAGCATCTAGTTTTTTTATTTTCTGCAAACTCTTAACCAACATTAAATGATAATTGCCACAACCAGCCCCATCAATTTGATTAATAATTTTTTTATCTTTAGTAGGTTTTAATGGAAGGAATTTTAGTTTCTGGCTAGGTTTTGTTGCTTGGTAAGCATGAAATTCTCTTTCCAGACCCCGAAGTGATAACACATCACCTCTATTTGGGGTGATATCAAATTCTATAATATTTTC
>MDTB01013706.1_pt1 | contig 48374 bp, 56 predicted proteins | sample 811161 | NCBI WGS metagenome assembly MDTB01 (sample SAMN05326650, study PRJNA326480) | marine metagenome | isolation source: seawater | place: Mediterranean Sea | collected 2009 | reverse complement strand
TTATGAAGACGAAGAAGATAGTGATGAGGACAATGAAGAAGACGAAAGCGAAGAATATGAAGAGGAAGATGAAGAGGAAGAGGAAGATGAAGATGAAGAGGAAGAGGAAGAGGAAGAGGAAGATGAAGATGAAGAGGAAGAGGAAGAGGAAGAGGAAGATGATTCTGAAAAATCAAAAAAACATAAATCCAACAGTAATAAAGATAAAAGTGATTTGAGCGAGATTGAATTTTATGAAAAAGCTTCGAGTTTCATTAGCAATCTTCGTAATAATCACAAGATAAAAAATAAAAATGTTGCTAAAGAAGTAAAAAAATTTGAAAAGGATGTTCTGAAGAAAAAGAAGAAAGGTGAAAAATCCAAAAAGAAGAAAAATATTAAACAATACATGAAACTCATTTCAAATAAGCATAGCATAAATGATGTTAAATTTTTCAAAGAAACACTTTCTTGTAAAGAACAAGAACAAATGATTGAAAGCCTCGAACGTATAAGTAAGTTGACCAATGTGACGAAGCCTTATCGCATTCAGTTACTTGAGACGGAACATATTCCGGATAAATTCAAAGCCATTGCTATGAAAAAAATAAATGCTATGAAAGTGATAGCCGAAGGTGGAGGTGAATATCATAAATTAAAATGTTGGATTGACACCTTTATGAGGATACCCTTTGGTCAGATAAGAAGTTTGCCAATTACTAAACAAAATACTAAAGAAGAAATTCAAGAATATATTTCAAAAAGCCAACAAATTTTGGATGACGCCGTTTATGGTATGAAAGATGCCAAAATCCAATTTATGCAAATGGTTGGACAATGGATTTCAAATCCAAATTCGATTGGTAATGCTATTGCAATCAAAGGACCAATGGGAACTGGTAAAACAACTCTCATAAAAGAAGGAGTAAGTAAACTTTTAAATCGCGAGTTTGCGTTCATTGCGCTTGGAGGTGCTACTGATAGCAGTTTTTTGGAGGGTCATTCTTACACATATGAAGGAAGTATGTATGGTAAAATTGTGGATATTTTGATTCAATGTAAATCATCAAATCCCGTAATATATTTTGATGAACTTGATAAAGTGAGTGAAACACCACGAGGTGAAGAAATTATTGGCGTTTTGACACATCTCACAGATACAACACAAAATGACAAATTTCATGATAAATATTTTTCAGAAATTGATTTCGATCTGAGCAAGTGTTTGTTCATTTTCAGCTATAATGATGAGAGCAAAGTCAATCCAATTTTGAAAGACAGAATGTATAATATTGAAACAAAAGGTTACGGTGTTCAAGAAAAGATTGTTATCAGTAAGAACTATTTAATTCCTAAATTGTCAAAGGAACTCAATATGGATAAAGAAAGTATCATCATTGATGATGACATCATCAAATATTTGGTTGAAAAATTTACAGGTGAAGAGAAGGGAGTCCGTAATCTAAAACGCTGCTTGGAAATTGCATATTCTAAATTAAATTTGTACTATTTGATGGGTAAGGGAACAAAGTTGTTTGGGGATGATATTGTTGAAGATATTGAATTCCCGTATACCCTTAAAAAGGGTATTGTGGATAAAATCATTAACAAAAACGAAAATAATTTATCACACTTGAATATGTATTTATAATTAAATAGTCATTTGAAAAAAAGTTAGACAAATAACCATAATATCGCTTATATATAATTTCATATGATATTACCATTTTATCATATAAAACACAAAATACTTACGAGCGTCATTGCTCCGCATGGCATAACAGACGTAATCCACGCAGTCCATAATAATTCTACAAGGGAACTATTGTCAATGAACAGTCTTTGCGTATTGACTTCTATTGGATTATCAAGAAATGATATTACTAGAGCAAGTTTTGACATATTTTTTATTGGATGTTCACTTATCCATTTCAGACATGATTTTCCGGTTATTTTCAAAGATGTTCATGAAAATTGTCAACAGTTTTTCCTATGTTTTGTCACTATGGTTACCTTTATTATCCAACAGGATTTATTTTATTATTATATGACTTTGCTACATGTTCCCAAGCATTACTATTTTAATCGTCGTGTAATTTCTAAAAATTATGTTATCAATTTGTCTTTTATTGTAGGATTTACTTTATTTTTGACATTAATTGGCGCAAATGATGTAGTATTTAGTCCAATATTTTATCCTTTTTATAAAGGAATCGTAGTAAGCCATATAATTTATCAAGAATTATACGTCCACAAAAAGTTGATGTAGTGATCATTAGCAACAGCATTTGTTTCCACCTCTTGAAGAAATAATAATGTTTTCATTTTGTGTCTCACATAAACAGCCTGACGAAGTAGTGTATATATGCGGGCAGCATTCTGGTGAAAATTTACTAGTACCTAAAATATCTATATTGCCCTTCTTGGTGTTTTTGGTGCTCGCATATTCAACATGGGAAATAAAATTTTCAAACTTTCTTTCGGTAAGATAAATTGAAATTGATATGATAATTACTAAACAGAATAGAATATATAGCAATCTCATAAGTATTGACATTTTACAGTTAATATATACTTTTACTATAATTTATTATTTCCAAAATTCTGTTTGATGATTTCATTTATATTGTAAGCCTCTTGCGTATAAAACTCTTCTTTTGTCAAGTTTTTACATTCGTTGTCATCATAAGTGCAATAAATATTTGAATTACATTGCGATGAATCAGTATTATAATCGCCGCATTGAATAGAGCTGTTTATTGCGTCCTTTGACGAACCATCTTTTTCTGATATTTTAAGTTTAAAGGCAAAGTGCATCATTGCATATGTAAGATAACTATGTGCGTATTCTTTGATATTGCGAATAATATCTTGAAGCTTATTTATTTCATTTTGTAATCCATCTGTTTCCCGCAAAGTTTTGACATTTTCTAATTTTATTTGAAATTCTTGATTTTTCAAATTAATCTTTCTTTGAAGATCTAATGCTTTTTGACTTGATATTTTTACATGGTTGTTCACTAGTTCGTCGTTTTTTCGCAAGTTCTCTGTCGTATTTGTTTCTAATATTTTGGAAAATTGATTGTCGGTTTGATTGTTAAATTTAACAATACACTCATTAAAATTGTCTATAGTTGAGGATAATGAACTTGAATTGGGATTTTGTTTGATATATCCAGAATAAAATATGTATTTAGGATTACATTTTTGTACGTCCCATTTTTCAAATTCAATAGTTATAAACAGTCGCGTATATAATATTACAATCAATGCAAGTAAAAAGAGTGCCAATAAAATAGTTTGCATCATATTTTGACCAATGTCCAATTTTTTGAATGAAGATGATTCTCTTTCAAAAAAATGTTTTAGACTTAAACTATTCATCATATATTTTCTTTTCTTATATTTTATGTTTTTTTTTTAATTATTCATTCCTTCAAAATCTATCATTTGGCGTGATTCATAATTCTAATTTATTCAATAAATTATTTGAGGAATCCTTGAATATATCAAAAGATGTGTTAATTCGGTCTGTTAATTGCTGAACCTTAAGTTTCAGGTTGTTTATTGTTGTTTTGTTGTCTAGGCTCTCATTTTCCAAAGTAGTTATTTGTGTTTCGGCGCCTTTCAATAAAGAATTTGTGGCGTTTTCATCTTTCATATTTTCAAATGTAAGTTTGTCTAGATTTGATTGCATTTTTGTGTTAAGTTTTTCTGAATATTGTTGAATTTTTTCTTCTGTATCATTTAAAACAGAATACTGCATACATTTCTTAAAATTGCTATTTGCTTCATCGGCATTAAAAATACTACCAATCGCCATCTCTAAAGGATTACACTTTATTCCTTGCCAGTTTTTACTTCTTTTTAATTGACTAGAAACAAATGACAAATAAAAATAGAATAGTCCAAATATTATCAAAACTATATTTCGGTTGGTATGATCATTCGTATAACCCAATCCCATATTATAAAATACATTTATAAAAAATATATAGAACATAAAAGTTATAGTATACAAGAGTTGTTCAGCATAAAATATTATGCGAATGATTGATGAATATTTTGAAAAAGACAAAAATTACAAAAAAAAATATGGTAAAAACACTTTTTTGTTGTATCAAGTTGGCTCTTTTTTTGAAGTATATGGAATTCAAAACAACAATGACAGTATGGAAAATATCGAAAGGTATGCAGAAATATGTGGTTTAGCAATAGCGTCTAAACAAATTTGTATTGGTAATACGATTGGCTCTGAACAAGCAAATATTGTGATGGCTGGGTTTCGTGATTATATTCTTGATAAATATATTGAGAAAATTCAACCGCACGGTTACACTGTTGTTGTATATGTTCAAGAAGAGCAAAATGGTTTTATAAAAAGATGTGAAAATGGTGTATATTCGCCTGGAACTACATTCTTAGAGAATGTAAATATTTTGTCAAATAATATTTCTTGTTTATGGATTCAAAAGACAAAGTCAACTTCTGTTTGTGGCGAAAAATATATATTTGGATTGAGTAATATAAACATATTCAATGGAAACTCCAACTTATGTGAATACAGTGAGATCTACTACCACAATCCAACATCGTATGATAAGATTGAAAAATTTTTGAATGTTTACAGTCCAATTGAGACAATTATTGTACATAACCTGAATGATAGTTTGATTACTTCTATAGTTGATTATCTGCAATTACAAAGCAAAAAATACTATGTTATTGATTTGAATGACGGTGATAGTGAATTATCTCTTCAAGCAAACAATTGTGAGAATCAGGTATATCAGAATGAAATAATTAAAAAATATTATCCTGGAATGGATTACGAAGTTTTCAAGTACAGCATTGAAGATAAGCCAATGTGTCTGCAAAGTTTTTGTTTTTTGTTGAATTTCATTGGACAGCACAATGTGAGTTTAATTGACAAAATTAATGAGCCAATTATTGAACAAATGCATGATACCTTGGTTTGTGCAAATCATTCGTTGAAGCAATTAAACATTATTGGTGAAAATGTAAATTATTTTGATAAGGATGGGAAAATTAATGGTATGTTGCCAATTTTAAATAAATGTATCACAAAAATTGGCAAAAGAGGTATGAATGATATGATACTGAACCCAGTTTCTAATCACAAGCAACTAGAACAGCAGTATTCTGATATTGATCATATTATGAATCATAAATATAAATTTGACGATAAATTGCGCATAATTAAAGATATTGAGAAAATTATGACAAAAATCAAACTAAAAAAAGGAGTACCAAGTGATATTTATTGCATTTATGAATCCTCTTTACTACTTGATGATATTTTGAAAACGATAAAAACAGATAAAAAAACAATCAAAATATTTGGGTTGCAAAAATTTACAAAAGAAAACGCTAAATTTAGTAAATTCATTGAGGGTTGTCTTAACATTAAAACCTGTCGCGAATTAAATCACACAAACTTTGACAAACATGACGGTAAGGATTTTAGTTTTATCAAACAAGGATATAGTCAAAAATTTGACAAGGCTGTAAAGATTCGTAATGATAACAATAATAAATTGGAATGTATGCTTTCTTATATTGAGTCGTTGTTTGTTAAAAAAGACAAAGGGACAAATAATTTTATTCAAAAGTATTATACTCCCAGTAATGAGCTGTGTCTTTTGTTGACTAAAAAAAGAGCAAAATCTTTGGAAAGCGTCATGAAGAAAATTAAAACCAAAGGACTTGTCATCAACGATTTGTCTTTTGCATTTGATTTAAATGACATTAAATTCAAAGATTACAATAAACAAAAATCAATCATGTTTTCTCGTCAGATTGATACTGTAGTTTCAGATATTTTTAATAATGATTGTCACTATCAGGAATTGTTGAGTGAATTATTTGATAAAATTTTGTTGAGAATTACGAACGATTATTATGATTTTATTAAAAACATTATACATTCGATTAGAATTATTGATATAACTAATACTAAAATAAATTTAGCAAAAGAATATAATTTGTGTAAACCAAAAATTGTTAAAAGTGAAAACAGTTTTGTAAATGCTAAAAAGTTGAGACATTTGTTGATTGAAACTCTTGAGAAAAATGAAGTATACGTCCCAAATGATGTTTGTTTAGGTAAAGATGAAAATAATTTAGGGGTGTTGTTATATGGAACAAACGCGGTTGGCAAAACCAGTTTAATCAAAGCACTTGGAATATCTATTATAATGGCACAGAGCGGCATGTATGTTCCATGCGAATCATTCACCTATTGCCCTTATAAATATATTTTTACACGTATTATTGGAAATGATAATATTTTCAAAGGACTTTCAACATTTGGTGTAGAAATGAGTGAGTTACGTGTAATTTTGAATAATTGCGATAGTAATAGTTTGATTCTTGGGGATGAATTGTGTAGTGGAACAGAGACAGATAGTGCACTTTCTATTTTCAACGCATCTATAGAAGTAATGAGTGCGCGTAAAAGCAACTTTATATTTGCAACACACTTTCACGAATTGCCGCATTTGAAATCAATGAAAAATATTACTAGTGTGCAATGTAAGCATTTGAAAGTTCAATTTGATTATGAAAAACAAAAAATGTATTACGATCGTAAGATACACGATGGTCAGGGTGAAACTATATACGGGTTGGAAGTGTGCAAATCACTGAAACTTCCTGAATATTTTATCGAAAGGTGTTATGAAATTCGAAATGAATACATGAATAATAAAGACAACATCTTGCTCTTAAAAACCAGCAAATATAACAAAGACAAGATTCGCAATATATGTGAGTTTTGTAATAAAAAGTTGGGGACTGAAATTCATCATTTACAATATCAATGTGATGCAAATCATAACGAGTACATAGAAAACAGTTTTCATAAGAATCATAACGCAAACTTGTGTTCTATTTGTAGTGAGTGTCATAATCATATTCATAGTTTGAATTTGAGATATGAAAAGCGTAAAACAATGGACGGAAGATACGAGTTTATTTTGATAAAAAATTGATTTAAAATATTTTATTAAAATAATACTAAGATATAATAATGATCATTCCGGTAAAATGCTTCACTTGTGGAAATGTGATTGGTAATAAGTATTTGTATTATACGAATAAAGTGATTGAATTGAAAAAGGATAAAAATTTAAATCATGAAAATATACAGTACTTGACAAACGATGAAATGGATAAATCTGGGAAAAGTCAAGTATTAAACAAGTCTATTGAAGGACAGGTTTTAGATGAACTTAATTTGACAAAACAATGTTGTCGAAGGCATATGCTCACACATGTAGATGTATTTTCATAAAAATATATTTATAATATATTATGAAAAAACAAGAAAATCGCAAAAGACCTCGCAAGACTTTGAAGGAAAAACACTTTAAAAAAAAAACAAAGAACTTGTTGAAAAATAATAAATCAAAAAAACATAAAAAAGGCGGTAAAGCGCGCAAAAGTTTAAAAAATAAATCAAGGTCAATGTTTAGAAGGCGTAATACAAAAGTCTTGAAGGGGGGCGCTATTCCATTTTCGGAATTAAACCCCTCAACTGTTTTAGATCATGCAATGCACGACGTAAAAGGAATGTTGTCAGGCTCATTAATCGATACTGCACAAACTGTCCCAAATAATTTACCTCATAACGTTAATCCAAGTGTGATGTCCCAACCTTATTTAGACGGGAATATAGGGGGGTCCTTGAACGTTGCGGGTGATTCACCAGACACCCTTTTTGCTACTCCATGAAGACAAAGTTTTGACTATGTAACTAATTTTGTTTTAATCTTCTTCCTGAAAGTGGCTTCATGTTGTACTTACCATGTGTCGCAGTTTCAACATCTACCCCTTCTTGTCCACAATATTGAATTAATTCTTCTTCTTTTATCTTTATTTCCTCATCAATCTTTTTTTTTTGTTCTTTAATCATTTTTAACGCATTGTCAAGTTCACTCAAACGCTCAACTATTTTTGTAATAGCTGACATGTCTCTATAAATGAATACCAATATTACTTAGTACTATTTATATTGTTTTACAGATTGTAATAATTAAAAATATTTAGTAATATTATAAGATTTTAATGGTGTCTAAATTAAAATACTCATTTGATATGAAACAGTTGTGCTCTCCGGCGATGGTTTATTTTGTAATTTCCGCAATTGCTCTTACGCTTTTGGGAATCCAAAATTTGAATGGGGATGATCATACGCTATGTGTCGGAACTTACAAATGCGGTATTGCTAGTAAAACACTAATTTTGGCATTGAATGCTATATATATATTGTTCTGGACATTTGTTCTGGACTTGTTTTGTAAAGCTGGATACAAAGAGTTATCATGGTTCATTGTTTTGATTCCAATTATCCTTATTTTTGTGTTTTTTGGATTAATTATGTTACAAGTTCAAATTTAGGGAACTCTGATAGAAAAATCACAAAGTTGGAAATTTGTAATTTTTCATTTATAATATAAATATTACTTTATAGTAATAACATATGGCACAAATAAATATGAATGTCAATACTCATTTTGATATAATAGATAAATACTTTGAAAGCAATTCTTTTGTAGAGCATCATGTTAAGTCAGTTGATGATTTTTATGAAAATCAAATTATAAAAACTTTCAAAGATTTAAATCCAATTAAGTTTAATATTGGATATGATAAGCGAGAACGATTGTTTGAACACACAATGAAAATATACTTTGGAGGGAAAGATGGAAATGAAATATTTTATGGTAAACCAATCATATTTGAAGACAACAAGTCAAACTTAATGTTTCCAAATGTTGCGCGTTTAAGAAATATTACATATGGTATCAGTGTCCACTGTAACATTTTGGTAGAATTTGTTTCATATCCTAAAAAAGGTGATGACACGCTTGATTTAGAAAACAAACACGTTCATACTGAAACAATTAAAAAACATTATTTAGGTACCTTTCCAATCATGTTACAATCTAAATTATGTCTCTTACACGGCATGAACCAATCAATGAGGTATAGTTTGGGCGAATGTAATCATGATTATGGAGGATATTTTATTATAGACGGGAAGGAGAAAGTTTTAGTGCCTCAGGAGGTATTTTCGAATAATATGATCTATATACGTGAAGTAAAAGACAATGTACATGATTACAGTGTAGAGGTCAGATCTATATCAAATGACGAGTCTAAACCCAAAAGGACTTTAGCAATTCGTAGGATCATGAAGAAAGACGACGTTTATAATGAGCAATTGAAGATATTCGTTCCAAATATTAGGCAGTCGGTACCAGTTTTTATTTTGTTCAGAGCGTTAGGTATTACAAGTGATAAGGAAATACTCCAGATCATTTTAGGAAATATAGACAGAAAAGATAAAAATAAATATTTGGATTTGTTGCGACCCAGTGTCATGGATGCCGCAGATGTATACAATCAAGTAGACGCAATATATTTTATTTCGAGGCTGACAAAGGAACAGACCATTGTCGGCGTACATTTGATTTTGGCTGATTACTTACTTCCTCATGTTGGAGTATCCAATCACTTGTCAAAAGCACATTATCTTGGACACATGATACTTGAGTTGTTAAAAGTTATTGTTGGCGAAAAATCACCAACTGATCGCGACCATTACAAATACAAAAGGGTTGAAACAAGCGGAAATATGATGAAACAACTTTTTAGTGAATACGCAAACATTATGTACAAGCAGTATTATTTAAAGTTTGAAGAAGAATATTATTTCAATACAAGTAAATATGAAAAATCTCTTTCTAGTACAGGCGCGGAAAGCTTTAAATATTTATTCATCAACAATTACAATAAAGTTTTCACCGACAAGATCATTTTTAATGGATTTAAAAAAGCGTTCAAAGGTAACTGGGGTAGTGCGGCTCATACTAAAAAAATTGGTGTCATTCAACCCCTGAATCGTTTGTCTTATAATTCATTTCTGTCTCATGTACGAAAACTAAATTTAACTATAAATGAAGGTTCTAATATTGTCGGACCTCATTTACTTCATGGTTCACAATGGGGAATAATTGATCCGGTGGATACACCAGATGGTGGAAATGTTGGTTTTCATAAACACTTAGCAATGATGACAAAAATAAGTCATCATATTGACGATGAATTGTTAATAAATTGGTTATTTAAAAATATGAATATTGGAAATGATATTGATGTGCAAGAACAAACAAATCGTGCGCGATGTGATATTGAAAATGAACAAAATATAAATTTAAACTTGATAAAAATAGAATTGTGTAATTTTGAACAACTTGATACATTCACAAAAGTCTTTGTAAATGGAAAAATAATAGGGTTGACCGGAAAAGCATTGTTGTTTAAACAATTGTTCTTGCATGCAAGGCGTCAAAATTATATACCAATTTATGTTAGCATTGTATTCGAATATATAGCCAAGAATATATTTATTTATTGCGACGAAGGGCGTTTGATGCGACCATTAATATATATTGAAGACAATTCATTGAGTTATAGAAAAAACAATATTAGTAATCAAATTGAAAGTAAAAAATTTACTTGGGACGAATGTATTTATGGAACATCCGAAAAGTCATATGAAAATTGTTCCAACAACTATAAATTTATTGATTTTACGATTAAAGATATAATGAAAGGGAAAAAAACCTCCGCAATTATAGATTTTGTGGATAAAAGTGAAGAAGACAAATACTTGGTTTGCATGAACGCTGAAAATATAATTGATGATATCAGCACAAAATATACGCACTGCGAAATTCATCCTTCGTTGATGTTCGGTATTATGGGAAGCCAAGTAATTTTTCCAGAACATAATCAACTGCCAAGAGACCTATTCAGTTGTGGGCAGTCAAAACAAGCAGCATCTTTATATCATAGCAATTTTTTGCAGCGAATAGATAAAATGGGTGTTGTTTTGAATTACGGAGAAACGCCTCTTGTCAAGAGTCGCATGTTGAATTACATAAATGAAGAAAAACATCCCTATGGAGAAAATGTTATTGTTGCCATCATGAGTTACAATGGATACAACGTAGAAGACGCAATATTAATGAATGAAGGTTCCTTGAAGCGTGGATTGTTTCATACTACTTACTATAATTCATACGAAGCATATGAAGAAACTAGTAGTATTGGTATGAGCGAAACAAATACTATATTAAAAAATATAAAAGACGAAATAGATGTTGACGTAAAACCCGGATACGACTATGAATATTTGAACAAATATGGGATTATAAATGAGGGCGTCCAAATGGATGATAAGAAGGTTATTATTGGAAGAGTCAGTTTTTCTGAGAACAATCCCGAAAACAGGGTAGATGCGTCTATATTTCCGAAAAAGGGACAACTTGGTGTTGTCGACAAAACGTATATTACGACTGAAGAACAAGGTAAACGAATTGCAAAAGTTCGCATCAGAGAAAGAAGACTTCCTGCTGTTGGCGACAAATTTTGCTCTAGATGTGGACAAAAGGGAACAATCGGCAAAATTGTTTCAGAAGTAGATATGCCATTTACAAAAGATGGGTTAAAACCCGATTTGATTATAAACCCTCACGCAATACCTTCTCGTATGACAATTGGGCAGTTGGTTGAAACAACCATGAGTAAACTAGGAGTTGATTTGGGATATTTCATGGATTCAACGCCTTTTACAACTGAATTTTCAAAAATTCAACAAGTTCAAGAAGGTTTGATTAAATGTGGTATGCATAGTTCAGGAAATGAATATTTGTACAATGGAATGACTGGTGAAATGGTCGAACATTCTGTGTTTATAGGACCAACATACTACATGAGGTTGAAACATATGGTTAAAGACAAAATAAATTATAGAGCTCGCGGACCTCGTACATTACTGACACGACAAACAAACCATGGAAGAGCAAATGATGGTGGTCTTCGAATTGGCGAAATGGAGCGCGATGGTGTTATTGCACATGGTTGCTCATATTTTCTGAAAGATTCGCTTATGGAACGAGGTGATAAATACAAAATGGCAATATGCAATCACAGTGGAACCATTGCAATTTATGATATCGAACGAAAGCACTTTTTTAGTCCATTGGTGGACGGACCAATTATTTACGATCCAGAAGACAAAAGTAATATGAACGGAGTAAAAATGACACAATTTGGCAAAGAGTTCAGTATAGTTGAAGTACCTTATTGTTTCAAGTTGTTATTGCAAGAGTTGGCATCTATGAATATTCAAATGAGACTCATTACAAATGAAAATATACATGAAATGAACTCACGCAATTCAATAAAATACAGAAATGTAATAAAAGAACCAGACATGACCTTAATGACTGTTAAAAATAAAGAGGAAAATGAAGGTAAAATTGAAGGGAAGAAATATTTGGAAATTGTACCACAGGACTCATTCAAAGATAGAATTACAAAACACGCCAATTTGGGTCTGTGGACATACAAAGCTTATGATGATTCTTATCATTCAATCATTATTGATGAAAACGGAGAACCAACGGAAAGTTTTATGTCTGATGATGAGCGTCTTGAAGGTGAGCCCCCAAAATTCGTACCGAAAGGTTGGAACGAGGACGATGTCTCTAAATATTTCATATCGCCATATGTGTTAGTTGAAAGTTTAAAAATAAATAAAATTCCAAATAATTGGGATATCATTGTTGATAAAATTCGTAAACGAAACGAAGCAAAAATTCCAACTTACGAAGCAATAGATTTGAACGAATATGGCGATTTTGAAGATTCTTTTGTCAACAAAAATGACAGCAAAGAAGATATGATTATGGCAACGAAAGATATGATGGTAATCGAACCTTGGATAATACTAGAAAGTAAAAGGTTTCCTGGGTATTATTATTTTTATAATACCGAAAGCAACGAAAAACAATGGAGAATGCCCTCAAATATTGTGAAAGTTGAGAAAATTTTTGATTCCACTCCCACAAAAACTACCGCAGATAATTATAGCCCTACGTTTCAAGAGTGGGTGGACAATAAACCTCAAAGCGCTACAACATTTCAGTTGGACAACCGCTCTCCAAACTACACCTCTCCTCCAATGAGATATGACACTTCTAATATAGGCAAATATGACAACGAAGTAAAAGAAAATACCGTCCTTGGACAAGAACAACAAGAAGAGCCGGGTGAAAGTCCAGAAACCAGAAGCTATGCAAAAGAGGTAAACTATGATAGTGAAGGATACCCAATTGGGGTAGAGGAACGAAAATTTAGTGAAAGTGAAGACGAACAATCAAATCCTAAAAATGATCAAGAACCTCTCATTATAAAAAAACTAAATTAATATTGAATATACATACAATAAGTGTTAATTAATAAAAATTGATTTAACTAATTTAATATGTTTAAGATATATAAACTATGAGTCTTCAAAAAAGTACTACCCTAAATGAAATTTATAATTCAAGAAAAAATTTACTAAAATATCTGAAAGAGCAGAATTTTGAAACAGAAAAACTTGAAAATTTCACGATTGCTGAAATAAATGCGATGGATCAAGGTAGTCAACAAAACACCTCGGCATTATTAAATCAATTAAATTTTGAAGTGAAGAGTAAAATTAATGACAAAGACAAAGAACAAGATGTCCGAACCTGCTCTGTTGTCTATTTTATCAACAAAGCAATGAAAAAAAATATTCTTCAAGATATCATCGATGAGTTTTATGATTACGATTGTAAGAATAAAAAACTATGTTCTTTGATTATTGTCGCATCCAACATTAATGATACCAACATGAACATTGTTAGAGAAATGTGGGAGAAGTATGGGGAATATTGTGTTTTGTATGATCTATCATCATTGCAATATAATATACTTGAACATGATTTTGTTCCAAATCATACTAAACTGACAGAAAATCAAAAGGAAGAAATTAAACAGAAATTTAACATTACGAACGATTCCCAGTTTCCTGAAATAAGTATGTTTGACCCAGTAGCGAAAGCAATATTGTTGAGGCCAGGTGAAGTTTGCAAAATTGTACGATATGATAAGATTTCGTTTAAAAATGAGTTTTACAGAATTTGTGTAAATTAAATGTAGGTTTATTATAATTGAGTATGGAAAATAGTTTTATATCTGATATTAGTAATGAAATATTAAGCAAGTATAATACCCAAAAATATGAACAAATATACGATGCGATTGATGCAAATATTACTAAATTGACAAATGATACTGACTATGATTCTGCGTATCGTCTTCAGCAGGATATTGTATCCTTGAATACATTATTGTTAAGTGAGATTTCCAAGTATATCAATACAAACGCGAATTCCGATGTTAATGGAGAACAAGATAAATCTAAAAAAGACACATTCAAGAAACAGAGTGAATCTATAAAAATGAACTTGACTTATAAGTATATTTATGTAATTGTCAAGTTTCTTGTGATTTTGACTCTTTTGATTTTTGTGTATTTTAAATTGATTGTTTCAAATGATAGTTCGCAATTGTCCTTCAGTAAACCAAATTTGATGACATAACAACCGGATAATTTAAAAAATATTTTTAATTATATAATGAGCAAAATCTATGAAACCACAAATTCGGAAGTAGCCAATTCTCTGAATAGTTATGAAACTAATATTAATTCTGTAGAAACTGCATTGAGTACAAATGATTACAATGGAGAGATTGAAGAGGCAATTAAAAACGCAACCACTAGTAAAGACAATATTTCAGAGTTTCTTCAAGGTCTAACATTTAGCACAATGAATACTACTGATGATATTACAAAAATGGACACATCTTATAATGCAATTTACGACGACTTACAGGAATCTAATGCTATAAACTATCGTCTACATCGTGTTATTGCCAAATATCAAGTCCGCGACGCCCAAATAAAAAACGCACAAAAAACAAACACATATTATGGGTTATTGAGTTGGACTATTATTTTCTTGTTTGTAGGTGCCGCATTATTTCTAAGCATTGTTGAGGACAAAAAGGACTTGAACATTTTTTCGAAAACTCTACTATTTTTGTTTTCACTAGTAGTTTTTTTTTATATTGCCAAAAATCTATGGTTTTACATTGAACAAAATATACAATAATATTTGTCTATTATATATAATATGTCCAATATTACATATAATAAAAATAAAGTCACAGAGTTTAAATTGGCATTTCAAGAATATCAAGCGGCTAAAGAAGTGTACAATGCAGAAATGGAAGAGTTTCAAAAAGTGTTAGGTTTTATGGAAGGAAAATACGAACATGCTACCTCATCAGATTTAACAAGTTCCGACAACTATATTATCAACCAAAGTGGCATTCTTATGAAAACCGTAAATGGTTATGAGACTATCTACGACAATTCAGTGAACACCGTTATCAATGTTGGGGATGATAAAAATGTATTTGTCTCAGATGTCAAATATACAGGTGACACTAGCACAGTTAATGATACAAATAAATTATATCAATTTGGATTGAGTGATCTGGAATACAAACAATCAGAGGAAAATATATTAACAGGCGATGATAAATATACATACGCAAGAGGTGATCCAATCATCAGTAATACCAATGATTGTAATTTGAATAATTTGTCACAGTGTAGTGCAAGGTCCAAAATGGAAAATAAGTCATATTACGGAATTGAAGGTGGAACCGATTCAAATGGCGATTCTATTTGCAATTGCTATATTTTTGATACAATGCCTACTGATATCGTCCCAGAGAAATTAAAAACAATACTTATTGATGGTATGAGTGATGTTGCTTATTTAGCAACATTGATGGATGGAAGTTTTTACAAAATAAAAGAGTCAACATATAGTGATAATTATAATGGTTTTTATGAATATGATACTACCAATAATAACATTACGGTCCTTATTAAAGGTGGACTCACAGACGATAGTGACTTAAACCCCTTTGTTGGTAACGGAATAAATAGCATCCAAATAACTGAATTAGGACAATCGTCGTGTTCAAAAAATTAATGTTGTTTGGGGGGTGATAATTTATCAATAATTATTTGTATCATAATAATTATTGATAAAGATAATTATATATATATTTATTATAATAAGATAATGCCATTTCTATTCAAAAATAAAGAAAATGGAAAATGGATAAGTTTTGACAAAAATTCTTCTACATATGGTAATCGAAATATTACACTAACAGATTGTCCAGAATGTGAAGAAAATACAGTATCAGCAGATATGCCAGATTCTGTTTCGGATGAATACATGATAAAATTGAATGAAAACTGTATATTACCAGATGACGTCAATAATTTGATTTCTGGTCAATGTAGCAATTCCGATAAAGATATCTATATTATGAAAAAACTGAATGATTCTTTTTTAAACCAAAGTTTACCCAACGCTCTTACGGTTTCTATAGGATTTAATGACAACAAAACAGCGTCGGTAAATAGTAGCACTTACAATTGGGGAAAAGAAATAACAAACGGAACTCATAATTATATATCAGGCGAAACAAAAGACAATTCAAAAATTTATACTGTAATAAAAGATCCCAAGATTTACAAAAATAATTCTGAAATAAATAATCCCAAAATGCAAGACTTCCTTATAGATAATATTGAAATCAGATGTAAATTATTTCATGTCATAGAAGAATACAATTCAAATAAACAATTAGTTGCCAAAACAATATATAGATTGAAATATATTGACAAGTCAAATATTGGAGATCTAACGGACAACGCTGTAGTTGGCGTTTTTATGTTTATTGAAGCAACCGAACAAGATTTAACTACCTACTCCCCCCAATCAAATGATGCTGCAATATTATATTTTGGAAAAGAAAATTATGAAAATAGTAGCACGAATGAAATAAATAGTGTGAATTTTTCTACTGCGTACATCGGAACATTTTTATCTGGAACTATGAAAGCTGGATACGTAAATAGCGATGAATATGGCGGTGGTATTATTATCAAAGATAACAGCAGTAATTTGAAAACTAGTTTTAGAGTCATACCTAATGATAGTATATTCAACAGAATGATTAAATATTCATATACTCGACAAGGAATCAACAATTCTGGAAATGATATTGATTTGAATATATCTAGTTACATAAATCCTTTTAAAAAAATGACTGTGCATAAGAATGCTGTTATTTCAAAGAATCACAAAGATGGAACAAATTTATCAACGACAGTTTTTAATATTGTGCCAGCATCTGAACCATTTTCTTTACTTGAAGGTTATTCTAATTATTCTATAACAGATGAGATCAATGTTCTCAATAGTAAGTTACAAACTAATACTTCTTTTGATAACATCGTTCAACAAATACAAAAAATACTAAATTTGATTAATGAAAATAATGCGGGAGATGAGTACGCGCATATTGTAAACATTTATAAAAACGATATGCAAAATATGAAATATTGTTTCACTATTGCTAAGAAATTGTATCAAAATATAACTATTTTATACAACAATATGATAAATAATTATTCAAAAATTGGGTTTAACAATATTTATGGACACAATGGACAAAGCGGAAAAATGATTTTTGATGATAGTCTAGCAAATTCTGTAGTTCAACAACTCAATACACTCAAATTAGAGATAAGCGCTACAAAACAAAATTTTAAAAGGCAATATAATTTGTCATTAATTGAAATAGAAGATGAGGTGTTTGTCTTTTTAATAGATATTTTTAAATATATAAAATACAATTACGATAATATTCAAAAACACGTTAATGCCTTTTTTGATTATAATGATGCAAAACAACATATTAACTATTGTAAAACTAAACCGTTTTTGAATCAAATAAAAGTTGATTCAAATGAAGTGTTTAATTATGATGCTCTGATGAATCTAAGCACCGGTTCTTTGAAACAGAGAATTCAACACGGTGAGAGTTTGAAAAATAAAACCAAAACATTTTTTGACATTGATTTTGGTTTAATTTATGAACAATTGTTTGTAGATGCTAGAACTGGTCCAAAGGAATTTGACTCCACACGTATCGGAAAAATTCTTCATAAAGACTCATCGGTAGTATCACAATTTATGAATACTAATAATAGTCAGAAAGGAATTATGCACTATTATCACGATATTTTGATTACACAAAAACAGTATTATGAGAGATTTAAAAAGTTGAAATCGCAGAATAATGTTATAAATTATTTCAAAAATAATTTTCCGAATAGTAGTGCTCCTAGAGTAATTATGCAGTATTATTCTGATCACGGAAAAAATCTACAAAGCGGGAGTTCGTATTTTTTTAGTTTGATGACTTATTATTCACAACTTATGGGTAATACCAGCAGTGACGATAATGCGCGAGAAGATGAGATTTTTTTGTCATTATTTAAGAATTTGCGGTATTACAAAGAAACTGGCGTTCTTATTCCAAGTTTAGATTACTCTGCTATTAAGGATGACAATTTGTACAAATATTATGAAAACAATTATTTTATCAATAAAAAATCCGAACCAAGTATAATAAGTGCGTTTATGAATAAATATTCTACGTTAGCAAATGTTATCGAAACTAATAACGGAAATCATGATGGAATTATTTCTATCAATGACTCATCACTAAAGACAAGTGAATCTTTTGCTAACATGGAAAATTTTGACATCCAACGTGTAAGTAACTATCATCCGCCAAAACCGTCAATAATTGCTGCATCTAGTGATGGTGATTATAATAATAGTTTATTCAATGACGCATTCTATTATTATTCAACGCAAGACGACAAACATGTAAGTTTAGGTGAATATTTAAAAGCAGATTACGTTGGTGGAAAGTTTGAGAACAATCAAGCAAACTGTAGTGAAGACGACGGTAATAATGGATTCAATGATTCAAACCCGAATATTATTATGTCTTATTCATGCGGAACAACTGGAAATAGTTATGGAGGCGAATCAGATACTAGAGATATAAACAAATTTTTTGATTCAGATGGTGCAGCATGTAAGTCAAGTAGTGTGTATTTTAAGCATACTATTACACTATACTACAAAAATGGGAATAATGGTAAGTGTATTGTAAAGTTGGTATTAAATAATGATACCGATAATGGATTGACTCTATCAGATTCTATACCTCATACAGAGTATCTTGAGAAATTTAGCACATCCAATGGCGTTATTTCTTTGACAACAATATATTCTGGTCCAGCTAAATCTGATAACAAAATGGATTATTTACAAGATATTGGTAATGACGAACCCTCCAGTTCAGACTTTGTTTTGTATAATGCGGACAAAGACGCGGATAACCGTTTCTTTAGACTATATGTTCAGGATAATAAAGTAAAATTAGATTACAAACTATCTCGTGGTTTGGCAATTGATAAAAGTAAGAATGATGCGAATATGAAAGGATTAGTAGACCCTACTATTTCAATAAATGATAGTAAACGAGAGAAAATCATATACCTATACAAAAATAACAAAAACGTTGGTGAAATTATTAATAAAAGTGTTTATATTGATTCTGCTGGTGTATCACATAATATTGATTCCAGTAAACTAAACACAGTGATACAAAACACTGGTACAGGCGAGGATACTTCTACATATGCGAAGTATACAAACTTCTGTTACAGTGGGGTTGCAACAGCAAACACACCTAGTGAGGATTCTGTTGCAAAGATCAATAATATATACCTTGATAAAAATGAAATGAAATATATTTACCATTCGGATGGAACCTGTGTTGATGGAACTGATAATGCGTCCACGTTAAATCTCAAAAAAAACGAGTTTAATTCTAATCATGGCGCGTGTGTTACAGATCCAGCAGTTGTGAATATGATTGATATTTCTCGGTACAATGAAATTAATAGTTCGTCAAATAACTTTACTGATGGAAAGTGTGATAAGAAACATATATTTTCTGGAGCAATAACAAAATTCAAAAATTCCAGGAATGGCTTTCGGAGCAAATTTGAAAATATGATTAATAAGTTTAACGAATTAAATGAAAATGAATTAAAAATTTTAGAAGGCACGCAAGCAAGCATTGAAAATCTGAAAGAAACTATAAAAGAATATAACAATCTACATCAAACCGCTACTATCAATAAGTCTAAGAAAACAATAACAGACGCGCAAGCAAATGATACAAAAATTCTCGTCAAAAACTCTCAATATAATATGGCGCTTTTGGGGATTGGAGCAATTGGTGCTACAATGCTAATGTTTAATTATATGAAAAAATAGTTTATATATATAGTATATTACGCTTTATGGGTGTTGAACTCAATATTGATAATAATTTGAGAGGAGATTCTATCAATGTTAGTAATATGCTAACATCATTTGACGCACAAAATAATTTAGTTGATCATATATTAGACAATGAATTGTATAATCAAGAATTGTACAATGAAGGAATAGGAGAAAGATATAATAATAAAAACCCAAAAAACAATTTTTATAATATTGTAAACCATTCGACAGATTTTCAAAGATCCAAAATAGACAAGCTTGCAAATATTGATGTATCCAATATTTCAATGTCTTACAACAAAACAGCAGATATGTATCGCAACCAATATGCAGTTGATCGCTATGTAGAATCAAAAATGAACAAATTCAAAAAGAGAAATAAACACTTACTTGAAGATATTGATAATAAAATAAGACAAAAAGAAATTTATACTTACTATTACAAGAAATATAATGCGCAAAAAAAAATATTATTGAATATTGTTTTTGGTGCTCTTTTAGTTATAGGACTAAGTTATCTCAACAAAACTTATAAATTTTTATTGACGGATACATTATTTATTTTAGCACTAGGTCTTATTTTTGCGGTAATCACGATAAACATTTGCAGTCAGCTAATCGAAATTTTGTTTAGAAATAATATCAACTTTGATGAGTACGATTTCATGTTTGATGCAGACTTGAACAGTGATTATTTAGACTATAGTAACAAAGAGAAAGAAATGCAAGAGAAAGAAACACAAGATTGTGATGCAGAAATCAAAGCATACCAAGGAAGATAAATTTAATATATTATTTATTAAATTTATATACTATAAAGATGAGCAATACTTTATTTGGTAAAGAATACAACAATTTTACGGAAATACCATATTTAAACGGTGGTGGAGGCAGTTCTACTGAGTATGTCTCAGATATAGCTGCTGTGAAAGGAGATATAAATAATGCAAGCAACTATTTGGATTCTAGCACAGTTCAAAAATCATTTGAAGATTACTACGCTAATGGTTATGAAGCACTTGATCTAGATCAACTTAAAGAATATATTGCCAACGCAATTGTTGAAAACAAAAAACTTTCAAAAAGCGAGTTAAAAAACAAGATAAATCACGCTATAAAAACAGAAAATCTTCACAAAAATATTAAAAACAATAAATTCTATAACGCTGCTCTTGAGAAGATGGTAACTGAAGATATTAAAATTGATAATGAAAATATTGAAAAAATAACACAAAATCTTCATAATAAAACAAGACATTTAGAAATCAGAAAGTATTATGATGAAAAAATGAAACAACAAACCGGAATTATCAAAACAGTTATTGCAATATGTTTGGTGATGTTAGGAATTACTTTCCTTTACAAAACCAATCTTTTGAATAGCCATATTTATATTGCACTAATCGGAGTTGGATTAGCGTGCATTGTTATTTATACAATTGGTAAATCTATAGATATTTTCATGAGAGATAGCAATAAATATGATGAATACACATATGTAAAATCTCATCATTATTTGAATAAAGGAGAAGGTGATTACAAACGAGTAGATGAAGAAGTGGATTTGATAAGCAATAAATGTTTGAGAGTTATGGAACAATAATAGCAACAATTGATGCTTTATAATTTTAAATGTATATATTATATGAGTGAATCACTTTTGGATAATTTATTGAATGACTCCCAAACAGATTATTTAAAGAAGACGTGTCCGTCTTTATTTGATGGTTCGGGAAAACCGAATTTATCATATAATAAAATATTGAGCACAGATAAAAGTCTCATTATTCCAGATGGAATCAAGTATTATGAAGTAGTAGAAACAGGAAACAATTATGTTGATAATTTGTTAAATGAAGAAGAGAAGTATTTGAAAGAAAAATATGGCGAATCATTGTATAGTTATTTTGTAACTAAACGCAAAGATTACATTAACAAACAAATAAAGGATGTGTGTTCAAAGGTCGTGGTCGAGACAGATGGTACAGCCACCACAAATACATCAGACATATTAATAAATACATTAAGAAAGCAACTAGATTCTTACAAAAAATCTTTGAAAACTTATTACGAGGTAAGTGATAAGACGGAGAAGAAAACAGAAAATGACTTTTTGAATGCTCGTAAGTTTTACTATAGAAGCGTTGCAATGGAAGACACAAACAAAATGGATATGATGATGACAACATTTTATTATCTTGTTTTAGTTGGTTGTATTGTGTATTTAGCGTTTAAAGGGCGCATTGAATTAAAAAAAAAATGGTGGGTATATTTATTGTTAATCTTATTACCATTATTGACGTATCAAATATACAGGGTTGGTGTACAAAGTTTTCATTATTTACAGGAAACAGTCGCTGAGCAAGGACCAAAGAAGGCGTTTATGAATCAAAGGTAGGTTCATTCATTAAAACCACCTACATCAATAAATTCGCTTTTATAACTAAAATTAAACCATCCATCTGTTGGATATTTACCATATTTATCTTCGAAATACTTTGTTAATTCTTTGCCATTTGGCTTCTGTGTATTCGAATACATTTTCGTAAACCAATCGTTGAACTTGACCGTCAAATCTCGTGTCTTGACACTGTGTCCATGTTTACTTGGTATCGGATTTATGATCGCATTATGAAATTCAAGTATGATATCTTGATCTTGACGATATTTTTGAGTTGACTCCATCACCATATCGACATCATCAACTCGTCCTTGTTTCTCAAATGCGATATCTACAAGCATAGATAAGAGTACTGGTGCCCATGATTTGAATTTTTCATCTAATTTTTGATCAATTTTAAATTGATACTTATAGTCTTTAATTGGAAATTTAGGGTCCTTGTATGGTTTATCCGTAAATTTGGAAAGGAAGTCTACTTTCCGCAAACGCCGCCACGTACCATCGTCATTACTTTTCACATCGAACATGCAATTTGTACAAACCACAAGCTTAAAATGAGGGATGAATGTAACACTATCTTTAAATAATGCTCTGCATTGAATTGGGTCTCCACCAGTTAGTTCTTTGACAATTCCTTCATTGATGCTGTCATTTTTAGAAGGCTCTTGCATTACAGCATAGCGTGTACCAATCAAATTATAAATCTCTGAAGATGTACCACCAATATTTGAACGTTTCTGTGTTACAAGACTAATTGGAACTGTCCCTTTATACTCACCAAGAACAATTCCCATTAACTCCACAAGTTTAGATTTGCCGTTCGCACCGGAACCATTGTATATGTTAAATGTCTGATTTTCATTTGTTCCCAATAAAGTAGAAGCCATGTGTTCCCACATATATGTTCTCAAGGAGGAATCTATTTCTCCGGTTTTTTCGTCTTTGATATCCGGAAATAACTGCTCCATGAAATCGTTTATTTCTTTGATAATATTTGGTTTGTTTTTTTTTTGATATTGCAATGTTTTGTAATTCAAATTTGTTGATTTTGATACATAATCATCATGTTTGCCAAAGCGATGAGTTTTTTGTTTAAAATCAACAACACAATTCGTACACCCAAGCAAATATGGATTCTTGTCCAACTTGTTGTAGAAATCCTTGTCCCAAAATAATTCTTGACATTCTTTCATAATATTGTTTTTAGTTGTTGTCTTTTTCAACAGTTTACAAGTTGCGCTCATTTCATTTCGTTTTTTAATAAACTCTTTTTGCGAATCATTGCAATTGTCTTTAAATTCCCCAACGACTTTGTTGCTCATATTATTCATTTTAAGTTCATCTTCATTATCATTTTTCACATTATTAAGGATCATGTTATTTTGACTGGCAAGTGCTGAACTTTGATATGAAAACAGTTTCTCTTCATATTTTTTATACATTGCTGTGGATATTTTGAGACGTAGAGTACTACCACGATCATTCAGCTCCCACCGATTATTTTTGAATTCGTACCATACATTATTTCCAATACTTGCACATACATATTGCGACTTGTACATTTGAAATAATGTATTAGCTAAATCACATTCTGTGTTGTTTCTGAAAGAATAGTAAATGTAATAATCAACTGTTTTGTTGTATATATTTTTGTATTCATCTGGATTGCTAGTTTTACACCAATAAATAATAGACTTAAAAGTAAATCCATTTCTGTCATTTATTTCACCGTCCTCCCACATATCTAATGCATCATTATTAGAAAAGTCAAAATCATCACTTTGACTACAAAACTTAAGCCAAGTTAAAACGAGTTTTTCGTTTGTATTTTTTAAAGCCCAGCACACACGAATCCATTTATCATATGATCCGGGACCCCAATATTCTTTTGGAAGAGCCATTGTGTAGTTGTGTATTTCTTTGATGGTATAATCTGTATTTGCGTCATCAAATAACATTTGTATCAAGTTATCCAAATCTTCCGAGTTTTGCACATCACTCAAATTATTACATTTACTTTTGTGTACTACTTTCAGTTTTGTCTTTTTAACAAGACCTTCTTTTAATCTCAAATATTCCGCCTCCTTTTCTTTTTTAAGTGTAAAATGATTACACCCATCTGTGTGTCTAACACAGAACTTAGGGAAATATTTATTAAAATCAATAAATTGAATATCTGTTTCAACAATATCAATAGAGTCGTTTACTACGGTTGATACAAATATACATTTTAGTTTGTATGCTTCATTGCCCGGTTTTCTGGAACCATATAGTTGCCATCCCGTGTGACCCTTCAAGACACCTTCATCCACGACGCTATTCCAGTCATTTACAAGAGGCAAATCGCCCCAAATATCTCCAATATTTTCAACAATGTATTTACGGAATAACATCTTTACAGGACAGTCGGCAATAATATCAATGATGATATGAATGCCGTCTTTCGTGACGTTATCCAAACAATTAACATTTTCTTTTTCGAAAATGTAAAATGAAATTTTATTGCTATCCAAGTCGTCAAACAGTTCATTGAATCCATTCATACACAATTCAATGAAATCATTAATATGTTCATCAGTATGCTGTTTACTTATAATTGAAGTGTTATATCTAAAATCCAAATCTATTGCAAATTTTCCATTATCAAGTTGACGTTCTACCAAATACGCCTCTTTTTTATTTTCAAAGACATGTCTTTTATAATTTTCTTGAAACTCGTTTAAATTGTCTTTAATGATTTGATATTTATTTCCAAAAACATTCAGTTCTGCATCTCCAATCTTGATATAGTTTGCAGAACTTTTGTCTTTTGTTATGAACTTCTTTAGATACTGGTCCAACGCCATACTTATGATATAGTGTGATATTTCTTTTAACCCACATTTAAATATCAATTTTTATTTATTATACACTATTTAAATAAAGTTTCACATCCTTTATAAAAGACTCTCTATGAATGAGGCATTCAAACGCATAATTATTGATATTAAAGATTTAAAAAAATCGCCCATCGATAACATTTGTTATGTTCCAGACGAAGATAATATTTTGAATGGGTACGCTCTAATCATTGGTCCTGAAAATACACCATACGAGTATGGCAATTTTTTGTTTCAATTTAAGTTTTCACATGAATATCCATACGCCCCCCCTAAAGTTCTTTATAAATCTAATGATGGAGAGACACGATTCAATCCAAATCTTTATCGTTCAGGCAAAGTGTGCTTATCAATCTTGAATACGTGGAGTGGAGATCAGTGGAGTGCTTGCCAAACAATCCGTTCTGTGCTGCTTACACTACAAACCACCTTAAACGAAATACCGTTGCTTAATGAACCTGGGGTAGATGCAAAATTGCACAAAGATTCAATTTCAAAATATAACAAAATGATTCATTATAAAAGTTTAGAATTCACCATCTTGTACTACTTGAATAATATTGAAAAAATACCTATACAAAATGAGGAAATAGTTCAGGCAATTTTATCATATTACAAAATGAACAAACCAAATATCTTGAAAAGCGCTTTAGCAGTGAAGGACGCGAACAAACAGGAAAAATTGTACCTTCAAATGTACGACATGAAAATGACTTTAAACTATAACAATTTGTACAATAGAATCAAAACATTTATTGATAAAAATTGAAATAAATTTATTTGTCATTTATATATCATATTACAATGGAATTCTGTAAAAAATGCGACAATATGTACTATATGAAAAAAAATGAAGACCGAAATTTAATATATTATTGCAAGAATTGCAACTATGAAGACACAAAAATGATTGAAACAAAAAATATGAAAATTTTTGAATATTCGAAAGAAGACCGCACCGGAAGTGTAAATATCAATGAGTATACAAAATGTGATCCAACATTACCGCACGTGAAAACTATAAAATGTCCTAATTCGGACTGCAATTCGAACAAAAAAGAAGATGTGGAACAAGACGTAATATATATTCGTGTGGATGATAAACAAATGAAATATATTTACTTGTGTTACCATTGTGATTCCAGTTGGAAGTCTTAATTTAAAAAATTGATTTAAAATTATATATGGACAAAGTATAAAGTATAATTGTTCATCAAGATGTCAGATGATGAAGTTGAAATTGATTTAGAGCAAGTTGCTGAAGAAGAAGTTAATAATATGGGTGAAGCCAAAGAATCAAAAGGGGAGGAAGAGGAAGAAGAGGAAGAAGAGGAAGAAGAAGAGGAAGAAGAGTACCCCGGTATTATTGAAGAACCAGATATTGAAATATCATATGATGATCCTCCTGAAGATACTGAACTTACCAATAAAATGGTTAACGATGCTGATATTGTTTCAGATAACAAATTTCAACAATCTTACAATGAATCAAGTGGAAGTGAATCGTCTGATAGTGACAGCGAAGATGATTATAATATGTCAAAAGTAGACCTTGAAAAGAAATTAGACTATATTAAAAAAACGCATATCCAAGAAATTTCTAAGTCATATGAAGAAATGATGGATATGTTGATAATTAAACGGAAACAAACCAAATCAGATGGCGAATATCTTATTCATGATGATAAACATCAAACAGTGCCAATTTTGACAAAGTATGAAAAAACAAGAATTTTAGGTATCCGCGTATCTCAATTGAATGAAGGTGCGCCACGATACATCAAAATAAAATCCGAAACTATTATTGATAATAATATAATTGCAGAAAAGGAACTAAGAGAAAAGAAATTACCGTTTATTGTGACCAGACCTCTCCCAAATGGTGAAAAAGAACATTGGCGTCTTCAAGATCTAGAAATATTGTAACATATATAATAAGTTAGAATGCTTTTTTAAAATATGTTGTTTTATTTTCATTTTAAATATTACACTTCGCAATCATGAATGCTTGTTCAGAGAAGTTGAATATAACGCCGTCTTTTTCAAAAGTAGTCTTGTATTGTAAAAGTTGCTTAAATATCCATGTGGTCTTTTTCTCTGAAAAAATACAACAACATCAGTTGTAGTGGTATGATATCATATTTTTATACAAATTCAAAAACAATAATGTAATCCTAATGAAATATATTCTATTAACATCATATTTTTTCCTTTTTTGCTCTTGGTAGCCTGGTTTTGAGTTTTTGTTCCAATTTACTGATAAACGAATTATTTGGAATTGCTTTTCCACTTTCATATTGATTGATGATGCTAGGCTGACAAGACATCATAGAGGCTAATTGTTTTTGTGAAAGTTTTCTATTGACTCGCGCTTGCTGAATTGCAAGCTTTAATTCATTTGAAACTTTCATGGGTTTTACTATGTCATTTTCATCGTTTGTTTTACTCGCGGATGAATTCGTCGATTCTATACTTTTAGGAGGAACTGTTTGTTTTTTCAAGATAATTGTCTCCCAATCTTGAAAACATGTTTGATCTCTCATTATATATTGTTGATGTATATTTTATAGATTAATATAGCGAATTCTCAAATCAACATTTCCATCTGTTTCCACATAACGTACAAGTGACGAAGGTTGTCATTGGTTCATCAGCCGATCGTGTTTGTAATTGATAATATGTACATTCTTTTGATTTGCATTTTCCACACGTAAAGTTATCAGTTGATGCCTCAATTTTAGGGAAGTACTTATTTTCTAAACGCAATTTTTTATCTTTAACTTGTTGTCCCCATTTTTCTGGTAAAAGTTCAACATGTGTCATAAACGATATATTGTTTGGGTTGATAATATTATTTTTTAGTTTTTCAATTACAAGTTTATTTTTCAAATTATGGAAAATAACCTTGAACTTGTTTAAATAAATCAAGACAAAATACTCATTATTCCACTTTTTGATAACTTTCATTTTCCCGGCTTTCTTGATTGAAAAGTTGAAAATGCTTTTTTCAATGTTTTTGGTTATTTTGTCATCCGGTATTTTACTGTAAATGTATGTTCTGATTACGTTTCTAAACGTCTCTGGGTCAAGAACTGGTTTAGCATTCATTGCTTACTTACTAATTAGGGAAAATTTATATTTATTTCAATTTTATTCATTATTTAAATTTATTCATATTCTTCTTCTACTAATTCATCCTCTTCAACAATAAACGAGTCCTTGTGATAACCTTCTTTTGTATATTCATCGGAATCATACACATCGCTGTCTATGGAGCGTTCTTCATCAGATTCTTCTATGTCCTCGAACCCTCCAAATAAAGTATCATAAACATTAGACCATTCGTCTATTGTCAAATCAACAAATTCATCGTTTTCTTTTTTTATTACACATAGACAACCAAAATATAGTTCTGTGTCAATTGGTGGAGGAAACTCATACTTGTTTTCACTATTAGCTCGTCCTTCTTTTTTTCCATAAACTTCATAACAATTTTCAATATTTATAGTTTTATTGGTCTCTTTGGAATTTATAGGGAAAGAATGCAATTTATTAAACCCATTATTATTTTTGTAATTGCATAATTTGAATATATTGTCTATTTCTATTCTTTTTTTCGTTTGCTTTTGCTCAATTTCTCCATTTTTACATATAAATACATATTTTGACATTTTGCTTGTAATTGTATTTGAGTATTATTTATTTATATTATTTAAATGATTTTATATAATGTATTCAAATGAAAGTATATACGAATTCGCCTCTTAATATTTCAATCGAAGATATTGACGATGTAAAAGAATATTATGAAACATACATATATACGCGATACGGAATATATCAAAAATATAAAAAACATTTTTTTCTATGCGAACAAGAAACGAACAATGTATCAACACAAGTTATACATCATGAAAATAATGAATATTTAGTTGAAGAAAACAGTCTAAAACTTAATAATCAAAAAATTCTAACCAGTATCCCATACCAATGTTATTTTGTTAATACATTTATTCGTAAATGTTATTTAGACAATGGCATTGTGTTCATTAAAGAAATAGACAATGATCATTTTGAATCATTTTATTTTATTGTTGATGACATTGAAAAAATAAAAAATATTGGTTTATATATCAAATAATTTATAAAAACTATTATAATATAACTATGTTAAGACTCAAATTTATTATTTATTTTATTTGTTTTTTCATATTATTGCATTTTGGACTTCATTTTTTTGATATTGACATCTTTGAACTTTTTGATAGGCAAACTGAAACCATTAACGAAATATCCTCTCCCTCAACTGAGATACATGATACTATAAGCGAGTTAGAAAAAAGTATACAAGAACTTAAAGAGGTTTCAAGTATATAAATAATGAATTACAATAATTTATTTCCACAATTACTCAAGAATATTCCACAATTACCTCCTCATTCTTTTTGTTATGATTGTATAAATCGTACAAATTATAACAAAAATAATAGTAACAATATGCGATGTTTCATTCCGAGTGGTAAAAGACTTATTTTATGGTTTCTAAAACATGATTCAAACTACTATTCGGTTTTGTTGGAATATCAGTCTTCCAAAATAGTAAAATGTCATTTTAAATACATTGCATTCAACAAACTATTGGCATCAGGAGTGGGTACAATGATTTGGGTTACACAAATTGGAAGAGAGTTGACACTCAATAAAATGATATACCTTAAAGGTAAAGTATGTAAGTTGAAAGCAATAGGTGAGCACATGCAAGAACTGCGATTTCTCATAGAAAATTACATAAACAATTTGTATCACTCTTCATTTGTAGAGTTGAAATTACCTGTTATAAGCAACACAGATTCAATTTTGTCATTTATAGGCAGCTTGGAGTATTCTGTTTATAATGTAGTTTCAATGACGAACAATTTCAATATTCATCTGAATAATTTTTTAGGAGTTTTCTTGATAATGTGTGCGGACAGTTTGAACGACTGCTACAGTTTGCTTTGTAAGGACAAAACCGGAACAGTTATACATTATCAAAATGCATTGGTGAATAATGCTCAATGTAGTAGATTTTTGAAAAAAACCCTACGGATTAAACACAGAAACTACGAAAATATAGAAATGAGTGATAGCGAAGACGAAAGTATTTCAATAAAACATGGTGATAATACAAACGATGTATATATGTACTGTTTGTATGACAAGAATTATAAAAGGTGGAAACCTTACCGAATTTGCAAAAATAGTAATTTAATATGCGATTATACCAAAGTTAAACTTTTGGAGGAAAAATCATTAAGAGTTTGACGTTGAAAATACACTGTTCAATACGTGATTCTTGTCTTCTTTCGCACCCTTTTTCAATGTGAGTTTATTTTCATAAACAGTCTCAAACTCATTATTATCTTCGTGTATTTCTGGATATATCTTAGATACTGGTTTATCGATTACCAAAATCAACCTGTCGTATTCAAGTAACTGTCTGTATTCTTGTATCGTTAAATTTCCGTAATATTTATTCAAGGTATAGAATGGGTTTGGAGCAAATTTGATATCTTTTTTATAATTATACACCTTACCGTACAAATAATTTAATAGTTGATATCTTTCAAATTTTGTGTTGTTGTCAATATTTTCTTTAAACAAGTATGACGCAGCACATTCAGGACTACAAAAGCATCCATAAACATCATACTTTTTTTTGTAATAAAGAGCTGGGATAAAAATAGGCGGTGTCGTAAAATCGCATGTACACCAGAAACAGTCAGATTTTTTGTTCACATTGTTTGTATTAAAAATAAGTTCTAATTCTTTCAATTTATTGTGAATATTTTTTTTGCTTTTCTGTTTTTCTTTTATTATTTCTTTGTCATCATTGTCTTCATTTTTTGTTTTATTTTTTGAATCATTAATGACATTATATACGATATCTTCGCTGTTCGAACTGCTCAAGTTGTAATAGTTTTCATTATTATTGTTTGAGTATGCTTTTACTTCCTTTATAATATTTGGATCGTAGTTCACTTGAGAATTAATGTTATCAAATAATGCTGTGTTTAAGTCGCTTAGTTTGCATTTCAAATGCAAGATGATAACTTGGTTATCGAATGATGATTCTTCCATATTAAATTCCTTTTTTACGATCTTTCCACCTTTTGGTTTTCTTCCCCGTTTTTTGGGAATATTTTTAATTGAGTCTTCACTCTTGTCAACGGCAACAACAGTATTTTTGGTTCTTGGGTTTCTTACCCTTTTTGCTACTGCCTTATCAATCATTTACATTGATAGACAAAAATAATTTAAATAGTTTTAATTATTTAATTAAGTGATGAGCGAACAACCATGGATTGAAAAATATCGTCCTCAAGTTTTAAACGATATTGTTTTGAATTATACAAACAAAACAATATTGAACAATATGATAAATACTAATAACTTTTCAAATCTAATATTATATGGACCACCAGGTACAGGCAAAACAACTACAATTCTGTGTTTGATGAATGAATATTGTGCTCTTCACAATTGTTCAAATAATTATATACATTTGAATGCTTCTCATGAACGTGGAATAGATGTGATACGTAATCAAATATTTAATTTTACGGAGAAGAAAAATTTGTTCAGTAATGTTCGAAAATTTGTTTTGCTAGATGAAATAGATTCCATGACAAAGCAAGCTCAAAATAATTTACATATTGTCATCAATAAGTGTAAAAATAATGTCACTTTTATTTTGATTTGTAATTTTTTGAATCGCGTCATAGAATCTTTACGCGGTTCCTCTATTATATTGCATTTCAATAAAACCTCAAGTATTTGTGACAAGTTTATTAAAAAATGCATAAAATGCGAAAAATTAAAAATAAGCAAAAAAAAATTACAACTTATCAAAAATGCAAACTCGCACGATTTACGAAGTGTCATAAATCAGTTGCAAAACTACGATAAAAGTGATATTTTATTTAATGATAAAACTTTTTTTACTCTATTAGAACCTTCAAAAAATTATAATTATCTATTAAAAATAACAAAAACTGCTGATATTAAATCATTGTTTTGTTTTTTCTTCAATTATCTATATAAACAATATGGAGAGCAAATGGACCAAGATATAATTTTTGATATGAAACTATTATTGGTTGTGAATAGCAGTGCTGAATATTTTATTTATAAATTCATTCCCAAATTAATTAAAAAATTGAATTTGGGATGAACTTAAACATATTGTCTTATTACAACTAATTATGGAACTGGAAGAACAATGGAAACAGTTCGTGAGCGAAACAAATATAAACGAGAATTCATGCAACTTTCAATTAAAAAATGGAGGTCGTAAAATTGTAACGAATGACCCGCCAGAATGTACAAAACTGAAAATTTCAACAAAATCTAAAATTGTTTATCTGAATCAACGCTTTGATTTAGATGTGTTATTTTGGAAAGTCCCTATTGTAGATTATGACTCTGAAAAAGAGGGGGTTATCAAAAAACAAATGAAATTTAATTTTACATGTCACGAGCAAGTAACTATTTTTGAACAGAAACTAAAAAATCAAACTTGTGTCAAATGTACAATATTGAATCAAATAGATAATCCATCCGGAAGAGTAAGCTTCAAAGACGTGCGTAAAATTGATATTGGATATAGCAAAAATGATTTACTAAAACCCAACAAGCAAAGTAAAAGCGCATTCTATAATTGCTTTGTTATCATTTTCAGAAAATTATATAAGGGAAGTTTTCGCGAGTTTCACGCGAAGTTATTCAACAGCGGTAAGATAGAAATTCCCGGAATTCAAGAAGATGAAATGCTAGAAATGTGTATAGAGTTTCTTATCAACACAATACAAAAGTATTGTTCTGCGCCATTAGTGGAGTTAAAAGACAAACGAGAACTTGTGCTTGTCAATTCAAATTTTAATTGTCAATATTATTTAAATCGTGAATTATTGTTAGACATTTTAAAGAAAAAATACAAAATCAAGTGCAGTATGGATTCTTGCAGTTATCCAGGCATTCAATGTAAATATAAAATAAATGATGGAGTAAAAGATAAAGAAGTCTCATTTATGATTTTCAGAACTGGAAGTGTTCTGATTGTTGGAAAGTGTAATGATCAGCAATTGTACACTATTTATCATTTCTTGGTTAAAGTATTTCATGACGAATATAAAAATATATGCGAAGAACAAAGCGAACTTGAATTGATTGAAAAGAAAAAGACTAGTACCAAAAAAAGGACACGAAAAGGCTTTTCAATTTATATTTGACAAATAAATGATTTAAAGGGAAATGATAGGAATTTAAATATATGAACGAGAAAGAAGAATCTTTAAAGTTACCACATGACTCTACATTAAAAAATGCTTCAAAACTTAGTATTCAAGAAGACAAGCCAATTATGCTCGACTATTGGATGGATTCTTGCGATATAAATAATGCGGCGGTCATGATTGGAGTTAAAACGAATGAAGAAAAATTATTGGTGCGCTCGAGTGAGGAGTTTACAAGCCCTATCAGCAAAATTTACAAAGTTAGCGAAGAATATATCATTATGACCGAGAATTCTATATACGTTGTCTCTAGTAAGATTCCAACCCGTCGTATTTCTTAATTTTAATATATTTATTTATTTCAAATATTATTTTTTTTGAAATAAAAAACTTTCAGGGTTTAATTTAAATACTACATGGCAATCGTTCATATTAGCAGTAGGGGTGACGATGACTCTCATTGCGATATTTGTTATGATAATGAATGCGAAACAGGTTCTTTAATTATTTTGAAATGTTGTAACAATTCGAAAAAAATATGCATAAAATGTGTAAATTGTTTGAAGACACCAATTTGTCCATATTGTAGAAACAGACTTGATTCTACTTGCGTTCCATTCATGAATGAAGATGTTGTACGACTTTCAACATCTGAACCAATTACAATCACTACATCTTTTTTATCTTGGGAGAACTTTTTGTCCCAAGAAAATATTATTGATCCATCATTGTATGATGATTCAAGACGTATGCGAAGAATGATGCGAAGGTTGAGATATCAATATAGACAAATACGTACAGTTAATTCAGTATATACTTCACCCCATTCTACAAGAGAACGGCGAAGAAATTATCATAGACGAGAAAGAGAAAATAATAGAAACTTTGCGCGAGAAATTATGAATCTACATAACCAAAATTATGATTATAGAGATCATATATTTTTCATGGATTAATAGTATGAACGGACTCTTCTTTGCTTTGTTTCGCTTTACAAAAATAATCGTAATTGAATATGTCATCCGGTTCGTGAATTGCCATTTTTATTATTTTACACTTGATTGCCATCTTAAGACCAATGGGTGAACATTTTTTATTATTTTTGATGCATTTTAAGCTGAACCTTCTCAAAATAAAATCAAGGTCGTCTTTTTTGGTTGCTTGTTGAAACAACTTTGTTATTTCTAAATTGCGCTTTTGAATCGTCGCCTCCCTTTGTTCTTCGTCATCAACCATTTATATTTGTTACTAATACACTATATACTAGTTTACCACCATTATTCAATTTTTTTATAATACTTAATCACGTCTGGATGTGCCTTTATTTTCTGCGCATTCACTTTTGTCAGGTAAAGTCCAAGAAGACTTTTCACACGACTAAGTGCAACATATGTTTGTCCATATTGAAATATAGAACTACCAATATCAACAACAGCCTTGTCAATACTCATCCCCTGTGATTTATGGATTGTGATTGCCCATGATAAAATCAGCGGGATTTGACTAATGCAATAATTTTTATTGGTCTCTAACGTCCAACAATGCTGTCTGATAGTAATTTCTTGTTCAATATTATCAAATTTTATGATTGGATAGTGTGCACCATCTTCTGAATTGAACCCAGTCACTATTCCTTGACTCCCGTTCACCAGCCCAAGTTCCTGATCTATATTGGATATACACATAACTTGGCATCCCGCACACAATTCTAATTTATTTTCGAATATCCCATTCTTCATCAAATGGTCATATTCATGTTTTACATCTTTTTCTTGAATAAATTTATCAGATATCATTGTTTCCTGTTTTTTCAAACCACATACATATGTATGCGACACCACATTCACTATTGTCATAAGTTTATTTATTTCTTGTTGGTTAATTTTATCAACCATCTTTTTGGTGGGATATATATATGTCGGTTTGCTTGCGTTATCTTCCGATTCAATAAATTTCTTTTTACTGCAAAGTACAAGATTTTCAATAGTATCGAATGAAGGCGTTCCACAACGGATTTCTTGTAGCATCTTGAAATATTCTTTGTCATCATTTTGCCGAAAATTAACATCAAATATGAATTGGTTTTGCGGTTCAAATATTGTATCCCACAAGTTTGATTGAAAACAAAATCGGGATTGAATCATATTGTCCGAATCTGTACAGACGGGTGGCAGCTGATAAAAGTCACCAGACGCAACAACTTGAATTCCTCCAAATGGAAGTTCGCATTTCCTGATTTTCTTGCACAAATAATCGAGCACTTCGAACAAATATTGGTTCAACATTGATATTTCGTCAATCACTAAAATATCAGTATCAATGTAATTCAAAGTTTGTTTTCGTTGAACAATTTTACGATATATAGATAATTCATTTCCTGTTCCAATACCAAGACACCCCCATTTATGTATTGTTGTCGCTTTACAGTTTAGAAGAATAGCGCTGCAACCGGTTAAAGAAGTAACTTTGATATTTTTTCCTTCATTTATTGCATTTTTGTAAATATGCTGAATGAAATACGATTTTCCACAACCACCAGGACCAGTGATAAATATATTTTCACCGTTTAAGAATGCTGAATACGCGTCGGTTTGACGTTTGGTGAGATTCATATCAATATAACTGCTGGTATAAGTTAATATTTAATATAATTCCGAATCAATTTTTTATTTATTTATTCTGTTTGGTTTGTATCTATTATCTTGTCTTCTTGCACCATTTTTTGGGCTTCTTCCATAGATTTCTTTTCTGCGAGATTTTTGGTTTTTTGAGCAGCATCTTCTTCGGGGGTTTGAGCAGCATCTTCTTCCGGTTTTTGAGCAGCATCTTCTTCGGGGGTTTGAGCAGCATCTTCTTCGGGGGTTTGAGCAGCATCTACTTTGGCTTCTTCGTTGGTCATATCTTTTAGGCCAGATATTACTTGTTGTTCCAATAAACGTTTTTCTTTTGCTTTTTGTAATCTCACTGCTTCTTGCTTGGCTTTTTCTTGTTGTAATAACATTCTTTTTCGAGTCTCATCCTGTCCAAAAGTGAAATTCATTTATAATTTATATTTATAAAATATTTTTTAAATATAAATGAGCGAGATCTGTGCAAGTTGTTTAGATTTTGATATAAATAAAATTGTGAAATCGAAAGACTCTTTAGCACCCAAATGGTTATCTGAAAAAGACTATGTTCAAGAATTTATCATGAAAAGTAACGTATTCTCAAATTATCATCCCAAAGATTTTGATGTTAAAATGAAACTAGATATTGGCAAACAATATTATGGAAAAAAGATTTTATATTGGGCTGCAAAAAAAAATAATAATAATAATTTGAGTATCAATGATGCTAAAACATCTTATGGAAATTTTTCTAATAGTGGAGTGGCGTCAGTTGATAAAAATGGTGTTGTAGTTTTGAAATTTTCTTGTCCACAAATATATCGCACAACACCAGCCTATGGTTCGAAGTCTCAAAGTTACTATCGTCATTTGCATTTTGTAATTAGTAATAGTGAAAAAGACAAATGGATGGAACAAATATATACCAAAATAGTCGTATGTAAATTTGGATTAAAGGAATCTATACAAATGCTAAAAAGTGGTAATTACGTTTTTATTAACGCATTGACTTGCGAATATTATGGCAAAGATCATATACCAAACACTTACAATTTAACTCATAAACAAGTTAAAAAAATGAATCAGCGTGAACTGCACGAATGGTTCAAACAAGTTGTTAAATTACATTATCCAAATATTCACAAAGAAATAACTTTGAAAACAATCAATGTCAAAGAAATTCCTATAGTTGCCTACTGCGCGCATGAAAAATGCAACGCTTCTGAATTGTTGTTAGAAGAGCTATTAAAAAAAGGTATGGTAAATGTATATGATTATTCTGGTGGTATGAAAGAATACAGAAAAAGACAAATAAATAATAAATTATTTTAAATTAAAAATATATTACCTTATTAAGTATGCTATACAGTAATTTCATGGTTATCCGTTTTCCATTTGTCACATCAGTTGAGAGAACTGAAAAAGACAAAAATTACAATGTTAGTGAAGAAAATCCCAAAAAAAGAAAACCTCCACCCATAAATTTAGCCCCAAAAAAAGTAAAACCACCCACCACGAATTTATCCTCAAAAAAATCAGAAGTTTACAATGAAAGAGATATGATTTGTTTGTCGAATCTAGAAGAAGTCGTTTTTTACAATTCCCCATATAAATGCCCATTTAACGAAATAAATAATAAAAAAAGCACCCCGGTTAATTATGATAAATATTTAGATTTTTTTGAATAAAGATTTCAATACAATATAATATAATGATGAACGAAATGCAACTTCTAGAAAAAGTTAAATATGTTTACGACGATGAGTTGTGGTTTTTCCCAGTAGATATACAAATTCACATAATTTTTTATTGGGATAGTAAAATTAATTCGCATAATATGAAACTTTACTATATTAATCCTAACATATAACTTTACCAAACAACATAAATAAATTTATTATAATTTACATATAATAAATTTAAATGTTTCGCAATTATGTTGGTTTCATTATTTTTTTTTTAGCGCAATTTTGCGTGGGTTATAACAAATATCCAAATCAAAAAAATCATCTCAAAACGCTAAAAGACAATCTTAAACAAAATATAGAAATATACGAATCAATTAAAGAGTGTAATGTTTCAGAATTAAATACTTGTGGCGACTTGTGTCCATTGTGCTTGGGAACAAAGGTTTTATTGTGCAATTATTGTCAAGGAACAGGATTTTTAACGATTGGAGATGTAATTATTGGCACAGGAAATAATTGTACAGTTTGTATGGGAAAGGGTGAAACAGAATGTGGGAGGTGCAAAGGAGCTGGTTACATTGCAAAATGGAGAAAATAATTAGGTAAGTAGAAGCATTTTTTCTGTAACTAAAACGTTGCTCCTTATAATGTAGATACCACTTCCATAAACATTGCTTTGTAAGTAAGAGGGACGCAATTCATTCCATAATTTATTACTCAATTTTGGAAAATATATATGTCTAAGATTAAGTTTATTTTTCCAAAACGCATCAACCAACATATCTGCATGATTATGTCTTAAAAATGAAAAAATTTTCCAATTTATTTCATATGGCATTTCCTTTATTGTTTTGACATTTACGATTGTATCAATTTTCATAGTACTGTTTTATGTATAATATAAAAGGAGTTTATTTTGATTTAACTTTTCATTCTAATAATGCCAGTTCAGTTGATCTCCGTAATTTCCATTCACAATTTTGCGCAATTTTTTATACTCTAAAAATGAGTTCAACCATATATAATGGTATTGATCATTTGTTTTTTCTTCTAATTCAATGATCATCATACGTTCAATTGTAAAATCAGCAAATAATGGTGTTGTATTTATTGAGTTTACATGTAATGTTTTTCTGTATACGCGAGGCAAGTAAGATAAAATATACTTTTTAATATCTTCTGGAAATTCCATTGTTGACTATGATTACTATTGAAATATAATACATTACATTATTATTTCAATTTTTACATTATAAAAATATAACAAAAGTTATATAAAATATAAAATATACAAAATATATAGAAATGCCTATTTATTATTGCGAATGCTGCGATTATGATACCCATATAAAAACACATTACACCAAACATATGAAGACAAAGAAGCATCTTAAATGTATCCAAAATGTATCCATTAATAATTCAAATGATAAAAGGTATTCTTGTAAATATTGTAACAAACATTACAAATACAGCCAAGGATTGAGCAAGCATATTAAATATACTTGTAAAAAAAGTAAAGATGAAGATTTGAAAGAGTTAGCTCGATTATTGAATGAAACAAATGAAGAAATGACAATCATTATAAAGCACAAGGACGATGAACTATCTAAAATGCAGCGTCAAATAGATAAATTAACACAAAAACTTCAAATCAAAAACATGGCGAATGGAAATATTATAAATAATAATACTATTTATAACATACAATTGTTGAATTATAATTTTACAGATTACAGTCATTTGACTGAAGGTGACTATATAGATTGTATTAATGACTGCAATCGTTGTGTTATGTCACTAATAAAGCGGGTTCATTTTAATTCAAATAAACCAGAAAATATGAACATTTATATTTCATCAATAAAAGGTAATTACGTTATGGTATATAAGGATAATGCATGGCAAATACAAGATAAGAAAGAACAAATAAATGATTTATATGATTATAATGAAGTTGTTTTAGGAAATTGGTATGATGAATATAAAAAAAAGTATCCTGATATTATTCAATCATTTCAGAGATATCTAAAAAATAAAGATGATAGTGACATAATTAACGAAGTCAAACACGAAATATTGAAAATGCTATACAATAATAGAAATATGATACAAGAAGAAGGTAAATAGTAAATTTCAACATATATATTTCAAGAGAGAGTTAGGTTGAAACATTATATGAGCATTCATTATAACAAATAACATCAATTGATATGCTAGGTATAAAACAGCAATTGCCGCGAGTGGGGTAAAAATTATTGTAAGAAGAGAAATAAATAATTGATAAAATGTCTCTTTAATTTTTTCAAAAAGCCCTTCTTTCTTTTTTACCTTTTTACCTATATCCCTTAATATTGGAACACTTCCTAATAATTTATCTATAAGACCACCTAATAGTTTACCTAATATTTTATCGACAAGTTTAAATGGATTAAGATCACCAAAAGAAAAGCCTTCGCGTTGCTTACTGAGATATTTATAAAAAAAGCAATTCAAAATGATAATACATAATAACGAAACAATAAAATAAATGTTGCTCATATTAATATACCTCAAGAAAAGTATTTTGATATGAAGAAGATCATAATTTATTGATTGTAAAATATGAAGATTTGTCTTATTTAAAAATTAGTTGTTTCTGTAAAAATGTTATAATCGCTAATTGTCATCTTCTTCTTTATTTTCACGACGATTATGGGAGTTTATCTTTTCCACTTCACACATTAGGAGCCCACTTTCCATCGGCGAAGTAATCCTTGCCAACTTGACCTTGTCATCGTCCATCTTCTCCGGGACTCCTACAATCAATTCTCCTTGCTTGAGGTATCGAAAACCGTTTTCTACTTGAATATCGGTATGGTGGACAAAGTACTCCTTATGTTCTTTGCCTTCAACAAATCCGTAGCCCTTCTTCTTACTAAACCACTTGACTTGATATAGTTCTTGCATATTATGTATGTTATTATACACTACTATATCACTATCTATTTAAATAGTTTGTGCAATAAATTTAAATTTTTACTTAAAAAATGGTTTATATTTAAAGTATCCGGATAAATAATGCTCAGTAAATTGATAATATGTGTCATATTTTTATCAAAATTTTCACAGTTATCTGGATATGTTCAACTGTCATCTCTGAAAGAAAAATTATTTCATAAAATACTAACAAACAACAAAATAAAAACTGACTTCAAGAAAATTACCTCAAATGACGCATATCAACTTTCGTGCTTTTGGCATGATGAATTATTAGAAACAACTAAAGAGGAATCGAGGCAACTTCGAGATATGAATCTTTTGTACCAACCAAAAAATAACATTTTTAAGAATAGTGTTAATTTGACAGATATTAAATACAATATTATTAGTGATGTTGAAAATAATAATTGTTACTATATTTGGAGACCTAAAATTCAAATATGCTTACCTTCCATGTACGCAATTATAATAAAAGATGACGAAAACAACAGCAATATTAAACAAACATTGTTATATCCTTCATTTCGGGAAACTATGTATTTGTTATCTGTAGAAATGACCGATCGTTCAAAACCCGCCATCATTACAAATATTGTGAAAAGTCCTTATTGGAATGAACCGCATTATGACAGCTATAATATTTTGCAGTTTTCACTTGAAAGTTTTTTCGTAAATTATTTGAAATATCAAAGTTTGGAATATAAATAACAATTAATAATAAGAGTAATTGAAATTATTATGAAGAGATGTAAAAGATGTTTTGAAAAACTAAAAATATTTCATACAAAAGACATTTCATTTTTATTAGAAAAAAATGAGTATAACAGACTTTTACATGATGATGAATGTGGAATTTGTTTGGATTTACTAAAAGGGTCTCCGTGCATAAAAACAGAAAATTGTAATCACATTTTTCATCATTACTGTTATAAAAAGTATTTGAAACAAACCAAAATAAAAAAAGAGTTGGGGTGCCCATTTTGTAATTCTAATCAAGACAACTTAAATAATTTTGTTATTGAAAACAAATATATCAATAAAACATAACATATTGAATTAACCTTGAATCATATAGTATGTTTCTTTGTCAGATTTGATACCATATTTACCAATTATCTTGGGAGGATTTACTTTATTCACGATATCAGGGGTGGAGTAAATGTTATTAGCTTCATCTATATACCTTGCAATGCCATTAATATCTTGAAGCCATAAATTAATTTGCCTTTTTTTATTTAGCTCTTGGTTACTTGTAAATGTGCCATGTGGCGCTCCCTTGATATGTGTTCCGCAGAATTGCGTGTCCTCGGTTTTCTGCTTTCGGCTACACCTTTCTCCATTACATTTCATAGCAATGCAACGGTTGTAATCGGGAACATTGTTTTTGATGCGTTTACGTTTTTGAAAATCTTGCGCACTCAATTCAAGTCTTGGAAAATCACTTAAATGTTGTATGAAATCATTCGTTTTATCATCAGTGTTTTTGCAAAGAATTGTCGCATTGTTGTCAAATAGCCATTGCTTCATATTATCTTTGAATTCGCTTTCATATGCGGTTATTTTCGATCTAATATTATTTTCCATACTGGACCTTCTTTATGTTAAATTAATATGTTCATAAACTTTTAAATCAATTTTTATTTATAAATGAAAATAACTTAAAGAAAATGTATTAATGGAATTCACTGATAAACACGTAATTAAAAAGTAATTTTGGCTATCATCATTTTGAAAATATACTCTTCCTAATTGGTAATATGACAAACATGAACAATAGAATTGAAACCCAAATGAAATACGTGTAACCTGTGTTACTGTTGATATTAAAAAAATCAGATATTTTCTGAATAGAATGTAATATAAAAAAAACAAAAACTATAAAAATCAAAAACCGCGCATATTTGGGGATGTTGGCATTTTTTTGTTCCATTTTATTGGAATAATTTATATTTACACTTTATTTTTTTTTAATTTGACAGTTTCTTTGATTTCAACTCCTCGGTTATCTTGTATATATTTACATAGTTTTTCAGCTTCATTTGAATTTGCGTTTTTACTTGTAAAGTAATTATCTAATAATTCATGTAATACTTTTTGATTCAAACCCCGCTTAACATTGTTTTTTATATAACTGATTTGCCCACTATTACAATCAAAACAATCTATTTTATTCTCCTTCATGATATCCAATAGCGTACTATTCAATTTCTTTTTCTCTTTACGTAGTTGCCTCAGAATTCCACTATGTTGCGAGATTTTACTCTCAATATCAAGCCATTGTTTGATAATTAAGACATTTTCATCGTTCATACTGCGGGCTGTATTAGTAAATATTATTATAAGTCATTAAGTAATTTATAATAATTTAATAATTATTTTTACACTCATATTATATAACATATACAAATGGCGAGCCACATTGAATGCGAAACAAAATACATGACAGTATCTGGAAAAAATAAACGCATATTGAAGAAGCATGTTAATGAAAAGACTAAAATGGAAAGACAATTGGTTGTTGAACCGAAAGACGGGGGGGGCTTATAAATCATCTAATAGCAAAACCATAAGATATGTGAGCAGCATATGTGAGCAGCATATGTAAAAAGCGTCATGTTCGAAAACGCTTTGGAATGAAGTGAAAAGACAGGCAGCGTCTAAGAAGACCGCACAAACTCGCAAAAAAAAATAAAGTTCAATTCGTATTAACTTGTTTATCGTGAAGTTTGCATAGCCCAGTATGTGTATTAAAACATTTTAATTTACACCTATTTCCGTTTTTTAATATTTTGCAACAAGATTGTTTCTGTGATTTTGGAATTATTGACTTTTTTCTAGATATTTGCTTGTAGTGTGTAAAACAATAATTTCCTTCCTTAAATTTATGTCCTATTTTATTACAACATTTTCCTTTATTTTTTCCACTACTGAAACAATGAGAGCAAGTCAAATAATCATTTTTCTTGAATAAAGTTTTGTTGATAGTGTTTAGTAATTCTTCTCCATATTGTTCATTTTCGACATTCTGATAATACGGAATAAACCCAGAATATACTTTGCGACAATATGGACATTTGTGATAATCATATCTCCTCTGACACCCAACCAAATATTTTAGAAGCGCTTCATGCTCAAAACTATGATTGCATTTCATGATAATTTCATTTTTTATTTCTTGTCTAGTAATCAAACATTCTTTCCTTGGGGATGAATCATCATCATCATCAAATAGTTTCAACGCATCCGATAACTTCATATATCACGTACTCTGTATTTATATATTATATCTATTTATATATATTTTTAAAATTATGAAAAAAGCAGTATGGGGGCCAATAGTTTGGAAAACTTTACATTGTATTACATTAAAAATTAAAGATGAAGAATTTTCAAACGAACGAGAAAAAATAATCAAAATTATCACGGGTATTTGTTCAAATTTACCATGTCCAACATGTTCATCACACGCAATGGCAATTATAAAGAAATACAAATTAAGTGACTTTAAAAAGAAAAATGATCTTATAAAATTTGTTTATATTATGCACAACCATGTAAATGAACGATTAAAGAAAAAAAAATATGCATTTCAAGATATTGAATATTACAATAATTACAATTTAAAAACGGTGTTATCAAATTATTATACTATGAGCGGGAATATGAGATACGGAGAAAGAATGATGTTATACACTTATCATCGAAGTGCGTTTATAAAGTTTTTTCACAATTATTTCAGTAATAACATATCAAAGTTTAACTAACAATCTCACCTCTTTTTTTGACAACACATTTGAATTTCTGCTTCGATGGCATTGAACAGGCTAATTTGTTATTTGTAATATAATCTGTATGATAAACTAAATCCGGTTTGATCTGATATATTATTAATGACCAAAATGTTCCTGCAATCATAGCTAAAAGAAATGAAATAACAATAAAGGTCATTGTTGTACACCCGTGTCGTATATTAACTACGCCATCTACAATTGTGACCATTATTAAAGAAAATAATAGTGGAATATTCACAATACCATTGATCATCATTGGTAAAAGTAAGTAAAAAAAAGAAAACACATATACAAGCGTACCATATGATAAGCCACCGCGAGAAGAGAATAAGCCATGACTATAACACTTTCTGGAACCCTTGCTTTCACTAAGAGCAGAAAACATTTCATTGAACGTATTTGTTAATGTAAATAAAACACATATTCCAACCAAATATGCCAGCCCTTTCAAGTTTTGATTAAAAATTGATAGCAATATAAAGAATCCGACCAAAACACTAGGTCCAACTACGGAAACATAGTACAATGAAGACGATAATGATGGTATTGCCTCATTTGAGAATAAGATATTTGGCTCGGGGGATGTTTCTGGATTCGATTGGTTTTTATTTACACTTCTATTATTACTCATTTATATATACAATATAATAAATAAATTAAATATACTATCACATAGTATTCAATAATTCAATGGGGATTCCTAGTTATTTTAACTTTATTTTACGAAATCATTCTAAAATTATTAGAAACAAAAATCAAATTAAGAGCGACTATTTATTTGTTGACGCAAATTCATTAATATATGATTGTATTAATGAATTTCAAAGTGAAATCCCGGACGAAAATATTGTCATTTTCAACAAGGTGTACGCGAGCATGATGAATTTAATCAAACAGATCAATCCAACTAATAAAACCTTCCTATGTTTTGATGGCGTGCCACCTTATGCCAAAATGAATCAACAACGACAGCGACGCTTCAAAGGCTCGTTAACGAACAAAACTTTGGGTAAAGAAAAAGATCTCTGGAATCGTAATCAGATTACACCGGGGACAGTATTCATGAATGAATTAGATCAATTTTTGATGGATAAATTTCGCAAAGAAACGAATATTGACTTTAGTCCATCTTCTGAACCCAGCGAAGGTGAACATAAAATATCAAACATAATCAAATCAAATGCTACATTCAAGAAACATAATCTTGTTATCTACGGGCTAGACGCTGATTTATTTATGCTGGGTCTGTTACTTGTTCACAGAGATTACAAAATTTTCTTATACAAAGAAACACGACATTTTGCTTATATGAACAAAATCAATGAATCCGAAAACTACTATTTTGATATAGTTTCGTTTTCACAAGAACTAAGCAACAAATTGAAAGTCAACGTCAAACAAGCAATATGCGACTATTGTTTGATGGCCTTTTTATGCGGAAATGATTTCTTGCCCCACTTACATAGCATTAATATTCGTCATAATGGAATACCATTTATCATAGACAATTATTTGAAGTTGAATGGAAGCAAATATCCATTGATTAACACTAATACCGGAACAATTAATTGGAATCATTTCCGACGTTTTATATTGAAACTCGGTGAAGACGAAGAGAACAATATTATTTCCAATTTAAAATGGAAACTAAATCAAAAACACAAAAAACAACCATTGAATTATAGCGATAAGTTAGAATTACTCCCTTGCTTTGATACCGAAAAGGAAGAATATTTATACGAAAATATTGAGAACTTCCGAGATTTCGTATTTGAAGGTATCCCATTAAAGCAAATATGTTGCAATTACGTTGAAATGATTGAATGGACTTGGCATTATTATTTTAACAATAATGTTATTGACAATTCAAAATATTATCTTTATGGACCAGCCCCTTTACTACAAGATATTTTGTCTTATATTCCTCTTTTCAACGGGGAAACTTTTTTGAAACCTCGTAAGACCAAAACAATTGATGAAATTTGTTTACTATTTTATGTGTTGCCGTATGAGGAACATGACTACATTATACCATCAAAAATATATGATAAAATTCATGAAGCAGTCTATGACAAGATACCACTATTACAGGAAACAAATTATAACCACGATTATTTGATGTGTAAATATTTTTGGGAATGCCACTTGGAACTCGTCTACATTGATATCTTTAGATTAAACGATATTGTTCATTCTGAATCTCGTAAAATATAACAATAAACATAAATTTATTTAAAAATAATTTCATAACATAATAAAACACATAGAAAAATGACACACAACGCAACTGATAAGAATGCAGACGAAAAAATAGAAGTTATTCTAGAAACACGAGAAGATTTGACATTATTTTTGAAAAATACTCAATATGACTATGTAATTCTTAAGTTCTATGCCGATTGGTGCAAGCCATGTAAAAAGATTACACCATTTGTTGAACGGCTAATTGAGGAAAAAACTAATAAATTTGAAAGTCAAGGTGTAAAAAATAAATTCATTTTTGTTTCTGTAGACGTTGATGAGTGCTTTGATTTGTATGCTTTTTTCAAACGGAAAAAAATGATTAATGGAATACCCGCAATATTTATGTATTCCAAAAAAATATACAGACAAAATGATGAAACACAGATGTATATTCCACAAGGTAGCATTTCAGGAACAAACGAAACTGAAATAAGTAAAGTGCTAGATTTTATTATATAAAATATAGTAAAGGTATTAAAAAATAATGTCGTTAGCCGGCATTGATCTGAACGAAAATAATTATGATTACGAGGGTCTATTGAATTTATTCGCTCTAAAACATGATTTCAATAAAAGTGATTTGAAGCTTGCCAAAAAAAAAATTATGAAACTTCATCCGGACCACTGTAAGTTGCCTCGCGAACTATTTGTATTCATGATAAAAATGTATTGCAAAGTTGAAGAAATATATAATTTCACACATCATGAAAATGACGAAGATAAACTAAAAATAAATTACGATGTGGATGAAACATTCAAAAACTATTTAGAAAAAAACAATATCAATCCTGAAAAAAATTACGAACTATTTACCAAGGAATTTAATAAAATGTTTGACCAAGTTTATATTTCTGATAATCAAGATGGTTACTCTGAATGGATGAAGTCAGAAGAAACCATATATAACAAGGACGATTTAGAAGAAAGTAGGCAGACTGCTGTTAACAATGCAATTGTGGAAATAAATGAAATTGCAGAAGTAGGTGGAACCAATCTTTCCAACAATCAGACAGATTTAAAAGAAGTTTATAGTAATCCATTTGTTGCCATAGATATAGATAAAGTTTACAAAGAAAAACCAAAGTTTTCTAGCGTTGAAGAATACAAAACATTCTTGGCAGCCGAAGACTACGACACTGAACCATTAAGTAATGACGCAAGTTTGAAATATTTTGAAAATAAAGAAAGACTACTCAACAATCAATCTAAGAATATTGCGTTTGAACAAATGAAACAAAAAGAACTTATGCATAAAAACTATAATAGTTATATTTCAAAATATTTAAAATTGGAAAATTAACAAACATAATATATA
>MDTB01050694.1_pt1 | contig 48447 bp, 51 predicted proteins | sample 811161 | NCBI WGS metagenome assembly MDTB01 (sample SAMN05326650, study PRJNA326480) | marine metagenome | isolation source: seawater | place: Mediterranean Sea | collected 2009 | reverse complement strand
GGAAGGGATTCGAACCCTCGATAGATGTTACCACCTATAACGGTTTAGCAAACCGTCGCCTTCAGCCACTCGGCCACCTCTCCTTTATTTTGACAATAAGTCTTTAAGCACTTGATTAACTAACTGAGGATTTGCTTTTCCTTTTGATTCTTTCATTACTTGACCAACAAAAAATCCGAATAGTTTATCTTTCCCCTTTTTATAATCATTTACCATCCCTTCATTTTTTTGTAAAACAGATTTTATCAAAGCTTCTATTTCCGATTTATCGGAAACCTGTTTTACCCCTTTTTTCTTCACGAAATCTGAGGCTTCTAAATCTGTTTCTAAATACTCTTCAAAAATTTCTTTTGCTTGTCTATTTGAAATAGATCCATCAATAATTAGATCTAAAAGATCTCCAATTTTTTTTGATTTAATTTCAGAGTCTTGAAGCTGTATATCTTTTTTTTTTAAGTACGAGAAAAGCTCAACTGTAATCCAGCTTACTACAATTTTTGAATCTCTTTTTTCTACCAACTCTTCAAAAAAAGATGAAATAAACTGATCTTCAACAAGGATTTCCGCATCATAATCTTTTAATTTATATTGTTCTTTGAATCTTTTCTTTTTTTCATCAGGTAATTCAGGCAACTGATTTTTTATTTTTTCTATTCTATCATCATTAATGACTAATGGAGGGAGATCTGGATCTGGAAAGTATCTATAATCGTGAGACTCTTCCTTTCCTCTCATAGACCTGGTTTCACCGTTATTTGGATCAAAAAGTCTAGTTTCTTGATTTACATTCTGACCGCTCTCAATTAGCTCAACTTGTCTTTTAGATTCATATTCAATAGCTTGCTGAATAAACTTTATTGAATTCACATTTTTAATCTCGCATCTAGTTCCTAATTTTTCTCCAGGTTTCCGTACAGAAACATTAACATCTGCTCTTAGGTTTCCTCTCTCCATGTTACCATCACAACTTCCGATACACTTTAAAACGGCTCTAAGTTTTTTAACGTATTGTGCAGCCTCCTGTGGACTGTTTAAATCAGGCTCTGAAACTATTTCCATTAATGCACAACCAGATCTATTTAAGTCTATAAAGGAACTTTTATCATCTTGATCATGTATACTTTTACCTGCATCCTGTTCAAGATGAATTCTTGTAATGCCAATCTTTTTTTGACCTTCTTCAGTTTCAATTACTAAAAAACCATTGCCGACGATTGGATGCTCAAATTGTGAAATTTGGTATCCTTGCGGAAGGTCCGGATAAAAATAATTTTTTCTATCAAAAATAGATTTTTTATTTATTTTTGCGTTTAAACTTAGCCCAGTCTTTATAGCCTGATCAACACAATACTCATTTATCACAGGAAGAGCTCCAGGCATTCCTGAATCAACTAATTCAACCTGAGAGTTTGGTTTTGCACCCCAATGAGTAGATGCAGTAGAAAATAGTTTGGAGTTAGATTTTATTTGAGCATGAACTTCTAGTCCCATAACTAATTCCCATTTTCCTGTTTTTCCGTTAATTAAATAGCTCATCAAAAACCTCTACACTCCTCTATCAATTTTCCTGCAGCAAGTACTGAAATTTCCTCAAAAGGTCTTCCTATAACTTGCATACCAATAGGAAGGTTATTTGAGTTTTTACCTGCCGTTACAGAAATAGCAGGAAGCCCTGCTAAACTGGCAGGAACCGTTAGAACATCATTGAGATACATTTCAATTGGATCTTTTTGTTTTTCTCCGATAGGAAAAGCTACATTTGGAGTAGTAGGAGTTAAAATTAAATCACATTTTTCAAATGCATTTTTAAAATCATCTGAAATTAATTGTCTAACTTTAAGTGCTTTTAAATAATAAGCATCATAGTAACCCGCAGACAATACATACGTACCAATCAATAATCTTCTTTTTACTTCATCCCCAAAACCTTTTGCTCTCGTAAGTTCGTACATGTCTTCAAGGTCATCGCTTTTTTCCCTAAAGCCGTACTTTACTCCATCGTATCTTGCAAGGTTAGCTGATGCCTCAGCCGGAGCAATTATATAATAAGTGGGTAAGGCATAACTTGTATGTGGAAGAGAAATATTTACTATTTCAGCGCCATTTTTTTTAAATAGGTTTTCAGTATCTTCCCAAACCCTAACAATATCAGAATTTAAACCTTCAACTTTATATTCAGTTGGTAAACCAATCTTTTTTCCTTTGATATCAAAGTTTAGAAAGTCTAGATATTGAGGAATTGATTTTCTTGAGCTTGTAGAATCTTTTGCATCATAACTGCTCATTGACTGAAGCACTATTGCTGCATCTTTTACTGTTTTCGTAATTGGACCCGCTTGGTCGAGTGATGATGCAAAAGCTATCATGCCGAAACGTGAACATCTGCCATAACTTGGTTTTAATCCAACTAATCCACAGAAGGATGCCGGTTGACGAATTGAACCACCAGTATCTGAGCCAGTTGCGGCCATACACAAATTTGCTGCAACTGAAGAGGCCGAGCCTCCTGAAGATCCACCTGGAACAAGGTTTTTATTTTTCTCTCCACCAGACTTTAGAGGATTTATAACATTACCAAAGAAACTAGTGGTATTTGCAGAACCCATTGCAAACTCGTCCATATTTGTTTTTCCAAGAATTACCGCGCCATCACTTAGTAAATTTTCAGATACAGTTGATTCATAAAAGGGAACAAAGTTTTCAAGAATTTTTGAACCAGCTGTTGTTCTCACTCCTTTAGTACAAAAAAGATCTTTCATACCTATTGGAATACCCTCTAAAATTCCAATTTCTTCATTTCTAGAGATTTTTTTATCAGATTCTTTTGCCATGTGAATTGCATCTTCAAATGTTTTAGTTATGAAACAATTAAGGTCAGATTTTTCGATTCTATCAATAAAAAACTTTGTAAGTTCTAGTGAGCTAAATTCTTTTTTTTGAAGATATTCTTTGGCAGTAGAAATATCTAGGTTTTTAAAATCCGTCACTCTACTCTATTACCTTAGGTACAACAAAAAAGCCAGATTTACTCTCTGGGGCATTCTTTAAAACTAACTCGTCGAGGGTTTCAGATGACACCTCATCCTTTCTCATAACCATAGATTCATTAAAAACTGATAGCATAGGTTCTATTTGCTCGGTATCTACTTTTTTAAGCTCATCTACCCATCCAAGAATATTATTTAATTCCTCAATAAATTTAGTTTCTTCTTTTTCATTAATTTTAATTTTTGCGAGTTTAGAAACTTTTCTTACTGTTTGGTTATCAATTGACATTGTATAATTCTGGTTAAAATTATTCTAAATAATTGTATAAATAACACTAGGTATGTTAATTCGCAATATAAAAGAGTTTTTGAAACTTACAATGAATAAAAGAATAATATCTTTAGACATTGGAAAAAGTAAAATCGGAAGTGCGATTTCAGACCAAAATCATTTAATCGTAACACCACTAAATGTTTTTCCTAGAAAAAAGATTTGTACTGAGCTATATGAAACTATCCAAAAGTTTAATGCAGGAGGAATTCTTATAGGTCTCCCTTTATTGGAATCTGAAAAAAAAAATAAATCGTGTCAAATGATAGAAGATATTACAAATAATGTTGATAATTTTTTAAGCAATAAAAATAATGAATTACCTATTTTTTTTTGGGACGAGAGCTATACTAGTTTTGAAGCTGAGGAAGTAACAAAAAATATTTTTAAAAATACAAAAGAACAAAAACAAAAGCTAGACAAATTTGCCGCAAAAATTATTTTAGATGATTTTTTTAGAGAAAATATAAATTTATGACTAAAAAAAAAGAATCACTTCATGGTATCAACGTATTCGATCTTACGAGGGTTTTAGCTGGACCAACAGCCACTCAAATTTTAGGAGATTTGGGGGCAAATATTATCAAAGTGGAAAGACCAATAACAGGCGATGATTCAAGAAATCTTGGTCCGCCATATCTGGATGCTAATGCTACAGAGCCAAAAGAAAGTGCTTATTATCTTAGTGTTAATCGTAATAAACATTCCGTAACAATTGATCTAACAAAAAAAAAAGGACAAATTCTTGCAAAAAAAATTATCAAAAAATGTGATGTTCTAGTTGAGAACTTTAGAGCAGGAAATTTAAAACAGTATGGATTAGACTATGAAAGTATAAAAAAAATTAACCCAAAAATAATTTATTGCTCAATAACGGGTTTTGGACAAAATGGACCCTATGCATCTAGAGGAGGTTATGACTATCTTGTTCAAGCGATGGGAGGAATAATGAGTATTACGGGAGAAAAAAAAGGTCTACCAACTAAAATTGGAGTCGGAGTTTCAGATATCATAACTGGTCTTTATGCAACTATTTCAATACTATCAGCCTTAAGATTTAGAGATCAAACATCATTGGGTCAACATTTAGACATATCTCTTTTAGATTCTCAAGTTTCATGGTTGAGTTACGTTGCGCAAAGTTATTTAATATCAGGAAAAATTCCAGATAGAATTGGAAACGATCACCCTTCAATTGTCCCATATCAAACAGTAAAAGCAAAAGATGGGTTGATGGTTTTAGCTATTGCTAACGACAGACAATTTAAAAATTTCTGTGAATTCGCTGATTTGTCAAATTTATATAAAAATTCTAAATTTAAAAATAATTCATCAAGAGTAAAAAATCGAAAAGAACTTAATAGAATTATTAACAAAACTATTTTAAAAAAAACAATTAAAGAATGGGTTCAGGGACTAACAAAAATAAATGTTCCATGTGGACCAATAAATAATATTGAACAAGTTTTTAGTGACCCTCAAGTGAAATCAAGAAAAATGAAGATTACTATGAAACATAAAAAATCAAAAACTGGAAAAATAAATATCATCGGTAGTCCTATGAATTTTTCAGTATCAAAAATAAAATATAAAAAAACTCCCCCAACTTTAGGTGAAGACACTACAAGTTTTCTGAAAAGATTTTTAAAAATCTCACTTCCAGAAATTAAAAAATTAAAAGAAGAAGGTATTATTTAAATACCCTCTTGAAGAAAATTTTAAAAGGTTTAGTATGCCTTTTTAATGATAAACAATGAATCATTAAAAAGCTTTCCTCATGAACATCTTCTTGGCATCGAAGGATTAACTCCACCAGATTTAAATTATCTATTGGACTTATCAGATCATTTTGCAACGCTTCTGGATAAAGAAAATAGTGAAAAACTAAATTATCTAAAAAATAAAATTTGTATCAATCTTTTTTTTGAAAATTCAACTAGAACAAGAACTTCCTTTGAATTAGCAGGGAAAAAATTAGGTGCAGATATGTTAAACATATCTGTTGCATCAAGCGCTATTAAAAAAGGTGAAACATTAATAGATACCGCTATGACGTTAAATGCTATGCAGCCTGACGTATTAGTAGTTAGGCATCAAGATGCTGGAGCAGTTAAGTTACTTGCGGAAAAAGTAAACTGTGGTGTTATCAATGCAGGAGATGGACCTCATGAGCATCCTACTCAAGCTCTCCTTGATGCACTGACAATTAAAAAAAGAAAAGGAAGGATTTCTGGTTTAAAAGTAGCTATATGCGGTGACATAATGCATAGCAGAGTAGCACGTTCAAACATTCATCTCTTAAATACTCTAGGAGCCGAAGTTCGTGTGATAGGCCCGGCCACTCTTATCCCAAAAGATATTGAACCTTTAGGCGTAAAAGTTTTTTATGAAATGAAAAATGGACTAGAAAATGTTGACATTATAATTATGCTTAGACTCCAACTCGAGCGAATGTCAGGTTCATTTGTTCCATCAATTAGGGAATATTTTAGGTTCTATGGCCTTGATAGAGAAAAATTAAACTTTGCTAACCCTGATGCTTTAATTTTGCATCCCGGACCAATGAATAGAGGTGTTGAGATTGACTCTGAACTAGCAGATGATTTAGATAGATCCGCAATCTTTGAACAAGTACAAATGGGAGTTGCTGTAAGAATGGCATGTTTAAAATCAATAGTTGAAAATAAAGCAAAAAATGGAAGATAAGAAAAATTTTAATAGCAATAAAAAGTCATCTCAAAGTTATCTGCTAAAAAATTGCTTAGTAATAGATAATGTAAAAAATAAAATATTAAAAAACGACATTTACATTAAAGATAAAGTTATTGAGGATATTGGTAAAAATTTAACTAACAAGATCGACTCTAAAGCTATTATTATTGAATGCAAAGATAGGTACGTAGCTCCAGGTTTAGTTGACATGAGGGTTAATATCACTGAACCTGGATTGGAGCATAAAGAAACAATTGAAAGCGCATCAAAGGCTGCTGCAAGCGGTGGTATAACATCAATTATATGTATGCCAAACACCACCCCACCAATCGATCAACCAGCTATAATTCATAGTATTCAGAGAAAAGCTCGGGAAGTTGCCCTTAGTAAAATATTTTGTACTGGATGCATTACAAGAAATTTTGAAGGAAATGAAATTTGTGAACTTCATCTTATGAAAGAATCTGGAGCTGTCGGTTTTACTGATGGATATAAAACAATTTCTAATACTAGAGTAATGAGAAGAGCATTGAATTATGCAAAATCTTTTGATGGATTAATAATTCAACATGCTGAAGACCCTTTCTTAAAAGGCAATGGTGTGGCAAATGAAGGGGAAATCTCGACAAGGATGGGTTTATTAGGAATACCCAGCTATGCTGAAGCAATGATTGTACAAAGAGATTTATGGATGGTTAAAGATACTAACTGTAGGTATCATGTGAGCCATATCTCCACAAAAGAAACCGTTGAGATAATAAGAAAGGCAAAAAAAGAGGGCTTACCTGTCACTTGTGATACTTCCCCACCTTATTTCATTCTTAATGAACTTTCTTTAGAAAATTATAGAACTTTTTCAAAGCTCTCCCCTCCTCTTCGAACTGAAGAGGATAGAAAAAGTATAGTTGAGGGAATTTGTGATGGAACTATCGATGCGATTTCGTCTGACCACACCCCTCAAGATCAAGATGCAAAGAGAATACCTTTTAACCAAGCAGAGTTTGGTGGTGTCGGTCTCGAAACTTTATTACCACTCACTTTAAGTCTTGTAAATAACAAAAAGATCGACCTTATAAAAGCTATAAGTTTGATAACAATTAATCCATCAAAAATCTTAAAATTAGATATTGGAAGAATTGAAAAAAAAAAAGAGGCTGATCTTTGTATATTTTCAACTTCAAAACCGTGGAAAGTAAATCCAGAAAAATTTCATGGAAAATCAAAAAACTCACCTTTTGACGGAATGCTTGTTGAAGGAAAAAACTTAATGACCTTTGTTCGCGGCAGGCTAGTTTATGAGTTATGATTTCTTTATAATTTTGTTTTCTTACATTTGTGGTTCTATTCCATTTGGTCTACTCATTTCATATTTTTTTAAAACAAATGACCCTCGAAACATTGGATCGAAAAATATTGGTGCAACAAATGTGTTAAGAACAGGAGGATTAAAACTGGGGCTAATGACACTAATACTGGATATTTTAAAAGGCTTTATGGCGATAAAAATTACTCTAATTTTAAATAGTGATTTAATTGGTTTATCAATAATTTTTGTAGTCATTGGGCATATTTTTCCAATATGGTTAAAATTTAAAGGTGGTAAGGGAGTAGCAACATTTATAGGTGTTTTATTAGGTTACAATTTTCAGCTTTTTGTTTTATTTTGCTTTACATGGTTAGCATGTGCATTGATTTTTAAATATTCATCACTCGCTGCTATCATTGCATTAGTTATTAATATGTTATCAACAATTGTTATTGACTCAAATTATGTTTATTTCGTCATTATTAGTTTTTTAATTCTCATCAAACACTCTTCAAATATTCAAAGATTATTAGCTGGTAAAGAAACAAAGATAATTTTAAAAAAAAAAATTAAATTTTGACTTTTGTTCCTTTAAATTATAAAAATTTTTGATTATGAAACTTTTAGTCGTTGAGTCTCCTGCTAAAGCAAAGACAATTAAAAATTATTTAGATGATACTTTCCAAGTAGTTGCAAGCATTGGTCACTTTAGAGATCTTCCAAAAAGTGGAATTGGTATAGATGAAAAAAATGACTATTTTGTAAAAGACTGGGAGATAGATAAAAAAAAAATTGATCCTATTATTAAGTCAATAAGAAAGTCAGATGAAATATACCTTGCTCTTGACCCAGATAGAGAGGGGGAATTAATAGCATGGCATCTCATAGAAATTTGTAGAGAAAAAAAATTAGTCGATGGAAAGCAATTTAAAAGAATTGAATTTCCGGCTGTAAGAAAAGAAGATATTTTATCAGCTATAAATAATCCGAGAGAAATTAATCAAAATCTCGTTAACGCAGCAATTACAAGAAGGTTCTTAGATAGATTCTTTGGTTACAAAATTTCTCCTATCACAAAAAGACGAACTATATTTGGTTCCTCAGCTGGAAGAGTTCAATCTCCAGCACTAAAAATTTTATGTGAAAAGGAAAAAGAAATTGATGTTTTTATTTCTAAGGAATTTTGGGATGTAAATATTGAATTAAAAGATGAAAAAAAAAATAAAATTGAGTGCACTATAGTCAGTCAAGGGCAGAAAAAATTTGATAAATTTATTATAAGCAATGAAAAAAAAGCTACAGATTTGCAAGAAAGCTTGAAAAAAGAAAACTTTACACTTCATTCAGTCAACAAAAGAGAAAAAAGAAGAAATCCCTATTCTCCATTCTCTAATTCTTTACTACTTCAAGATGCTTCCTCCAAATTAGGATTTAGTCCAAAAATGACTAATTCAATTGCACAAGAATTAAAAGACGGAGTAAGTTCACTGGGAGCTTTAATTACTTATCATAGATCAGATTCTAATAAAATGAAGAAAAGTGAAATTGAAAAATTAAGAAAAATTATTGAAAGTGACCTTGGATCTAATTTTCTTTCTGACAAACCAATAGAATATAAAGAAAGGTCAAAGTTTGTTCAGCAGGGACATGAAGCTGTCACACCAACACAATTAGAAATAAAACCTTTAGACATTAAGAATAAACTTAACGAAAATCAATTTAAGCTTTACGATTTGATATGGAAAAGAACTTTAGCTTCACAAATGTCGCCGAGTATCAATCTTGAAACTACTTATTATATTAAGAGTGAGAACTTTTTACTAAAAGCCTCTGGTTCTATTGAAAAGTTTAGTGGGTTCAAAAAAGTTTACAACTTTTCCGAAAAAGATAATGAAATTCAAACTCTTCCTGAACTTCCACAAAATACAAAACTTGATCAATATAACATCGATATCAAACAAAACTTTACAAAACCACCCAATAGATATTCAGAAGCTGGTCTTGTAAAAAAACTTGAGGAACTTGGAATCGGAAGACCTTCAACATATGTATCTATATTTACTAAATTAGAAGATAGAAACTATATAACTATTAAAAATAAATCTTTGATACCCACGTCTAAAGGAAAAATATTATCAAAATTTTTCGATAGCTTTTTTAACCAATTTGTTGATTATCAGTTCACAGCAAACCTTGAAGAACAGCTTGACCTTGTAACTGAATCTAAACTTTCTTGGAAAGAAATATTAAACAATTTTTTAGAAATTTTAAATAAAACTGTAAATAATGTTGAAAATACAAGTATTTCAGAGGTTATTGAAAAAATTAGTTCTTTATCTCCCGAAATTCTTAAAGAAAATAAATGTCCAAAGTGTAAAGATGGGAACTTAATTATAAAGTTTGCATTTACTGGACCATTTATTGGATGTACTAACTATAACAAAGATGGAAGTGGTTGTGGATATAGTCATGCAATAGGTTCTGATGAAGATAACAAAGAACTGTCAGGAGATGGAAAAGAAATAGGTGTAAACCCTGAAACCAAAAATAAAGTTTTCCTTAAGGTTGGAAGATATGGAAGATATTTAGAAACTGAAAATTTAGAAAATAAAATAAAAAGAACAAGTATACCTAAAAATCTAAAAAATGAAGAGATAGACTTGGACAAAGCACTCAAGTTTTTGTCATTACCAAGAATTGTGGGTATACATCCTGAAACTAAAAAAGATATAATTGCTTCAATTGGTCCTTATGGACCTTACCTAAAACATGATAACAAATTTTTATCATTAAAAGAGGATGATGTAACAACTATTGGAATCAATAGAGCAGTTGAGCTAATAGCAAAAAAAGCATCAGAAAAAAGGGAAATTTTAATTGGGGAATATCCAGAAACAAAATCTAAAATTTTTAGAAAAAAAGGAATTAAAGGTAGATCAGACTATTTATCATATAACAAAAAAAATTACCCTATTCCACCAGAACTAAGTGAAAAAACAATCACTATATCTGATGCTGTAAAAATAATTGATGAAAAGAAAAAGACAAAGAAAAAAAATTAAAGAAGTCACCTTATCCGACATAGTTGAAAATGAGATTAAATTTAATGGTTTGAGGCAAGGGTTTTCAAAAGCTTTAAATAAGCATTCTAAAAATTTAAAGTATAAAAACTCTACTCAACATTCAGATTTAACTAATATTCCCTTTGTTACAATTGATGGTGAGGATAGCAAAGATTTTGATGACGCTGTTTGGTCAGAATGTAATAAAAAAAAAACAAAAATAATGATAGCTATTGCTGACGTCAGTTTTTATGTGGAAAAGGGTGATTTAATTGATATTGAAGCAAAAAAAAGAGGGAATTCTTTTTACTTTCCAAATAAAGTAATACCAATGTTACCCGAAGAACTCTCTAATAATTTATGTTCTCTAGTTCCACAAAAAAAAAGAAAGAGTGTAGTTTTAGAGATTGATCTTGAAGATGAAAAAATAAAAAAATTTAAATTCTACAGAGCAGTAATTAAATCCATTGCTAGATTAACCTACCAAGAAGCTGAAAATATTTTTTTAGAAAAAAATAAAAACAATAAGCTTTTTCCAATTATCTTAAACCTCTTTAACACCTTCAAGGTTCTTCAGGAAAACTCAAAAAAAAGAAATAAAATTTCTTTTGATCCTGATGAATATGTTGTCCAAACTAATAACAAAAAAGAAATTAATCTAATTAAAAAAAAAAAATTGGAATCATATAAACTTATTGAAGAGTTTATGGTTCTTGCGAATACAATAGTCGGTCATTATTTAAAAATTAACAATATAAAATCTGTTTTCAGAAATCATGAAAAACCTCCTAATGAAAAAACAAAAATACTTAAAGAGATAATATCAGAATATAATCTCAATCATTCTGGTTCCTTTAATTCACAGCATGATTTTAATAAAATTATAGAGATTCTAAAAGAAAATAAGATAAGTTTTCTAAACGATATGTTGCTTAAGTCACAGTCAAGAGCATTTTATGGCACTGAAAATAAAGGGCATTTTGGTCTTTCACTTGATTATTACGTCCATTTTACATCACCAATTAGGAGGTACTCAGATCTTGTAGTACACAGAGACCTAATTGACTGCTATTTTTTGAAAAAAAAAAATTCGCGAATTGAATTTACAGACCATCTTAACAACCAAGAAAAAAAAGCAGATTCTATTGAGAGAATGATATTTGATGTGGCATCAAGTTATCATTTAAATAAATTTAGAAATTATGAATTTAACGGATTTATTGATTCTGTTGAAAGTTTTGGAGTTTTTATTAAAGCAATAAACTTTCCATTTTCAGGATTGGCTAGATATAGCAGAACTTTTGACAGTAAATATGAAGAAAAAAATAAACACAAATATAAGCTTGGACAAATAGTTAAATTTAAAATAAAAAGAATCAATAATCGAAATGGTAAGATTCTACTATTTAAGGTAAAAAAACTAGGTAATGATGCACAAAAGTAAATTAAAATTTTTGAGAAGAGGTTTTGCAAAAAAATGTCCTAATTGTGGGTTGTTCCCTATTTTTTCAAGATATGTAAAGACTCATAAAAAATGTTCTAAATGTGGAATAAATTTTTCTGAATATAAATCTGATGATGGTCCTGCTTACTGTACAATTTTTATAGTAGGGCATATTTTAATTCCACTTATATTACTAACTGAAAAGAACTTTAGTCCACCTACTTTGATCCAAATGATCATATGGCCGCTGATTACAATAACACTTACGCTTTGGCTTCTTCCAAAAATAAAAGGTGCATTTTTAGCCTTTCAGATTTTTGTGAAAGATAGATAAAGATAACCTTGACAGATTAATTTAAAATTATATAAAACCAATATGGCAAAATCTAATACCATACAGGTTAAAATGGTTAGCACTGCAGATACGGGTTATTTTTATGTAAAATTCAAAAATCCTAAACTCAAAACTGAAAAATTAGAGCTTAAAAAATACGACCCTAAAGTAAGAAAGCACGTCGTTTTCAAAGAACAAAAAATTAAATAATTATTTTTTTTTTTTCTTCAACTGAAGACCCAAGTCACGAAGTTGAGTTTCATTAACTATGTTTGGCGAACTCATCATTAAATCCTCAGCTTGCTGATTCATTGGAAATGCTACTATTTCTCTGAGATTTTCTTCACCTGATATCAACATGATAATTCTATCTATACCTGGAGCAGAACCTCCATGTGGGGGAGCACCAAACTTGAAAGCATTAAATAAGGAGCTAAACCTTTCTTTTAATTCTTTCTCCGAGTACCCAGCTATTTCAAAAGCCTTGACCATAATATCTCTCTTATGATTTCTGATAGCTCCAGATGACAGTTCTATGCCGTTACAGACTATATCAAATTGCCAGGCCAGTATTTCAAGTGGGTTTTTTTCTAAAAGAGCTTGCATTCCTCCTTGAGGCATTGAGAAAGGGTTGTGACTGAAGTCTATTTTTTTTGTAACAGGATCTAGCTCGTACATTGGATAATCTACAATCCAACAAAATTTAAACTTATTTTTTTCTAATATTTGCAACTCATTACAAATTTTGGTTCTAACAAGGGCAGAAAATTTAGTTGCATTAGATTTTTCATCACATATAAAAAACACAGTTTCACCATTTTTCAGATCAATTTCTTTTTTTAAAGACTCAAGGTTTTCTTTATTCATGTTGTTGGAGATTGGACCTTTAAAATCATTATCTTCTAAAATGACATAACCTAAACCTTTCTGACCCTCATCTTTTCTAGCCCAGTCATTTAGTTTATCAAACCACGCTCTTGGTTTTGAACTTGAATTAGGTGCTTTTATTGCTTTTACAACACAGCCCTTCTCAATATTTAACTCAAAAATTTTAAAACCAGAACTTCTAAAACATTTAGTAACATCTGATATTATTAATGGGTTTCTTAGATCAGGTTTATCAGTACCATACCTCTCCATTGAATCTGAATATTTAATTCTTTTGAAAGGTGGAGTTGAAACCTCAAAGTTTGAGTTCTCTTTGAAAACTTCAAACAACACTGGTTCGATTTCATTAAAAATATCCTCTTGTTCTGCAAAAGACATCTCAAAATCTAGTTGATAAAACTCTCCAGGAGACCTATCTGCTCTCGCATCTTCGTCTCTGAAGCAGGGTGCAATTTGAAAGTATTTGTCAAAACTTGATACCATCAAAAGTTGCTTAAAAATTTGGGGTGCTTGAGGTAAAGCATAAAATTTTCCGTTATGAAGTCTACTAGGAACCAAAAAGTCTCTTGCACCCTCAGGTGAAGAGGATGTTAAAATAGGTGTTTGAATTTCCAAAAACCCTCTACTTATCATTTTAGATCTTAGGCTATTAATTATTTTTGATCGTAAAATTATATTTTTTTTATTTTTTTCTCTTCTTAGATCTAGGTATCTATATTTAAGTCTAAGTTCCTCAGGTGAATCATCTTCCATTGCCACTTGGAAAGGTATTTGTTCTGACTCATTTAAGATTTCAATTTTTTCAGATAAAATTTCAATCTCACCTGTAGGAAGATTTTTGTTAATTGTATCTAATGACCTTTTAACAACTTTTCCTGTAATTTTTATAACACTTTCAAGTTTTAGGGTTTCTAATTCTGAAAACATCTTATTGTCGGAATTAACAACACATTGTGTCATTCCAAAATAATCTCTGAGATCTATAAAAAGAACGCCACCATGGTCTCTTTTTTTATTAATCCACCCTGAAACGAAAACTTTTTTATCTATGTCCTGAACTGATAATTCACCGCAGTTATGTGATCTAAAATAACTCATACTATTGAAGCAATATCTTTTAAATGATAATTTTTATTAGTGTTAATCCATACTAATGATCAATTAAAAAATTTCTATCTAAAATGTCAAAAACATGAAATCGTAGCTGTTGACACAGAATTCTATAGAGTAAACACTTACTATCCTAAATTTTGTCTTCTACAAATGGCTAATAAAGAAGAAACAGTTCTTATAGATCCTTTTAATAAAGAATTAGATATGTTACTAATCAAAAAAATTTTATGTTCCTTTAAGATTCTCAAGATATTTCACGCTGCTTATCAAGATTTAGAGATCTTTTTTAACCTTTTTAAACAATTACCTAAGAATATTATAGACACTCAAATATGTATAAGTTTATTAGGACTGTCAAATTCACTTGGGTATGCCGACTCAATAGATTATTTCTTGAAAAAAAAAATTGATAAAACTTACCAATTTATTGATTGGAGGAAAAGACCACTTTCTAAAAAGAAAATAAATTATGCAAGTAATGATGTAAAATATCTCATACCACTATACATGGTAATTTTGAAAGAATTAAAAAAAAAAAATTTTAAAGATATTCATAAATATCATATTAAGTTGCTCGATAGAAAAACCTATCTAAAAAATCCCAGTCTAGCATGGCAAAAAATTAAAATCAGAAGTAAGGAAAGTCACAAATTAAATCTCCTCAAAGAAATTTGTAAAAAAAGAGAATCAACGGCAAAAACAAAAAATATTCCTATTAAAAGGTTAATAAAAGATCAAGAAATTAAATATATTTCAAACAAGAAAACTAATTATTCCGATATATTAAAGATTTTAAATTCTATTAAAGATAAGTCTTTTAAAGAAGAATTAAAAAAAATATTTTTAAAATATGGCTAAATTTCTAAAATTCTTTTTAAAAAACTAAAGGAAATATTTGAATGACTTTCTAAAGACTCACTATCAATTTTTTTTGCAATTTTAATAGCAAATTTATAAGACCTCTCAATTCTATTTGTTAAATAATCAATTTTTTTTTTTCAATATTTATTTCTCTTTCTTCCAAATATTTCCTAATTATATTTGCCAAAAGAAGATTATCAGGTTCGTGTACTTGAACGACAAGTGAATCTGAAACTCTTGATAATAAATCATTGATTTTTGTAGGTAATTGTCGTGGTGGAACATTTGATGTCATTAAAAGAAAAGACTTTTTTTTTTCTTTTATTATATTTATTAAGTTTAATAATTTTTCATCATTCTTTTTTTTTAAAAACAAATCAGCATTATCTAATATCCAATTGTTGTGAGTATTAAAATGATTTTTGTAAGTATTATTAAGAAACTTTTCTATCTTTTTTTTATCAAGAAATATGGCCTTTGATTTTTTTTGCCATATTTTACAAATTGTTGTTTTTCCACATTTAGTCGGCCCATACAAAAAAAAAAACTGATTATTCCAATTCGGCCATTTTTGGATTAAATCAAATGCAAGTGAATTCTTTGAAGTCACATAGAAATCTTTTTTATTTTCAAACTTGAAATTTAAAATATCTTGTTTCATTAATAATTTTCAACTTTGTAAAGATTCCCATCTGAACCAGCTTTGATTAACCTTAAACTTTTACTTTGTAATCTCAAATTTATATTCTTGATACTATAATTTGTGAAAATTTCATAAATTGTTTTTTTATCTCTTAACTCCTTAATTTTAGCATTATTCGTTCCTATTATTTCAAAAATTGCCTCCTCAATTAAGAAACTTTTTTTTATATCTTCTGAATCAATGCTTATAAGAATTAAACTTTCAGTGTTAGTTGCAAGGTTCTCTGAATCAATTCTACTTTTCCACCAGTTTTGTAGTTCATTTATTACAAATTTTGCAACCAAATCTATTTCTGATGAGTTTTTACCTTCGACCAATAAATCATGATTACCAATTTTTATTTTTGAAAAAATATTATTTGAAAAAAGTTTTGCATCTAATTTTAGATCGAAATTATTTTTATTAATATCAAATTTTTCCTCTAAAAAGATAATTATTGCTTTTTTTTTATTATATAGATCTAAAAAATTAGTAATTTTACTCACATTCATATTGACAATTTGTTCTGCTGAAATTTTCAATCTATTAATATTACTTTTTTCTGGGAAATAAAGTTTAAGTAAACTTTGTTGATCATATTCTTCTAATAAAAAATCGTACCATAAATTTTCTTTGTCCCAGAGATAAAATGTATTAAATTTTTTTAAAATAGGAAAAATCAAATAACTTTCTGACACAAAAATGTTTAGATCAATATTATTATCACTAAAAAATTTTTTTACTCTTTCAGGGTTAAAATTAATAGATATTTCAGCATAATAATTTATTTCAGTAATTTTTTCCGATTCTATCTTATAGTCACTTACAAGATCGGCTAGATTAAGGTCTGAAATTTGACTGAATTTTAAAAAATCTTCTGGTGTTAAAATATTTTTTGCTAATATATTAAATCCATTTTTAAACGAAATATTTTTAGCATTATCCCTTAACTCTAAAACATTTCCATTATTTTCTAAATAAACTTCATTGTCTTTAATATTATAAATTTCTTCGTTAGCAAAACAACTTGCTATATTGGTAAAAAAAAAGAATATGATAAGACTTAATATTTTTAACATTTTCAAGTATAAGTTATAAACTTATAACATTAATTTTTTAAAAACTAAACATTGAAGGAGTTTAAAAATTTCTACTTATAAATCATCTGGTGTTGATACAAGAAAATCTTCAAAATTAGTAAAAAAACTGGAAACTATAACAAAAAAAAATTTTAGAAAAGAAATTATTTTAAACCCTGGGGGATTTTGCTCAATCTTCGATTTAAAAAAACTTAAATATAAAGATCCAATTTTATTAAGTAGTACAGATGGAGTTGGTACTAAACTAAAATTGGCTTTAGAACAAAAGAATCTTAAATTTTTAGGATTTGACTTAGTTGCAATGTCAGTGAATGACATTTTAGCTAGTGGAGGAGAACCACTTTTTTTCCTTGATTATATATCAACATCAAAAATAAAGGATAATATATTTTTTGATTTAATAAAAAGCATTAACCAAGCTTGTTCTGAAGCCGGTTGTTCGCTCGTAGGAGGAGAAACAGCAGAAATGCCTGGAATGTACAAAAATGACGAATTTGATCTAGCTGGTTTTGCCGTAGGTGCAGTTGAAAGAAAAAATAAGATTGGAAAAGAAAAAGTTAAAAAAGACTCACTTATTTTAGGTCTAGAATCTAGTGGTTTTCATTCAAATGGATTTTCACTTATAAGAAAAATTATTAGTGAAAAAAAAATATCCCTTAATACTAAGACTCCTTTTAAATCAGATTTTGAATTATTGGGTGAAGATTTGGTCCAACCAACAAAAATTTATGTTAAATCACTTCTTCCACTTATTAAAAAAAAAAAAATATGTGCAATCTCTCACATTACTGGAGGAGGTATTTATGAAAACCTTGAAAGAATCATTCCCGACAGAATGAATGCTTTAATTGACTTTAAAAAATTCATAATTCCTGACAGATTTGTTTGGCTTAAAGAGTTGGCAAATATTAGTACAAAGGAAATGCTCAAAACCTTTAATTGTGGTATTGGTTTAATTATTATTATTAATCATAGAAATAAAAAAGATGTACTTGATTTTTTAAGAAGAAAAAAAACTAATGTTCATATAATGGGTGAAATAAAAACAAAGAAAAGTTTTGAGAAAAAAGTATCAATTAAGAATTTCGGTGGATGGGATTTAACTTAGCAATATTAATTTCAGGCAGAGGTTCAAACATGCTAAACATTGTTGATGCATGTAATAATAAAACTTTATCCTCAAAAGTTAAAATAATAATATCTAACAATAAAAAATCTTCTGGGTTAGCAAAAGTTAAAAAAAAAGGAATAAAAACTAAAATCATACATGAAAATCAAATTAAAAAATTTGAAAAAAAACTTTCTCAAATTCTTCTTGAGGAAAAGATTAATTTAATATGTTTAGCAGGATTTATGCGAATTCTCAGTGAAGATTTTTTATGTAGTTGGAAAAAAAAAGTCATAAATATCCACCCTTCAATTCTCCCTGCTTTTAGTGGGCTTGATGCCGTAAAACAAGCAATAGAAAAAAAGGTAAAATATACAGGATGTACAATACATTACGTAGATAAGGGTATTGATACTGGAGAAATAATTGATCAGAGAATAGTGAGAGTATTAAACACAGATAATGAGAAAAAATTAGCGAAAAAAATATTGAAAGAAGAGCATATATTATATATAAAAGTTATAGAAACTCTTGAAAAGGAAATTAATAATGGCAAAATTAAATAGCAAATTCCAAGAAAATTTTTATTCCAGATTTATTAAATTCACAATAATCTCGTGCATAGCTGTTACAATACTTCTTTTCCTATTATGGTTTTTCTTAATATTTTAACCGCCTAATTGTTCGAATATTTCTCTTTTTGAAAAGAAATAATCAATTTCTATTTTTGAATTTTCTTTACTATCTGAACCATGAACAGAATTTTCCTCTACAGATAAACCATAAGCTTTTCTTATTGTACCTTCATCTGCATTAGTCGGATTAGTTGCTCCCATTAATTTCCTATAATTATTTATAACATTTTTACCTATTAGAACTTGAACGATAATAGGGCCTGACGTCATATACTCACACAAATCATTGAAAAAAGCTCTTTCTTTATGTACAAAATAAAAACCTTTTGCATCATTTAATGAGAGATGTATCATTTTCTGAGCAATGATTTTCATTTTATTTTTTTCTATTAATGAGTTAATTTCTCCTGTAAGACCGCGTTTAACAGCATCTGGCTTGATTATTGATAAAGTTTTTTCCATAAAACAGTCTCCTTATATAGTTTAAATTGTTTTCCATTTGAATTTTTCTAACTCATAAAAGCATTTAATAGTTTTAATTTTATTTTTTAATTTAGTGGATATTGTTGAAAAAATTTCTTTGTCAACTTCATTGTAAGAAAAAAAGAAAAATTTTTTTAAAAAGGAAATCTTTTTTATTTTTACTTTTGGTGAAATAAGAATGATATCAAAATCGAGTAGTTTTTTCATTTTAAGATAATCACCATAAAATAAAACTAATTTATCTTTTGAGTAAAGTTTTTCAGTAAAGATTTTGTGGGGTAAAAATTCATTTTTTTCTTTTGTCCATAGATATTTATCCAAGGATTTCATCTCTAATTCACTTGATAAATTAATTATTACTTTTTTGTCCCTGAGCTTTTTAACTAAAGAATTGACTATGTAGCTAAAATCTGACTTGACGTAATAAAGGTTTATTTCGTGAAAGTTATTCATAATTTTTTTTTACAAACTCATCAAGTAGTCTTACACCAAAACCAGTGCCACCAGGTCTTGCGAATTTTGTCCCTTTTTTTGACCACGTAACTCCAGCAATATCCAAATGAGCCCAGCTTGTTTTGTCAACAAATCTTTTTAGGAATTGAGCGGCCGTTATACTGCCTGCACCTCTAGTTCCTGTGATATTTTTCATATCAGCTACTGGACAGTTTAACAACTTATCAAACTCATCATCCATTGGCATCTGCCATACCAGCTCTTTGGTAGTTTTTGAAGCATCAAGAATTTTCTTTACAAGGAGATCGTCGTTTGAAAACACCCCAGCGTATCTTTCTCCAAGTGCTACAATTATTGCACCAGTCAATGTAGCTAAGTCAATCATTAATTTGGGTTTAAATTTTTGGTTTACATACCACAGAACATCAGCCAAGACTAAGCGCCCTTCAGCATCCGTATTCAAAACTTCAATTGTTTGACCTGATAAGGACTCAACAATATCTCCTGGTCTCTGAGCATTTCCATCCGGCATATTTTCAACTAAGCCTACTGCACCAATAACATTAGCCTTTGCTTTTCTTAAGGCAAGTGTGTACATCAAACCTGCAACAACTCCTGCCCCTCCCATGTCCCATTTCATATCTTCCATACCTGAGGAGGGTTTTATCGAAATACCTCCTGTGTCAAAAGTTACTCCCTTACCAATAAAAGCTATTGGTTCGGATTTTTTTCCCTTAAGACCATTCCATTTCATTATCATAACTCTAGCAGGACGAACTGATCCCTGAGCAACACCTAATAAAGCATTCATTCCAAGAGTCTTAAGTTTTTTTTCGTCAAAAGTTTCTATTTCAACACCTACTTTCTTTAAATCTTTGCAAAATTCAACAAACTTTTGCGGATACAATACGTTTGCCGGCTCAGAAACTAAATTTCTTGTAAGAAAAATTCCATCTAGACACCTGATTTCATGTTTAATCCTTCTTTCTAATTCTGAACAATATTTTCCATGAAAACCAAGGATCCGAACCTCATCGATTTTGAAATCTTTTTTTGAGACATTTTTATATTTTTCGAATCTATAATCTTTTAATTTAAAACCAATGAGCAAATTCTCAATAATTTCTTCTCTTTTCTTTGTGTCATCAAAGTTTTGATTAAATAAAATCATTATTTTTTTTTCTTTTTTATTTTCAAGATAGGAAAGTAGTCTACCAAAAAAAGAATGCTGAATAGATTTATCCTTCGAATGTTCTAGTCTTACGTAAGTAAACTTTGAAACAAACTCAGATTTTTTTTGTTTTTTCTGAATATTTTTATACAAAAAGGTCTCAATTATTTCTTTTTCTTTTTTTTTATTTTCTAAATAACTGTTTAAAATATCTTCAGAACTTTTGTCTAAATGATTATTGGAATTTACTTTTTTATTATCTGGTGAAATAATAACAAGGTGGTAATTTTGTTGAGAAATATTTTCAAAATTAATTTTCATTTGTCTAAATATTATTAAGGATTAATTATTTTAAATAATGTATATTGTATTTTAAAAAAAATTCAATGAATTTAGTCGATAAATACATTTTTAAACAACTTCTTAATAATTCGTTACTAATTTTAATATTTATTATTTCAGTATTTTGTTTAGCAAAAAGTGTTCAATTAATTGAATTAATGATTAGTAGGAACCTTCCTTTTCTTATCTTCATTAAACTCATAATGAATTCTATTCCACAAATAATTCCAGTTTTGTTTCCTGTAATAATTTCTTTATCAATTTTTTTTGTTTATTCCAGGATGATTAATGACAAGGAGCTAATAGTACTTCAGTCTTCAAATTTTTCAAACATTGATCTAATAAAACCAACATTTTTTTATAGTTCTTTGATAGCAATTATTTGTTCATTTTTTTCAATTTATCAAACCCCACAATCAAATAAAAATTTTAAGCTACTCCTATATACCATTAAAAACGACTATTCTTCAAGCCTTCTTCAAGAGGGGGTATTCAATACCATAGGGAAAGATTTTACAATTTTTATAAAAGAAAGTAATAAAGACGGTTTAAAAAACATATTTATTCACGATACAAGAGACACTGAAAAACCATCAACACTCATAGCAAAAAAGGGGAAAATAATAAATACTAGCAATGCTACAAAAATTTTTTTAGAGGATGGTTCACAGCAATTTCAATCAAAAGAGAAAAAACTTTCAATCCTTTACTTTGATGAGTATCTATTAACTATTAATCAAAACAAAACCAATAATTTCTTTGATAGATGGAAGTCCCCATCCGAAAGATCAATGTTTGAACTTAGAAATCCAAACCCTGACTCTCTAGATGATAAATATAACCTTCAAGCATTTAAAGCAGAAATTACTATAAGGTATGCTATACCTATCAATGTAGTAGCATTTAGTATTCTAGTGGTAAGTTTTTTACTAAGTTTTAAATTCGATAGAGTTGATAACATCTCAAAAGTTTTGAAGGTTTTTGGATTAATAATTTTTTTACAGATAATATCAATAACTTCCTCTAATTTATCAATTAAGTTTAATGGAATGCATTTTATAAATTTTTTACCATCAACTTTCTGTTTGCTTTGCTCATGTTTTATTATTTTAAAATCTAAGAGATTAGTTAATGCTAATAAATAAGTTAGTTCTGAAATATCTACTGAAGGAAAATCTTTTTTCATTTTTTTTAGTTTTTTCATTCTCTTGTCTTCTTTTTATTTCAATTGATCTTATTGAGTTGATCAGAAGAAGTTCAACAAAAGAAATTGAAATAGGTATTTTAGTAAAAATGGCATTTCTTCATATACCTAGCTTATTCCCAATAATTTTACCTACAGTATTTCTATTGAGTTCAATGCATACATACATGAAACTAAATAAAAATAATGAGTTAATTGTTTTTAGAGCCTCAGGGTTTTCAATATGGTTCTTAATTTTTCCTGCAATTTGTAATGCGCTTTTAATCAGTATTCTCTATGTTTTTGTTTTTAACCCAATCTTTGCATATATGAATATAAAATTTAAGAATTATGAAAGTAATTATTTCAAAGGTAGTTACGGGTTATTTTCAATATCTGAAACGGGATTATGGTTAAGAGAAAAAACAGATGACTTTGAATTCGTTATTAATGCCCAACATTATTCTTTCGATAATAACATATTAAAAAATGTTAAAATTTTTAAGTTTAGTCAGGAAAATAAATTTTTAGAGAGAATTGATGTTCAAAATGTCAAAATGCTTGATTCGAATTTATGGGAACTAAAAAAAGGGACCAAACTTGAAATAAATAAACCTCCAAAATTGTTCGATATTGAAAGTATTGCAATTAATCTTGATGCAAAAAAAATTGAAAAAAATTTTAGGCCACCAGAAACTGTAGGTTTTTGGAGACTAAACGATTACATAAGTAATCTTGAGTCATCCGGTTTTGCAATTAAAAAACACGTAATTTATAAAAATTACCTTTATTCATTTCCATTAATTCTCATCTCAATGGTTTTATTAGGTTGCTCCTTATCAATTAAAAGAGAAAGAATTAAAAAAAATGTCATTAAAATATTATATGGTCTTATTATTGGATTAATTTTTCATTTCTCTTGTGATTTAATTAAAACGTTTGGACAAAGTTCAGACCTTAACATTTTTCTCAGTATTTGGGCGGCACCTTTAATTTTTAATTTTTTATTACTAAGTTCACTAATGCATCTTGAAGATGGATAAAATATTTCTTTTTCTTTTTTTAGTCATATGCTTTAACAGTAAATCAAATGAAAAGATTGAAATCAATGCGGATCAATTTACTTATGATAAGGAAAACACAAGAATCTACGCAACTGGAAATGTTGAAATAATTGATAAAGAGTTTAAGCTTTTTGCCAACAAGGTATTTGTAAATAATGAATCAAAAGTATTATCCGCCAGAGAAAATATAAAAATTTTTAATGCTGATGGAAGCATATTAAAAGCTGACAAACTTGTAGCTGATAACACTCTTGAAAATGCTTTAATAGAAAATAACCATCTATATATTCCAACATTAAATAATGAAAAGAAATACTACATGCGACTGGCAGCAAAGAAAGTTGAAAGAAGAAACAAAGACTGGGAAAGATTACAATACGGGACATTTACTGCCTGTGAAATATGTTATAATGAAAAGAAAAAGAAATATGATCCACCATTGATTCAACTTAAAGCAAAGACAATCATTCATGATAAAAAAAAGCTAAATGTGAAATATTACGACGCTTTTCTTGATGTCGCCGGTAAAAGCATATTATATCTTCCATATTTTTCTCATCCATCACCTTTGGTAAAAAGGAAAAAAGGATTCTTACCCCCAAGTTTTTTTCAAACTCATTATTTCGGGCTAGGAGCTAACATACCATATTACTACCCTCTCAGTGATTATAGCGATGTAACTGTGATACCAAAATTTTCTCAAAAAAAAAATCCAGCTTTTTTAATTCAACATAGAAAAAATTTTAAAAATGGTGAAATGAAAAATGAGTTTAGCGGAACAATTGAAAACCAAAAAATTAATCAAGTTAAAGAAGATAGAAAAAGAGGTCATATTAATTCTGAGGGTATTTTTTTTCTCAGTTCTAAAGATTATGCTAGTTATAAAATACAAAGAACCACTGATAGAAACTATAAAAATACTTACAAATATGGATATGATCACGTTCTTGAATCAAATATTAAATTAGAATCGCTCAGAGGTTATAATTCTTACAGTTTAGAATCCTATGTTTTTCAAGATGTAAGAAGGGAATTTAATAGAAAACTAACACCTAGAATCCTTCCAAGACTTTTATTAAATTTAAGCTCAAAGCCTCTTAATAAGACACTTAACTATAACACCAATATTGAGTTTGTAAGTTTGTATAGAACCAAGGGGACAGAGACAAAAAAGTTATTTATAAATCAAAATATTACTTTTCCTTCGATACTTAATGATGGGACGTTGTTAAAATTTGGAGGGCACTTAAACGCTGGGGTATACAATGTAAAACAGTATTTAAACCCAGTTAATGGTAAGTTCGAACACGATGAATATAAGAATAACTTTTTTCCCCAATTTTCTCTAGAAATTTCAAAACCATATTTTAAAAATAGTAAAAAATTAATCAGTACTATTACACCAAAAGTTTTGTTTGTTAAGAGCGTTAAGAATGCCTTTAATAGAAAAATACCTGATGAAGGTGGTATAAATAATTTTGATCTGGATTTTGTTGATTTATTTAACACTAATAGAATGCATGGTACTGACAGACTGGAACAATCTTCAAGAATAGACTATGGTATAACTTACTCAAGCACAACAAAAGACTCCTTTAACGATCTCACAACAATTCAAATTGGACAGAGCCACCAATTTGATAGAAATAAATATTTGAATAAAAATACAGGTATTAATGAAAAGTTTTCAGATATTGTTGGTAGCTTCACAATTAAACCTGCTAAAGCGATTAACTTTGATTCATACTTTGTCATAAATAAGGATAATTTCTCGATTAAATCAGCATATTCAAATCTACTAATTAGACAAAAGAACTCATATCTATCACTTGGAAATACAAGATATTCCGCAGTAATAGATGAAAATGGTAAAAACTTAATTGATGGTAAAAATCAGTTCTCAGTTAGGTACGACCAAAAATTTTATGACTTTTGGAACTTTACACTATATTCAACATTTGATAATAAAGGCAAATTAAAATTATATAATTACGGAACAAAAATAAAATATGAAGATGAATGCTTTGGAATGTCGTTCTCATGGACTAGACAATACACCCACAACCCAGAAGACCCTACATCAAATAATTTTGTTTTCTTATTTAGTCTCAAAGAAATTATGGAAAGTGATCTCTAATATTATTATTTTTTTTCTTCTAGAAATATTTTTTTTTCAAAATCTCTATGCTCAAGAAAAATTTGAAGGAATGATTGTTAGCATTGATAAAGAAATCATTACAACATACGACCTTTCACAAAGAATAAAATTAGCTTTAAAATCATTAAATCTCGAAGATACTATTAGTAATAGAGATTCAGTCAGAGAAAGGATGCTTGAACTTCTCATAATAGAAAAAATTAAAACGATTGAAGCCCAAAAAAATGATATTAGCCATACGGAAGAAGAGCTTATAAATTTTACATCAAGTATTTACAACTTTTCAAAAGATGACTTCAAAGGCTTCAAATCTTTTTTAGAAAATGAAGGTTTCGATATTGATATTTTACTAGATCAAATGTCTTCTGAACTTCTATGGAAAAAGTATTTACAAAAAGTCCTTGCCTCAAAAATTATTATTAGTGAACAAGAAATACAAGATTCATTTGATGAACGAACAAAAAATAAAGGTAAATATGAATTTGATTACAACCAAGTTAAATTTATGAATAACCCACCTGAAAATTGGAAAAAATCTAAAAAAAAAATGGAGGAATTTTTAAAACTACTCGATAAAGGAATAACCTTTGAAAACCTATCTAAGAAATTTAATGAGGTATATTCTATGGATAGTCAGAATAGCAGGTGGATTCTCGAGGACAGAATTGATCAAAAAACGAAAGACACACTTAAAGGGATGAAAGAAGGTCAAATTTTAAGCCTTCGTGACTCAGACGGTTACAAAGTAATAAAACTAAATAAAAAAAGATTTTATGGTAATAGCAACTTTAAATATTCATTTTTGAAGCTTTTAGCCTACAATGATGAGTCACTTAAAAAAATTCAAAAAAATGAGATCAGTTGTGATATGGTCAGTAAAACTTTAAAAAATAATGTAGAATTAATGAAATTTGAAAACCTCATGCTTGAAGAGATGAACAAAATTTTTAGAGACAACTTAGAAATATTAAAAGAGGGCGAGATGACAAATGTTTTAAAAAAAGACTCTGAATTTATGAGACTTAAATTATGTAAAAAAGTCATTAATAATAAAAGTGTTATTTCAAAAACTGATATAGAAAAAATGATCTATACTCAAAAATTCAACCAAATGGCAAATACTTTAATATCTAATCTTAGAAAAGACACAAATGTAAAGTTTTTCAATAAGTAAAAATAATGAAAAGAAAACCAATTGTAATTTCTATGGGAGAGCCATCAGGAATTTGTTCTGAAATTTTAATTAAAACTTGGATTAACAGGAAGAAAAAAAAATTACTGCCTTTTTTTGTTGTTGATGATAAGGAAAAGATTAAATTTATTATTAACTTATTTAAATTAAAAGCAAAAATTAAACTTATTAAGAATCCCAACGAAACTTTTGAATTTTTTAATAATTACTTACCTGTTTACGATTTAGGTAAAAAAATTAAATTTAAATTAGGCCAACCTGAGAAAAAAAATAGTAAGTTTATAATTGATTCATTAAAAACGTCCTTCGATTTTGTTAAAAATAAACAAGCATCAGCATTAGTAACTTTACCTATTTGCAAAAAAACAATGAAACAATATGGATTTAATTATAATGGTCAAACTGAATACATGGGATTTTTATCTAGAAGATTTATAAACAAATCTGCAAGTGAAATAATGATTTTAACAACTACAAAACCAGTTGACTTGGGAAAAAACTTAGTGGTAGGTTTAGCAACTACTCACGTACCATTAAAAAAAACTTTTGTTAAATTAAAAAAAAAAATCTCAAAGAAAAAATAATAATTTTCAATAATACATTAATATCTATATGGAAAAAAAAAAGACCATTAATTGGTATTTTAGCATTAAACCCTCATGCAGGAGAAGGTGGGCTTATTGGAGAAGAAGAAGAACAAATTATCTTGCCTGTTGTTAAAGATCTAAAAGCCAAAAATCTAAATTTACATGGCCCCTTAAGTGGTGATACCTGTTTTTTTAAAAACAACAGAAAAAATTATGATGGAATGTTTTGTATGTTTCATGATCAGGGGTTATCGCCTGTCAAAACCCTTGATTTTTTTAATTCTGTCAATGTAACTGGTGGACTTCCAATTTTAAGAGTATCACCAGACCATGGCCCTGCATTTGATATTGCAAAAAAGAATATAGCAAAAACTGATAGTTTAATTGCTTGTTTAAAATTTATAGAAAAGTATTCATGACCATTGCATTCAAACATAAAAAAAGTTTAGGACAAAACTTTTTAATAAATAAAAAAATACTGCACAAAATAAGTTCTTTAAAAGATTTTAAAAACCAGGAAATTGTTGAGGTTGGTCCAGGAAAAGGTTACTTAACAGAATTTATAATTAAAAAAAAACCATCCAAACTTATACTTATAGAAAAAGATAAAACTTTGAATACAATACTTTCTAATTTGATTAAAAATAAAGATACTAAAATTAAATTAATTATTGGGGATGCTTTAAAAATATCAATAAACAAGTTATCAGAGAAAAAAATAATACTTATTGGAAACCTACCTTACAATATAGCAACTACTCTTATCTTAAATTGGTTGAGATATATCAATTCTTTTAAGTCTATTATAGTCATGGTTCAAAAGGAAGTAGCATCAAGACTTTCAGCTGAGAAAAAAACAAAACATTATGGGAGAATCTCAGTTTTAATTCAGGTAGTAGCTGATGTAAAAGTTAAATTTGATATTGCACCAGAAAATTTTTTTCCACAACCTAAAGTTTATTCATCAATAATTGAAATTATTCCCAAAAAAAAAATTGAATTTGATTATCACAAACTTGATAAATTTCTAAAGGTATCGTTTATGCATAAAAGGAAAACTTTAAAAAATAATCTCTCTAAAATTGGTACTAACATTGAAGAAAAAATATTTAAATGTGGAATAGACCCTGCACTTAGACCTGAAGAAATAAGTCCGAATCAATTCATTAAGCTCTCAGAGGAGTTACTTTAAAAGCTTTTCAATAAAACTAAAAGTAAACTTTTGTCTGTCCCTTTTTTTCCTCTCAGCTTTTAAGATAGTGACTACTTCATCTGAACATTTAGCTAAATCTTCATTTATTAAAACATAATCATATTCTATCCAATGACTTATTTCTGACTTTGCTTTACTCATTCTCTTGTTTACAATTTCGGGGGAATCTTCATTTCTTTTTTTTAATCTTTCTTTAAGAATTGAATTACTTGGTGGTAATATAAAAACAGAAACAATGTCAGTTTTTGAAAAATTTGCCAATTTCTGCGCACCTTGCCAATCAATATCAAAAAGCACATCAACTCCTTTTATTAAATTTTCTTCAACAAACTTTTTTGGAGTTCCATAAAAATGATCAAAAACATTAGCATTCTCAATAAAAAAATCCTTGGCTTGAAGTTCCTTAAATTTTTTCTCTGAAATAAAAAAATAATCCTTTCCATCAACCTCACTTTTTCTTTTTTTTCTGGTTGTATAAGAAATTGACATTTTTAGATCTTTAATTTTTTTTAAAATCTCCTTACAAATAGTTGTTTTTCCGGCTCCAGAAGGAGATGACAATACGAGCATCAAACCCTTTCTATTTTTTTTCATCTTTTGAGGCCTTTATATTCTTTAAATGCTGTTTATAGTCTGAAGAAAAGTAATGCTCTCCACCTTGATTTTTTGAGACAAAATATAGTAAATCACTTTTGTTTGGAAGTGAAGTAGAAAGAAGAGAATCTTTACCAGGAAAGCCAATAATTTTGGGTGGTAAGCCTTTGTTAACGTAAGTATTATGAATTGACTTTAATTTTAGATCTTTCCTAGTTAATTTTCTCTTTAATCTATATTTCCCCTCAGTAATTGCATATATAACTGTTGGATCTGATTGGAGTCTCATTTTTTTATTTAAACGATTAAAAAAAACTCCGGAAATTATAGGTTTTTCATCTTTTATCGAGGTTTCTTTTTCAACTATTGATGCTAATATAAACATTTCATTAATACTTTTTAGCGGTATTGTTTGGTCTCTTTCAGACCAAATTTTTTGGGAGAAGTTATTTGATATTTTTTTTATATTATGCAAAATTTTTTCTGCAGAATCAGTTATTTGGTAACTATAAGTATCAGCAACTATCAAATCACTTAAATCATTGTATTCTAAAGACGAATTAGGATCAATTTCTTTGAGATTTTCTAATAATTGGTATTTATAGGATCCCTCAACAATTGTAAGTTTACGATAAACTACGTCACCATCAACTAATTTTTTAGTTACATCGTAAATTGAATTACTTTTTTCAAAAAGAAATTCCCCATATTTTAATTTTTTTTCTTGAAAACTTAATTTTACCCAAATTTTAAAAATATCTGAATTTTTAACTATTTTTTTTAAGGAAAGTTCTCTTGAAATTTCTTCCAAATTCATTCCGGGTCTTATAATAACTTTAGTTAAATTTAAACTGTCATGTTTCTTAAAAATGAGTAATGAAAAAAAATTAAGAAGAATAATGAATAAAAAGAAAACTGTAGTTTTGGGCACAACTATTTATTCTTAAATATCAAAGAAACATTGGTGCCACCAAAACCAAACGAATTAGAGAGAGAAAAGTTATTTGTATTATTAATACTTTCTTTTGGAACTAAGTTTATTCCTTCGCAATCTGAAGAAGGGTTTGTTAAATTTAATGTTGGTGGAATCACTCCATCTTTTAATGATAAAATTGAGAAAATTGATTCAATTGCTCCCGAGGCTCCTAGCAGATGACCAGTTGATGATTTAGTAGATGACATGAACAAATTTTTTTTATTATTTTTAAAAATTTTTTTTACTGCATTAAATTCTATCTCATCTCCTAAAGGAGTTGAAGTACCATGTGCATTAACATAATCAATTTGATCAGAGGAAATTTTTGCATTATTCAAAGCCATTTTCATGGCTCTAAACCCTCCACTACCATCACTTGCTGGTGCTGTTGGATGATATGCATCGCCAGTTAGACCATAACCAATAATCTCTGCATAAATCTTAGCTGACCTTTTTTTTGCGTGTTCAAATTCCTCAAGAACTAACATTCCAGACCCTTCAGATAATACAAAACCATCTCTATCTTTGTCCCATGGTCTAGAAGCTTTTTCTGGGTTGTCATTAAATTTAGTTGATAACGCTCTCATTGCACAAAAACCAGAAATACCGAATCGAGTGCAAGCTGCTTCTGTCCCCCCTGCTATCATTATATCAGCATCTCCATAAGAAATTATTCTAAATGAGTCACCTATTGCATGGGCGCCAGATGCACATGCTGTTACAACTGAATGATTAGGCCCTTTAAGTTTATATTTTATAGAAATATGTCCAGAGGCAAGATTTATTAAACAAGAGGGAATAAAAAACGGTGATATTTTCCTAGGACTTCTTCTTAAGTTATCTGAGCTCATTCTAATACCATCTAACCCTCCTATTCCAGAACCAACCATGACCCCAGCTCTTTCTGAATCTTTTTCTGAATTTGGTAACCATCCAGAATCCTCAATTGCTTCTTTAGCAGAAATCATTGCGAATTCAATGAAAGGCTCAATTTTTCTTTTATCTTTAGAACTTAAAACATTTTCAGGGAAGAGATCTGAATTTCCTTCAAGAGGAACTTGTCCCCCTATTTTTGAAGTTAAATCATCGATTTCAAATCCTTGAAGTTTTCTTATACCTGATTGGGCATTAATCAGTTTTTTCCAATTTAGATCAACACCATATCCAAGTGGCGTACACATTCCAATCCCTGTTACGACCACTCGCCTCATATTTCTAATTTTGTGATTTTTCTATATGTTCAATTGCGTCTTTGATGGTTGTTATTTTTTCAGCAATCTCATCTGGAATCTCTATATTAAATTCTTCTTCAAATGCCATAACTAATTCAACTGTATCTAAGCTATCTGCACCTAGATCATCAACAAAGCTAGCCGTTTCAACAACCTTATCTGCCTCAACTCCTAAATGTTCAACAACAATTTTTTGTACTCTTTCTGAAATATCACTCATATTTATCCCCTGCTATTAAGTTAAAGTTATATTAATAAATATTTTTTTTTTTAAATCAAACATAATTATAACATTGCCATGCCACCATTAACATGAATAGTTTCACCAGTTATATAGCCTGAATCATCTGAAGCTAGGAATTCCACACAATTTGCAACATCATCTGGTGATCCAATCATACCTAAAGGAATTTTACTAATTATATAATTTTTTTGTTCTTCGCCAAGATTTTCTGTCATATTAGTTTTTATGAAACCTGGAGATACGCAATTAACAGTAATATTCCATTTAGCTAATTCTATGGCTATAGATTTCGTCATACCATTTAATCCAGATTTCGATGCAACATAATTAGCCTGACCCAAATTACCAGTATGGCCTACAATTGAAGTAATATTTATTATTCTTCCCCATTTTTTTTTAATCATTAACTTAGAAATGGAACTACTTAACAAAAAGTTTGAATCTAAATTTGTTTTGATCACATTTTGCCATTTTTCATAATTCATTCTTATGAACAAGCTATCATCAGTCACACCTGCGTTATTTACTAAAATATCGACATTTAAGTTTGTTGTGACAATTTCTTCAATCATTTTTGTTATTTGATTTGAGTCTTTTAGGTCACAAGGTATTCTTCTAATAATTGATTTATTATCTGTCATAAAGTTTATTAATTTTTCTTTATTTCTTGATACCACTATTAAATTGTAGTTTTTTTTTAATTTGTTACATATTGCTCTTCCTATTCCTCCAGTTGCTCCGGTTACTAAAACATTTTTTTTCATAGGCTTTCTCCATGTAGCTTAATAAAGTTTCCAATATCACTCATATTTGATAAATTAAATAAACCCTGATTAATCTTCATTCTCCTATTCAATCCTGTGAGTACTTTACCTGAACCAATTTCTAAGATTGTATCAATATTAGATTTTGAGACTTTTAAAATACTTTCTCTCCACCTTACTCTATTATAAACTTGTTCAATTAACTTTTTTTTTATTTCATCTGGTTCATCAACAAATTCTGCAGAGACATTATTTATAAATTTAATTATTGGCTTTTCAATACTAACGTGTTGAAATGCTTTGAACATAACATCAGCAGCTGGTTTCATTAAGGAGCAATGAAAAGGGGCACTTACTTGCAAATCAATGATCGATCTTGCACCAGACGATTTTAATATTTCAGAGAATTTATCAATACTTTTCCTAAACCCAGATAATATTATTTGACCTGGACAGTTATCATTGGCTATTTCACATAAAAAATCTTTTTCTTTAATTTTTTTTAATAAATCTTCAATTATTTCAAGTTCAAGTCCAATAACAGCTACCATTCTAGTTTCAATATTTTTTACAGAATTTTGCATTGCATCACCTCTAATTCTTAATAATTTAGCTGCGGAACTTATATCTAATGAATCTATGCTACAAAGACTAGTGTATTCTCCAAGTGAATGACCTAAAACAATTTCAGTAAATTCAGTCAATTTTTTTCCCAACTCGTTTTCCAAAACTTTAACTAATGCTATGCTAACTGCCATTAAAGCAGGCTGAGTGTTAGATGTTAACTTTAATTGTTCCTCATCACCATAAAAAATTATTTTTGAAAGCTTTTGACCAAGTGCTTCATCAACAGTATTAAAAACTTCTTTTGCTTTAGGGTGGTTTTCATAGAGTTCCAGACCCATTCCAACAACTTGGGAGCCCTGACCAGGGAAAATAACAGAAATTTTATTCATAATAATTAATTAAAAAAAAAATTGGTTACTTTTCAAACAATTTTATTAATGTTATAAGCTTGAATAATTAACCTTGCTAATAATATTAGCTAAACTTGATTTTTCAAGTTTAACCTTAAGGATTATGTATGTTGTACGAAAGTGTTTTTATATTTAGCGGTCAAATGACTCCCAAATCAGCTGAAACAAAATTTAACTCACTCAAAGAAAAAATAAATAAATCTGGTGGAAAGATACTAAAAACTGAATCTTGGGGACTTCGGTCCCTTGCTTATAAAATTAAGAAAAATTCCAAAGGATATTATTATCTAATTAATAGTGAGTGCGATGCAAAGGTGTTGAATGAGTTTGACAACTTGGTAAAACTAGACGATGACTTTTTAAGGTTTTTTAATCTTAAAATTAAGTCAGTAGATAAGAACCCATCTCAACTAGATGAAAGCAATGTAAAGGAAAATAGTTATGAAAAACAAAGCATTCGATAACACTTCATCCAAATTATTATACAAAAGGTCATGTCCATTATCCGGAAAAGACGCTCCAAATATTGATTATAAAAGCATTAATATTTTAAAAAAATACACTACAGAAAAAGGTAAAATTCTTCCAAGTAGAGTAACTCAAGTGTCAACAAAAAAACAGAAGAAACTTACCCTAGCCATCAAAAGGGCAAGGTTTCTGGCGTTACTACCGTACGTCTCAAATTGATGTTTTTAACAAAGGATAAGAACTTAATCGTTCTCCTTTATTCATTAATTTTAATCTTATCGTCTGAATCACTCCTTTTAAGACTATCACCAAACTTATTTCCAATTTTATGTTCAATTCCTCTAATTTTTGCTGGACAAATTATTTCTAGTAGAATTTTTTTTTCCTCGATTATTATTACTAACATTTGTTTTTTTTTTTTTTATATTAATGATTTTATTTTTTTTGATTTAAAATTTACTCTTAGGTTTTTTCTAAATTATATCGCCAACTCAATCCTAGTTTTTTTACTTTTTAGACTTTTAGATTTATGTAAAAAAAACTCAATAAATAATGAAAAAGTAATAATTTTTTTTAACCTTTTTGTTTTGTCAGTCCTTTTAATTTTTAATTTCTTTTATTACTACCAAATTGATCATCAAGAACTGAGAGACTTTATATCTCAACTTTTTTCTAAAATTATTCAAAATTCAAATATACAAGAAAACATAATTAGTGAGGAAGGAATTAATTTTTTGATTAAAGTAATACCATCTTTGAATGCTTTTGTTTTAATGACATTTATTATTATTAACTTTTTTCTAACAAATATTATTTTAAAAAAAATAAATTTCACAAGAAATTATTCCATTGAGTTCAGTAAGTTCTTTTTACCACCAAAAATTTTCCTAATTTTTAACATTTTAATTTTTTTCTCAATTTTTTTAACCAATGATATGAAATTTTATTTTTTTAGTACAGTAATAGTATTAAGTTTTTTAGTTTTTTATCAAGGTTTGATTTATTCATACCAGTTTTTAGATTCGTTGGATCTAAATATTTTTTTAAAAAGTTTAATTATCTTTTTACTTTTTATTTTTTTAGGTTATGTTCTATTTTTATTTATATTTCTTAGTGGATATTATATAAGTTTAAAAAGAATTATTACTAAAGTTTCGGAATAAATAAAATGGATGTCATACTTTTAGAAAGTTTAAACAAGCTGGGCGGCATTGGTGATCTTGTTACTGTAAAAGATGGCTATGCCAGAAATTACCTTATTCCCCAAAAAAAAGCCTTGCGTGCAAATGACGAAAATAAAGAATATTTCTCGAAAATAAAAAAAGACTTAGTAGAAAAAAATATAAAAATAATCGAAGACGCCAAATTAACTGTACAAAAAATTTCTAAATTAGAAGTAATCTTTATTAGAAATGCAAGTGACAATGGTCAATTATACGGTTCTGTATCACCTAAAGATGTTTCTAACTACTTCACTGAAAAAAAAATAAGCATAAAGCCTTCGAATGTTAATTTTCATGACGCCATAAAGAAAATTGGTATTTATGAAATTAATATAAGACTTCACCCAGAAGTTGGATGTAACTTAAAAATTAATGTTGCAACTTCAGAGGAGAATGCAAAAAAACAAAAAGATGAATTTGAAAAACCAAAAAAGAAAGTCGAAGATTCAAAATCAGAAAAAATAACAAGTAAAAAAAATGAATTAAGTGGTTCCTCGGAAAATGAAGATCAAAAGAGTAAAACACCTATTGCTAAAGATAAAATTAATAGCGATACTTCAAAAGATGATGAAAAAAATCAAAACTTAAAAACTTTTAAAAAAGATTCGTCTGAAAATGAAGTCAATAATGACAGTCAGTCCGATCAGAAAGAAACAAATAAATCAGAAGAGAAAAAAGTAACAAAAAAGAAAGAAAAAGAATAATTCTTTATTCTTTTAAAATTTTTAGAACCTCTTACTCGCTCTCATGTTAACATTAAACTTTCTATTATTATCAATAGGTCTATTTCTTGTTGTTAAAGGTGCTGATATTTTGATATCAAGTGCCGTTGCAATTGGAAAAAAATATGGAGTTTCTGACTTTTTTATTGGCCTAGTTGTAATTGGTTTTGGAACATCACTTCCTGAACTTTTAGTCTCAATTGATGCTATAATTAAGAAATCACCTGAACTTTCCATTGGAAACGTTCTTGGTTCAAATATATCAAACATTCTTTTAGTTTTAGGCTCAGCACTTTTAATATCAAAAATAAACTTACGAAAAATTTCAAGATTTGATAATATTTTCCATTTATTTATCCATATTATTTTTCTTCTTATAGTTTGGTTATTGATCTTTGACTACAAAATAGGAATAGTTTTTCTAATACTTTTTACTTTTTATATCTACAAATCATTTAATAATTCATTGTCAAATAGTGAAAATCAACTAGAAACAAGCGACTTTTTAACAAAAATAGTTTATAACAAACCATTAATTATTGGATTACCCACTATAATTGTTTCAATCATACTAACCTTTTTTGGAGCAGAATTTACCGTAGACTCTGTAATTGATATTTCTGATTACTTTGGAATTTCCGATTCTTTTCTTGCTTTGACTTTTGTTGCTCTAGGCACCTCTTTACCAGAAATTATTACATCAGTCAGAGCAGCACAAAAAAATATGTCTGAATTAATAATTGGAAATATTTTTGGATCTAACATCTATAATCTACTACTTATTCTTGGCTTTGTTTCTTTTTTTGAAGCCTTTAGCTTTCCAAAAGAAGTCTTATTTTTTGAAGTTATTTTTCTATTTTTTTGTGTAGTCGGTTTTTCCCTAATTCTTTATTTTAAAAAAGAATTAAATAAAAAGTTCTCATGGGTTTTTATAACTTTTTATTTTTTTTACTTATTAAAACTCCTTTTAACAAACCTTTAAAAGTTTTACACGTTTTCCACTTAATTCACAGCTAGAAAATTAATGCTTACTAAAATTTTTTTGATACTATATTCCTATGGTTAGTGATCAAAACACAAAATTAAAAAATGTTATTACTGAATCTAATAAAAATATTTCAAGAGAGATACCACTCAATATTGGTGCAGAGCAATCATTACTGGGTGCCATTATTTCAAATAACCTAGCACTTGAAAAAGTTGAAGATTTTTTAGAATCAAAGCACTTTTCAAGTAGAATTAATTCTATTATTTTTGATACTCTTAAGAGACTTATTACCAACAATCAGGTTGCCGACTTAAATACTATTAAAGTTTTTCTAGAAAATAATGATGACTTTCTGACCAATGGTGGTATGAGATATCTTCTTGAAATTGCTGAAAACTCTGTGAGTATTATTAATGCAAAGCAATATGGTGAACTTATTTATGATCTTTATTTAAGAAGAGAATTAATTGATGTAGGTACAGATCTGGTAAATAAGTCTTACACAGACTTTCAAGATGAAGATTCTAATTCAATAATAGAAAAAGTTGAATTAGATCTTTTTAATTTAACTAGTGATGGTGAGAAACAAAAAGGTCCAAAGATTTTTGATGAAGTTCTGTCAGATACTTTGGACTATGCTGAAAAAGCTTTTAAAAAGAGCTCAGATGTTGCTGTTCTTAAAACTGCTCTAAGTGATTTGGATAAGAAAATTGGTGGTCTTCATAAATCCGACTTAATAATAATCGCTGGTAGACCATCAATGGGTAAAACAGCATTTGCTACAAATATTGCATCAAATATTTGTATGGACAAACTAAACTTAAAAAAGAAAAATAATGTTTTATTTTTTTCATTAGAAATGTCTTCGGAACAACTTGCTACACGACTTTTATCTGAAATGTCAAAAATACCCTCAGAAAAAATACGAACGGGGAATATTTCCAAGATGGATTTTGAAAACTTACTAAAAAATAGTGAAAAAATTAAGAATCTCTCTCTTTTTATCGATGATTCGCCTGCACTTACATTATCAGCAATAAGATCAAGGTCCAGAAGACTTATGAGAAAAAGTGGACTTGATTTAGTTATAATAGATTACTTGCAGCTAATAAATAGTGAAAGTAGAAATTCAAATGATAATCGCGTAAAAGAAATATCTGAAATTACAAGAGGATTAAAAGCAATAGCTAAGGAATTTAACATACCTGTTATTGCCCTTTCGCAATTATCAAGAAAAGTAGAAGATAGGGAAGAAAAACGACCACAACTTGCAGATTTAAGGGAATCTGGTTCGATTGAACAAGATGCAGATTTAGTAGTTTTCCTATATAGAGAAGAATATTACTTAGCTAGAACAGAACCACCTGAGGGTACTGAAAAACATATAACATGGACTGATAAAATGGAGAAAATTCACAATATAGCCGAAATAATTGTTGCAAAAAATAGACATGGTCCAATCTCAAGAGTAAAACTACACTTCAACGCCTCTAATACTAAATTTTCTGATTTAGCTGAATCATCAGTTGACTAAATTCAATAATGAATCAAACTATAATTAATGAAAATGCTTTATTAAAAGTCAATTTGACTTTTTTAAGTGATAATTACAATTATTTAAAAAATAGTTTAAAAAATTCTAGAATTGGATGTGTTCTTAAATCCGATGCATATGGCTTAGGGTTAATTAACGTAACAAAAAAACTTGTCAAAATCGGATGTAGCGATTTTTTTTTGACAAACTTAGAGGAAACTCTAAAAGTTCGAAAAGAATGTAGCAAATCAAACATTATTTTATTAAATGGGTTAATTAATCTTAAAAAAAATGACATAAAAAAAATTTTTCATAAAAAAATAATTCCTACAATCAATTCCTTAAATGAATTAAAAAAATTTAATGAATTATCAAAAAACCTTGGTTCTAGGCCTGAAATTACTCTTCATTTTGATACTGGAATTAATCGACTAGGTATCGAGGAACAGGAAACAGTTCCTGTAATTGAATATTGTAAAAAATTCAAAATACAAGTGTTTTGTGTAATGTCTCATCTCGCATCAGCTGATGAAAGTCATAATAAATTCAATAATGAACAAAATCTAAAATTTAAAAAAATTATAAAAAACTTTCCTAATGCAACACATAGTATTGCTAACTCTCACGCTATAATTAATTTAAATAAAATTGAGTATGATTTAATTCGAACTGGTGGTTGTGTTTTTGGAACAATAGAAACCAAACCATTCAAAAATGTTGTCGAGTTATATGCTAAAGTTTTGCAAATCAAAATTATTAATAATTTCGAGCAAAGTTATGGATACAATCAAACATTTCAGTCTAAACAAAAAAAAAGAATCGCTATAATTGCTTTTGGTTATGCAGATGGCTATCCACGAACTCTTAGTAATGTTTCTTATGTTTTTTTTAAAAAAAAACTTCCAATCATAGGTTCAATTTCTATGGATTATATGATAATAGATATTTCAGGGTTAAATCAGAACGAAATTAAAGTTGGTGATTTTGTTGAGTTAATTGGCAATAATGTATTATTAAGTTTTATTGCAAAAAAATCAAAAACTATCCCATATGAAATTTTAAATAATATTGGTAATAGGGCCAAAAAAATTTATATTGACAATATATAAATTTAGTACTTTCTCATTTTTATGAATTTTGTTTTAAAAATAGGTAAAATATTTTTTGGAATATTCTCATCAGTTGGTGAAATAGTTTTATTTTTTTTTGATTGCTTAAAATATTTCTTTCTCGATAAATTCTATCCAAAAATATTTATTCAACATTTAATCAAGATTGGATACAACTCATTACCAGTTGTCGGATTAACCTCTATTTTTACAGGAATGGTTTTAGCCCTTCAATCTTACACTGGTTTTTCCAGATTTTCAGCTGAAAGTGCTATTCCCAATGTTGTTGTACTATCCATTACAAGGGAACTCGCTCCTGTGCTTGCAGGACTGATGGTTGCCGGAAGATCTGGAGCGGCTATTGCTGCAGAAATTGGAACCATGAAAGTAACTGAACAAATAGATGCTTTAAAGACCTTATCTACAAACCCTTATAATTATCTTTTTATCCCAAGAATATTAGCTGGCATAGTTTCGTTACCTTTTTTAGTTTTTGTTGGAGATATCATTGGAGTTTTTGGTGGATACCTAATTTGTACAGAAGTTTTAAACTTCAATCCAGTGGTTTATTTACAAAATACATATAATTTTGTTCAGTTTCTTGATGTATTTTCAGGTTTGGTCAAAGCATGTGTGTTTGGTTTTATTATTTCATTAATGGGGTGTTATCATGGCTATAATGCCAAGGGAGGAGCACAAGGAGTTGGTTTATCAACCACATACTCTGTGGTTTCTTCATCAATTCTAATATTATTAACTAACTATATTTTAACCTCATTCTTTTTTGACTTATGAGGAAGTTAAAAATTAATATAAATAAAATCTCTAAGAAATTTGGTGATAAAGTTGTATTAAATAAATTAGACCTTAAAATTTTTGAATCTGAATCACTAGCAATAATCGGGGAGTCTGGGTCAGGTAAATCAGTACTTACAAAGTGTATTGATGGGTTATTAACCTTTGACAGTGGAATAATCTCTTTTGATAAAATTGACAATATCAAAAAATTATCATTTATTCAAATGAATAAGTATATGTCAAAATTTGGAATATTATTCCAGAATGCAGCGCTTTTTGATAGTCTAACTATAAAAGAGAACTTAATGTTTGCTAACAAAAATGATAATTTTTCAGAGATTCTAGATGAAGTTTCACTTCCAAAGTCAATTCTTCAGGAATTCCCATCCAACCTTTCAATTGGAGTACAAAAAAGAATAGGGTTGGCAAGGGCAATTCTTCAAAACCCTGAAATACTTATTCTTGATGAACCAACCACTGGTCTTGACCCAATAATAGGCAAACAAATAAATTTGCTAATTAAAGGGCTTGTGAAAAAAAAAAAAATTACAACAATTACAGTTACACATGATATGGAAAGTGTTTACGAATTTTCAGATTATACAGCATTTATTAAAAAAGGAAAAATTTCCTGGTATGGTAAATCAAAAGACATAAATAAAAAAGGAAACTTATCCTTAACCAATTTCACTAAAGGAATTAATTAATATTGGAGTATTTATTTGGAAAATTATCTAATCTTTGATTTTTTCATACTATTTTTTATAATTATGTCTGCTTTTTTTTCATTTTTGAGGGGATTTTCTCATGAATCCCTCTCTTTGATTAATTGGATTCTTGCATTATTTGCATCCTATAACTTTGGTGGAAAATTCACTAACTTCATAAATAAATTTATAAATAATTTGTTTTTCTCTAATGGTGTTTCATATCTGTTAACTTTTTTAATAATATTTATTCTTTTCTCATTTTTGACAAAAAAAATATCCAGTTTGATAAAAAAAAGCCAGATTGGTTTTGTGGATAGGACAGGCGGATTCTTTTTTGGTATTTTAAGAGGATATTTATTTGTTTGTTTGTGTTTTTTTTCATTCCACTTTTTTTATAAAGGAAACAAATTTGAATGGATTGAAAAATCAAAATTTAACTTTGTGACACTTATAACTAATGAAAAAATTATAAACTTTCTAGAAGAAGAGAGTGAATTTGCAAAAACTTTAAGAAATGAAATTGATGAAAAGTCAGAAGTTCTCTTTGAGAAGAGTATTGATTCACAAATCAAACTTAAGAAGTTGATTGATAAAGATAAAAAGATTTATAATGAAGCAGATAAAAAAAGTCTTGAATACCTAATTGAGAACTCAGAATAAAATGAATTTTTTTTTTCATAATAAAAAGCCAAAAGATGAATGCGCAGTTTTCGGTATTTACAATCATAAAGACGCTGCTAGTTTAACTGTTTTAGGTTTACACGCTTTACAACATAGGGGACAGGATTCTAGTGGGATTGTTACCTCTGATACCAAAAACTTTTTTGCTCACAGAGGAATGGGACAAGTTTCAGAAATTTTTTCTCAATCAGATATAATTAATAAACTGAAAGGGGAGATTTCCATTGGACATAATAGATATGGAACAACAGGTGAATCTGCACTAAAAAATGTACAGCCACTATTCTCTGAGCTTAACTTTGGTGGTGTGGCTATTGCTCATAACGGAAACCTTACTAATACACAAAAATTAAAAAAGCAACTTATAAATAGTGGAGCCATTTTTCAGTCAACGTCAGATACTGAGGTTGTTCTTCATTTACTTTCGACAGCAAAAGGTGAATTTTTAGATAGACTTATTTATTCTCTTCAATCAATTAATGGTGCTTATTCTTTTCTTTTGATGACAAAAAATTCCTTGATTGGCGTCAGAGACCCTTTTGGGATTAGGCCATTAGTTTTAGGGAAATTAGGTGATTCATATGTTCTTAGTTCTGAGAGCTGCGGACTTGATATAATCGGTGCAAAATTAATAAGAGATGTTGAACCAGGCGAAATATTAATTATTCAAAACAATGAAATAAAATCAATCAAGCCTTTTAAAAATACCGAACTAAGACCTTGTTTATTCGAATATATATATTTTTCTCGTCCAGATAGTATTTTTGAAGGAAAAAATGTTTATGATGTTAGAAAAAAAATTGGGCATCAATTAGCAAATGAAAATTTATCTGACAAAGAACTTGTTGATATTGTGATTCCCATCCCTGATTCAGGTAATGCCTCAGCTTTAGGTTTTGCTGAAAAAATAGAAAAAAAATTTGAATTTGGAATTATAAGAAACCACTATACTGGTCGAACATTTATTCAAGACTCAAATTCCATAAGACACCTAGCTGTTAAGCTAAAACACAACCCTAACTTTGCATCGTTGCAGAATAAAAATATTGCACTAATCGACGACTCCATTGTAAGAGGAACAACGTCGATTAAAATTGTTGAAATGTTGAGAAATTCTGGAGTAAAAAAAATTCATATGCGAATAGCTAGTCCACCAGTAAAATACCCATGTTTCTATGGGATTGATACCCCAACTAAAAAAGAATTATTAGCCTCAAAATATACAATTGAGGAAATAAGGGATTATATTGGAGTCGATTCTCTTAAATTTATATCGCTTGACGGAATTTACAGAGCTCTTGGGTTTCAAAAAGGTAGAGATAAAAATAAACCTAGGTTTACCGATCACTACTTTAGTGGAGATTATCCGGTAGAACTAGTTGATCAGAAATCAGGGGACAATCCTTCTCAATTGTCATTACTGATAGAAGCTAAGTAATATCAAGTAATGTATGATTTAAAAAATAAAAAAGGAATCATTTTTGGTGCTACAGGTTTTATAGGACAAAAACTATCTTATGAGTTATCAAAGTTGGGTTGTAAGTTAATTCTTCACGGACAGTCAATTGAAAAGTTAAGTGAGTTAGATAATAAAATTCAAAAAATAAAAAAGAGTCAAATATTAGTGCAAGGAGATCTAAATAACGAAAATTTTTATAAAAATTTAGCTCAATCAATTTCTACCAGATTCCAAAAGATTAATTTTTTATTTATTTTAGTTGGATTATTTCAAAGATTAAGTCCTCTTACACACTTTTCACATCAAGAGTGGAGTAAACTAATGGAAATTAACATAAATTGTTACTGGAGAATACTTAAAGAATTAGAGCCTATAATTAAAAACTCTAAAAGTCCAAAAATTATTTTTTTAAATAACTCAAAAATTTCTGTTGGAAAGCCCTATCATAATATTTTAAGCATTTCACAAGCAGCGATTAAAACACTTGCTAACATTTACAAATCTGAAAACAAAAGGCTTGATATAGACACCAGAATTGTTGAATCACCAAATTTAGAGAGGGGGATCACCTCATTGACTGCTGGAAAGAAAAAACTAATTACTGAAAATTTTATAAAAGAAATTATTGAAAAATCATTTGCTTAAGAAATTTATTTGCTGATAAAATTTACCCGTATAAAGCTTTAGTAATACTTTCATACCATCCATATGCTTCTTTTGACTCTCTTAACCTCTCATTAAGCAAACCATCTTCAGAGCTTTGAGAACTTCCAAGAGAAACAATCCTATCATTATTACTATTTAATCTATACCAAGATGTTATAGAAAAAGCTCTGTCATAGGATGAAAAACTATAACATGTGTTTAAGAATACTGGATCTAAATAAGCTTTTTCTAGGATTCTATTAACTAAGTTTAAAGATAATATTTTTGCTTGACTTTCTGCAGAAAAAGCAGATTTTGGCATATCACCGGCGTCAATAGAGTCACCAACGACATATATATCTTTAAAATTTAATAGTTGAAATGTTTGTGGATTTATTTTGCACCAATCACCGTTACATAATTTAGAATCGAAAATTATTTTTCCTGCACTTTGTTCAGGTATTATGTGAATAAAATCACCATCTATTTTTTCACCGTCATTATTAATGACCCGATTTTTTTCAAGTCTGTTTATCAAACCTCCTTTTTTTCTACTAATCCATTCAATTGAGTCACCGTAAAGCTTTTTCCATTCTTTAAAAAAAATATTTTTTTTTGTAAATGAATTTTTAGAATCAAAAATTAAGATTTTAAATTTATTCTTTTTATTTTTTAGAAAACTTGCAATCATAGATGCCCTTTCATAGGGTGCAGGAGGACAGCGATATGGATAATCAGGGCAAGAAATTATTACCTTGCAATTATTTTCAAGAGAATCTAAACTTTTTTTAAAGTAAGATATTTTATTTTCACCATCCCAACAATGAGGTATATTTTCATTATCATCAATTGAATAACCCTGAATCTGTTTTTTTTTATATCCTATTCCAGGAGCCATAATTAGAAAATCATAATCAAGCGATAATTCATCAACAAATAAAATTTCTTTTTTATCAGCGTCAATAAATTTAAGTTCATTTACAACAAATTTTACATTCTTATTAAATCTTGGTTTGAATGTTATTTTGGACTCATCAAGTAGGTTTCCAATTACTAAATTTGAAAAAGGACAAGTTTTGATCCATCTATTTTTGTCAACAACTATTAAATCAATTAAATCTGTAAAATTAGAAAGATAATTAACACAAGACGCTCCACCAAACCCTGCTCCTAAAACAACAACTTTTGGTTTATTTTTGGCATGAATTTTTTTTGATAATCCTATTTGATTTAGTAAAAAAACTAAGGTCCACTGAAAAATAGAATTTAAAAATAATCTTTTCTTTTTAATCATAAATTATTTTCGCTATTTCTTCTATATCATTAATTGAAAGCACTCTAACAATTCTAGACATAACTGAATTATCATTTATTTTTTTATAATTTTTCATTTTTTGTATAAATACTTTTCTATCTAAATCCTTAATTGATTTAATATATTTATTACCTGAATAATTTTTGCCATGACATGATTTACAATTTTCTTCTATGATGATCGGATTAATTTCATTTGAAATTGAATACTTAAAAGAAAATGAAATTATTACTATAAAAAAAAAATTTATCATTTTTGACTAAATGGGTTTTGGGATTTCTTGTAGACTATTTTAATCGGCAACCCATTTAAATTAAAGCTCTTACGAACATTATTTTCTAAAAATCTTTTATAATCAGGTTTAATGGCCTTGATATAATTAACATATATGTTGAACTTAGGAGGAGCTGAGTTAGATTGCGTAATATATTTAAATTTTATAGAACGACCTTTATGTAAGGGAGGGGGAGTTTTTTTTACAATATTCTCCATCCAAGTGTTAAGTTTTCCCGTTGAAATTCTTTTTTTCCATATTAAACTTTGACTAATGACTTGTTTAAATAGTGACGAAATTCCAACTTTTTTTTTTGCTGAAACAAAACAAATGGGTAACCCATTAATTTGGGGATTTAAATCATAGATTTTTTTTTTTACAGATTCTTCAGATATTCTTTGATATTTGTCAGTTTTATTTATTACAAGTAACATACATCTGTTCTCATCATAAACTAATCTAATAATTCTTGAATGTAATCTTTCAAAATAATCATCAATGTCCATAACTATCAAAATCATTTGAGATAATCTTATTTTTTTTTTGGTTTGATCAATAAAATCTTTATTCAATTTTTTAGATCCACTTAAATCTTTGCTGAAACCAGCTGTATCAATTATTTTAAAATTTAGTTTTTTTGTCTCAATAGTAACTTCCACTGCATCTCTTGTAAGATAAGGTTTGTTACCTGTTATTGAAACATCCTGACCACTTATAGAATTCATCAGAGTTGATTTCCCAGAGTTAGTTTTTCCAACTATTGCTATACTTAATCTTTCAGAAATATCTCTAGAGAATTCTTTTGTGTTCTTTTTTAATTTAAGATTTTGAAGAATCCTCTCCTCCAAAATATCAATAGATTTCATGTGCGCAGATGAAATCAAAATTGGCAGACCAAAACCAAGTTTTTCAATATCGTGAATTATATCGGAATTATAATTTCCCTCAGTTTTATTAAGAACGATAATCTTTTTTTTTTCGCACCTTCTAATAAGAGATACCAACTTATGATCATCATTAGTAAGTTGTTCTTTTGCATTAAAAACTAGTAAAATTAAATCACTTTTAGAGATTTGATCGGTGGTATATTGAATTATTTTCTCTTCAATTTCATCTTTTGGTTCAAAAAGTCCTGGGGTATCAATCAGAGTTATATCATGACCAGATAATTCAAATTGTTTTTTTTTTATATCTCTTGTATATCTTGGTGTATTATTGACTAAAGCTAGGTTTTTTTTTACTAAAGCGTTAAATAGTGAGGATTTACCGACATTGGGCTTTCCTACAATTAATATATTGTTAGTCATTTAATTTAAAGTATATAATGAACCTTGTTTAGAAATTAAATAAATTTTTTCATTAACTTGAATTGGTCCAGATATAAAACTTTCTTTAAACTTAATTTTACTAATTGTCTTTCCTGTAAAAGGAGATAGTGAAAGTATCGTACCATCAGAAGATACTACCAGTAACTTGTATGAACTCAATAAAGGGCCTGACCAATTTATTTCAGTTTTACCTTTTTTTGATCTAAGTTGAACGGCCCAGAGAAGTTTTCCTGAAACCTTATCTATACTCATTAATTTACTATTAATATCTATTACATAAATCGTTTCTCCAGAGATTACCATTGGGTTTATTGATGATAATTTCAAATCCCACGATTTTTTTCCTGTTTTAAGATCATATACCAATAGTTTATTTGAAAAGGTTGGAACAAATAGTTTTCCTTTTTCAATACAGATTGGTGACTGAATATCATTAATATTTGTTTTTGAAAAAAAATTAGAGGTACTTATATTATCAAACCAAATAATCGAGCCATTAGTTTCATCTAACGCGAAAATCTCACCTGAAGAATAAGAAACAACTATTATTCCTTCATCTAAAGCTGGTTTAGATCCACCAATTATTGATAGTTCCTCAATATTTCCTAAGTGACTCCATACCACATCTCCATTTTTTTTACTTATTGCATAAAGTTGATTGTCATCAGAAACTAAAAAAATTTTTTCTTTACTTACGACAGGTGGACGAGAAAACTGAATGCCAAATTTTTTAAACCAATTAATTCTACCATCAACTGAATCAACAGCATAGATGTTCCCTAAACCGGTAGAAAAAAATAATGTTTTATTATCTAAAAAGAATCCTGAAACTAATGAAAATTTTTCTTGCTTTTCAAATTGAAGTTTAATACTCCAATTTATTTTTCCTGTATTTATATTTTTGGATACGACACTAAAATCATTATCATAATAAAAAATTGTATTCTCGAATATTATTGGTGGTGTGACATATTGGAATTTATCTAAACTTATATCACCAAGCCTTATTCTTTTTGTAAATTTAAGAGTGGGCTTACTCTTAAAGTGAAACAAATGATTTTTAAGATTTTGATGTTGTTGAACCCAATCAGAAATAATTTTTGGTTTTTCTAATTTAATTCTTTTATTAGCCTTTAAAATTAATTTTTCTTCAGATTCATAAACACTCTCTCTTTTGCCCGGAAGAATACTTTCATTTTCATCATCAAGTAACGCACATGAGGATAAGAGAAATGAAGATAAAAACAATTTTAAAGCAAACGACTTTATCAAATTTAGTCCTTGAGGTAATCAACCATATTTTTTGCTCTTGTAGCTAATGATGAAGGTGTACTAGGTAGACTTAAAATTGCCTCAAAAGCCTTACGTGCTTCATCTGTTTTGTTTTGTTTAAGCTTCAAAAACGCCTTCATCTCTAGTGCTGAAGATCTCCATATTTGACTAGATTCTAATTTATTAATTTTTTCCAACAAAATTTGTGGGTCTTTAGTATCCATAGAGTTTAGGACGTACAATATTGAAGCTATGTCCCTAAAAGATTGATCAACTGCATTTCTTTCCAAATCCAAATATATTTCTAGGCCTGATTTGAGCTCTCCTCTTTGAATCAGTATTGAAGCTTTCTTCATTTTTGCTATTGTAACATAACCATCCGAACCTTCATCTACTATCCTATTGAGGGCAACTATTGAGGCGTCTAAATCCTCTTCATTAGCTAATTGTACTGCTGCAGTAAAATCATCCCCTAATTGCTGATTTAAACTTTCTGTATAATTATTCCAAAAGACATAACCAGAAGTAAAAATTATAATACCGAGGGAAATACTTACTACGTAAGGAAAAACTTTTTTCCAAAGTTTAATTCTTTTTTCCTCTTTGACATCTTCGTCAACTTCTCTTACAAATTCTTCACTCATATTTTTTTTTTTTTATGTTTTTATAAGTATTTATATTTTATCTTAAAAAAATCAATTCTATAATTTAAAATGTGAGTATAG